>Ga0115570_10000202_pt1 | contig 47881 bp, 41 predicted proteins | sample COGITO_mtgs_1205_3_FD_87294 | JGI IMG/M metagenome (GOLD analysis project Ga0115570, IMG submission 87294) | Pelagic marine microbial communities from North Sea - COGITO_mtgs_120524 | ecosystem: Environmental > Aquatic > Marine > Epipelagic | place: Germany:Helgoland, sampling site Kabeltonne... | reverse complement strand
AACATACCAACGCTAAGCATTCGATTGATCTCATTTGTTCCTTCATAAATGCGCGCAATTCGAGCATCACGCCAAGGTGCTTCCATTGGTGCGTCTTCCGAAAAGCCCATGCCTCCATAAATCTGTAAACCTTCATCAGCACAATTTTGCATGTCCTCCGAAACGGCGACTTTTAAAATTGAACATTCAATAACATATTCTTCTACACCTTTAAGCTCTGCCTCTTGATGACCATTTCCGTCTTTAATTCTAGTTGAAATACGATCTTCTATATCCTTTGCAGCACGATAACTCGCAGCTTCACCTATGTAAGCACTTGTTGCCATTTCAGCTAATTTCTTTTGAATGGCACCGAAGCTTGATATTGGAGTGTCGAATTGAAAGCGTTCATTGGCATATTTTGTTGCTGTATCTGTTAACCTTCTTTGAGCATCGAGTTCGGCAGCAGCTAATTTAATTCGTCCAACATTTAAAGCATTCATGGCAATTTTAAAACCGTTGCCTCTTTCCGACAGCATATTTTCAATAGGCACTAAAGTATCATTGAAAAACACTTGCCTTGTTGATGAGGATCGGATACCTAATTTGTGCTCTTCTTCGCCTAAAGAAATGCCATTGGAAGGGTCGTTCTCAACGATAAAACCTGTGATGTTTTTGTCGTCTTCTATTCGCGCAAAAACAATAAAAACATTACAAAATCCTGCGTTAGAGATCCACATTTTTTGACCTGTGATCTTATAATATTTGCCATCTTCAGATAATACTGCCTTAGTTTTTCCAGAATTAGCATCACTACCTGCATTAGGTTCAGTTAGGCAATACGCACCAAACCACTCGCCAGTGGCTAATTTGGTGACATATTTTTCTTTTTGAGTTTCGGTGCCATATAAAGTTATTGGCATGGTACCGATACCTGTATGGGCTCCAAATGCTGTACTAAAAGAGCCTGTTCCACTTGAAATATAATCGCATACTAGCATGGTGGAAACAAACCCCATACCCATTCCTCCATAAACTTCTGGTACAGAAACACCCAGAAACCCTAATTCTCCAGCTTTACGCATAACGTCTCGAGTAAGATCAAAATCTTTACTTTCGAATCGAGGACGATGAGGAATAATTTCTCTGTCGTTAAATTCTTTGACCGCGTCACGCATCATTTTCTGTTCTTCGGAAAAATCTTCTGGCGTAAAGACTGCGTCACAAGGTGTTTCTTTGACGATGAATTCGCCGCCTCTTGTTATAAAATCTGAGGTATTTGACATAGTAATGGGTTTAATTGGTTATTAATTTAAAAATTCAAATATTCCTGCTGCACCTTGGCCAGTTCCTACACACATGGTAACTAAGCCATATTTACCAGTCATATTTTGTTGTCTCATTTCATCAAAAAGTTGCACGGACAATTTAGCGCCAGAGCAGCCTAAGGGATGACCTAATGCAATGGCACCTCCATTTACATTAACGATATCTTGATTAAGGTCTAGCGTTCTCATGACCGCAAGGGACTGGGAAGCGAAAGCTTCATTAAGTTCGATCAATGATATGTCATTTTGAGTTAAACCAGCTTGTTTGAGTGCTTTCGGAATGGCTTTTACAGGGCCAATCCCCATGATTCTAGGTTCGACTCCTACGGCGGTATAACTCGCCATTCTTGCGATGGGTTGGAGATTTAATTCTTTAACCATTGCTTCGCTCATAATCATTACAAATGCAGCACCATCGCTCATTTGCGACGAATTGCCAGCCGTAACACTTCCGCTATTGGCAAAAACTGGACGTAGTTTTCCAAGAGCCTCTATGGTTGTATTTGCTCTTGGCCCCTCATCTTGATAAACAGTATATGATTTTGTCGCTTTTTTACCATTGTGGTCAATATAGACCTGCTCAACATTTATAGGTACAATTTGATCTGCAAAGCGATTTGACTCTAGTGCCTTAAGCGCTTTTTGGTGCGAGTTGTAAGAAAAGATATCTTGATCTTCTCGAGAAACGTCAAATTGGTTTGCAACAGCTTCTGCTGTCAGACCCATTCCCCAATAATAATCCTCGTGACCTTCCTTGGCTAATTTATAATCTGGAACTGGTTTGTAGCCTCCCATTGGAATGTAGCTCATGCTTTCAACTCCACCAGCAATGATACAATCAGCCATTCCTGATTGAATCTTAGCAACGGCCATGCTAATAGTTTCAAGACCTGAGGCGCAATAGCGGTTCACAGTTACTCCCGCCACATCCTCAGATTGGAGCCCCATAAGAGACACTAAACGAGCCATATTGAGTCCTTGTTCGGCTTCGGGCATTGCGTTTCCAACTATTACGTCATCAATTCTAGACTTGTCAAATTCCGGCAAATGAGACATCAAATAAGAAATAGTCTCTGCAGCAAGTTCATCAGGACGTTTAAATCTAAACAATCCTTTTGGAGCTTTTCCAACGGCTGTTCTGTAGCCTTTTACGATATATGCGGTTGTCATCATAATAATTTGTCTTAGTTTCTTAGGGGTTTGCCTGTTTTGAGCATTTGCTCTAGACGTTCCAATGTTTTTCTTTCACCACATAAACTTAAAAACGCTTCGCGTTCCAGGTCGAGAAGGTACTGTTCAGAAACCATTGTCGCTTCTGATAAATCTCCACCAGCCATGACATAGGCCAATTTATTAGCAATTTTCTGGTCATGTTCTGAAATATAACGCGCCGATTTCATTGCGTCCGTTCCGACTAAAAACATTCCCAGAGCTTGTTTTCCGAGTACTTTGACGTCATTGCGAGCGACGGGTTTTGTGTAGCCTTGATCGGACATTAGTCGAGCATATGCCTTTGCCGTTGCAATTTGACGGTTTCGATTGACCACTATGGTATCTTTTCCTTTTTGAAGAATGCCTAAATCAAATGCTTCATAGGCAGATGTAGACACTTTTGCCATTCCAATGGCGAGAAAGTACTCTTGTAAAATATTGAGCTCGACATCATTCTTCCTAAAAGAATCAGAAGCTCTAAGAGTCATTTCTTTAGATCCTCCGCCACCTGGAATGACTCCAACACCAAACTCAACAAGTCCAATGTAAGTTTCACTTGCGGCAACAATCTTATCTGCATGTAATGATAATTCACAGCCACCACCCAAGGTCATGCCGTGAGGTGCAGCTATTGTTGGAATAGATGAGTAGCGCATTCGCATCATCGTATTTTGGAAATATGCGATGGCCTGATTTAGCTCATCATATTCCTGTTCAACAGCCATCATAAAAATCATCGCAATATTTGCGCCAACGCTAAAATTTGTGCCTTGATTTCCAACAACAAGTCCATCAAAATCCTTTTCAGCAATATCAATAGATTTGTTTAATCCAGATAAAACGTCACCACCAATACTATTCATTTTAGATCGGAATTCAGCGTTTAAAATTCCATCTCCGAGATCGTGCAGCACAAAATCTTTGTTTTGATAAACAGGGGTTTTGTCTCGCAGGTTTTCTAGGATGATAAAGGCATCTTGACCTGGAATCTTTTTGTAACCTTTTGTGTTTCTGTCATAACAATAAGGACTGCCGTTTTTCGTGGTGTAAAAGGCATCAATACCTGAGTTTAACATTTCTTGAATCCATGGTGCTGGTGTTAAACCAAGTGCTGTTGCGAGTTCTACACCTTTGTTCAACCCAATGGCATCCCATATTTGAAATGGTCCATGCTCCCAACCATATCCTGCTTTGAGGGCATCATCAATTTTATATATGTCATCTGTAATTTCAGGAATGCGGTTCGATACATAAGCAAATGTGGTTCCGAAAATGTTACGATAAAATTCAGAAGCTTTATCGTCTCCACTTATCAAAATAGGAAAACGATCAGCAACGTTTTCTATTGTTTTGGTTTTACTCAGAATTGGGAAATCCGTTTTTTTCTGAGGCCTGTACGACATGGAGTCAAAATCTAAAGAAAGTATGACCCGCTTTCCTTTATCATCAGTAGTTTTTTTATAAAATCCTTGACCTGTTTTATCGCCAAGCCATTTATTGTCCATCATTTTTTGAACAAATTTTGGAATCTTATAATCGTCACGCTTTTCGTCCAAAGGACAATTTTCATAAACACCATTGGCAACATGCACTAAGGTGTCGAGTCCAACCAAATCGGTAGTGCGGAAGGTTGCGGATTTTGGTCTGCCAATGACAGGTCCAGTAAGACGGTCAACATCCTCAACACTTAATCCCAACTCGATAACTTGATGAAATAAACTTTGGATGCCATATGTCCCAATTCTATTTCCAATAAACGCAGGAGTGTCTTTTGCAATGACAGTCGTTTTACCCAAATATTTTTCACCATATAGTCCCATAAAGTCTAAAACCTTTTGGTCGGTTTTTGGGCCAGGGATTATTTCAAATAATTTAAGATATCGCGCAGGGTTAAAAAAATGTGTACCACAAAAATGAGCCTGAAAATCTTCACTACGACCCTCGTTCATCATTGCTATGGGAATGCCTGAGGTGTTTGAGGAAATCAATGTACCTGGTTTTCGGTATTGATCTAATTTTTCAAAAACTGATTTTTTAATATCTAGACGTTCTACAACAACCTCAATGATCCAATCAACATCAGAAACTTTAGCTATGTCATCTTCGAGATTACCAGTAGTTATTCTCTTTACGAAATTAGTGTGATAGAGTGGCGCAGGTTTTGTTTTTATGGCCTTACTTAAAGCATCATTGACTAACCTGTTTCTCACCACTTTGTCGTCCAAAGTCAATTCTTTGGCTTTTTCAGCATCTGTTAATGAGTGGGGAACAATATCTAAAAGTAATACTTCCACGCCGATATTTGCAAAGTGGCAAGCAATACCGCTGCCCATAATTCCAGAGCCAATTACAGCCACTTTATTAATATTCCTGTTTTTCATAAATCAGATATTGGTAAGGTTAATTTTGATGATTTTGTTTGAACCACTACTTGGTTGATTTGGTCGATGATATCAAAAAAATGATCTAGCTTTTCTGACGAAATTTTATCAATTACGGAATTGTTAAATTTGAGCACTTGATGTCTTGTGTAATCCCTTTTTTCTCGTCCAAAGTTTGTTAAAAAAATAAGGACTCCTCGTCCATCATCTGGATTTGGACCACGATAAATCAATTCTAATTCCTCCATAGATTTGAGAATCCTCGATATGCTCGTTGACTCAATACCCATTTTGGGACCCAAAGTGGTGGAGGGTGTTCCTGCTTCTGGATCTAGGCTCAACAAAGCAAAGCCAATAGACATTGTAGTACCAAACTTTAGAGCCTCTTCGTTGTACATTTTTTGTATCGCGAGCCAAGTTGTACGTAATGCGTATTCTACGGTTTGCTTTTTCATATCCCAAAGTTATTAAATTTTACTATGCATGCATAGTAAAATTATAAAATTTTATAAACTGTTGATGTTTCGTAAAATTTTTAAGCTCTGTAGATAGATTCTATGAGTGTTAGATACTTCTCTTTGATGACTCGCCGCTTCATTTTCATTGTAGGCGTCAAATGTCCTTCTTCGATGGTCCAAAGATCAGGAGTTAGACGAAATGCTTTAATTTGCTCCCATTTTCCAAAATCTGGATTGACTTTATCAATTTCGACTTGAATGCGATCCATTACAATTTCAGAATTCGTAATACCCTCAGGCGTATCAATTCCTTTAATACCTTTTCTTTTCAACCATTCTGCAATAAAGACAAAATTTGGCTGAATAAGTGCAGCAGGCATTTTTTCTCCTTCTCCAACTACCATCACTTGTTCAATAAATCTGGATTGTTTGAGTTGGTTTTCAATAACAGAAGGCGCGATATACTTTCCACCACTTGTTTTGAACATTTCTTTTTTTCTATCGGTGATGCGCAAAAAACCGTCACTGTCAATTTCGCCAATGTCACCAGTATGGAAATAGTCGTCTGTCATCACTTCAGCAGTTTTTTCAGGATCCTTAAAATAGCCTTGCATCACATTAGGACCTTTGACTAAAATTTCTCCATCTTCAGCGATTTTTACTTCAACATTGTCGATAATTCTACCAACTGTTCCTATACGAAAGCCACCGTTACGTTGATCGTTTACAGATACAATAGGGGAGGTTTCAGTCAGTCCATATCCCTCCATAATTGGCATGTCAGCTGCTGCAAAAACTCGAGATAGTCTTGTTTGCAGCGGAGCACTACCAGAAACAAACATATCCAAATTACCACCAAGGGCTTCTTTCCATTTGCTAAAAATGAGCTTACGGGCAATTTTTAATTTTAATTCATAAAAGAAACCATTTTGAACATAAGGTTCAAACTTCAACCCTAAGTTTACTGCCCAGAAAAATAGGGCCTTTTTGATCCCTTTTAATCCTTCACCTTTGGCAATGATACCATCATAAACTTTTTCATAAAGTCTGGGAACTGCGGTCATGATGTTTGGTTTGACTTCTCTTAGATTATCGGTCAACAATTCAATTGATTCCGCAAATCGCGTAGATACCCCGCAATATTGATAGAGATAAAGAATAATTCTTTCGAAAACATGACAAACAGGCAAAAAGCTTAAGGCTATAGAGTCACCATATTCTACAGGTACTCTTTTTTCTCCATCTAATACATTGCTGACCAAATTGTGATGTGATAGCATAACTCCCTTTGGTCGTCCGGTTGTACCTGAGGTGTAAATTAAGGTGGCGAGATCGGAAGGTTTAACGGCTGCCATGCGTTGATTAAGCTCACTTTGGTTGCTTTTGTCTTCGCCTAATTCGAATACTTTAGACCAATTATCTGCACCTTCTACCTCGTCAAAAGTAAATATGCCTTTGATATTGATTTGATCTTCAACACTTTTTAGTTTTTCGTAAATAACTTGATCGGATACGAAGCAATAAGATGCTTCCGAATGGTTTATAATATAGGCATAATCAGATGCTGCAATGGTGGGGTAAATGGGTACATTCTGAGCTCCCACTTGCAGCATAGCTGTATCTAGAACACTCCATTCATTTCGGTTGTTAGATGTGATCACCGCAATCTTATCATTGGGCTGCAGATCTAAACGCAGTAATCCGCGACTGACTTGATTCGCTTGATCAATAAAAGTTTTCGATGATAGAATTTCCCATGTCCCTTGTTTTTTTGTGGCAAAGGCACAATCTAAATTATACTTTTCTAATTGGTAGTAGGGAAAATCGAAAACACGGGTTACTGCAATGCTCATTGAATTGAATTTTTTTTATAATTAAGGCAAATTATGAAAAAAGTCAGTTCAAATCATCAAAATAGCTTTCTAGTTTTTAATAATCTTAAAATGTGATGCGATATCACCATGGTTCAATGAAAGGACATAAAGTCCAGTAGGTCTATTTTCTAAAGAGATTGAATGATTACCTCTCAATTCTTTTTCATGAAGTACAACTTCTCCCAAAACGTTGGTAATAGCCAACTTATAGTTTTCAAGATTAGTATTAATATGAATATCTCCTGATGTTGGGTTAGGGAAAACCTTGAAATCCAAAAATGAAAAAGAAGAGGTATTGAGATCTTGATCAATGATCGAGACGACTAAATCGTCAAAATAGAATCCATCTGATTCTACACCATTATCAGATTGCAAGCGGAATCTGAAAAGTATATTTTCACCTAAATAATCATTTAATGTGATATTTTCTTTGACCCAATTTGTTTGAACGCCGTCATACAGCGGCTCGCCCTCTGCACCAGTTTGATCAGATACTCCTATATTAGTGTAATTGCCGCATTGTGGAATCCATGAGATTCCATTGTCAGTTGAAACTTCAAATTGAACAAAGTCATAATTCGTTTCAATATCCCATTTTGCCATAAATGAAACATCGGCTTGTAATGCTCCTGCAAGACTTACAGAGTTGCTCAATACGAGAGTATTGTCTTCATTTGCGGTGTAATTGCCATTGGGTGAATCTGTAATTGAGCTACCTTCGGAGACATACTGTTCAACAGTAGCGCCCCAATTTGAAGATTCCCAATTGGTTGTTGTATTGTCTGCGATCTCATTTAACAAAATTGTAGGTGATCCATAAACTTTAGAGGTATATGTTGTAGTTGAAAACAACCCGTTATGGAGCACCAAATTAAATTCGATGAGATCGCCAGCGTTTATACCGCTATTTAAAATTAATTCGATATCGCCACTTACGACGTCTCCTTGAGCGAGATTACTAAATGAATCACTAGAACCAACTGAAGCAATATTATTACTAATGGGTTCAAGGGAGACTGTAAATATGCCATTATCTTGTAATCCCAACCGTTCTAAATCATAATTAATTAAGGTGTTTGTTGAGGAAATAGAAGAATCCGTTTGGTCGGTTAGGATGCCAAAATTATGAATGAGTCTGAGTGCGTTCAAATTAGTGTCCGCCATGTCTTGACAAATATCAACAATGTTGCTCGAGTTGGGCCAAAATGAGGCGCCAATTTCAGGAGTAAAGGCTAAAATTTTGTTACGAGTTCCTCCAGATTCGGTTTGGAGCATCCCATACATAAAATCATCACTATCACCAGCCGCAGGATATAAACCAGATGAAATCATGTTATTATAACCGTTTTGAGCGACCATAATGCTGCTAAGGTTTTCAAAAAGCGCATTATCTGGTGTTGGAATATCAAGATCATATCCATAGGGAAACAACAATAATTCTCCATATGTATGAGCATTCAGTGCCATTTTAAAATCATGTGTTTCTACAAAATAACGCATGGCTCTATTTTCTGGTTCAGAAAAAGGTCCAGTACCAGCAAACACATCACTATTAGTGCTGTTCGACGTGCCAGATGTATTCCAAACTTCATTTCCTTCGGGAGTAATGTAAGAATAATTCCTATTGTTATCGACACCATAGCTACCCCGACGGTTTTTACGCCACATACCACCTCCTGCAGGATTTGTTGTTTCGTTGTAGATGTAGCCATCTGGATTTACGCAAGGAATGAAATACAATTCGGAATTATCTATCAAGGTTTTTATCTCATCGTTGGCATCATAATTCTCCAAGAGATACCACATATAGAAGATCAATTGCTGTAATGCAGCAGGCTCTCTCGCATGATGAATGGCATCGTATAAAATTTGAGGTTCTGATTCGTTTGTTTCTGGATTGTCTGAGATTTTTACCCACTGTAAAAATCGTCCTTCTGAAGTTTCATGGATACTCGGTGAGCTGCTGTCATTAGGATCTTTAACATCAGATCGAGCAGATATTAATTGTGGATATTGAGCCCTCATATCATCCAATTCCTGCAACATCTCATCATAGGTATAAAATCCTCCAAAATTAGAACCATCTTTGATATCGTAGCCTACAGGGATATTGTAAGAGTTGCTGTTAGATTGCTCGCAAAGCATATTTTTAGATGATGCCTTTTCGATATCTTGAGTCATTCCCTTATTCCGTTCGGCATAATATGCGCTAACATTTGGAATTAAAATTTCAACGTTCAAACCTAAATTTCGAGCTGATTCTATTTCGAAATCAGAAAAATCAGATTCAATAAAAATATTTTTTTTGGATTTTACATGATCCAAAACGATACCAGATTGACTCATTAAACCCAAGTCTTCAATAGAATTGTAAAAGATTTTTGCACGATGGTAAGCCATTTGACCAAAAACCTGCGATGACAATAGGCTAAGAAAGCAAATGGTTAAAGTGATTAGTTTGAGGTTTTTCATAGACTTGCATTAGAGTGGCCGTAGACCAGCCTTTGAGGCTCAATTATTGTGCCATAATTCACTATTGGTTGAGCACCCAATTTCTAGCATTAACGAAGGCTTCTATCCATGGACTCACCACATCAGATCGTTCAGGATAATATGGCCAGTTCCATTTGAAAATTGAGCGTTCAATATGTGGCATGGTTACCAAATGTCTGCCAGTAATATCACAAAGCATTGCGGTGTTGTAATCCGATCCATTCGGATTTGCTGGGTAATGGTCGTAGCCATACTTAGCCACAATTCTGTAATGATCCTCTGACATTGGTAAATTAAACTTTCCTTCACCGTGACTTATCCAAACACCCAATGTACAGCCCTCTAAAGAGCCCAACATAATGGAATTGTTGGATTCAATAATAACTGAAGTGAAATTACTTTCGTGTTTTTTTGAGAGATTATGCATCATTCGACCTGGTTCGTCTAAATCGCTATTTATCAGATTTAATTCCATAAACAATTGACAGCCGTTACATATTCCAATGGATAAGGTATCTGGGCGATCAAAAAACTTTTTAAGCGATTCTTGTGCTTTTTGATTGTATTTAAACGCACCTGCCCAACCTTTGGCGGAGCCTAAAACATCCGAATTTGAAAAACCTCCTACAGCACCAATAAACGATAAATCCTCTAATGTCTCGCGACCTGAAATTAGATCTGTCATGTGAATATCTTTTACTTCAAAACCAGCTAAAAAGAGGGCATGAGCCATTTCACGGTCGCTATTACTCCCTTTTTCGCGCAAAATACCTGCTAATGGACGTTTGCCAATTTCAGGCTTCTGAGAAACATGACCATCGAAACCTTTTGGAAACTGGTAGGTTAGGGGTTGATTTTTATACTGTTCAAATCGCACCTTTGCAAGACCGTTGGAAGTTTGATTTTGATCTAAGAGGTATGAGGTTGAAAACCAAACATCTCTGAGTTCTGTTACCGATAATTGGTGATTGTCATTATGATTGACAAGAATTAATTGATCAGAATCGGAAACCACACCAATTTTGATAGCCTCATTTACAGTCGATTCAATCAATTGTTCGACAGCTTTAGTTTTAGCCTGGAATACGATGGCAATATTTTCAGCGAATAATAACTTAGAGGTGTCCGTTTCATTTAATGCGTTAAGATTAATGTTGGCTCCAAGTGAAACATCGGCAAAACACATTTCGAGTAAGGTGGTGATAAGTCCTCCTGAACCAACATCATGACCTGCTGAAATGTGATCATTTTTAATAAGATTTTGAATCTGCTCAAATGCTGATTTGAAAAACAATGGATCCTCAATAGATGGAGCTTCTGTACCAATGGCATTCATCACTTGGCCAAATGAGCTTCCACCTAATTTAAATTTCGATTGCGACATATTGAGGTAATAAATGGCTCCGGCTTTTTTATCTAACACGGGGGAAACCGTTTTTCTTATATCTGAACAATGCCCTGTTGCAGAAATGATTACCGTTCCCGGAGCAATGACGTCTTTGTCGTCATATTTTTGTTTCATCGAGAGTGAATCCTTTCCAGTTGGAACGTTTATCCCTAACGCTATTGAAAATTCTGAAACCGCTTGAACCGCTTTATATAAGCGTGCGTCCTCCCCAGGATTATTGCATGGCCACATCCAATTAGCCGATAACGATACACTTGCTAATCCGTTTTGAAGAGGTGCCCAAATGATGTTAGTTAGTGCTTCACCAATACTATTCAAACTTCCTGCAATATGGTCTATAAGTCCTGCTATTGGCGCATGACCAACCGAAGTGGCTACCCCTTGATTACTCTTGAAGTCCAAAGCCATAACTCCGCAATTATTCAACGGGAGCTGCAATGGGCCTGTACATTGTTGGGTAGCCACCCGACCCCCAACACATCGATCCACTTTGTTTGTGAGCCAATCCTTACAAGCTACAGCCTCTATACTCAATACGGCTTTTAGATTAGCTAAAAAGTTATTATTGTCATATTGAATTGCTTTAAAATTTGTAGGCACGACTTGGTCTGACATTACTGTTTTAGGAGAGCTGCCGAACATATCAGATAACGCCAAAGAAATCGGTTTGGCGCCAGTAGATTTAGAAATGAATTCAAAGCGATGATCGCCTGTTACTTCTCCAACGACATACATTGGTGCACGCTCACGATCAGCAATTTCTTTTAATCTAGGTACAAAGGATTTTGGAATGATGAGTCCCATGCGTTCTTGGGATTCATTTCCAATAATCTCTTTATAAGATAGGGTGGGATCTCCGACAGGTAAATGATCAATATTGATGGTGCCTCCTGAGTTTTCAACCAACTCGGACAAGCAGTTTAAATGTCCTCCTGCGCCATGATCGTGAATCGAAATAACAGGATTATCTGAACTTTCAACAAGAACTCTGATGGTGTCAGCTACTCTCTTTTGCATTTCTGGATTGGAACGCTGTACTGCGTTTAATTCGATCCCCGAAGCGTAAGCTCCAGTATCGGTACTCGAGACCGCTGCGCCACCCATGCCAATGCGGTAGTTGTCACCACCTAATACAACGATAATGTCGCCAACTTGTGGTTCTTTCTTATGGGCATATTCTGCCTTGCCATAACCAATACCACCAGCGAGCATAATGACTTTATCGAATCCTAATGTAGTGTCGTTTTCTTGATGTTCGAAAGTTAACAAAGATCCTGAAATTAGTGGTTGTCCAAATTTGTTTCCAAAGTCAGAAGCGCCATTACTGGCTTTGATTAAAATGTCTAAAGGTGTTTGGTAGCGCCAAGGTCGTTCGGCTATCTGCCGTTCCCATCTGCGATCAGCGGTTCTAGAATATGGTGTCATATAAACAGCGGTTCCAGCCAGAGGTAATGAGCCAATACCACCTGCGAGACGGTCACGAATTTCGCCTCCCGAACCGGTTGCAGCGCCATTAAAAGGCTCTACGGTTGTTGGGAAATTGTGGGTCTCCGCTTTTAAGGAAATAATAGACTCAAATGATGATTCTTCAAACCAATCTGGCTGATGACCTGTTTTAGGCGAGAATTGTGTCAAGGTAGGACCTTTAACAAAAGCGACATTATCGCGATATGCCGATACGATATCATTTGGATGTGCTTTTGTCGTCTTCTTAATCAATTGAAACAAGGACTCTGGTTGCTCTTGACCATCTATAACGAAGCTGCCATTAAATATTTTATGCCGACAGTGTTCGCTATTGACTTGTGAAAATCCAAAAACTTCGGCATCAGTTAGTGGTCGCTCTAATTTCTTAGCTAATTGTTCTAAATATTCGATTTCCTCGTTACTCAACGCTAATCCCTCTTGTTCATTATAGGCATGAATGTTGGTAATATTTAAAATGGACTCGGGTTCTTTATCAATATCAAAAATGTTTTGGTCAAGAGTGTTGTATTTTTGTGATAGCATTGGATCGAAAGGAGGCATCGAATCTATAGGTTCAAATGATTCAATTCTGACTAACTCTGAGATGCCCATATTTTGGGTAATTTCTACCGCATTGGTACTCCAAGGTGTTACCATCGAAGCTCTTGGGCCGACAAAAGTTGCTAGGACTTCAGATTCATCAACATGTTTAACACCACCAAAAAGCCACTCAAGTTTTTGAATGTCTAGTTTGTCCAGAGCGGATTTTGATTTTACTGCGAAAATCGAACTTGATGGACTGCCGAAGAAATGAATCATAAATACTGATTTAAGCCATAAAAATAAGTGAATTCACCAGCCAAACTGTAAGATTTTCACCAATCTTATTCACCGCTTTTGAACAGCTAAGATTCCGCAGGTTTTTTTCTTTTTAATTGAGCCATGTAAAAACCGTCATACCCACATTTATGGGCAAATAAGGACTGTTCTTTTAGCAATTCAAATTCTTGTCCAATTTCAGTTTTCAGAAAACGCTGAATTTGATTTTGATTTTCTGATGGTAATACTGAGCAGGTGGCGTAAACCATCAGACCACCTGGTTTTAGCATCTTTGTGTAATTGGATAATATTTCAAACTGTGTGTTCTTAATGTTTTCTACAAATTCGGGTGTTAGCTTCCATTTGGCATCTGGATTTCGTTTAAGAACACCTATACCAGAACAAGGTGCATCAATTAGCAATCTGTCTGCACTTTCCTTTAATTTTTTAATCACTTTAGTGGAGTCAATAATACGTGTTTCAATATTGTGTGCCCCATTCCTTTTCGCCCGAGTCTTTAACTGGTTGAGCTTACTTTTGTACAGGTCTAGTGCTAATAATTGGCCTTTGTTTTCCATATTACTTGCTAAATGTAATGTTTTCCCGCCAGCGCCAGCACAGGCATCGATCACTCGCATGCCTGGAGCCACTTCAAGGTAGTCTGCAACCAATTGTGATGAGGCGTCTTGAACTTCGAACCAACCTAATTTGAAGGCTTCTGTTTGAAAGACATTAGCACGTTCAACGAGTTCTAAAGCGTATGGATGACTCTTTAAGGCAATAGACTCGATACCTTCACTTTCTAATTTTAGCTGTAAGTCATTTCGATTTGTTTTTAGAGTATTCGTTCTCAGAATGACTTTTGCCTTTTGATTTTGTGCTTCGAGTTCCTTGTCCCAAACTTTAACACCCAATTCACTTTCACCCATTTGATCCATCCAATCAGGAATAGACTGTATGATGGCTCTTTGTTTGGAATACTCATCAAATTTTCCTTTAATTCGACGGTTTGGAGTGCCTTCAAATTGGGGCCAATCAGGCAGGCGATGACCTTTAAGCACTAACCATACTGCTAATAATCTCCAGATATTTTCACGTGTAAAAGGCATGTTGACTTCTGCAATACTGCTATATAGCCTTTGCCAACGGACAATGTCGTAGGTTGTTTCTGCAATAAACTTACGATCAGCACTGCCCCATCGTTTGTCTCTTTTGAGCATTTGATACACCACTTTGTCGGCGTATTGATTTTCGTTAAAAATATGGAATATGCCTTCAACAACGGCGAGGCAAAGATTTCTATGTAGTCGCATCGGCGGCAAAATTACTGTAATTCACCGATTTAAAATAAAAAAGGGCACTTATTTTGTGCCCTTTTTTCTTATTCATTACGACCTCTTCGGTTGCTGCCTTTTAGCCTATCCATCATACGTCGCTTAAAACCATCTTCGGCAAGTCGCAATTTAATAATTTTTGAAGCTGGTAAAATTGATTTTAAATCTTCAATCAATTTCAATTCAGCTGACTGAACTGATTTTATATGAGTCACATACTTGGAGAGCGTGACTTCTGATTGTTTTGAACTGATGTCATCACCCTCATTAAGAGGTCCAGAAACAATTTTTTGTCTATCCTTTCGCATAGATCTCATGTTATCAGAAAATTGATTGTAAACTGGCCAAAATTTTTCAGCTTCAGCAGGTGTGAGGCTCAATTGCTCTGTGATAAAAGCAACTTTCATAGCTTCAATTTTTTGACGATCTTCGGTTCGTGGTTGAGCCATTGCTATGAATCCAGTGATCAAAAAGACACAAGTGATATTTATTTGTTTCATAATTTTAAGAGTTTAGTTATTCAATTATTAAAAGGTCATTAAAATCGTCGATATGTTCTGAGAGAAAAGCTTTTATGGCCTGATCACCCAAATAGAATTGTTCATTGTACAAATCAATATCATAATTTGTCAAATCGGTAATATCAATATCGGATCCGTCAAGTAGGTAGTGCGCGATTTCATTTGTGTCGATGTCTTTCGTTTTATTTGACGTAATAAAGTACCCCGCAAAAAGTAAAAGACTCGCTGCAGCAGACCATGTTATAATCAGCTTCGATTTATTTACAGTGTGAGGTAAATGCTTTTCGTCACGATTAAAATCAACGATGAAGTTTTCTAAATAACCCTCAGGGATTTTAAAGCCAGATTTTTCAGGAAGTGATTTCAAATTTCTTTGTTTATTCTTTGGACGTTTAAAATGATGTTTTGTTTAATCGGTACTCAATTTTTTTTGAATCTTTTTTACTGCAATATGATAAGAAGCCTTCAGTGCCCCTTCAGAAGTGTCGAGTATTTTCTCCATGTCTTTAAATTTAATTTCATCGAAATATCTCATATTAAACACCAATTTTTGTTTCTCAGGGAGTTGAGCTATGGCTTTTTGAAGTTTGAGCTGGATATCATTACCCTCAAAATATACGTCTGCTTGTAAACGATCAACCATTTGTTGGTGCATATTTTCGTTGTTTAACCTTGAGCGTATAGATTTAGATTTTAAATAACTCAAAGACTCATTTGTTGCAATACGATACATCCAAGTATATAATTGGCTGTCACCTTTAAAATTATTGAGGTTTTTAAAAACTTTTATGAAGGTATTTTGAAGCACATCATCCGAATCGTCATGTGAAATGACTATTTTTCTAATGTGCCAATACAAACGTTCTTTATAAGTATCAACCAATAATTTGAAAGCTTTTTGCCTGGTTGTAGGTTCTAATAATTGTTTAATGAGTTCTTGATCCGTCAATTGGGTTTATTTAATTTGACTGAAAGGAAGGAAGATGGTTTAAATGTGTTGATTTAATTATTGAAATGATTGAAGTTCAATCAATTTCTTATAATTTCCGTCAGTTGACATTAAGGAATTGTGATTTCCCATTTCTACAATTTCACCACGACGCATCACAACTATGATATCCGCATTTTTTATGGTTGACAAACGGTGGGCTATAACTATTGATGTTCTGTTGCGCATCATGTTTTCGAGTGCCACTTGAACCAATTGCTCACTTTCCGTATCCAATGCTGATGTGGCCTCATCTAAAATCATAATTGGAGGATTTTTAAGCACTGCTCGGGCAATGCTCAACCGTTGCTTTTGGCCTCCTGAAAGTTTGTTGCCACTGTCCCCAATATTGGTATCGATACCTTCTGGTAATTTTTCTACGAATTCCCATGCGTTGGCAATTTTCAAGGCATGAATCATATCTTCATCAGTCGCACTTTCTTTGCCGAGCAATAAATTATTTCTGATAGAATCATTAAATAAAATAGACTCTTGGGTTACAAGTCCCATAGTGCTTCTTAAGGCCGACTTTTGGATTTGACGAATATCTCTACCATCGATAGAAATTGATCCTTCAGTGACATCATAAAATCTACTAAGTAAGTTTGCAATGGTCGATTTTCCACTTCCTGATTGTCCAACCAATGCTAGAGTTTGGCCTTTTTTTACTTCAAGGGATACGTTTTTAAGAACCATGTCATTATCATATTTGAAAGAGACGTTCTCAAATGTGATAGCAGTGCTAAAATCAAATTTTGTTAAAGCATCAGGTGTATCAGTAATAGTATTCTGAGTTTCTAGAATTGACATCACGCGCTCTGCGGCTGCGTTACCCCGTTTTACGCTATATGAGGCTTTACTCATAGCTTTAGCAGGGGTTAAAATTTGATACGCCAATGACATAAAACCAATAAATGCACCTCCAGAAATAGTGTGTTTTACAAGCACTAAGTTTCCTCCATACCACAACAAAGCGGTTATAGTAACAATTCCTAAAAATTCGCTTACTGGGCCTGCCAAATTTTGACGGTGCATAAGCCGATTTGAAAAATTATTATAACGAGAGGTTGTTTTCGAAAATTTGGACATAAATGACTTTTCAGCTACAAAGCCTTTGATCACTCTAATGCCACCAAAAGTTTCTTCGATGGTTGACAGTAAAACACCCGATTCTTCTTGCACTTTAGTAGAATGTTTTTTTAATTTTTTACCCAGTTGAGAAATTAAAAACCCCGAAACAGGAATAAAAAGCAATACGAAAAGTGTTAAGTCCGCACTGATAAAAAACATAGAAGCTAAACCAAACAATATGGTTAAAGGTTCTCTCACTATTAATTCTAAAAAAGACAACGTTGAACTCTGAACTTCGTTGACATCTGCTAAGATCCTAGACATTAAATCTCCTTTTCGCTGATCTGAATAATAAGCAATTGGAAGTTCTAAGCTGTGTCCATATAAATCATTTCTCAAATCTTTTACGATTCCATTTCTTAAAAAAGTTATGAAATAAAGTGCCAAATAACCGAATAGGTTTTTGAGTAAAAACAAGCTTATGATGATAAAAATGAGAAAAACTAATGTGCCTTCAGGACCGTCTTGCTCTAATTTTTGTGTTAAGAAATAATTGAAACTATCGATGGCAAAATTCATGTACGAATTTGCAGTTGTTATATCAGGCTTAACAGAAATTTTCTCACCTTCTCCGAACAAAACGTTAATCATTGGAATAAGTGAAACCATAGCCAAAGTCCCAAATAAGGCATAAAAGGCATTACTCAATATGTTGAGGACAGCGTAACCTTTATAAGGTAGAGCGTATCTTAAAATTTTCTTGAAGTAATTCATCTTAACGTCTTCAAATCTAATGCAATTCGATTGATTTTCTCAGAAAGATCTGATTTTAAAATACTCAAGTCTTCTGCGTGATTCAATTTTTCGTTAACGCTAATGTAAAATTTGATTTTGGGTTCTGTTCCACTAGGTCGCATCGCAATCATACTATCATCATCAGTGTAGAATATCAAAACATTTGACTTGGGAAGATCAATAAAAGAGCAGTTTTGACTGATTAAATCAATAGATTTAGAGGTTTGATAGTCTGACATTCGAATTACCTTTTTACCTCCTAAAGATTTTGGAGGTGTTTCACGCGCATGTCGCATTATGGTCGAAATTTCTTCTAATCCGGCAGCACCCTTTTTTGTAATTGAGATTAATTTTTCTTGGAAATAACCTGTTTTTAAATAAAGATTAGTAAGGTGGTTATAAAAAGAACTTCCAATTGATTTGGTTAAGGCAACTATTTCACAAGCCAAAAGGGCAGAGGTAACAGCATCTTTGTCACGTACAAAATCACCAACCATAAAACCATAACTCTCTTCGCCACCCCCGATAAAATATCTGTCTGGATAATCTTTTATCATTTTAGCAATCCATTTGAAACCCGTTAATCCAAGAAGGCATTCCACGTCATATAATCGAGCTAGTGCTAACATCATCGGTGTTGACACTACGGTCGAAGCAATAAAAGTCTTGTTATCAATTAGTCCATTATTTTTGGCGCGATTGAGCAAAAAATCAGTCATCACCACCATAGTTTGATTGCCGTTTAGCAGCTCAAGATTTCCTTCGTTATTTTTAACAGCTATTCCAATTCTATCGCTGTCAGGGTCTGTTCCAATAACAATATCAGCATCTATTAACCTTGCTTGTTCTATGGCCAATTCAAGGGCTTCTGGTTCTTCAGGGTTAGGTGATTTGACAGTAGGGAAGTCACCGTCTGGCTTTGCTTGTTCTTCAACAATTGAAACGTTTTTAAATCCAGCTCGCCTCAGTGTTTCCGGAATAAGTGTAATCGCAGTGCCGTGGAGTGATGTAAAAACGATTTTAATATTATTCTTATCAACTGGATTGTTATTTAAAGAGCCGTTTGTAATCGCATCGATATAAAATTTTTCATCCATATCTGTATCAATACTGTGGATAAGATTAGGCTTCGCTTCAAACAATATGTCCGTAAAATTCAGTTTGTTAATAGCTGTAAGCAAGCCCTTGTCATGCGGAGGCACGAGCTGTCCGCCATCTTGCCAATATACTTTAAAGCCATTGTATTCAGGTGGATTATGTGATGCTGTGAGCACTATACCGCAATGACATTTCAAAGTTCTAACGGTATATGAAAGTAAAGGGGTAGGGCGTAATTCATTAAAAAGGTAAACTTTGATGCCATTTGCAGATAGCACGTCTGATACTACTTGTGCAAAAGTGCGGCTGTTGTGACGGCAATCGTAAGCAATGGCCAAACTTATTTGTTCGTCGGGAAATTGCTGAATAAGATAATTGCTCAATCCTTGCGCATTTTTACCTAGTGTGTATTTATTAAGTCTGTTGGTCCCTACACCCATTAGACCTCTCATACCGCCAGTCCCAAACTCTAAGTCTTTGTAAAAACTATCGTAGAGCATGTCGTTATCACCTGTTAATAGATCAGAAACTTGACTTTTCGTCGTGCTGTCGAAATGAGGTTCTAGCCACTTTTTTGCTCTTTCTCTAACTTCAGATTGTAACATGCTTTTTGGTGTTTGTGCAAAACTAATGAAAATAGAGGAGCTGGCTTAGGACGAATTTAGAGCAACTCATCCTTGATGTTGTAACGAATAGTTGTTGCCTTCGATTTTAGTAAAAGTTCTCCTATAAATCCTGCAACAAAAAGTTGTGTTCCCATGATGATTGTTGTTAATGCAATGAAAAATTCTGTACGGTCAGCTATTAAGCGTCCCGTTGGATTAAAAAACAATTTGTCCATACCTAAATACAAAGAAAATCCAAAGCCAATAAACATCATTAGCAATCCTAGTGTTCCGAAAAAATGCATCGGTCGTTTGCCAAATTTTGATAAAAACCAAATCGTTAATAAATCAAAAAATCCATTTCTAAATCTTTCCATGCCAAATTTTGTTATGCCGTATTTACGGGCTTGATGTTGAACAATTTTCTCTCCGATTTTAGTAAACCCTTCGTTTTTAACCAAAACAGGAATGTAGCGGTGCATGTCGCCGTAAACGTCTATATGTTTTATGACCTCTAATCGATAGGCTTTGAGTCCACAATTGAAATCATGCAAAGTTAATCCAGAGCTAACCCTTGCAGCCCAGTTAAAAAGTTTTGAAGGGATGTTCTTTGCCCAAACGCTGTCATATCTCTTCTTTTTCCATCCAGAAACTAAATCATAACCTCGATTTTCGATCATATCGTAAAGCTCGGGAATTTCATTTGGACTGTCTTGTAAGTCTGCATCCATTGTAATAATCACAGATCCTGAGGCTAATTTAAAACCTGCGTTTAACGCTTGCGATTTACCATAATTTTTCAAAAATCTTATTCCTTTGATCTCTGGATATTGTTTTTTGAGTTTGGCAATAACCTCCCATGAGTGATCTGTACTACCGTCATCAATATAAATGATTTCATAAGAAAAATGATTGGACCGCATTACTGTTGTGATCCAATCATTTAATTCTGTCAAAGATTCTGCTTCATCGAGAAGCGGAATGACAATTGAAATTTGCATAGAAAGTTGTTAATCTATTGCTCAGCACTTTTTTTCATAAATAGACCTAAAATAAGAGAAGCTAAAAGCCCAAAAATTAGGCTGCCCACGACACTCATCAAGCTCATGGCAATGGGAGTGGTAAACATTTCAGTGAATTTCATACCTTGTTCAATTTGCTCATTTGTGGCCTGTGGCGCGTTTTGTTGCATATTCATCATCGCTTCCTCGCGCATCACGTCAACAAATTCAGGTTGTACAAAACTATAATGAATATACATATATACTGCCGAAATAATGCCTCCGATAAGCGCTGTGGCTAAGCCAAGTTTGATGGCTTCTCCGAGACTCATGATACCGCCTTGAGCATCCTTTAGCCCTTTTAATGCTAAAAAGTAGATGACTAGGGTTAGCACACTACTCACTAAACTAATTGTACTACTGCGTGGAAGGTCCATGGCATACATTACTAATACCATAACAATAGACAGAAGTGCTAAATAAAGCCCGTAAGTATATGCTAAAGCTTTGATAGTTGATTTGTATTCATTCATGTTCTTTTTTTTAATTATAATCAAATATACAAAAAAGTGAATATCAGGTAGTAAAATGTGTTCTCAACTATTGTGATTAATTAAAAAACAATTACATTTGCATTCCAATTTTATAGGCAATACGTATGAAAAAAGATATTCATCCAGACAATTATAGGCTCGTTGCATTTAAGGACATGTCTAACGAAGACGTTTTTATTTCTAAATCTACAGCCGACACAAGCGAAACGATTGATTTTGAAGGTGTAGAATATCCCTTAATTAAATTAGAGATTTCTCGCACATCGCACCCTTACTATACAGGAAAAGCTAAATTGGTAGATACTGCAGGGCGTATAGATAAATTTAAATCGAAATACGCCAAATTCCAAAAATAACAGGTCTGCTCCTAAAGATTTTAGTAAAGTCCTTCATTTCTTGGAGGGCTTTTTTTATTTTTACCATATGTCACAATTGAATTACATTTTATACGACGGCCCAACTCGGGATAATTTGCTGCCACTTACCTTTACACGGCCGATGGCTGAATTGCGATTAGGTATTCTAACCATAAGAGAGAAGTGGGAGCGTTACCTTCAAACTGCAATATCTACGCAGACTGAAGCTTATCTTCAAAAAAAGTATCCCTTAGTTCTAGCTGTAAATAATGTTTGGATCAATGCCTCTTGTCTTCCCAACAAGGAATTAGTAGAAGCTGTTTTAAGGCTTAAACAAGACCAGGTCTTAAAATCAAAAGATGATATTATTGCTTATAAATCCGTTGAGCAAAACATACCCCCGCATGAAGTGATGCATGATAGACCAGCTATATTTATCAAGAATTCATTTGATTTATTTCATTTAAATGAAGAGGCGTTAAAAGACGACTTCAATTTGATTACCTATGGTCGCACCTCAGAGGCTCTACCTGCTTGCGTCAAAACGACCACGCCAGAAAATATATTTGTTGAGCCCGGAGCTAAACTTGGTCATGTTATTTTAAATGCGAGTTCAGGCCCTATATACATTGGTGCAGCGGCTGAAGTAATGGATGGCGCGATGGTTCGCGGAGGACTAGCCTTGTGTAGAGGTTCTGTATTAAAAATGGGCGCTAAAATTTACGGTGCAACAACAATAGGTCCATATTGTAAAGTTGGAGGAGAGGTCAATAATGCGGTCTTTTTTGGGTTTTCTAATAAAGGTCATGATGGTTTTGTAGGTCACTCAGTGATTGGTGAATGGTGTAATTTAGGGGCAGATACAAATACGTCAAACTTGAAAAACAATTATGAACAAGTTCGATTATGGCATTATGGCAGTCAGAATTTTGCAAAAACGGGACTCCAGTTTTGCGGACTCATAATGGGCGATCATAGTAAGAGTGGTATCAACTCAATGTTTAACACAGGAACTGTAATAGGGGTGAGTGCTAATATTTATGGTAGTGGGTTTCCACGAAATTTTATACCTAGTTATAGCTGGGGCGGTCACTCGGGTTTTCAAGTTTATTTGTTCAGTAAGGCCATTGCCGTTGCTCGTGCAGTAATGTTACGCAGAGGCAAAACACTTGACAAATTGGATGAAGATATCCTTAAACACATTTTTGAGCTTACGACGAATTTCAGATCTTCGTATTAATACTTTTGAACTTTCCTTAAGTCAAGAAGGTTTATTGGATTTATACCTAAGTTTTTGATGTTTGTTCTTGTGAATCTTACGGCTTCATCATAAAAAAGAGGTACTATCGGAAAGTCGGTCATGACTAAACTATCCATTTTTTCATAAAGTGAATTCCGTTCATTCCGGCTGGTGAGTTGTTGAGATTTAATGTACCATTTGTCAAAAAGCTCCGAACTGTAATGGGTGTAATTGGGCCCGCGTGGCGCAAAATTATCACTATAGAACAATGATAGATAGTTTTCTGCATCAGGATAATCAGCCACCCAGCTCGCTCTAAAAAAGTCCAGTTTTCCATTAGCTTTTGCGGTTTTCAGTGTCGCTGCTGGCGTCACGGAAATATTAATATTGAGCCCGATATCTGACAATTCACGTTGTATGTACTCACAAAAACTTAAATAATTATTCGTCGTTGTTATGGTTAGTGTAGGTACTTTTCCATACTGATCTTTAAATTCTTCGATCAAAGATCTTGATAACTCGGGATTATAAATCACTTTTTCAGACTTGCGATACCCGGGAAGTCCAATAGGAATGATGCCGCCTTCGGCTGGCCTTCCGATGCCATTTCTCAAATAGGTCATCATCTCATTTCTGTCAAATCCATGATTGATAGCAGCTCTTATGAGGTTGGATTGAACTTCTGACAACTCCGAATCCATAAAAAATGCGAGGTATTCCGTATTTAAATAAGGTCCTTTGAGCATGTAAACCGAGGAGTCATATTTTTTTCTTAGTGTACCATCGGCGTTGAGTAATTCATCTTTAAAGGATGCATCAAGACCTGAAATGAAGTCAATTTTGCCCTGACTGAATGACAAAAATTCACTTAGTTTATCGGGAATAAAAGTGATTGAAACAGCCTCTAAATACGGAAGACGGTTCCCAAAATGATCTGTTTCAAAATATTTAGAATTTTTCCTAAAAACTAGTTTGAGGTTTTCTTCCCAACGTTTAAACAAATATGGACCTGTTCCAATAGGGTTTTTCCGAAAGTTAGAACCGTAAAAAGAAACGGCTTCATGAGGCACAACACTGCAATATTTCATACCTAATATACCTAGAAAGGCAGGAAATGGATTATGAAGTTTAATCTCGAAAGTTCGTTGGTCGATTGCCTTAAAAGAATCAACCGCGTCTAAGACCCATCCGCCTGGTGCAGAAAGTTTCGGGTCAATTAACCTATTGAAACTGTATTCAAAATCTGACGCAACAACTTTTCTACTTTTAAATACTTTATTATCATGAAAATAAACATCTTCTCTTAAAGTAAAAGTATATACTTTACCGTCATCCGAAATGTGCCATTCTTTAGCAATACTGGGCTGAACATTTAATGCACTGTCTAGCTCTACCAAACCATTGAAGAGTTGATTGACAGCCCAAATGTCGGCAAGATCTTTGGCAAAAGCAGGATCTAAACTTCCTATATTTTTGTGCTCATTGTATCTAAATACCTGTTGACTAAAATCTTCACTATTTTGACATCCAGTAATGGTTAGTAAGCCAATTACTTTGATGAACAATGTTATTTGATAGCGAAAAAACCAATGTTTTTGCATGTAAGATAGTTGTCGTAATTTTACGACATAAATGTACGTTAATGCACCCTCAAAAAAAAGTTGGTTTTTTCACTCTTGGCTGTAAACTTAATTTTTCTGAAACTTCAACCATTGCTAGATCATTTGAGCAAGAGGGCTTTAAGCGTGTTTCTTTTGAAGAATTTGCTCATATTTATGTTATAAATACTTGTTCAGTTACAGAAAATGCTGATAAGCGTTTTAGTCAAATTGTTCGCCAAGCGTTAGAAGTAAATCCTGAGGCATTTTTAGTAGCTGTAGGCTGTTACGCCCAACTTAAACCCGAGACTTTAGCTCAAGTTGATGGAGTAGACCTTGTCCTTGGTGCCACTGAAAAATTCAAAATCACGGATTATTTAAACGATCTTTCTAAAAATGATTGTGGGGAGGTTCACTCCTGTGAAATCGAAGATGCTAATTTTTTTGTTGACAGTTATGCCATTGGCGACCGCACAAGGGCATTCCTAAAGGTACAAGACGGTTGCGATTACAAATGCACCTACTGTACCATTCCCTTAGCGAGAGGAATCTCAAGAAGTGACAGCTTGAGTAATGTTTTAAAAAACGCTAGAAATATTGTTGACCAAGGCATTAAAGAAATTGTTTTAACTGGTGTGAATATTGGTGATTATGGTAAAGGCGAATATGGAAATAAACGCCATGAGCATACTTTTTTTGATTTGGTTAAGGCTTTAGATCAAGTTGAGGGCATCGGTCGATTGCGCATATCATCAATAGAGCCTAATTTACTCCATGAGGATATTATATCATTTGTTGCTCAAAGTAAAAACTTCGTCCCTCATTTTCATGTCCCGTTGCAAAGTGGAAGTGATCTTGTACTAGCAAAAATGAAACGGCGTTATACAACGGCATTATATAAAAATAGAATATCATCAATTTTAAAAATCATGCCAGATGCTTGTATTGGCGTAGATGTTATTGTTGGATTTCCTGGTGAAACAGAAGAGGCTTTTTTGGAAACGTATCATTTTCTCAATGATTTGCCGATTGCTTATTTGCACGTATTTACCTATTCAGAGCGCGAAAATACAGAGGCTGCTGAATATGTTGACGTTGTTCCAATGAACGTTCGTAAAAAACGCAGTAAAATGTTAAGAGGTCTTTCAGTCAAAAAACGACGGTCATTTTATGAGTCTCAAATTGGTAAGATCAAAACTGTACTTTTTGAAAATGAAGAAACCGAAGATGGTTATATTCTTGGCTTTACAGAAAATTATGTACGTGTAAAGCATAAGTTTAATTCAAACTTACAGAACAGCCTTAAGAAAGTTAAGCTGGAAAAAATTGATATTGATGGCAATTGTGTTGCAGAAATCACAACGGTACTTAAGAAGGAACTATCTTAAAGCCTAAGACCCACAGGCAGCATGCTTTTGTAACGCCTGTTTTTTCTAATAAATTTGGCAATTGGAGGACTTGTAGGAACAACGCTAATGTTGCGCTCTTCAATTTCTGACATTACCAGTGTGATAAAACTTTCGATAAATGAGTCATTAACTATATTGTCAGGGATTATAAGTTTCGTTAAAAAAATTTTGCGCTCTTGCAACGAGTACTCAATTTTAGCAAGTTGTCCGTCTTGAGTAACTTCAAATTGACGTAGAAATTTGTTATCTATCAACTCCAATGTGTTGTTCATAAATCGATACTTAGGTTTGAAAAGAATTTGCTAGATTGCGAAATAACTGTGCGAAGTTATGAAAAAAAAGAGCTAACTCAATCTGTTTTTTTAACAAATTAGCTTAAAACAAAAATATGAGACGTCCTAAGACTCAAATATATATGATTCCGAATATGGGAATGTCTGTCGATGTTTTTGAAGGTTTAGTGGTGACTAATAAGGATTTTAAACAGTGGTATTTACCCTGGTTTACACCATCGGACGGCGAAACTTTAGAATCTTATGCTGCTAAGATGTTGGCTAGAGTCAAGCATCCTAAAGAGGGATGTATTCTTTTAGGTCTTGGTTTTGGAGGTATTTTGGCTCAAGAAATGTCAAAGCTGGCGAACTTCAAAAAAATTGTAATTGTTTCAAGTTATAAAAGTATTTACGAACTTTCACCACAGATGAAGCGTATTATCGTAGCGCAACAGTTTGAATTGATTGCTAATAAACTTTTGAACAATGAAGATATTCGAATAGAATTTTTATTTGGCAAAACAGGTTTGAAAAATAAAGATCGATTTTTAAGATATTTTTATAATTTCGACAAAGTCTTTTTTAAATGGGCAATAATTGAGATGTTGTCCTGGCGTCAATCAGAACCTATTTATGGAATATTACATATTCAAGGTGCTCTAGACGGGGTTTTACCAATCAATAATATCAAAAATTGTATTGTTGTACCCAATGGGACACATGCTTTAATTCCTTTAAAATCAACTTGGTTCAACGAACATCTGTTAAATTTAATTCAAGGTAACCCTTTACAATATAATTATGAAGAAAGATAAAACACTGATTGATTCATTTTTAGAATCACGTTCAAAGATTTTATTTCCCGTATTAATTTTGTGCGGTATTTTTATTTTTAGAAATGCGGCTTCTAGAGAAGTCGTGCCGCCCGAAACCAATGAATCGGCCTATAAAATTGAAGCACTTCCATTACCGGATCAAATTTTCTTTGCAGGGGAAGAGGTGGTTTTAGATGATCCAGATATTAAAGAAAGATTAGATCGCGAACTACTTGTAAATACCTATTGGCAATCAAACGCTTTGTTGTTACTAAAACGGGCTAATAAATATTTTCCATTAATTGAAACCATTCTAGCAGAATATCAAATCCCTGATGATTTTAAATATTTAGCTTTAATTGAAAGTGGTCTTCAAAACGTTACCTCACCAGCAGGAGCCAAAGGATTTTGGCAAATTATGCCAGCAACTGGAAAGGAATATGGATTAGAGATTAATACTAATGTGGATGAACGGTATCATGTCAAAAAGGCAACTGAAACAGCTTGTAAATACTTAATTCAAGCTAAACGAAAGCTAGGTAGTTGGACATTAGCTGCTGCGTCTTACAATGCTGGTGTTCGAGGTATTGAACGCCGTCTCGAAGAACAGCAAGTTGACAACTACTTTGATCTGCTATTGGGTGAAGAAACAGGACGATACATATTCAGAATTTTGGCGGTTAAAAGGATTTTTTCGGATCCAAAGAGTTTTGGCTTTTATTTTAATCAAGATGACCTTTACACAGCCCAAAAAACCCGTACAGTTGTTGTTGATACAGCGATCACCGACATCGTGAATTTTGCTAAATCTCAAGGCGTAACCTATAAGACTCTAAAAATTCACAACCCTTGGCTGAGGGATCCTTTTTTGAAAAATGCCTCAAGAAAAGTTTACGAAATAGAAATTCCGTTAGCTGAAAATTAATTTAATATATCTTGAGGTCGGATTTACCTCTGATTTTTTCTTCTCATTTGACGGTTACCTCCAAAGTGCTGATTTGGCATTTGGGTGCGCTTCATTTGACCTTTAACCATTTGAATTTGCTCCTTTAACAGGCCTCTTTTATCATGTGCCTCGGCCTCCTTTAATAATAATTCAGCTTCTTGCTTACGCATCTTAGAGAACGCAATACCTGCTAAGTTTAGCTTTGCCATTGCCATATCATGTCCCATAGAAAGACCTAAAGAGACTGCAGTTTTGAAATATCGCTCAGCTTCATTCATATTGGTTTGAGAAAACATAATACCTCTCAGGTAATTGTAATAACCTAGTTGACTTTTAATAAGTGCGCTCGTTGGATTTTTAATGCGGTCTAACCATTTGGTAGCACCGTCAAAGTCTTGCTTACGCAATTTTAAAAATGCGAGAAGAATAAATTCATTTTTGAAATACAACACTAAAATTAATGAAGCCAATAGGACTAAAGCTATGCCATTACCGATGTTACTTTCTATGAATTGATATACGGCCCCTGCAACTAAGAGTACTGATAATACTAACTTGATATTTTTGTTGAACATAACATATAATTTGTGGAAGGCAAATGTAAGAAAACTATAAAAAATAAATGGTGTTAAAGTTTTTCAAATAAAAAAGCTTTGTATATTTGCGCCACATTTGACAAAAGAAATTTTGTTAAACAAAAAGACTAAATGATATGAAACGGACTTTTCAACCTTCTAAAAGAAAACGCAGAAATAAACACGGATTTAGAGAGCGCATGGCATCTGTTTCCGGTCGTAAGGTATTGGCGAGTCGCCGTGCTAAAGGGAGAAAAAAGATTTCTGTTTCATCTGAGCCGCGTCATAAAAAATAATGATTAACAATTGTTGATATATTAAAGGTGTTACTGGTCGTAACACCTTTTTTTTTATCCTTTACTAAAGTAAATTTAAAAATTAATTAATTTGACCTATGCCTAAACGTAAAGACTTGAATACCATATTGATAATTGGATCTGGACCCATTATTATTGGTCAAGCCTGTGAGTTTGATTACTCGGGATCTCAGGCCTTGAGATCTTTGAGAGAGGATGGAATAGAAACCATTCTGATAAATTCTAATCCTGCGACGATCATGACCGATCCTACGATGGCAGATCAGGTTTATCTATTGCCACTTACTACCAAATCAATTGTAAAGATTTTAAAAGAGAATCCTCACATTGATGCCGTATTGCCAACAATGGGTGGTCAAACAGCGCTTAATTTATGCATTGAAGCAGATGACAAAGGTATTTGGAAGGACTTTGGCGTAGAAATTGTTGGGGTTGACATCGAAGCGATCAATATTACTGAAGACCGTGAGAAATTTAGAACCTTGATGCTTGACATTGGAATTCCAATGGCACCACAAGCTACGGCAAATTCATTCTTGAAAGGAAAAGAAATTGCACAAGAATTTGGATTTCCATTGGTTATTAGAGCCTCGTTTACCTTGGGAGGCGCTGGTGCATCTTTTGTCTTTAAAGAAGATCAATTTGACGAAATGTTAACGAGAGGGTTGGAAGTATCTCCAATTCATGAGGTGATGATCGACAAAGCTTTGATTGGCTGGAAGGAATTCGAGTTAGAATTGCTTCGTGATCATAATGATAATGTTGTAATTATTTGCTCGATAGAGAACATGGATCCTATGGGCATTCATACAGGCGATTCAATTACTGTTGCCCCTGCAATGACCTTAAGCGATCGCACCTATCAGCGGATGCGTGATATGGCCATCCATATGATGCGGAGTATCGGTGATTTTGCTGGTGGTTGTAATGTTCAATTTGCTGTGAGTCCAGACGAAAATGAAGACATTATTGCTATCGAAATCAATCCTCGCGTTTCAAGATCTTCGGCCTTGGCAAGTAAAGCCACCGGTTATCCCATTGCAAAAATTGCATCAAAACTGGCGATTGGTTACACCTTAGACGAATTGGACAATCAAATTACTAAATCAACATCAGCGTTATTTGAGCCTACTTTGGATTATGTCATTGTTAAAATTCCTAGATGGAATTTTGATAAATTCGAAGGCAGTGATCGTACTTTGGGGCTTCAAATGAAATCTGTAGGTGAAGTTATGGGTATCGGTAGATCCTTTCAAGAGGCGCTTCATAAAGCTACTCAGTCTCTGGAAATTAAGCGCAATGGGTTAGGCGCAGACGGCAAAGGAAATAAGGACTATGATACCATTATTGAAAAATTAACTCATGCATCTTGGGATCGTGTTTTTGTGATTTATGATGCTATTCAGTTAGGTATTCCATTGAGTAAAATTCACAAGATTACAAAAATTGACATGTGGTTTTTGCGTCAATACGAAGAATTGTTCAACTTGGAGCAGGAAATTAACACCTTTTCATTAGCGAATATCGAAAAACCATTACTTCTTACCGCCAAACAAAAGGGGTATGGTGATCGTCAAATTGCACACATGCTTGGCTGTTTGGAAAGTGAAGTTTATAACAAAAGACAAGAGTTTAACATCAATCGTGTCTATAAACTTGTCGACACTTGTGCTGCCGAATTTAAAGCACAAACCCCTTATTATTATTCAACTTTTGAGAGCGATGTTGAAACAACTGATGGAAATCGTTTTTCTCATAACGAAAGCGTCGTTTCTGACAAGAAAAAGGTTATCGTTCTTGGATCAGGACCTAATAGAATAGGACAGGGTATCGAATTTGATTATTGTTGTGTTCACGGTGTTCTTGCCGCTGCTGAATGCGGTTATGAAACCATCATGGTGAATTGCAATCCCGAAACGGTTTCGACTGATTTTGATATTGCTGATAAATTGTATTTCGAGCCTGTTTTTTGGGAGCATTTATACGATATTATTCAACATGAGAAACCTGAAGGTGTCATTGTCCAACTAGGAGGGCAAACAGCTCTTAAATTGGCAGAAAAACTCGAGCGTTTTGGCGTAAAAATTCTTGGAACTAGTTTTGAGGCCTTAGATTTAGCAGAAGACCGTGGTCGTTTTTCCAATTTATTAAAATCATTAGACATTCCTTTTCCTGAATTTGACACTGCTCAATCAGCGGAAGAAGCCATGAATATTGCAGATCGTTTGCATTTCCCAATTTTAGTTAGACCTTCATATGTTCTTGGTGGTCAAGGGATGAAAATCGTTATCAATAAAGAGGAATTGGAGAAGCACGTTGTTGATTTATTACGCACTATTCCTAATAATAAATTGCTTCTAGATCACTATTTAGATGGTGCTATTGAAGCTGAAGCTGATGCGATTTGTGATGGTGAAGATGTTTATATTATCGGAATCATGGAACATATTGAGCCTTGTGGCATCCATTCAGGTGACAGTAATGCGACTCTTCCCCCATTTAATTTAGGTGCATTGGTGATGGAACAGATCAAAGATCACACTGTTAGAATCGCAAAGGCTTTGAAAACCGTGGGTCTGATCAATATTCAGTTTGCCATAAAGGACGAAAAGGTGTATATCATAGAGGCTAATCCGCGCGCGTCAAGAACGGTGCCATTCATAGCGAAGGCTTATAAAGAGCCTTATGTCAATTATGCAACTAAGGTTATGCTCGGAGAAAAGAAAGTTAAAGATTTTACTTTTAACCCGCAATTAGAGGGTTATGCCATCAAACAACCTGTATTTTCATTTAATAAATTTCCAAATGTTAATAAGCAATTAGGACCTGAAATGAAGAGTACAGGTGAAAGTATTTTGTTTATTGATAGTTTGAAGGACGATGAGTTTTATGAACTCTATGCTCGAAGAAAAATGTATTTGAGCAAGTAATATTCCGTTTTATGCTATTAAATGGTTGATTTTCAGGATATCAGTGATTGAACTGAACAAGTTAGTGTTCCAAAACAGCATAAAAATTAGACTTCTTGAAGCATCCGCTTGGATGCAAATTTATAGCCATATAAAAGCAGACCGCTGTAGGCGAAATCTCCAATTAGAGAATTTCTAAAAAAAGGCAATGCCAACGTATAGCATTCGCTTAAACCAGCCCAAGTTTTTGGATAACCTATAAGCCAAACACCAAAATTGGTAATTATGAAAAAACTCAGACTACTAAAAATTATGGTTTTGAAAGATATTTTATTGTAAAATAAACCGATCAAACTAACTAATAGGAATGCTGAATATACGAAGATGGTAATCCAAGAAAAACCTAAAAATAGATCTGAAAGGAGCATAACGATTAAAGGTAAAGCCATGGCTGCATATCGATTGCTAAAAAAAGCACCTCCAAACAGAGCCATTGCAGTGACTGGGGTGACGTTTGGAACATGGGGAATAAGCCTTATTAACACGGCTATTAGAATAAAACTTAAAACGAGAAGATCTTTTTTCTTAAAATTCAAAACAGTTTAATTTATGATTTTACAAAAATAGGTATAATTGAATAAAGTTGTCTTTAAGTAAATTATTGAAGTTTATTGCGTTGTCTAAAATGAAGCCCTTCTTTAAAGGGTAACAGACTTTGATCGGAATCAATCAAAATGCTTTGACTTAGAAAACTGTTGATCGGCGCAAAGTTTGAGCCAGCGATATGATCTAACACTGCTGCCAATAAAGGCTCGTTAGGATCACCTAATTGTCCAAGGTTATTCAGGTTTTCATCAATTTCAAAAAATGGTGTAAGTCCATCAGAAGGAACCGATACTTCTAAACTATTTTTAGTAATTGCCACCAAGGGTTGCATGGCGTACGTGTGGTTCGGATTGGCGCCTGTTCGGCCATATGTAGGAGAGTCATAGAGTGTTACCGAAGCTTGTGATTTTCCTTCCGTAGCTTTTCCAAAAACCAATACTTCTGAATCGCCCAAATAAGGTTTGAGCGAGTTAATCACTAATTCACTGGCCGATGCTGAATTTTTAGTCGTAATGAAATATACAGTTTGCATACCAAGACTATTTAATCCAGAGCCATTATCTAAACTTGTGGTAAAACGATAATTTAGTGTTTCTAAATCGTTCACACTTGCTTGAACATCTTCATTATATTCTAAACGTACAAAAAGCTCATCTGTAAACTGACCAGTAATAAGACTGCCTAAAACGGTTGCCGTTTCCACAGACCCTCCTGGATTGTATCGTAAATCTACAACCAAGTGTTGGACATTAGCTGCCGCAAAACTGGCAAAAGCTGCATTTAGCTGCGACTCAAATTCCGACACAAAGCCATTATAAACCAAATACCCCACAGATTCATTCTCAACTTCTAAGAGTTCTGTTTGGTACACAGGATTGGCTGTGTAAATAGATTTGGGAAGTACAATGGATTCATTATTTGGAACTATGTTGTCGTCAGATTCATCTTCTGTACCATTATCGTTATAAGTGCCTAAATTGATTGTATAATTGTCTGCAGCCAATAAGGCTTTGTAATTATTAACTGTCAATTGTGTGCCATCAACTCCCCAAAAGAGCATCCCGCGTTCAACAGATGCAGATTCGGCGCTTGTGTTTGGTAATACATATCTTACATAGCCATATACGTTTTGATCTGTTGCTGACAAACGCACTAGACCGTAAGCCATGCCATTAGATTTGGTCGTGCCACTAAACTGCTGTTCTAGGGCAATATAATCATTTACAATCCAGCTATATCGATCAACTGTTTGGCGTGCATAAATTAAACTTTCGAAACAAGATTCAGGAGATTCGAACGCATTGAGATAGGCTGCGTAATCATTTGTATTTTCAAATCTATCATTGGCTAAATCAGGAACATTGGACTTATACAAGTAGGCTGCGTTCATCCCTTTCCAAACAAAATCAGAAATCGAACTGGCTGTAACTGCATTGTCATCATTGTCTTCAAAGCAAGACATAAAAAACAAACTCAGAAAAATGATTGGGAGTGGTTTAAGAAGATTGGTTAACATTTTTTTCATAGAAAACAGACGTTAGGTATTTGTAAAGGCATAAATTTATAAATCTATTTTGTAAATGTAACAAGATCATAGATGTATCGTCTCCATTTTAACAACCAATCCTAAACCTTCTTATGAAAGAAGCTGAATTTATGCAAATTATAACACCATTTCAGGACAAAATGTTCCGTGTGATTAGACGTTTGCTTGTTTCGATTGATTCATCAGAAGATGCGTGTCAGGAAGTTTTGTTGAAATTGTGGAACATGAGATCAAAACTGAGTTCGTATAGGAGTGTTGAGGCATTAGCCATGACGATGGCTAAGAATCACTGTTTAGACATTTTAAAATCTAAGCACTCTCAAGAGCTAATACTTGTGCATAGCAATTATGACAATCGGGAGATGATGGTTACGGATCGCATTGATTTAGAAGATTCGATGAAAATGGTTACTACTATCATTGATACCCTTCCCGAAAAGCAACGATTGGTGATGCAGTTAAAGGATATTGAACAATATGATTTTGATGAGATTGAAGATATGTTAGAAATGTCTTATAGTGCCATCAGAACTAATTTGTCAAGAGCGAGACAGTATGTCAAAGAGGAACTAATAAAAATGCATAATTATGGACTTCAAAAAAGTTGAATTTCTATTAAAACGCTATGACAGGGGAGAGACTACCCGGTCAGAAGAATTGGAACTGCGTACATTTTTTGAAAATGAAACCGTTCCAGAGCATTGGGCTCATTATAAATTGTTGTTTTCATTTTTTCAAAATGAAAGCCAAATTGAATCGAACCATAATTTTACCACACCCAGAAAAACTAAATTCAGACCTTGGATGAGTATTGCTGCCGCAGCTGTAGTAACTATAGGTGTGTTTTTCCAGCAATACGAATCAAACAGACAAAAACAAGAAGCTCAAAAGGCTTTTGCTCAAACTTTTGAAATCTTGAATTTAGTGAGTGAACAAATGACTAAAAGCACTGCTAAACTCAGTTATATTAAGACTTTCTCAGACACAACAAATCAATTTATCAAACAATAACAAATTAAATTTTATATTATGAAAACAATCATTTTTACAATTATAGGTTTGGTTTTAAGCTTTACACTTAGTGCTCAAGACCTTTTTTCAAAATACGAATCCATGGATGAAGTAACATCAGGAGTCATTAACAGTAAAATGTTCTCTATGATTGCAAGTATGGATATCGAAATAGACGATCCTGAAGCCAAGGCCTATATGGATATGGTTAATAAAATCGAAAACATCAGGCTCTTGGTTACGGGTAACCCTTTAGTATCTAAAAATTTAACTAATGACGCAGAATCGTATGTCCGTAAGTCCAAGTTGGATGAACTTATGCGTTTTAAAGATGGTGAGCAAAATGTTCGGTTTTATGTGAAGGAAGGAAAAGATTCGGACCACGTGAAAGAGCTCATGATGCTCATTACTGGAATGGGAGAAATGCTCAATGGAGAAGATTTGACCATCAATGGTAAAAAGCGCAACATCGAAACTGTTGTGATTTCAATTATAGGAGATATTGATCTCAAGCAAATTTCAAAAATCACTAAGAACATTAATTTGCCTGGAGGAGAACATCTTGATAAAGCAGGAGAAAAGAAATTTTAATGATACGGTATTCAAGTATTTTAACAACTTTATTGCTGACAGTCCTCTTTATGGGCTGTCAGCAAGGACCTAGCCTTCAATCTTATTTTGTGCAACATCAAGAATCGCCAGGATTTATTCAAGCCGATATTCCAATGTCTGCGTTGCTTTCAAATGAATTGAATTTGGCTCCAGACATCAAAGAGGCATGGTCTTCAGTACGACGGCTCAACATGCTTGCATTCAAAAAAAATGATGATGAAATTAGTGATCAGGAATACTTAGCTGTTCAATCTATTTTGAAGAATGAGAAGTACGAAGAGTTGCTTCGTATGAATTCTAAAGCATTCAAGACTTCCTTTTATACGGTTGGTAATGATACTGAAATTGAAGAAATTGTATTTACCATAAGTCAAGGTGAAGTAGGTTTTTTGGTGGCCCGTTTGTTAGGGGACAATATGACTTTTAAAAAAGCAGCCGTCATTGCAAATTCATTAGATCAAATGAAGTTTAATGAATCTGCTTTAGAGCAATTTAGTCCGTTTTTTAAATAGAACTATATTCCTGTATAATTCTGCGGCGTAATAGCCTTGAGTTCATTTTTTATGGCTTCAGACACAGATAACCCTTCGATAAATTGTTGAAGGGTTTCTTTATTTATAGTAGATCCTGTCCTTGTTAAGGATTTCAACGCTTCATAAGGATTTGGATACTGTTCTCTTCTCAAAACCGTTTGAATAGCTTCGGCTACCACGGCCCAGTTGTTTTCCAAATCGCGTTCAATTGCCGATGGATTCAATCTTAATTTGCCCAATCCTTTTAAGGTTGATTGCAATGCTACGAGAGTATGTCCAAATGGCACGCCAACGTTTCTCAGCACAGTACTATCAGTTAAATCCCTTTGCAGTCTAGAAATAGGGAGTTTGCTAGATAAGTGATCAAAAATGGCATTTGCGAGACCTAAATTGCCTTCGCTATTTTCGAAATCAATCGGATTTACTTTATGTGGCATTGCAGAACTGCCAACTTCATTCTTGGAAATTTCTTGCTTAAAGTAATCCATTGAAATATAACTCCATAAATCACGATTTAAATCGATTAAAATGGTATTTATACGTTTCAAGTTGTCAAAGAGTGCCGCTAAATTATCGTAGTGCTCAATTTGAGTGGTAGGAAATGAGTGATGAAGCCCAAGATGATTAGATACAAAATCATTGGCAAACGACAGCCAGTCAATATTGGGGTAGGCTACCGCATGGGCATTCAAATTACCGGTCGCACCGCCAAATTTTGAAGAAAAGGGTATGTCTTTAATCAATTTCAGTTGGGACTCGATTCGCACTAAAAACACCTGAATTTCTTTACCTAAACGTGTTGGAGAAGCCGGCTGACCGTGTGTTCGAGCCAGCATTGGTATCGATGCCCATGATTTGCTCAAATCTTTAAGCTTTTGAGTCAATTGTTTCAATGCTGGAAAATAGACCTCCTCTAAGGCTTGTTTAATGCTTAAAGGAATGGCTGTGTTATTGATGTCTTGAGATGTGAGACCGAAATGAATAAATTCCTTAAACTCGGATAAACCAATTGCATCAAATTTATCTTTGATAAAATATTCGATTGCCTTGACATCATGGTTGGTCGTTGATTCAATTGTCTTAATGTCAAGTGCGTCGGATTCACTAAAATTTTGATAAAGACTTCGAAGTTGGTCTAAGCTGTGTTTATCAATTCCCTTTAAGGCAGGTAATGGCAATTCACGCAATGCAATAAAATATTCAATTTCTACCCAAATGCGATAACGCATAAGTGCAGCCTCTGAAAAGTAAGGCCTGAGCGCCATTGTTTTTGATCCGTAACGGCCGTCTAATGGAGAAATAGCGTCTAAAGACGTAAGCGACATAATTCCTAATTTAGAAGCGCAAATATACCGATAAACAACGGCTTACCACCAATTTAGGCTTTAAAATTTATCTGATTAAAGTGAGTAATGGCAGATGGCTCTGAAAATGCGCTTCAGGTCTCTTATCAAAAAAGATCCTTTAAAAAGCTTCCACCAACATCGCCCAGCAAGTCTTTCAATTTATGCTCTTTTCCATTAATATGCTTACTAAATAGGCTCATAACGAAAGGAAGAACAACCCCTTTTATGGTTGCGGCTGTTTTTTTATCAAAGCCTTTGGACAGTAAACGTTCGAGTATCAATTCTTTTTGATCTTTATCCCTATGTTAGTTTTTAACAGCATGCTCTGCAGAGTGCTCCGCCAGCAGCTTTGTCTGTTCGGATAAATGACCCTTATTATCGCTTATTTGCGCATCCAAATTATCGGGAGTGAGCTTCTCAAAATTGTACTTAAATTTGGCACTTACGCAATGAATCTAACCCATACTATTTGAATTTTTAACATTTTAAGTGGTGAATTATTTATAAAATTAGTGGCTTCTATGGCGTTTTAATTACCTTAGAGGTGTTTAATCTACTTTTAAAAACCTTAATAATATCATGAAAAAAATCAAAAAACTTCTACTTGGGTTATTGGCCATTTTAGTGCTGGCGCAGTTTTATCAACCCGAAAAAAATATCGGCAACGATAATCTTGTATCTTTTTATACTGAGACCTTAGCGTCTGAAGAAGTACAAACAATTGTTGGCACAAGTTGTGTCGATTGTCATTCTAATAACACAGCATATCCGTGGTATAATAATATCACTCCGGTAAATATTTGGTTGAAAGACCACGTCGATGAGGGTAAGTCTCATTTGAATTTTTCCGTCTGGAGTGATTATAGCCTCAAGCGTAAGGCTCATAAAATGGAGGAATTAGCCGAAGAGGTGGAAGAGGGCGAGATGCCATTAAATTCTTACACTTGGACGCATAGGGATGCCGTTTTGTCGTCGGATCAAATTGAAGTACTGGTCAGTTGGGCAAAAAGCAATCAAATGAGATATGAACTTGAAATGGGATTTAATGATCATGATTAGTCACTATTGAAATTACTAGCATTAGTTAATCAGTGGCCCGAACCCACATCATCAGCGGCAGGACAGCATTTCTTGCAGGTTTTGGACGTTTTGTCAGGAATTTCGACTGATATTACGATAGGACATACGGCAGATTTGGGGCCGCGTGCCTTTGACTTTACGCACAATGGCATTCGTTCCCAAAAAGTACTTATTAATGACACTCAATTTGATCGTTTCATTGGGGAGCTTCAGCCCGACATCGTTCTGTTTGACCGATTTATGCTCGAGGAACAATTTGGGTGGCGTGTCAATGAACAGTGTTCAAACGCTCTCAGAATTTTAAATACTGAAGATTTACATGGATTGCGTGCAGCACGAGAGGAGGCGCTTAAGTATGATAAAAATTGGCTTGACCTTGTTGATTCAAATTCGGTGATGCTAAGGGAGTTGGCCAGCCTGTACCGTTGCGATTTAACTTTAGTCATTTCAGATTTTGAATACCATTTTTTGAAGCGCATTGATGTGCCTGAACGTTTATTGCATTATGTTCCTTTTCTTTTAGAGGTCGCTGATATTCCAGAGCCAAGTGGGTTACCAACTTTTAGTGAAAGACGAGATTTTATTTTTATAGGAAATTTTAGACACAAGCCGAATGTGGATGCCGTTAATTATTTTGTTTCTGAACTATGGCCAGGTATAAAAAAACAACTATGTCAGGCAAATTTTCATATTTATGGAGCTTACAGCAATTCTGGTCAGCGAATTGGTGAAGCGCTTGATGTGATTTGGCATGGTGCTGTTGACCATACGGATGAGGTCTTGAGCAAATCTAAAGTAAATATTGTTCCCTTAAGGTTTGGAGCAGGTCTCAAGGGAAAGGTTGTAGAGGCCATGATGAAAGGCACACCAAGTGTTATGACTCAAGTGGGGGCAGAGGGTGTTTTTGGAACTGTTAAACCCAATGATATGTTAGCCTTCGATAATGAAGATTTTATTCAAAAGGCAATTAAATTGTATACAGACGAAGCGTCATGGCAGGCAGCACAACAAGTCGGGTTTGAAATCATTAAAAGCAGGTTTGATAAAACCTTGTTTGAGAATGCTTTGATTGATCGCATTCAAGGTATTAAAGAACAGTTATTGTCCCATCGAAAATCAAACATTACCGGTGCTATGCTGCAACAAAATGACAAGAGTAGCACCAAGTATATGTCAAAATGGATTGAGGCTAAAAACCGCTAAAAACGCGATCTGCTTTTACTAAGGACACGATATTCTTCATAACATGAACTTATGGCGTCCAGTATTTGAAGGTCGTTTGCAGTGTTTATAAAATCTTGAGAATAATCGCATTCACTTACCAGCAAGTCTAAATCAACCTTGTCAATTTGGAGCAATTCAGTTAACATCTCTCTATCGAAACGCGCAGCTAAAAGGTTTCTTATTTGATCGTCTTCCTTCATTTGCCTTAACTTTCTCAGTTCTCTTGGCTTTTTTCCAAAAATACTATACATAAAGTCTGCTGGATTAAAAATAGCACCAAGTACCTTGGTGACCGCAGATTTTTTAGATGCCTCATAACCCGCATTAGGAAGACCAGAAATACTATATCTTAAATTACTCGGTAGGGGGGTGTTTTTTATATCGTATTCCAAATAACCAGTTAGGCGAAATGGGCTTAAAATGACTGGCTCTAAAGCCATTGCTAATTCAGTCATTTCAATGGTGGTGGTTGAGTCAAAATTAATCCAATCATTGGTCACTTTAAGTTTTATCGATTTAAAACCTAGATATGAAAAATGTAAGGTATCATTGGCCCTTACACGAATTTCAAATTCTCCTGAACTGTTAGTGATCGAACCAACAACAAGATTTAAATTCACGATATTAACACTAACCATGGGTCTGCCATCGCTAGCATTAATTACTTTTCCTCGAACTACTTCAACCTGTCCAACGGCAGTTGTTAAACATAAATTGAATAGAAAAAGATAAAGAAGTTTTTTCATGTAATTTTAAAGCATAAAAGTACAAAACAATTGAGTTTTATTGTTGAAGAACTGTGCTTTTATAAGAATATTAACAATAGAAAACTAAAGTGCCTTTCCACGGTCTTTTTAAGACAGGTATGAAATTAACTTCTTCATCGCTTGACCACGATGACTGATTTCGTTTTTAATGGTTTTTGACAAGGCTGCAAAGGAGGCTAAATAGCCATCAGGAATAAAAATTGGATCGTATCCAAAGCCTCCATTTCCAGATTGTTCAAAAGCGATTTGCCCATGACAGCGTCCCGTAAATGTTTTTAATGAATCTTTTGTACGAAGCGCGATAACTGTTTCAAAATAAGCCTTTCGAGGCTTGTCGTTTCCTAGTTTATTTAAAAGTTTTGTCATGTTGTCGGAGGCATTTCGCTGAGGTCCTGCATAACGTGCTGAAAAAACACCTGGCTCACCATTCAACGAGGGGACAATCAAGCCAGTATCTTCCGAAAAGCATAAAACCCCCAGTTTGTCGAATACAAAATTGGCTTTTTGAATGGCGTTTCCTTCAATGGTGTTTTGCGTCTCTGGAATATCTTCCTCAAAGTTAAAATCGGTTAACCCTAAAACACTGAAGTCCTGGGGCAATATGCTTTGAACTTCTTCAATTTTATTTAAATTTTGAGTAGCGAAAAGTATTTTCATAGGGTTTAAAGATAAAATTTTTAATACATTTGATGCGCTATAACCTATGACTTATGAAAACCACCCACGCTATTCTTGTTTTTTCTGTAGTCCTTTTATTGTCTGCTTTCATCCTAGGAGATGCTTATAAAAACAGAAATCAACGTTCTGGAAACATTACCGTAACTGGATTGTCAGAAAAGAATTTCACATCCGATTTAATCGTTTGGGATGCTACTTTTTCTGCCGATAATTCAAATCTTCAATTAGCTTTTGAAGAATTGAATAAAAGCAAAAGTGAAATTCAGAAATATTTAATTTCTAAGGGCATCGAAAAGGAATTATTTTTGTTTAGCGCTTTAAGTACTAACGAATTAACCGATCCCATATATGGACCAAATGGTGACTATCAAGGCAGAAAATTTGTGGGGTATGAATTGAATCAACGGGTACAAATATCTTCAAATGATGTGTCAAAAGTTGAAATTATTTCACGAGAGATAACAGAATTGCTAAACGTTGGTGTCCAATTATATAGTAGTGAGCCTCGTTATTATTACACAAAACTGGATGACCTTAAAATTGATATGATTTCTATCGCTACCGAGAATGCGAGACTAAGAGCAGAGACCATTTCCGAAAATGCTGGATCCAGTTTGGGTGATTTAATTGATGGTAAAATGGGTATTTTTCAAATTATTGGACAATATTCTGATGAGGATTACTCCTGGGGTGGGACCTACAATACAAGTTCAAAGGAGAAAACCGCTTCGATAACAATGAAGTTGATTTATCAAGTCAACTAATTATTCATGGTGGTATGGCAAATGGTTGATGATGGTCAATCCGCGGTAAAGTTGTTCAACGAAGAGTAGCCTCACCATTTGATGAGATAGTGTCATCTTTGATAATGACAATTGTTGAGGTACGGCTTTATAGACGGCTTCCGAAAACCCATAAGCACCTCCAATGACAAAACATAAATGCTTTTGTCCAGAATTAAATTCCTTTTGCAGTTTATCGGCAAACCCTACAGATCGTAATTGTTGACCACCATCATCTAACAATATCACATTTTGAAAATCTTTCAATACGTGTAGAATCTCTATGCCCTCTGCTAGTTTAATGTCATTTTCATTGAGCTTTTTTGTGTTCTTCAAACCGTTAAGACACAGAATATCAAATTTGACAAAATGACCAATTCGTTTTTCATAATCCTTTATAAGGGCCTCCATCTCATTTGAAGTGGTTTTCCCTACAACCAACAGCGTTATTTTCATTTGTCAAAAGTAATACATATCAGGATCTCTTGACTGCTTTTGAAATAAATCGAAAATCAATTAGTAATTTCGTGAAGTAATCAAGAACATTTTGAAAACTCAATTTGAATTAGATTTAGAACAGATCATCAAGATTGGCTTGTTAGAGGATATAGGCTCTGGTGACCACAGTTCTATAGCTTGTATTCCTCCTGACAGTAAAGGCAAATCAAAGCTTTTGGTCAAAGAAAAAGGGGTTATAGCTGGTGTTGATTTTGCTTTAGCTCTATTTAAACAGGTTGATTCAAATTTAATAGTTGATGTTCATATTCCAGATGGAACCCAAGTGGATATTGGAGATATCGTGTTTGAAGTTTATGGTGCGTCATTGTCACTTCTGAAAGCAGAACGACTGATGCTTAACAGCATGCAACGTATGAGCGCTATTGCTACTAAAACCAAACACTTTTCCGATTTACTTAGAGGGACGAAAACTAAGTTGCTCGATACACGCAAAACGACTCCGGGTATCCGCCTATTAGAAAAATGGGCTGTTCGAATAGGAGGAGGGCATAACCATCGATTTGGCTTGTATGACATGATCATGTTAAAAGACAATCACATTGACTTCGCCGGAGGTATTGACAACGCCATTTCAAAAACAAAAGATTATTTAAAAGTAAACCAACTCGATTTAGATATTATTGTTGAAGTACGAAACTTTGATGAATTATCTCAAGTGCTCAAACACAGTGGGATAAGAAGGATTTTGATTGACAACTTCTCCATTGAAAATACCTTAAAAGCCGTTTCAATGATTGATGGTCAATGCGAGTCAGAGTCATCTGGAAATATTAATGAAAACACGATAGCTCAATACGCTGCATGTGGGGTTGATTATATTTCCACCGGAGCCATTACCCATTCAGTTCAAAATATGGATTTGAGTTTTAAGGCCTTTTGATATGGATAAAAGAATATCTACCAAACTTAAAACAATACCAGTTTTGGGGTTGTTTGTTGGCCTTTTGCAAAAAGTCAGACTATCTATGAATAGCAATTGGTCGCTTTATGATTTGTTAGAGTTATATGTCATTGGAATCGTTAAAGGTGCGCTTTCATCAAGAGCTGGAGCCATTGCATTTAGTTTATTTATGGCCATATTTCCATTACTGATTTTCTTAATAACCCTTCTGCCATTTATAGTCCCTTATGTTCCAGTTGATGATTTTGAAATTCAATTTATGGCGTTCATGCAAGCTGCTGTCCCTGGTGATTCTGGAAATTATTTGATAACAGCCTTTGAAGAAATTCAATCACGAAACAGAAGTGGTCTTTTGTCATGGACCTTTGTTTTAACCATTTTTTTGATCGCAAACGGTGTTAATGCTATTTTGTCGGCTTTCGAAAACTCATATCATGTTGAACTCACCCGAAACTTTTTTAAACAATACCTGGTTTCTCTTATGTTGGGTCTTTTAATTGCCTTGTTTATCGTTATTGCTGCGGTGGCTTATATTTATATTAAGTTTTATACCATTCAGATTCTAAATCGTTTTGACTACAGCGACTCAAATACAACAGCTATTGCAGTTGTACAATTGGTAGTGTTTCCTTTAGTCATTTATTTCTTTACATCTTTGATATATTTTTTTGGAACTAAGGAAGGCACCAAGGGTCGTTTTTTCACTCTTGGATCGGTTATGACCACTATTTTATTTTTGGTTACTTTTTATTTTTTTGGAATTTACATCGATGATTTCAGTTCATACAACAGACTTTATGGCGCGTTAGGAGGGCTCCTCGCTCTGATGCTTTTTATTTGGCTTAATTCAAATATTTTGCTTTTAGGGTTTGAGTTAAATGCTACAATTCAACGTTTAAAAAGACATTCTAAGGATCTTGTATGAATTATATTGATGTAATTCTGCCTTTACCGCTTAACAGTTTTTTCACTTACGAAATCACTGAGGCTGAGTCGAAATTTATTGAACCAGGCATGCGAGTTGCCGTCTCATTCGGTAAACATAAAATCTATGCGGCATTAGTGCACAATCTGCATCATAAAAAGCCAGAAAAGTATGATGCCAAGCATATCGATCATATTCTGGACGAGGCGCCCATCGTAACCCAAACCCAATTGAAATTGTGGCAATGGGTGTCAGAATATTATCTTTCACCTATTGGTGATGTCATGCGCGCAGCCATGCCAAATGTCTTTTTACTGCAAAGTGAAACTATTTTGAAACAACACGATTCTTTTGATGGTAATACTGAGGATCTTTCAAATGATGAGTATCTCATCGTCGAGGCAATTGAAAGGGTGGGCGAAATCAGTATTAACGAGGTGATACAACTCTTAAATAAAAAGAGTGTTTTGCCAACAGTGTATAAATTAGTTTCAAAATCAGTTTTAGAAATAGTCGCATCATTTAACGATAAAGTCAAGCCCAAAACAGTAAGATCTGTAGAACTGGCAGATCGTTATCGTGGAGAGGGTTTGCATCTTGCTTTAAAGCAGTTGTCACGAGCACCTAAGCAAAAGGAGTTATTAATGCGTTATTTTGAGCTGGCTTCAAAAGGCAAGGTTATCGTAACGGAGCTACTGAAAACTTCTGGGGCATCATCTACGAGCCTAAAAACGTTGATTCATAAAGGTATTTTTTCAGAAAAGGTTTTTGCTGCGGATCGCATATCTCAAAACAGTACAAATAAGCCATTACAAACTGTTTTAAGTGTCCAACAGGCAAATGCTTATCGATCTTTGGAGGTTGCGTTTGAGTCTCATGATATTTGTTTACTTCATGGTGTAACATCTTCAGGCAAGACTGAGCTCTATGTGAAACAAATATCAGCTGTCATAGAGAAAGGACATCAAGCGTTATTCTTAGTTCCTGAAATTGCTCTTAGTACACAGTTGGTCGAGAGGTTAGAAGCTTATTTCCCAAATAAAATTGTAGTTTATCATTCGCGATTTAGCGATCAAGAACGCGCGGAATTGTGGCAAAAGATTAAGAACAATGATGCTCAAGCCAGGTTAATTATAGGAGCAAGGTCTGCTGTTTTTCTGCCATTTTTTGATTTAAAATGCATTGTAGTGGATGAAGAACATGAACATTCCTACAAACAATTCGAACCATCACCACGATATCACGCACGCGATACTGCTTTGGTACTTTCAAAATTCTCAAATGCAAAGACGCTACTCGGTACGGCAACACCAAGTGTAGAAACATATTATAATGCAACGGTATTAGGCAAATACCCAATTGTGACCATAACGGAAAGACATAACAAAGTATTACCACCTTCTATTTCATTAATTGATTTAAAGGATCAATATAAAAGAAAGAAAATGACAGGTCACTTTAGTGATGTCTTATTGGGGCGCATGGCTCATGCACTAAAAAACAACCAACAAATTATATTGTTTCAAAACAGAAGAGGATTTGCGCCTGTAGTAACTTGTTTAACTTGTGGACACACACCGCATTGCACCCAATGTGATGTAAGTTTGACTTATCATCAACATAGCAACCAGCTGCGTTGCCATTATTGCGGTTATCACGATGCTGTAACGGCCCACTGCGTTGCTTGCTCCAGTCCCACCTTGTCCTACAAAGGTTTGGGCACTCAGCAAATTGAGTCAGAAGTTCAGAATTTGTTTCCTAACATTAGTGTAGGGAGGATGGATTTAGACACTACACGAGGCAAGCATTCATTTTCGAAAATCATCTCTAATTTTGAACAGCAAAAAATTCAGATTTTGGTTGGCACTCAAATGGTCACCAAGGGCTTAGATTTTAGAAACGTAGCTTTGGTAGGGGTTTTAAACGCTGATAATTTATTAAATTATCCTGACTTTAGAGCGCACGAAAGGTGTTTTCAAATGTTGCAACAAGTTGCTGGACGGGCTGGACGAACCAAAGCACAAGGTGATGTTGTGATTCAAACATTTTTGCCAGATCATCCAATATTGCATCAGGTGGTAGAGGCAAATTATCACGATATGTTTGAGCAACAATTGCAGCAACGTAAAACTTATATTTATCCTCCTTTTGGAAGGTTGATTCGCATCACTTTAAAACACAAGAATATAAACAAAGTCAATGAGGCAGCGCAATGGCTTTATTCATCATATCGTCTTACCTTTGGTGAAATGGTTATTGGTCCAGAATTCCCTCCAATAGCGCGGATAAGAAATCAATATCATAAAAATATTTTAATTAAACTGGCTGAACCGAATAAAACTAGGGCTGCTAAGAATATCATTAAGAAAACCCACAACAGTTTTGAGAGTATTGCTCAGTTTAAAGGCGTGAGGCTAATTATTAATGTGGATTGCTATTAATTGTGGGGCGCTGATAGTGCATGTTCAAGTTCATTTCTTTTGTTTCTACTTAAGGGTAATGTGGTCTTCTCGATTTCCACACTCGAGCCGTCATAGCGATCGATCATTCGAAGATTAGTAATGTATGATTTATGAATACGCATAAACTGTGACGAAGGCAATCGTTCTTCTATGCTTTTCATGGTGGAAAGAACGACATATGAAGTACTGTTAGTAATTACCTTAACGTAGTCACCTAAAGCTTCAACCCACTTGATTTCATCTAAATAGACTTTTCTTTTTTTAGCATTACTTTTTACATAAATATACTGTGGGAGGTTTTTAACTGTTTGATGGAGAACGATATAGGCTTGCAGTGCCTTATCTACCGCTTGGTCGAGTCTTTTTTCAGATAAGGGTTTGATCAAATAATCTACTGCATTATAGTCAAATGCTTTGGATGCAGCGTCCTTGTTTGAAGAAATGAAAATCACTTGTGGCTTTTGATCCAATTCTGACCAGAATTCAAAACCATTGATAACAGGCATCTCAACAGATAAAAACACCAAATCGATATTTTGTCTTGAAAGAGCGTTTTTAGCGACACTTAAACTGTTCGTATGATCTATTAAGTTAAGGTTGGGATGATTGTCGATTAGCGTTAGAAGTGCAAAACGGTGTAAAGAATTGTCGTCAACAATTAGGCAGTTGAGCGTCATAGAAATGGAGTTTGATGGTGCAAAATAACATTTTCTTAATTAAATTCAAAATATTTTGAATATTCTAAATTTTTACAAAAAATATCAAAAAGAGTCGCTCTAAACTTTTTAGATAAACTCGAAATTATTTCCAAAATATTTAATTGTCAAAGGACTTCATCTTGAAATAAATCAGCATCAAATTTATTAGGAACTGATAATTCCCGACTCGATTTAGATCCCATGGTTCCAAAAATCATAAACAACATAGAGCTTACTATGACAACAAGCAACAAACGTTCGTCAACGATAGTGTTTTTTGTGACAATAACATTCAAATCCTTAATTTGTAAAAACAACAAAATGCTAATTAGACCTCTTGGCGACATATAGACTAAGGTCGAAGGTTT
>Ga0115570_10000162_pt1 | contig 52724 bp, 57 predicted proteins | sample COGITO_mtgs_1205_3_FD_87294 | JGI IMG/M metagenome (GOLD analysis project Ga0115570, IMG submission 87294) | Pelagic marine microbial communities from North Sea - COGITO_mtgs_120524 | ecosystem: Environmental > Aquatic > Marine > Epipelagic | place: Germany:Helgoland, sampling site Kabeltonne... | reverse complement strand
GCTTCTGCTTGAGCCTGTGCTTCTGCTTGAGCCTGAGCTTCTGCTTGAGCCTGAGCTTCTGCTTGAGCCTGAGCTTCTGCTTGAGCCTGTGCTTCTGCTTGAGCCTGTGCTTCTGCTTCTACAAAGTCAATACTTGTGTGTGTTTGACAATTATTTAAATCGACATTCACATTACTATTCGCGCCTGATTTATGTATACAACTCCCTCCCGAAGTTGTAATCAAGCTAATGGTATTACCACTAACTGAAAACACATTTTCACCGCCAATTTTTATACCATTGACTTGACTACCTGACGTTAAAATAACATTATTAACAATTGAGACATTTTTTGATTTCACATTATCCTCACCCCCTGCTGGCACTTTAATCCCTGAAAAGAGCGTACCTGCTTCATCAATGATTGTATTACCTTCAATCACCGCACCATTGCAAGAAGCACAACCTATTCCTAAATTCCCTAAATTGAGTAATGTATTGTTCTTAATAACGACGTTGTTATATGCTTCCTCATATCCCCCGTAACCGGGATCAACACTTATACCAAAGCAATTACCATCTACAGAACCTTTATCTTCCTTGATCAAATTATCTTCAATCGTTAAATTATTAATATTGTCATGGGCAACTAATGATACACCTCGACATATACCATCAACTTGAGTTGCCTTATACAAAGTGTTACCTCTTACAGTCATTCCATTTGCTACACTGCGATTACTTGAAAGATAGATATTATGGTCGAACACTGCCTGTGACCCATTACTTTCAAAATAATTGTTTTCTATTAGAACGTTGTTACCTCCGCCCAACCACCCTTGATTGCTATTCTTAATAATTTGAGAATTTTTTAGAGTAATATTCGAACCATTTTGCAAATAAACACCCTTATCAAACTTTTCAACATGAATATTATCAATAGTTACATCAACAACATTATTTGACAATTTGATCCCGAAGGGTGATGTATTGTTTGAAGTGATTATTAGGTTCTTAATTAAGTAACCGCCATCCTGACTACCATCATCAGAAAACAACAAGCCAGCTTCAGTAGCATTAGCAATTATATGCGGTCTCGATTTGTCTTTATCACCATAATCGCCAAGTGTACAAAAAGATGAAGCACTACAGTTTATGTTATTAATTTTTAGATATTTATCTGAAGTCGGAAAAGTACCTCCACGACAAAATAAAACACTGTCGCTAGCTGACATTTTATTGAATGTATCAATCGCTTTAACAAAGCTTTTGAATGGGCTTAATTCTGACTGACCATCATTATTATCGTTGCCGTTATCACAAACATAGTAATTTTGTGCATAAATTGAAGGGCAGGTGACAACCAATATTACAACTGCAAAAAAATTCATCAACTTTTTCATATCAGTTTTCTCGAATATCTATTAAATGTAGAAAAGATAATATGATGCTGTAAAAACAGATAATGTGAGATTCGTCACAGATCGTTTTATAAACAATTTAGTTCGTAACCAGGGCGAGACAACAACCCCTTAAATTTCATAAAATAATTTCGATAAAACTCCCCGCACACTATAAGTGCGCATAAACCAGCTCACCTATCACTATTTTAAAGTAAGCTCAGGATGAAGAAGGACATGTATCAAATGTCAATTATATATTTTGACCAGCCAAACATCTGATACCAAAGTTCCTTCGTATTTGAAGACGCGGATGACTCTGGCTACGTTGAAAAGTATGATGGCGATTGGTCTATCTCTTTTTATTTTCCGTAATTTATATTTGAAAAATAATCATCCGGTAGAAATGCAGTTTTTGATCATCAGTATGAAAGACTCGTTAAAGAATGTCTCATTATGAGCAAACCATTTTCGTCCATTATTCTTCATTTCCCTTTTCTCTTCATCTGACATCACCAACAGTTGCTCAATTTTATTTTCAAGACCTTCTTCATCAAATAGAAATCTTGTAGCATATCGTGAAGGTTCACTAAATGCCGCTTCAACCAAAATACCTCTGTCAGGTTGAACAAGTTCATTCATTGGTTCACCATTAATAGTTACAACAACTGAACCACAACTTAGTGGTTCACAAATATAGTGACTAAAACCCTCACTTTCTGATAGACAAAGGTGTATTTCAGATTCATTTTGTAAGCACTTCAACCTTGTTAAATCAATATACTCCTCAATGATCTCAATGTTCTCAGAGTTAAGATGTCTTAGGGACTCTCTTGTCGTCACATCACTATAATGCTCTGGGCTTATCAAAACTGTTAGCTTTGGCCACTCTGGATGTTGCGACCAAAAATAAACCAGAGGTACTGAACCTTTCGTTTCACTTTCCCACCGATATGAATAAAACTATTCGTCTTTTGCTTATAGCTTTTATCATATGGGCTAATGCTAGAAAAACTTGTAAAGACAGTTCTAAAACCTTTCCCATCTAAAAAGTTTTTAGCACTCATTGCCTTGCAAGCAAATAAATCCATATATGAAAGTAAAGCGTAAGAACTATCGTGCAACCATTCAAGGTAGCAATCATAATGTTTTTTTAGCAAGAGATATATTACTTTCTATAATCGATTCAAGATGTATATTTACAGAGAAACGCTTTACTCCAACATACCCAAGTACCGTTAGACAGCTCCTTCTTAGCTTCCATTTTAGCCTTTTAAGGATAGAGGCATCCTTCACATAACCATTTTGAAAAACATGAAAACCATTATTTTCTAAGAGCTGCGTCATGATTTTTGCATCGAGAGTTAATCCCCCAGCATTATCCCAGTAACAAATGTTAATTCTATTACAAATCATAAGAGTCTCTCTACAACGTGAAAACTAATATCTCATCTAACCAACAATAATATTATATTTTTCCAATAACCACTTTTGTACTATGACTATCTCTGGGTTATTAGTATCAACTATTTGGATTACACTGGTAGACTTCTTCTCACGCATCATTTCAAGGACAGTACTCGCCTCAACAGTTTTTTTATCATCAGCAAAGGCATATACCATAGCAAAGTCACACAAATTATTAATTCTTCTTGGTATTCCTTCACTATGACAGTAAATAACTGCACACGCTTCATAGCTAAATATCTGTCGTGACGCGCCGGCAGTTGCCAAGCGATGCTCAATATATTTTTGCGTTTCAGGGTAATTAAGTCCTTTAAGGTGGTACTCAACGCCAATACGTTGGGCAAATTGGACCATTTCCTTCTCATTTAGCTTTGTTATTAGCTCTGGCTGGCCAGTCAAAATTAATTGCAAAAAAATATCTGAATCGATATTAACATTTGACAGCAACCTTAATTCCTCTAGCGCTTTAAGAGATAAATTCTGTGCTTCATCAACAATTAACACTACACGTCTGCCAGCTGCATGTTGTGCCACTACAAAATTAATATAATCTCTGTAACGACCGGCATTATCAGTAGCCGATGACTTGATATCAAGGGCATCGAGAACCCAAGTCATTAATTCTCCAAAAGATTCGTGCGTATTATTAATCAAGCCTAGAACGCAACCATCCCCAATTTTAGTAAGAAGAGTTCTCAGTAAAGTAGTTTTACCTGCACCTATCTCACCAGTCACAACTGTAAACCCAGCGTGACTAACCAAACCATACTCTAGCATCGTTAGAGCCTTCTTGTGATTAGGACTGGGATAAAGGTATGCAGGGTCAGGGACCAGATTAAAGGGTTTATCATGTAACCCAAAATGTTCGGTATACATAGTTACCCTTAATAGTTCTGATGTGTAGGCGGTTTTTCAGATTTATTTAAAACTGTACCTATCAAATGTGACCCTTCCAATAATTGTAATGATTTTATAATATCTTCTTCTCGATTTTTACCGTCTTCAAGAACTAATAATGTCGAATCGAAATAGTTCGAAGATAATACAACATCATCCGTTTGCAAAATCGGAGGTACATCAAAAATAATGACCCTAGAATCATAATGCGATTTGATATCAGTTACTAAGTTGGCCATTTTAGGACTTGACAATAATTCAGCTGAACCTTCTGCACGGACAGAACCAGGTAAAATAACAAGACGTTTAATGCCAGGGCTTTTGAGAGCCTTCTTCAGCTCAAAATCACCTTCTAAATAATCCTTTAACCCCAACTTAACATTAAGGTCAAAGTATTTAGCGATAGTGGGGTTCCTCAAATCCATATCCACTAACAAAACAGTCTGGTTCAACTCCATGGCTATCGCTATTGCTAAATTAGAAGCAACTAAAGATTTCCCCTCACCCGAAGTCGGTGAGGTAATGGCTAAAGTTCTGAACTTCTGGTTACGCATTTTTTGCAAAACTTGTGTTCTTAACATTCTGAAGACAGCTGATTGTGGGTTATTATAAAAGCCAGCAATAATTCTGTTACCTTCTAGGTGTTCACGTGATACCTGCTCAACAGTTGTTTGTTCATAAGAAATGTTTTCTATTTGATCAGCCCCTGTCATAGCTTCTGATAGGCGGGGGCTTTTTATAGCCTCACTTGCAGGCTGGCGGTTAGCTAATTCTGAATGCTTAGCCTTTGCTTTATCAAGTGCTTTTTGAATTCTATCCATTTTCTATCATCCACCCACAAATTTATAAAGAGCTAATTTTTCGCATTATTTTGAACCATAATATCTCTAGACTCATAACAAAAAAATGAAAGCTAACCACTGCTAATACAAATAAAAGGACAAAGCCCAAAATCACTCTTTTTTTATTTCGTACTCGACGACTCAAATCTTTTGCCGTCGTAATAACGGGTATGACAACTAACGGAGCTTGGCCCAACACCCTAGTAAAACCCTTATAACCACGCACACCACCAAAAATCATGTCTAATAACAAAGCTAAACCAACACTAGCACCGACAGAACCAACTACACCAACAGCCAAAATTTTAGGTCTATTAGGCTTTTCCGGCTTAGAAGAAACTAATGGCGGCTCAATAAGCGTAAAGCTCTCACCTTTATTTTCAGACTCTAAATTCTGTGCCAACTCAGCTTCTAGCTGCTTTGCTTTTAATTCACGGTATTTTGCTGAATTACTCTCATAGTCACGAGTTAGAGCATTGTATTGTCGTTGTACCTGATGTGTTTGGACTATTCGCCGCTCATATTCTGTAAGTGCTTCTCTGATTTCTTCTTCTCTGTGTCTTAAGCGAACAATTTCACGTTCGGTCCCAACTCTTTTCGCCCTAAGCTGGTTATAAAGTGGGTTAGATCGGTTGCTCGAACTCGCTCTCGAGGATGCGGATACCGAACTACCACTGTTAACTTGTTTCTTTAGAAAGGCAACACGTGTATTTAATAATTTAACATCCGGGTGGTTATCCGCATATTTTTGCTTCAACTCGCTCAATTTTAGTATTGCAAAATTCAACTCAGCCTCAAGCTGTTGAGTCGCGTCAGGTTCAATGCCTAATTCGGCCTGTAAGTTAGTAATCTGTCTTTTTGCTTGCACAACATCTGGATGACTAGAAGAATACTTTGTCTGCAATCTGCTATAAGCAATTTGCGCATTACGTAAATCGCTTTCTGCAGAGCTTCCAGCATTATTGGGTATAGATTGAGGAATGTAATACTGTAGATTTGACTGTTCCATTGTTAATGCTAAAACTTGATCTTTCATTGCAGCAACTTGGTTTTGGTTAGAAACCAGCTCTGTTTGTAAACGTTCTACCGTTGATAAGTTATATTCAAGTAGTTCTGGAAGGCTGTTACTATATTTATCCTTAAAAACAGCAATAGCCGTCTCTAAATCTTGAATCTTTTTTTGAAACTTATTCGCTTCATCATTTAAAAAGCTTGTCGTTTCTATTGCACGTTTTGTCCTAGTCCGAACATTTTCATCTAGGAAACTCGTGACCAGATCATTCGCAACTTGTTGTGCTAATCGTGGCGACCTATCAAGAAATGCGACTTTGAATGCAATACTTGCTCTTGTTGCTCGACCACTGGTTGGGTCAGTTACATTCGCACGTATCATTTGGATTGAAATGTTATCTCTGAATAGTCCAACAATTTCAGAAGGTGGGGATTTTTTCCTCTCCTCAACATATAAGTTAAATTTATTAACGACCCTCGTCACATTCGAGGTTGTCAGCATCCTTTGCTTAATGACCTCTATGCGCTGGTCAGCATAACTAGTTACAGTAGACTTAACTAAATCACGAGGTATTTCTTGAGACTCTATCAGAATCAAACCTTCTGACTTATATGTGGCAGGTAATAAATAGGCAGTGGCTGCACTTAATGTCATTAATACAGCGGCAACACCAATCACTATGTATTTATAACGCCGTATTGTATCTAGATAGTCGCTTAGCCCTTTTACGTCTTCTTCCATTCTCATCCCTTAGTTTTCAACGCGATACTCTAAAGCCGTCCCAGTCATACGAAACAGAAACTGAAATCGCATTACTATCAACATCTTTCTCATTATCATTCTTCTGCTGCCTGAAATGGTAGCCAACGTTCACACCCAGCTTAGAATCAACTTGCCATCTTAATGAAGATGATAAGTTGATATTTTCGCGCTTTTCACCATCTGCTTGCTCCGACGCAGTTCTCGTTTCTCGATAACTCGTAGCAAGACTAGCCGTTAATACCTCAGATAATTTATGAGACCAATTTAACTTAACACTTTCCTGTTCATTGACCATACCAGAACTTGAGGGAGAAAGTGCTTTCGAATAGCTAACAAAAACTGAATCCAGTTCTTTATCATAAGTTGTCGACACATCAAAAGTAGAGCCAGTGTTACTCTCCTTTGTAATCATCCCTGTAATTGCCTTCCTTTCAGTATTCAAACGTCGAAAACCAACATTCGCATTGACAAGCCAGGCTTCTGTTAATTGATATGACAAAGAAGTCGATACATTATAATTGTCATCATCGGTAGAAAAGGTTAAACCATCTGTTTGGTAGTTAGAAGCCGTTGTATTTAGGCCTCCTGTAAAACGCTCCGTAAACTGACGCGTCCAGCCAACAGTCACTGACTTTGTGTCATTATCCTCAAAATCAGTCGAAGAATACTGCTTTTCGGAATAGTTATAACTACCTTGTAATGAATCTTTTTCTGTTAACTGATAACTAATCGAAGGAGAAATCGAGCGGGTTCTGCTTGAGGCATCAGTTGAAAAGTCACCAGTATCTTCCTCAGCCTCATTCCTCGCATTATTTTCAACATAACTCGCATTTAAGCCAAACTGAGCTCTTTCTAAAGAATAAGTTGTACCAAATCTAACAAAGGGATTCTCTGAATCCAGTCTCGAAATAGAGGAGTAGCGTTCAATTGAGTAACCCAGTTGTATAGAGGAAGACATGTTTTCAACAGCCCGGCCCAATACTAGTGTCGGCGACACCTTAAGCATGAAACTGCCTTCTTCATCTTCACTCAACGAAACGTTATCATCATAACCAAATGTAGGAGTTCCTGTAACATTTAACGTCCATTCAGCAGCATAACTAGCCGCCGAATTAAGTATTCCAATACAAAAACCAACCGCAACAAAAACCTTTTTCATATCTAACTCGCCCTAAGGAATAACAATCACATCACCACTTTTCAGTAGTATATTCGTTTCTAAACTTTGGCCTTTTTTAATCGAACCAAACCGCACAGGCAAAACTTCTTGTTCATCACCATTACGCCGCAAAACAATAATATTATTTTCTTCAGCATAAGCTGACAGTCCACCAGCCAAACTCAAGGCTTTAGTTGCATCCAGTGGCTGATTCATAACAAATATGCCGGGGTTCGTCACCTTACCTAAGATGTGTACTGTATTACCACCTACTGTGAGAACAGATACGGTAACAACCGGAGCAGACAAGTATTCTTTCAATTTCGTTGTAATCGCCGATTGTAATTGACTAACCGTTTTTCCTCTCGCCTCTAATTCGCCGGCTAATGGAAAAGATACACTCCCATCCGGCAAAACAATAACCTGCTTCTCCAATGTCTCTTCGTTCCAAACTGAAATATCTAGAACATCTCCTGCATTCAACAAATATGGCTCAGCTAAACTACTTTTACTAAACAAAGCCAACAACAAAAACAAAGTGGATAATGGTAAATTCATTTTTCTCATATCTAGTTAACCTTTTATATCAGAGTAAGGCTTATAATACTTGATTTAATTAAAAAAAAGGGAGCCGAAGCTCCCTTTTATCAAACTAACAATATTATTAATTCAACTTCACTCAATTAAGCAGCAAGTGATGCTTTACGACGTAAACCAAAGAATCCAAGTAATGCTGGTGCAAATAAGAACAATGCAGCAGGTACAGGGACTTCAGAAACTGATAAGTTATAGTTCGGCGTAAGATTACCTTCTTTAAACGTTCTCAAGAAAATTCTATAAGTTGAATTTGTTAACAGGGCCATAGTCGTTGTAATACTGTTACTACCACCACTATTTAACAAATCAATCTTAGTTGCATTTTTCCAATTACCATCTTCGCCAATTTTGAAAATATCTAAATCAGCTGAAGGAGTGAATGAGGTAAAAAAACGAGCAGAAGTATCTTCATCTGTAGTCAAATCAAACGTAGCACGGTAAGGTCTATTTGCGTCAGGAACTAATAATGCAAATGGGCCACTTGCGCCTACTGCTGAAGTATTGTTATCGGTAATAGTAGCTATAGTACCGTTTAAAGCTGTTAAGTTGAAAGTCGCTGCATTAACTGTCACAGCAAAAAATAATGTTGCTAAAAATAGCATCGCTTTTTTCATAATGATTTCCTTTTTCCCGTAGGAATATAAGCAATGCAACCCAGCCATCTTTAAACTTTAAAGACCTGTGGCTTTCCGACCTTGCCTCACGACAAGTTTGGCTTTAAAAATAAAATCACCTCATCATTAAGGTAATTTAAAAATAAACCTCATCTCAGACACATCTCTTAAGACAACGTTATGGTCAAGGTACGATAGTTAATCTGACTATTCCATTGCACCTTAGTACTAGTTGTTAGATTTACGCGAACTTCGTCACATCCTGACAAAAACAAACACAGCTAAGAGGCTTATACGCTAATTTTAATAACGCCACTAAAAATCCTTTTTAATTTTAGAGATAGCTTAGCAGCACTGTTTTGACAAACACACTAAAGTCACAACAACCTCTACTTGAAAACTTGAGCCACGCAGACAATATATTACAAAGTTCACCTACAGGTCTATTGTACTTTGGTCTAATAGAGGCTACGTAGTTTAACCATAGCGAATCAAACCTGAACGCTACCTGAACAGATAAGTGAGCTATCAATTACCGCCAGTAACCCTTCCGGCTGCTTACCGCCCGTGACTTCAACTTCAGACACAGTAAATGCCTTACGCGATTCAATAAGCATTCTTATGTTTAAATCCCTTAAAAATAGTCAAAAAGATAATTTTCAAATCTAATGATAATGACCAAGTTTGTATATAACGTAAATCATAACGAACTCGCCCTTCCATCTTATCTAGCGTATCCGTCTCGCCACGAAAACCATTAATCTGGGCTAAACCTGTGATTCCTGGCTTCACTTTATGTCTTAACATATAGCCTTGAATCTGTTGTCGGTATTCTTCATTGTGTGCCACTGCATGTGGCCTTGGGCCAACAATAGACATCGAGCCAGTCAATGAATTAAGGAACTGGGGCAACTCATCTAGCGAAGTACGACGTAAAAAGCCACCGAACTCTGTGATTCGACTATCACCTTGTGTCGCCTGGACAACTTTACCCCCATCTTCCGACACCGTCATAGAGCGGAATTTCCAGACCTTAATATTTTCCCCATCAATACCGTAACGAGATTGCTTAAAAAGCACAGGCCCTTTCGACGTGAATTTAATGCCAATAGCAATAAGCAACATAGGGACACTGATAATAATAAGAATTAAAAAACTTAACACAACATCTTCAATTCGTTTAACAACGCTATTCAATCCTGCAAATGGCGTTTCATAAATGCTAATAGCCGTAATACCCTGCAAGTCTACCCACCGAGAATTCAACAAATTAAACGTAAAAATATCAGGTACTAGATAAACAGAAGCCGTTGTATCGGCCAACATTTCTGCCACCTGCTTAATCCGTTTTTCAGCCGACATCGCCAAAGTAATATAGACCGTATCAATTGTGCCAGCTTTACAATCTGCAATCAGTTGAGGCAAGTCACCTTTTAACACTAGCGTCTCACCATTAGGTTTTTTGGCTAATCGTTCTCCAGTTCGATCATCATAATATCCATTAAACCGATAGCCACTCCAATCCATTTCTTTAAAGGCGTCTTCAAGTCTAAGGCCCAACTCTGTCTCACCTAAAATCGCCACATTGCGCGTATTAAAACCTTTCTTTCGTAACACCATCAAGAGCATCCGCACAACGACATGCCAAGAAATCAACTCAATTGGCGTTGCAATAATCCAAACAGCGATAGAATAATCAGAATAAAACGACGATTTAATAAATATGATATCAACTAAGATTAGTGTTGCAACAGCAGCAAGCCACGACGTCAAAACACTAATAATTTCTTCCTTTACCTGTGTACCTCGCCATGAGCGATAAGCGTCTTGCAATTCAGCAAAAAAATTAAACAGCAAAATTGCAAACAAAATGCCCCAAATATGAAGCGGCTGCCATTCAACATGAAATAAATCAAACAATGCTAAAAACGTCAATAAAATAATACCGCTATCAACTAATCGTGATATCGCATTAATCTTAGAGTCATAACGCCTAATTTTGCCTTGTCCCTGCCCCATGTCTAACCTTTCATTTTATTTTTATTATTTAGCACGGTTGTACCGGTCATCAAATCGAACTATATCATCTTCACCCAAGTAATTACCGGATTGAACCTCAATGATTTCAAGTGGCATCCGACCCGGATTATGTAATCGATGCTTGCTGCCTAGCGGAATAAACGTCGATTCATTCTCGCTCACTAATGTTACTTTATCGTCGCACGTAACCTCTGCAGTCCCAACGACGACAATCCAATGTTCCGCACGGTGGTGGTGCATCTGCAATGACAATGACTGTCCGGGATTCACGCAAATACGTTTCACTTGAAACCGCGCCCCCACATCAATACCATCATAATAGCCCCATGGCCGATAACTTTTACGGTGAATCGTTGCTTCATTACGTTCAGATTGAGATAGCTGCTCAACCACTTTCTTAACCTGTTCGGCTTTTGACTTATCAGCCACCATTACAGCATCAGCTGTTTCAACTACCACCACATTATCTAAACCAAACACTGTTACCAAGCGTTGCTCACTATGGATATAAGCATTATTAACATCATGAACAACAACATCACCGATAAGCACATTCTTCTGCTCATCTTGAGGTTGGTTTTCCCATAATGACGACCATGACCCAACATCACTCCAACCTGCATCAAGTGGAATCACCACCGCTTTATCCGTTTTTTCCATAACAGCATAATCTAAAGAATCTGCAGGACAAGCTTCAAAAGCTGCTTGATCAACACGAATAAAATCTAAATCTGTAACAGAAGCCGATAATGCAGCACGACAACTCACCACGATCTCTGGAGAATAACGTTCCAATTCAGCAATAATCATGGAGGCTTTGAACATAAACATGCCACTATTCCAATAATATTGTCCAGAATCTAAATAATGCTGAGCCGTCTCAGCATCTGGTTTTTCAACAAAGACAGCCACTGCGCTCGCGCTTCCTTGTGTCTCTGCTTGTATATAGCCATACCCAGTATGCGCCACCGTCGGAACAATACCAAAAGTCACCAGTTGTCCAGATTCAGCCTGTTTTTTAGCCTGCTCAATGGCCGAGTGAAATACTGCCACGTCTTGAATAAGATGATCGGCTGCCAATACTAATATAAGCGGGTCATCACCTCTTTTTAACGCTTGCAGCGCAGCCAAAGCAATGGCAGGTGCTGTATTTTTAGCACAAGGTTCTAACAATATATCCGATTCAACCATATCAATAGTTTGTAACTGCTCTGCGACCATAAAGCGGTGATCTTCATTACAAACGATGATAGGCGCTGCCATAGCAGCTACACCCGATAATCTCGTAAGCGTATTTTGGAATAAAGAGTGGTCGCCAAACAAGCTCAAAAACTGTTTTGGCTTATTTTTTCGTGACAAAGGCCACAGTCTTGTCCCACTGCCACCTGACATTATTACTGGAATCATGAACTAACCTTCATTTATTGTTTGTTTTGCTTTTACAGTATTTAAAAGTGTCGCTATTATAGCTGCTATCCTCAACTCGGTAATACCGGTATTCATCATAATTATTCAATTTAAGGAACAGGTCCATAATGGCTAAAGCACCGACTATTCGTAAATGTTTATTCCCCGCTGCTGGTTACGGTACAAGATTCTTGCCAGCTACGAAAGCAATGCCTAAAGAAATGTTACCCATTGTCAATAAACCCCTGATTCAGTATGGCGTAGAAGAAGCTTTAGAAGCCGGTATGACACAAATTGGTTTTATCACTGGCCGTGGCAAACGCGCCATTGCAGATCACTTTGACACCAGCTTTGAGCTCGAACACCAAATTTTTGGCACATCAAAAGAAACCCACTTAGATGACATCCGCGAAGTCATGAACAGTTGTGCTTTTGTCTTCATGCGTCAACGAGAAATGCTTGGCCTTGGCCATGCCATTCTGACAGGTGAGCCCATGATTGGTCCCGAACCATTTGCAGTCATTTTAGCCGATGACCTTTGCGCCGCGCCAACAGATAATGATGAAAAGCGTGCTTTATCACAATTAGCAGAACTCTACGAGCGTTACCAATGTAGCATCATCGCAATTGAAAAAGTGCCTAAAGAAGACACTGCCAGTTACGGCATTATCTCTGGCGATGAAATTGCACCGGGTATTTATCAAGTTACCGATATGATTGAAAAACCAAACCCAGAAGACGCGCCATCCAATATGGCAATTATTGGCCGTTATATCTTAACACCAGAAATCTTTACCTACTTAAAACACACAGCGCCAGGCGCGAACGGCGAAATCCAAATTACCGATGCTTTAAAACAATTAGCCCAGGATAGACAAGTGCTTGCAGTTAAATTCAAAGGACAACGATTTGACTGTGGCAGTATCGATGGTTTCGTTGAAGCGACCAACTATTATTACGAACACTACTACCAAAAAGTGTAATAACACATTAACAAATGTAGGGCCCCGCTTTAAGCTGGGCCTTTTTGTTTTGTCTCAATGTGTAAACTAGCGGTATTCACTGCGCCAGCATGAAGATCCTGATACAGAACAACATCTAAACTGTCTTCGCTTTTTGCAACAATCACACTGACCACCGCATCACCCGACACATTCACTGCGGTCCTAATCATGTCCATTAGCCGATCGACACCTAATATCAAACCAATACCCTCAACTGGTAAGCCAACCTGAGTAAACACCATTGACAACATAATCAATCCCACGCCGGGAACACCTGCTGTACCAATCGATGCCAAGACCGACATCATGATCACAGTCAAGTAACCAGCCATTCCAAGCTCAACGCCATACAGATTGGCAATAAATACGGTGGCAACACCCTGCATAATTGCTGTGCCATCCATATTAATGGTTGCACCAAAAGGTACCGTAAAAGAAGCAACAGAATTATCGACGCCCAATCTCTGCGTCACTGCACGTAACGTCACAGGAATCGTAGCGTTGGAGCTCGCCGTACTAAAAGCGAAAAGTTGTGCCCCCCGCATCTTATGTAAAAATACCAAAGGATTTAAACCCGAAAAAACTTTCAAAACCACCATCAACGTCACAAACAAATGAATCAATAAAGCACCCACAAGCACCAAAACATAACCTGCCAGTTGATTCAACAAGTCGAACCCAAGCTCTGCGATTGATCGGCTAATTAAAACAAAAACAGCATAAGGCGCCACAGCCATCACCATCATCACCATTTTCATCATAACCTCATTGGCAATATCTGCTGCCCGAATAAACGGCGCCGCTTTTTCACCAATCATGAGCATGCTAATACCCAATAAGATAGTGAAAAAAATCAATGGCAACATATCGCCGTTCGCCATAGCCTGAACAGGGTTAGAAGGCACAATATTAATCAATACTTCCGACAAAGGCGGTGTCGCCTTCGCTGAAAAAGTAGCCTCAGATAGTAATGTCTTACCTTCGCCGAGGCCAACAACAACCGAAATACTAATCGCAACTGCAATCGCAACCGCCGTGGTTATCAGATAAAGTAAAAAGGATTTACCGCCAACCCGGCCTATAGTATCAATATTGCCGATGCCGCAGACGCCACAAATCAAAGAAAAGAAGACCAATGGCACAACCAGCATCTTTAACGCATTGATAAACAGCTTCCCAATGATTAAAAAAAGTCCATCAACAAGGTAAATGTTAACCCAAGAACCTTCGGCATTGACCCCAGACAAATTAATCACCAGGCCAAGACAAATACCGAGTACGACGCCCAACAAAACCTTTACAGTTAAACTCATTTCTCACCTTCAATTATTTAACGCCATCTTTCTGAATGACAATGTTCTTCTTTAGTAAATCATGACACAAAAATAAAAACTTTTGATCTGGCCATGACTTTAAACCCAATAAACTGTGTCAGGTATTTAAATAAAACCTTTGAATAACACCCAGCCAATAATCAAGACAACTTAATTATGTACGCCGTTAAAACACCAAGGCAATCAAAGACATTAAGCGACACCACCCAGAACAAGAAATTTCACCAAATAACTTTACAATAACAATATAATTATTTGTAATAACAATATAAGCACTTGTAGTTAAACAATTTTAAATTAATTTAAATAGATTTAATCAAGCATAAATGAAAATCAATGTTAAACAAAAAACGTTAACAGATTAGTAAAAAACACATGACCAGAGCCTAAAATTCATATATAATACGACCTGTTAAAAACGCCTGTCTGCCTGAGATAACCTCGTCTTAAAGTGGACTCAATAAAACTTGTAAAATGAAGCTGCCTAGTATAAATAGGCATGACAAAATCTAAGGAAAACTATTCATGCAACGATTCCTGCATCAGTTTTGTATAGCTCTTGCGTTCCTAATTCCTAGTAGTGTGTATGCTGCATGGGAATTAAACATGCCAAGAGGTGTAACCGAAACGAGTAACACCGTCTATGATCTACACATGCTTATCTTGTGGATATGCGTAGGTATCGGGGTCGTTGTTTTTGGTGTCATGTTCTGGTCAATCCTTTACCACCGTAAATCTCAAGGTGCCAAGGCCGCCCAATTCCATGAAAGCACCACTATCGAAGTGATTTGGACCGTCATCCCTTTCATCATCCTCATTGGGATGGCCGTCCCATCGACGACCGTATTAATCGACATGTATGATTCAAGCGAATCAGATATTGATATCCAAGTCACGGGTTATCAATGGAAATGGCAATACAAATACTTAAATGAAGAAATCGACTTTTTTAGTACGTTAACCACACCAAAAGAAGAGATCGCAAACAAACAAGCAAAGAATCCTAATTACTTACTAGAAGTTGATAATGAACTCGTTGTGCCTATCAATAAGAAAATCCGCTTCTTATTTACAGCAAACGACGTTATCCATGCTTGGTGGGTACCAGAACTAGCCGTCAAAAAAGATGCTATACCAGGGTTCATCAATGAATCTTGGACACGTATTAATGAAGTCGGTACTTATCGTGGTCAATGTGCTGAACTCTGTGGTAAAGACCATGGCTTCATGCCTATTGTCGTCAAGGCAGTAACACAAGAAAATTACGACATCTGGGTAGCGGAGCAGAAAGCAACGGCACTGGCTACAGCAGCTGCAGCGACACAAGATTGGACGATGGAAGATCTCGTTGCAAAAGGTGAAACAGTGTATCAAAAGAACTGTGCAGGCTGTCATATGGTTGATGGTTCAGGTTTACCGCCTGCATTCCCGGCCCTTAATGGCAATGAAGTCGTGCTAGGTGATATCGAGAAACATATCGATATCATGGTCAACGGTGTACCTGGTACAGCAATGGCAGCATATGGTAAACAACTTTCTGCAGTTGACTTAGCAGCTGTTATCACATACAAGCGTAATACTTGGGATAACAAAACAGGTGAAGTCATTTCACCGGCTGACGTCACAGCATTCATGAGTAAATAAAGAGGCCTTCATGAGCGAGCAAACATTAACAATAGACGATCACAATCACCACGATCACGGACCTGCTAAGGGCCTCCTGAGATGGGTGTTTACAACTAACCACAAAGATATCGGTACCTTGTACCTCATCTTCAGCCTCACCATGTTCTTTATTGGCGGTATGATGGCTTTTGTTATCCGAGCTGAATTATTCCAGCCCGGTATGCAATTGGTCGATCCAGGCTTCTTTAACCAGATGACAACAATGCATGGCCTTATCATGGTCTTCGGTGCGGTTATGCCAGGCTTTGTCGGCCTTGCTAACTGGCAAATCCCTCTGATGGTCGGTGCCCCTGATATGGCATTGCCTCGGATGAATAACTGGAGCTTCTGGATCCTACCTTTCGCATTCACAATGTTATTATCTACCTTGTTTATGGGGGGCGGAGCACCTGGCTTTGGCTGGACTTTCTACGCACCGTTATCAACGACCTATGCGCCACCAAGTGTCACTTTCTTTATCTTTGCAATCCATATGATGGGGATCTCATCGATCATGGGGGCAATGAATATCATTGTTACCTTATTCAATATGCGTGCACCTGGCATGGGTTTAATGCAAATGCCGATGTTTGCATGGTCATGGCTTATCACAGCGTTCTTACTCGTTGCAGTTATGCCTGTACTTGCTGCCGTAGTCACAATGATGCTAATGGACATCCACTTTGCAACCAGCTTCTTCAGTGCTGCCGGTGGTGGTGACCCAGTATTGTTCCAGCATATTTTCTGGTTCTTCGGTCACCCTGAAGTGTATATCATGATACTGCCTGCCTTCGGTGTCGTATCAGAAATCCTGCCAACCTTCTCTCGTAAGAAACTGTTTGGTTACCACTCTATGGTTTATGCCTTAATTGCAATTGCATTATTGTCATTCGTCGTATGGGCCCACCATATGTTTACAGTCGGTATGCCAATTGGTGGTCAGTTATTCTTCATGTATGCAACGATGTTGATTGCCGTGCCGACAGGCGTAAAAGTATTCAACTGGGTAGCTACGATGTTCAAAGGCTCATTAACTTTTGAAACACCAATGCTATTTGCAATTGCATTTGTTGTCTTATTCACAGTCGGCGGCTTCTCGGGCATTATGCTTGCGATTGCCCCCGTTGATTTCCAATATCAAGACACCTACTTTGTTGTTGCTCACTTCCACTATGTATTAGTACCGGGTGCTATTTTTGGTATCGTCGCCGGTGTCTATTACTGGTTACCAAAATGGTGTGGCAAAATGTATGACGAATCATTAGGTAAAATGCACTTTTGGTTATCATTCATTGGTTTAAACCTGACATTCTTCCCTATGCACTTTGTCGGGCTAGCAGGTATGCCTCGTCGTGTTCCTGATTACGCATTACAGTTTGCCGACTTCAACATGATGGCAAGTATGGGTGCCTTCTTATTCGGGACATCACAACTGATTTTTGTTTACTTGGTTATCAAAGCAATCCGTAGTGGTAAAGAAGCGGCAAAAGTGCCTTGGGAGTCTGCAGAAGGCCTTGAATGGACATTGCCAACACCGCTGCCGTACCACACATTCACCACACCACCGGTGATTGAGCAAAAATAATGAACTTATCGACTCCTAAAGGGTTAATCATCCTCGTCGTTTTAATGTTCGGCTTCGGCTTTGCATTGGTCCCGCTCTATGATGTTTTCTGTGAGATAACGGGGTTAAATGGCAAAACAGCTGGACAGTACGAGGGTGAATTAACCACAAAGAGTAATGAGAAAGCGAGAGAAATCACAATGCAGTTTATCGTCAACAAAAACGATAACCTGCCTTGGGAGTTCGCGCCAAATCAGAATCAAATGACATTGGCACTCGGTGAACAAAAGCAGACAACTTATCGTGTAACCAACACTTATAATACGGCTGCTATCGCACAGGCAGTGCCTAGCGTTTCACCTTCTGCTGCTGCTGAGTATTTGCACAAGATAGAATGTTTTTGCTTTGAACAACAACCGCTAGACGCTGGCGAACACAAAGATATGCCTCTTGTCTTTTTTGTTGACCCAGAACTACCAGAAAGCATTAGTAAAATCACCTTGTCATACACATTATTTGATATTACAAATTCAACTGCACCAGCAAGCGACCCACATAAAGTTAAAAAGGTAGGTAATTAATGGAACACACTTCAGACTCATATTACGTCCCCGATCAGAGCATCTGGCCGATCGTAGGTGCAATCGCCATGTTCTTAATGCTGGGCGGCACCGGCTTGGTCTTAAATGACCTTCAAAATGCCGAGCATGCTTCTCAAAGTAGTTCACTCATTATGTATTCTGGCATGGTTATCCTAACCATCATGCTCTTTGGTTGGTTCGGTAATGTTATCGCTGAATCACGTCGTGGAGCTTATTCTCCACAAGTTGATATCTCGTTCCGTTACGGCATGACATGGTTTATCTTTTCAGAAGTGATGTTCTTCCTCGCTTTCTTTGGTGTCCTATACTACGCACGTGCATTCTCAGTGCCTTGGTTAGGCGGTGAAGGTGATAAAGGTATTTCACACATGTTATGGCCTGATTTTGAAGCTGTATGGCCTCTACTCACTCCACCGAACCCTGAATTGTTCACGCCCATTAAAGAAGTGATTGACCCATGGCATTTACCATTGATCAATACAATCTTATTGGTCACATCAAGCTTTACAGTAACATTTGCCCATCATGCTTTAAGACATGGTGACCGTGCCAAGATAAAAATATGGTTAGCGATTACATTAATATTCGGCCTGACCTTCCTAGCCTTCCAAGCAGAAGAATATATTGAGGCATATCAGCATCTTGATTTGACCTTAAACTCTGGTATCTATGGTGCTACGTTCTTCCTATTAACCGGCTTTCATGGTCTCCACGTAACTATTGGTAGTATCATTTTATTCATCTTACTCATTCGTGTTTTCAAAGGCCATTTCACGCCAGATAACCACTTCGCATTCGAAGCTGGCTCATGGTACTGGCATTTTGTTGATGTCGTTTGGTTATTACTATTCGTTGTTGTTTACGTATTCTAAAGGTAACAACACTTACATAAAGAAAAACTGTTCCTAAAATAATGCTTTAATTTGGAGCACTGTTCGAGGGCAAGCGAAGTGGTAAAAAATAGATTTATCTGGTCACTCTTTAATTGGAAGATATCAGTACAAATTCCTTTTTTACTCTTCGCTTGTTTTGCAGTTGTCATTTGTTCAACACTTGCTAATTGGCAATGGCAGCGTGCTCAGCTTGCTGACGCACTATTCCAAGCCTATCAGTTGCAAGAATCAAGACCAGAATCTGTTTTATCAGAATCCCCGGAAGACTATCAAAAAGTTGCCCTGTCAGGCCAAGTAAAAAATTATTACTTCCTAGATAATAAAACCCATCAAGGTATTGGTGGCTGGCACATACTCGCAGAAGTACAAACCAACAAGTTTTTAGTTCTAGTCAACCTCGGCTGGCAACCAAAACAAAAAAAGCTTGTCTTAAAAATGCCCTTACCTGAATACCTTGAAGTACAAGGGCTTATCAGAAAGCCACAAGCCGGTTTTATGTTGCAACGGGCTGACCTTGACCCAAACTGGCCCAAATTAATGCAACAAATTGAAATACCCCTGCTAAACCAACATCAGAAAAGTGAATTATTCTCTTTCGTGTTATACGCAGAAAACCAAATCGGACAGCTCATACCTGCGCCGATAAAAATGAAAAATAAGGTATACATGCATATCGGTTACGCTATCCAATGGCTATTGATTGGTCTTGCCGGCATCATCTGTTTTATTGTCGTTTCTCGAAAAGAGTACAAAGAAAATGAGCGAAAAGAAAAAAAGCTGGTTGCTTAACTCAATTTGGTTAATCACCATTGTACCGCTGGCTATCGCTTGGTACATGGCTTCGACCGGTACTGGGTTACCAGGATCAACTAAAAACAAAGGTGAACTCATGCCATCAGGCTTGGTTGTGCCTCAACCATTAATTGATGCCCAAGAGCAGCATTGGGGCATCGTCGTTGTCAGTGACCGATGTGACGATACTTGCCAACAGCAGGTCTATCGTGCCCAACAGCTTTATTTGTCAATGGGAAAACATGCTGAGCGTTTGCAAACTGTTTGGGTCTCCAATGATCAAAGGCATGAAACGACTGATCTAAGTGTTGATGTTGCCTTTAAAGAAGACGGTGAAATAAGTGCCCAAGATATCGACTCAGTTATTCCGGTTGAAACTCAATTCCAAAAAATGGCACAGATTAATGACCAAGCCACTTTTCAATGGTTCAACGACAATAACATTCCTTGGAAAGACAACAGTATATTCTTCGTCGATCCTAATGGCATTTTAGTCCTTCGTTTTGATCCTCAACTACTAGGCCGAGACATGATGTCTGATATCAAATGGCTATTAAAAGCCTCTCGACTCGGTTAACAATTAAACTAATTTAAAGGAAACACCGCGTGACCTATAAACTGACAAAATTTGCTTTTGTAATGGCCCTAATCGTCGTAACATTAGGCGCTTTGACACGTCTTCTCGATGCTGGCTTAGGTTGCCCAGACTGGCCTGGTTGCTACGGTCAAATTATCCCCCCAAGTGGTGAAGAACATGATCTTGTTGAAGAAGGCAAAGCTTGGATGGAAATGATCCACCGTTATGTTGCCACCGCTTTAGGTTTCGTTATTGTAATCATTGCCCTTGCAGTGCAAAGCACCCCTAATATTTCAAATAAAATAAAATGGCTGAGTCGATTTCTACTTGCTTTAGTGATAGTACAAGGTCTCTTTGGCATGTGGACCGTCACACTCAAGCTCCTACCCCAAGTTGTCACGCTACATTTACTCGGTGGTATGTCTGTTTTATCAACAATATACCTTATGCTGCTCATGCTCAAGAGCACCCCCGCCACTACAACACCCCATAAACCCAAGTTTCTGTCTTTGGCTGTCCTTGTATTATTGTCTTTCCAAATCGCTTTGGGCGGCTGGACCAGCAGTACCTACTCCGGGTTAGCGTGTACCGACTTCCCAACCTGTGATGGTCACTACCTGCCACCAATGGACATCGCCCAATCCTTCCATCTAACAGAGTTCAGTGATCGAAACTATGAAGGCGGCTTACTCGAACCAGCAGAACGTGTAACCATTCAATACACCCACCGCGTCATGGCCCTTATCGTCTTTATCGCCATTATCAGTTTATTCTTACAACTCAGAAAGACACCTGAATTCAAACCAAAAGCCAATATATTACTTGGTTTAACATTGTTACAAATTGGTATTGGGATCAGTACAGCCATGTTAATGCTGCCATTATCACTCGCCCTTCTCCACAACACCGGCGCTGCCCTTTTACTGCTCGCAGTCATTTATATTAATTACAGTGTGTTTTCAACAAAAAATGCGCTGCAGCAGACCAATAGCACAGCAAATTCATAGGTGATATGATGGATTCAATGAATACAATAAGTACAACAGAAAGAGCCAGTTGGAAAGACTACCTCGTCTTATGTAAGCCGAAAGTCGTTGTGCTTATGCTCGTCACCGTCTTAGTCGGCGCTTTATTAGCCGTACCTGGCTGGCCAGATATGATGATTTTAGCAGTTGCCTTAGTGGGCATCGGCGCCTGTGCCGGCAGCGGAGCAGCGATCAACCATATGATTGATCACCGTCTTGATACCAAAATGGCGAGAACCAAAAACCGGCCTATAGCCAAAGGCCGTGTGACACCACAGCAAGGGCTTACTTTTGCTCTCATACTCGCCGTTGCGGGTTTCGCTCTATTATGGTTTGTTGTTAACCCTTTAACAGCCCTATTAAGCCTAGCATCACTGCTCGGCTACGCCGTCGTCTATACCCTGTTTCTAAAGCGGGCTACGCCACAGAATATCACCATCGGTGGGCTGGCTGGCGCGATGCCGCCATTACTCGGCTGGACAGCTATGACAGGGCAAGTCGAACCTGACGCTCTACTTTTGGTCCTGATCATCTTTGCATGGACACCGCCGCATTTTTGGGCCTTAGCTATCCATAGAAAAGACGAATATGCTGAAGCTAATATCCCGATGTTGCCAGTCACACACGGTAATCATTTCACTCGTATTCATATTGTGCTCTATAGCCTACTGATGTTTGCCGCAACATTGATGCCCTTTATCTCTGGCATGAGCGGCTGGCTGTACTTAGTTGGCATGTTATTGCTCAATACACGTCAATTTTGGATGGTTAAACTCATTTTTAACGAATCCGACGAAAAAGCCCCAATGGAATTATTCAAATACTCAATCCATTACTTACTCTGGTTATTCGTGCTTATCCTCGTCGATCATTACACGGTTACTAGCACGCTGATAGGCTAAAACATAGTCCTATATAGTTAAGATGACAGTATGGACTTAAACCAGTCTTCCACGGCTGTCAGGCATGAAGCCTACCGTCGCCAACAAACCAGTCATGCCCTACATAACTTTGCCCGCGGCATAACTTGGTTGACTGATAGCTATCTAGCCACACCCTAGAAGTCCCAGCTAATCGATTTTCAACAACTATGTCATACGACTTGTAACTAGATGACTAGATCGTAGGAATGGCCGTCCATAATGACAATGCATTAGTGAACTCATACATCAGGGAAGGGGAAAACAGAAAGAAAATTGGAGGCTGAGGTCGGAATCGAACCGGCGTTAACGGAGTTGCAGTCCGCTGCATGACCACTCTGCCACTCAGCCTAAATATAAACAGTGTCCAAAAACCAAAAAGCCGTAGATAAAACCACGGCTTTTTGTTGTTTTGGAGCGGAAAACGAGATTCGAACTCGCGACCTCAACCTTGGCAAGGTTGCGCTCTACCAGCTGAGCTATTCCCGCTTTGAAGGAGGTCATTATAGGGCTTTAAGAATATATGTCAAGCCCCTAAAACTAAGAAGTTAGCATTGGCCAAGCGGCTTTTAAATAACTCAACATCGAGCTTATCGTCAACGCCGCAGCAACATACAATAAAGTCACACCAATCTCAAAAGTCGGTAACGCCAGCACTGGAGAAAAATAAATCAGACAAGCAATTGAAAGCATTTGGAAAGCCGTTTTCAATTTACCCACATAAGAGACTTTGATTGCATTTCGTTGTCCTAACTCTGCCATCCACTCTCGTAAAGCAGATACCGTGATTTCTCGGCCAATAATCACCACAACAGGCAATAAAATATACCAAGTCGGTGTTTTATATAAGATCAACAATAAAGCCACAGCGACGAGCAACTTATCCGCCACAGGATCAATAAACGCACCAAAAGGGGACATTTGGTCCCATTTACGTGCTAAATAGCCATCAAGCCAATCCGTCAAAGCAGCAACGATGAAGATGCCCGTTGCCCATACCGGCGCTGACTTATAGGGTAATAAAAAAACAATAATCAATACTGGAATAAGGGCAATTCTCAGCAAACTTAATATATTAGGAATATTCGGCATAACACGTCTTTAACAAGATTGATAACGCTAATGGTAGCACCATAAGGCAGTTATTTCTCGTCATGGAATACGTCATAGATCTTTTGAGCCAGAGTTGGGCTAATACCATCCACTGCTGACAAGTCTTCCACACCCGCACGTTGAATTGCCTGCAAGCCGCCAAATTGTTGCAATATTTTCTGTCGACGTTTCGGCCCCATCCCATCAATTGACTCCAATGGCGAAGTTTTTCTAGATTTTGCTCGTCGTTGACGATGGCCTGTTATCGCAAAGCGATGTGCCTCATCACGTACCTGTTGCAATAAATGCAATGCTGGAGAATCAGCACTCAAATCAACCTCACCAGAACGACCAACCAAAAATAAGGTTTCTTCACCCGGCTTCCGCCCCGGTCCTTTGGCAATACCCAATATATCAAGATCCAGTTGCAATTCAGCCATCACCGCTTTTGCTTCCGTCAGTTGACCTTTACCACCATCAATCAATAATAAGTCAGGCCGTTTACCTTCGCCTTTTTGTAACCGTGTATAACGTCGCGTCAGCGCTTGATGCATCGCAGCATAATCATCACCTGGTGTAATGCCTTCAATATTGAATTTACGATAATCTGTTTTAATCGGCCCTTCCAAGCCAAACACCACACAAGATGCAACGGTCTTCTCACCACTGGTATGGCTAATATCAAAACACTCAATACGCTTCGGCATCTCAGCCATTTCAAGTGCTTCTTGTAATTGCTCGAACCGTTGTAATAAATTAGACCGACTACTCAAGCGCTGAACTAAGCTGATTTCAGCATTGGTCTTTGCCATTTTCATCCAACGCACGCTCGGCCCACGCTGAGGACAACGTATTGACACGGTATGTCCAGATTCAGACTTCAAAACAGTTTCTACTAAAGCCATATCTTCAAAATCATGGCTCACCAGCACTTCTATTGGTACATTTTTCCCCAAATAATACTGAGGGATAAATGCCGCCAACAATTCTTCAGCTGAATGTGCTGCTGTCCCTTTCGGGTAATAACTTTTGCTACCCAAACTCCGTCCACCGCGAATAAAGCTGACCTCAACGACAGATAAGCCGTCACGTACAATTGCCGCCAACACATCTAAGTCGCCTTGCTCTGCACTCACATATTGCCGTTCCTGCACACGCCTTAAACTAATAATCTTATCTCTAATTAAAGCCGCACTTTCGAAATCTAGCTCGGCAGAAGCGAGAGTCATTTGCTCAGATAAGTCATCGAGCACTTGTTGATTTTTCCCTTCCAAAAATAAAATGGTGTGTTGCAAATCTTTTTGATAATCAGCTCCAGAAATCAAGCCAACACATGGCGCGGTACACCGTTTAATTTGATACTGTAAACATGGTCGAGACCGATTCTGATAATAACTATCATCACACTGTCTAATCGGAAATAATTTTTGTAATAAATGCAGACTTTCTCTGACAGCGCCAGCGCTGGGGTACGGGCCAAAATACTGGCCTTTTTTGCGTTTAGTGCCGCGATGTAAACCGATTCGGGGAAAAGAATCCGCAGAAATAAACAAATAGGGATAGGTCTTATCATCTCGCAATAAGATGTTATAGCGTGGCATTAACTCCTTAATGAGATTGTTCTCAAGAATCAATGCTTCATTTTCGGTATGCGTCACCGTTGTTTCAATATGGGCGATTTGCGCCACCATCACACGGTTTTTTGATGTCAGGCCCGTCGCACGAAAATAACTCGACACCCGCTTTTTAAGGTTTTTAGCCTTACCAACATAAATCACGGTATCCGTACTATCGACCATCCGATAAACACCCGGCCGACCCGTCAAGGTTTTAAGAAACCCCGCCGAATCAAATACTGCTTGTTCTTGCTCCAACTTCTCCGTCATAAGACCTCAACACAATGGAGCTTGATAAGCAGCACCGTTGCTCACTTATTCTTCTACATGATAAGAGTGAAACAAACTGTAAGCCGCCAGCCCCCATAAAATGATGGTCGCAAAGATCGTGATGCGTGAATGACCAAACGAGAAAAACACAATCCCACCTGACACAAATTCGCTCAACGCAATCACTCTCAATATTTTACTATTCTCATTCCTTGTCATAATTCGCTTCGTCCCTGTCGCTAATTTGCTAGGCATTATCACACATTCAATGCGATCGATAAACGCTAGCCACAATCAAAATAAAACGATAACCCTAATTAATTGGTTTTACCTTAACGATTTATGTGAAAATAACTTGCTTTCAATATTCTATACACTACGCCATGTCATCATTGCCCCCGCTAAGCCCCATCGCACCCATACTGCCTGCCAAAGCCAACACACTATTTCAGGCTGGTCAGCTCTATGGTAGCGCCCAAGGTTTATTATTAGCCAAAGCAGCACAACAACATGATGGCCCATTACTGGTTCTGACCGATGACGCCGCCAGCGCCCATAAGTTGGAAATAGAAGCTCAATTTTATCTTGGTGATACTGAGTTACCCATTCTGCATTTCCCCGATTGGGAAACCCTGCCCTACGATACCTTTTCACCACATCAAGACATTATTTCAGAACGCCTAGAAACGCTGCACCAATTACCAAATTTTAAACGCGGCATTCTGCTCGTGCCCATTGCTACTCTGATGCATCGCATTGCCCCACGTGCTTTCTTAGAAGGCAATACACTTTTTCTCAAAACCGGCGACACTTTTAATATAGAGCAATGGCGCAGTCGACTAGAAAAAGCAGGCTACCGTTATGTCTCACAAGTCATGGAACATGGCGAGTTCGCTGTTCGCGGTGCCATCGTCGATCTTTATCCCATGGGCAGTAGCTTGCCATATCGGATTGATCTCTTTGATGATGAAATTGATACCTTAAGAACTTTCGACCCTGAAACACAGCGATCTATTGACGCATTAGACTCACTCGAACTATTACCCGCGCGTGAATTTCCAGTCAGTGACGACAGCATCACCTATTTCCGCCAGCAATTTAGACAGCAATTTGAAGGCGACCCTCAAAAAAGCCTAATTTACCGTGAAGTCAGTGAAGGTAATATGCCCGGTGGTATCGAATACTATCTGCCACTCTTTCTAGAACAAACCAATAGCCTAATAGACTATTTACCCACCAACACCTTAATCTTTAACGTCAATGACCCACACCAGGCTGCAACCGATTTTTGGCAAGAAATCAACCAACGCTATGAACAACATGCCGTTGACCCAGAAAGACCCTTGCTCCCGCCCAACCAGATCTTTTTCCCAGTCGAAGAATTGTTTAGCACCTTTAAACAATACCCCCGCCTCCACAGCCAAAGTTTTGAATTAGACCTCGCTGAGGGTAAACACAACTACCACACCACATTACCCCCACAGCTCACCCTAACGGCACAACAAGATAACACCTGTGAAGCCCTAGCCCGCTTTATTGACAATTTTGATGGCCGCATTTTATTCGCAGCAGAAACCGCTGGCCGCCGCGAGACACTATTGGAAATCCTTCGCGATAATGGCATTGTGCCCAAAGTCGTGGCTAACTGGGATCAATTCCTTCTCGATGACAGCCTCTTAAGCATCACCGTTGCACCGCTAGAACAAGGTTTAATTCTGATCAATGATAACCTTGCTGTCATTGCAGAGCCCCAGCTCTTCGGCCAACAGGTCATGCAACGCCGTCGCCGCAGCCGTAAAAAACGCGACTCCGATGCCATTATTCGTAATCTAGCAGAGCTGAATGTCGGCGATGCCGTTGTCCATGAAGATCACGGTGTAGGCCGTTATTTAGGGCTACAAACGCTTGATGTCGGCGATATCACTACTGAATATGTCACATTAGAATACGCCAAAGAAGATAAGCTCTATGTCCCAGTCGCTGCCCTCGATTTAATCAGTCGCTATTCAGGTGCCGCACCAGAATTAGCACCATTGCATAAATTGGGCTCAGGCCAATGGGAAAAAGCCAAACGCCGTGCTGCTGATAAAGTCCGTGATGTTGCCGCCGAATTACTTGATATCTACGCCCAACGTGCCGCCTACAAAAAAGCGCCTCTCGACTCACCAGATGAAGAATATGCTGCCTTTGCCGCTGCCTTTCAATTCGAAGCCACGCCAGACCAACATGATGCCATCGAAGCCGTTGTCAAAGACATGACGTCTGACTCACCCATGGATAGGCTTATCTGTGGTGATGTCGGTTTTGGTAAAACAGAAGTTGCCATGCGTGCCGCCTTCCTCGCAACACAGTCAAACAAACAAGTGCTTATTCTTGTACCAACGACGCTCTTGGCACAACAACACTACGAAAACTTTAAAGATCGCTTTGCCGACTGGCCCGTCAATATTGAGGTCATGTCACGCTTTCGTTCTAAAAAACAGCTCGATGTCGTCAAGCAAGCAATGACAGATGGCACTGCCGACATCGTTATCGGCACCCATAAGCTATTGCAACAAGACATCAATCTCAAACGGCTAGGCTTGTTCATCCTTGATGAAGAACATCGTTTTGGCGTCACCCAAAAAGAACAAATCAAAAAGTATCGGGCTGAGATTGATGTCTTAACCCTCACCGCCACACCCATTCCTCGCACGCTTAACATGTCTATCTCAGGCATTCGCGATTTATCGATCATTGCCACACCGCCAGCCAGACGTTTAGCCATAAAAACCTTCGTCCAAGAATGGAAACAAGACACCATTCGTGAAGGTATGTTGCGTGAAATAAAACGCGGTGGACAAGTTTATTTCCTACACAATAAAGTTGAAGATATTGATCGCATTGCCCGTGATATAGAACAGATCATGCCCGAAGCCAAAGTCGCCGTCGCTCATGGTCAAATGCGAGAACGTGAACTCGAACAAGTCATGCTCGACTTCTATCATCAACGGTTCAATGTCTTAGTCTGTACCACCATTATTGAAACGGGTATCGACATTCCTTCCGCCAATACCATCTTTATCGACCGTGCAGATAAATTAGGGCTGGCTCAGCTCTATCAAATCAGAGGCCGTGTTGGCCGGTCACATCATCGTGCTTATGCCTACTTAATCGTACCGCCAAAGAAAGTCATGACCAAAGATGCGATCAAACGGCTAGAAGCCATCGAGTCAATTGAAGATTTAGGTGCCGGCTTTACCGTTGCTACCCATGACATGGAAATTCGCGGTGCGGGTGAATTATTGGGTGACGACCAAAGTGGCCAAATGCAAGAAATCGGCTTTGGTTTATATAACGAATTACTCGAACGTGCCGTTAATGCCCTCAAGTCTGGACAAGAGCCGAGCTTGACCATGACAAATCGGCACTTCATTGAAATCGACCTCCATGTACCCGCCCTGATTCCGAATGACTACTTACCTGACGTGCATACCCGTCTTGTACTCTACAAACGCATTGCAGCAGCACCGGACAACGACGCACTAAGAGAGCTACAAGTCGAAATGATCGACCGTTTTGGCCTACTACCAGAACAAGTTCAAACCTTATTCGCTATCCATGAACTGCGTTTCAAAGCCAAAGCCATTGGTATACGAAAAATTGATGTTTACGACCAAGGTGGCCGTATTATCTTTGATCAAGAACCCAATATTGAGCCCATGACCATCATCCAACTGATCCAATCACAAGCCAATAAGTATAAACTCGATGGCCAAGATAAATTGCGCTTTACTGAAGTGATGCCTGAAGCCGACGATCGTTTATTAGTACTCAATAAATTGTTAGATGACCTACAAAAAACCAGCTGATAAACAGATCATCAAGGGCCGCGGCGCTATCAGTCAACGTGATAGCCGCTATAACCAACAACATCGCGAACAGTTCGATGACGGCTGGCATCAATACAGTGAACAAATAGAATGTAGCCAAGCGACACAAGTCAGCTTTGAAACACCCAAGACTATTATTTCCCGCAACCAGTCACCCGACGTGCCGTTTGAACAATCGATCAATCCTTATCGTGGCTGCGAACATGGTTGCATTTATTGTTTTGCCCGACCGAGCCATGCTTATTTAGATCTCTCGCCCGGCCTCGACTTCGAAACCAAACTCACCGCAAAACGGCATGCCGCTCACATCTTAAGAAAGCAATTACTCGCGCCAAACTACCAATGCAAACCGATTGCCTTGGCGTCAACACTGATCCTTATCAGCCCATAGAACGCCGTTATCACATCACGCGCGACATTCTATTGGTGCTACAAGAGTTTAATCACCCTTGTACCATCACCACAAAATCAGCATTAGTCGAACGCGATCTCGACCTCATCAGTGCTATGGCTGACAAAAACTTGATTCATGTCAATCTGTCGTTCACTACGCTCGATCCGACATTAAGCCGTTACTTAGAACCCAGAGTTAGCTCGCCCAAGAGGCGTCTACAAACTATCGTCACACTCAAACAAGCCAATATCCCCGTCGATATCATACTCGCACCTGTCATCCCAGTACTCACTGATCCCGAGATGGAAACTATTTTACAAGCCGTCTCCGAATCCGGCGCAGATTCTGCCAACTACATTCTCTTAAGGTTGCCGTTAGAACTCGTTGACCTCTTCGCCGAATGGTTACATCACCACTACCCCGATAAAGCTCGCCATGTCTTGCAACAAATACAACAAACACGACAGGGAAAATATAACGATAGTAGCTTCGAACACCGTGCTTCAGGTAAAGGCGTAATGGCTGAAATAATCCACCAGCGTTTCAATCTCGCCAGTAAAAAAGCAAACCTATCGCAACCGCTTCCCGCCCTCAATAGTGATCTATTCCAGCCCCACCCCGTTAAAATAGATCTATTTTGACGCCAGACAGCTAAGTAAAAAAGCATTTTTGCGACAAAAGCCCCATTTAACCATAGGCTAAAACCTTTAGAATTGTGGAAAAACAATTTTAAAGGCATGAAATTAAAGCTTTTTGTTTTTTTGGCGATAACTTAACTGTAAAAAAAATGGTTCATAACTATGATCAACATGCCAAAAGATTTTTTAACAGCAATAATTCTAACTGCGAGTAGCTCGACGAATAAAGCTGTCCGGTTTCAAGTCATTGGTGAAGAAGAACAACCACCCATTCTTGCAATGGAACGCCGCCGCAAACCAACACAAAACAAGACAAACAGCAAATAGAACGTCGTGTTTCCCACGACTGTAGACCGACCACTTTCAGCAGTAAAGCTTAAATAATCGTTTCTTTCTGACCACTTTTTATCGAGCGTAAAGCGGCTGTAATAACCTGACAATTTTCTCTCGCATCCGCTATCGACAAAGCCGGCCGCTTACCTTGCAAAATGCAATCACTAAAATGTCGAATTTCTTCTACGAAGTGATTTGCCATCGTTAACGGAACTTGATGCTGCTCGCCGGCATCGGTCCACCAATTAATCACCGGGGCATCATCTGGGTTTTGCCAAACTGTATCGCACTTAATCCCACCTAAAGTACCAATAATTTCATATTCACTACGGCGTGCTCGTTCAAAACTCATATCAAACTGCGCGTAACGGCCATCGTCATAATCCAAAACGCCGCTCAAACTAATATCAGCACCACTGTCTAATAGTTTTGCCATCGCCATTACCGACTTTGGCGCACTATCAAACCATTTACGTGCGGTATGAATTGCGTAAGGCCCTATATCCCACATCGCGCCACCGCCATTATCAATATCACGTTCTAAGCGATACATTCGTGCTGGCTTCATCGGAAATGAAAAACAGGTTCGAACAGTTCTCACCTCGCCAATCGCACCCGATGCAATCAAATCGGCAACATAATCATGCTGAGGGTGGAAGCAATACATAAACCCTTCCATTACCGTGACATCATATTGTTCAGCGGCAGCGGCAATCGCATCAATATCAGCTACCGATAACGCCATCGGCTTTTCAATCAAAACATGTTTACCTTGCTTAATCGCTTTAATCGCCCACTCGGTATGCTCTTCATTCGCCATCGGTAAATAAACAGCATCAATGTCTGCATGATTTAAAACAGAATCAAGAGCATCAAATGCTTGTACACCCTTTTCATCAGGCGCATATTTAGCAAGCACTTCTGCTGCTGCGCCAGCCCGACGACTCGCAATCGCGACTAATTGTGCATTCTCAGCGTCCACAATCGCCGGTAACAAACGTTCATTTACACGTGCCGCGCCCAAAATACCCCAACGTAAAACAGTTTGATCAGTCATTCGCCATCCTTAAAATAGGTTTCAACAATCATACCGATTAACAGCCATAAACTTCAATTCAATAAAACCGCAATATTAATAGTGTTTATCTCTACCTGTTTTTCACCTATGCTAGTGATCAGCTTTTTTTTCAAAAGACAACAATTAGGAATCTATTATGACAATTGAAGTAAACCAAACACTCCCCGCAGGCGAGCTGACAGAATGTAATGAATTTGACCCTGCTAATGGTTGCCCAACCAACCCACAAGCACATGATGTTTTAGCGATGAGTAAAGGCAAAAAAATTGTCCTATTTGGTGTACCCGGTGCCTTCACTCCGCTGTGCTCAGTACAACATCTTCCCGGTTTCGTCACCCATGCCGACAGTATCAAAGCCAAAGGCGTTGATGAAATTTGGTGCCTTTCTGTCAACGATGCTTTCGTGATGGCAGCTTGGGGTCGTGATAACCAAGCCGGTGGCAAAGTTAGAATGATGGCAGATGGCAGTGCTGTTTATACCAAGGCACTAGGCCTTGATCGTGATTTAACCGGCGGCGGCATGGGTATCCGTTGCTTCCGCTTTGCCATGATTGTCGAAGATGGCGTTGTTAGCTATATTGGTGTTGAAGGTTCTGGTGAATTTAGTGCCTCTAAAGCAGAAACCATTTTAGAGCTGCTCTAATATTAGGGTAACGACAAGCCCGTTAAGCTGACTACAATCAGTTTAACGGCGCTGTTCTATCACATCAACCGATTCATCAGCGATAAAAATAGCGGTTGCTAAACCGGTAAAAATACCATGTTCCACCACACCCGGCGTCGCATTTAGCGCTGAGTCTAAAGCCAAGATATCACGTTCCTCAAAAACCATATCCAACACCAAACTGCCATGCGATGTCATCGCAAAGCCATCGCCCGACGCATTTGGCCTTAATTTCCCCTGACCACCAAAGGCTTCTAAACTACACAAGACAAACTGCCAAGCAAAAGGCATCACTTCGATTGGAATAGGATAATTCTGGCCGATCCGGTCAACCAACTTACTCTGATCGATTAAGACATGAAATTCACTACTCGCGCGTGCCAATAACTTCTCACGGACCAAGTCTGAACCACGTCCTTTCAATAATACTTTGTCTTCTGTTACCTCATCTGCACCATCGACATACACATCAATGTGACTGAGATGTTCCATACTGACCTGTGACAACCCCAGACTTTTGGCTTTCATCGTACTCACGATCGAGCTTGCAACCGTCGTACAACGTAGTCCGCCTTGTTGACGTTTTGCTAACGCCTCAATAAAGTAATTCGCTGTTGAGCCTGTACCAAGACCTACAACCATATCGTTTTCTATTAAATCTGCCGCATGTTGTGCTACACGCTGCTTTGCATTCAACTCCACCAACATCACTCGCTCCTTACAGACTTAAACATCAAAATTCAGTATTATCCAATCCCATTGTGAACACCTACTAGATTGAATTCAATATCAAGGATAACAGCATGGCCAATTTCGATGCTATCGTAAATCATATTCAACAAGTAACAGGCCAACACCTAGGCAAGTGTAACCGCACATCAGTCAGTGGTGGTGGCATCAATGATGCTTATCATCTCAGCAGTAACAGCCAATCCTATTTCGTTAAACTCAACACCACCGAGCGAGAATTCATGTTCGAAGCTGAGGCCCAAGGTCTCTCAGAGTTAGCCGCTACCGGATGCATCCGTATTCCCAATGTTACCTGCTTCGGCCAAACCAGCCAAAATAGCTACCTCGTCCTCGAATATATTCCCTGCCAACCATTTAACACAACCTCAAGTCGTTTATTAGGTGAACAATTAGCTCAAATGCACCAGCTTAAACAACCCTTTTTTGGCTGGCATTGTGATAACACCATCGGCAGTACACCCCAATACAATCCACGAGAACACGATTGGCTGACATTCTGGCAACAACACCGACTGCAACAGCAACTCACTTTTGCCAAACAAAATGGTTATAGTCAACAACTGCAAGACAAAGGCGACAAACTATCTGAACGCTTAGCCAATCTCTTCGATGGCTATCAGCCTAAACCGGCATTACTTCACGGTGACTTATGGGGTGGTAATGCTGCTGTTTCACCTGACGGTAACCCGATTATTTACGACCCTGCTTGTTATTATGGTGACCGAGAAACCGACATTGCCATGACAGAATTATTTGGGGGGTTTAGCCAAGAATTTTATGCTGCTTATCAAGCTACTTTTCCCTTGGATACCGGATATCAGATCCGAAAGAATCTTTATAATCTCTACCATATCCTCAATCACGTTAACTTGTTCGGTGGCAGTTATCTCAGCCAAGCGAGTAATATGCTTGACCAATTACTCTCTGAAACTTAGTGGAATCAGGTGCAATCAATATGACCTGTTTTACAAACCGTCATCATCACCTAGGTAAACATGCCCAAGGCCGCTGAGCCATAGGTTGCCCTTAAACACATACTCGCGAATTAATCATCTGGCGCAGTTTGAGTGTCAATGCCAGGTAATTTCCACAACACAAATAATGCCGGAAATACCAATAACGCCACCACCATCATCGAGGCCGTACCCCCTACCATAGGTGCTGCAATACGTTTCATCACATCTGCGCCAGTGCCATCGCTCATTAAAATCGGAATCAACGATATGGATAGCACAAGCCCTGTCATCAGCATCGGCCTAATCCGCTGGGCTGCCCCCGTAGCAACTTCTTTAAAAAACACAGCTGGGCTCATGTGCACTACGCGTTTCTGCGCTTCATTCAGTGCGTTATCCAAATAATGCAGCATTAACAGGCCAAGTTCCGCTGCTAAACTCGCCATCGCTAACATCCCGACCCAAACCGCGACACTCAGCTTATAATCCAATGCATAAAGTAGCCAAACCGAGCCCATCAATACAAATGGCATGGCTGTCAGCACAAAAAACGTGTCGCTAAATCGGCCTCGATGCAGTTAAAGCAACAAAAAAATAGCCAGTAAAGTCGCAGGCACCATCCATAGAAGCTTGGCGTTTGCACGTTCAAAATGACGCACCAGTATTTCACTGTCAGTAACACGAGGAATCTGACATTCGGTTTCTGCCAGAACAAACCCTGGGGTAAGCATCAACCCTATAAAAAATTGAACGAAAGCGGAACGAACCATTGAAAATAAATCATCATATAACTCCTCTGAACTCTATAACCAGAGACGTGACAAACACGCTAAATGGCTATGAACTGCTATTCAATACGAGTATTGAATAGCAATTATCTTGAACGTTCAGAAAGGGTTTAAATACGTAATCTTAAGGTAGATAGGTAAGTTGCTGTTCCGGGATGACCAGGGTCAGTATGAAAATCAACTATCCCCGTTCTAGTGTGGGCATCAGTAAGTTCCGGCAAAAGACTGACCAGCAGAAAAGCCAGTTTTACTTGCGGTATTTCAAACGTTGGAGACGGTTGAGTAACAGGATCGTCAGCTTCGATATCGCTGGCTTTCAAGGTGAGTTCACTACTAATATCACAACAAAAGGAATGATTGGTTTGATCTTCCTCAACCTCTCGTTGCGTGTCCATGTCATCGCAACAACAGTGCTTTATAGGGCCGCCATGATCCATCACCTGACAGGCAAAAACAGTCTGCACCTGTAATAGCAGGATCAGTAGCATAATGGCTACCGTTACCTTTTTTTGCCAGTACAATGTTTTGAATAGATTCATTTACTAATTAAGCCTGTCATTAGCTATAATATCCAAAAGCTATGATAAACCCCCACTCAAATACAGAGTCAAGCGAAAATATGCTTGAGAAGCTACATTGAGAAGATGTGAAACAAAATTAGGATCAGTAAAAACATCATGCCATTGCTATTCAAATACTTAGAGACATTATGAGCCAAATAAAAGTACTATTCGTTTGCATGGGTAATATCTGCCGCTCACCGACTGCAGAAGGCGTATTCAACAAGTTACTTCAAGGTAAACAGCTAACTGATCGGTTTTTAATCGATTCAGCTGGCACACATGACTACCATATTGGCAAAAGCCCCGACGGTAGAGCACAACAAACCGCCAAACAACGCGGTATTGATTTATCTGCTCTCCAAGGTCGCCAAGTGAATAACGACGACTTTGACTATTTTCATCACATTCTCGCGATGGATACTGATAACGCTGAAATTTTAAGGAATGCTTGCCCTAACGAGCTTCAAAATAAAATTAAACTATTTTTAGATTTTGCACCGGAACAAGACGAACGCAACGTGCCCGATCCTTACTATGGTGGGCAGAACGGTTTTGAACATGTTTTTGACTTAGTAGAAGCCGCTTCGAAGGGTTTTTTAGACTCAGTTCTCCAATCCAAACTAAAATAACGAAAAACACCAACTAGATTCTTTGAACTATTCGACAGTTCAAAAGTAATATCACTTTTCACAAGATATTCATCAAAGTATGATTATTGTTAATAATCTACTTTAAGTAATGGAATCCTAAATGTTGAAATATCTGCAGATTAACCCAATAATAACAACAAGCCTTTTTAGCCTACTATTCAGGTTATTTCCCCAAATATCCTTCGCATCCGGCGACATATCCTTTTTAGATTTAACCACCCATTGGGTCGGTTACGCCTCATTGGCTATCTTCGTCTTTGCCTACATCTTAGTGATCGCAGAAGAAGAAATTCATATGCGAAAATCCAAACCTGTGATGATTGCAGCCGGTGTCATTTGGGCAATGATTGCCATTATCTATGCGCAACAAGTAGATACGGCCTTCCATCACACAGCAGAAGTGATGATTAGACACAACCTCCTAGAGTTTGCAGAATTATTCCTATTTTTACTTGCTGCAATGACCTTCATCAACACCATGGGTGAACGTGGAGTATTTGATGCTTTACGCAGCTGGTTGGTCAATCAAGGTTTCTCATTACGCACTATTTTCTGTGCTCACAGGCATACTCGCTTTCGTTATTTCACCAATTGCTGACAACCTAACCACCGCATTATTAATGGCAACTGTTGCCATGGCTGTCGGTGGTGATAACATCAAATTTGTATCGATTGCCTCTATCAACACCGTTGTAGCAGCCAATGCCGGTGGCGCTTTCAGTCCATTTGGTGACATTACGACATTGATGGTTTGGCAAAAAGGACTGGTCGACTTTAGTCAATTCTTTTCCTTATTTCTGCCATCCATCGTTAACTGGATTATTCCTGCCGTTATCATGTCAAGGGCCGTCGGTGCAGGTAAACCCGATGTAACAAAAGAAACGGTCACACTCAAACCGGGTGCTTTCACTGTTGTCTTTCTATTCTTACTGACCATCACAATGGCTGTCAGTGCCCATAGCTTCTTACACATTCCACCTGTTATCGGCATGATGACCGGTCTTGGCTTCCTCAAAGTCTATGGCTACTACCTCAAAATGAGACATAAGTTTCACGAAGAAATAATGGGAGATGATGGACAAAGCACTATGTCTATAGAGGGCATTAACCAAAATCAAGACAAAGACTTCAATATTTTTAGACAACTTGAACGTGCTGAGTGGGATACCCTAATGTTCTTCTACGGCATTATATTATCGGTCGGTGGCTTGGGTACAATTGGTTACCTCACCCTCGGTTCACAATTAATGTATGGCGACTTAGGCGCGACCAATGCCAACATCTTAGTCTGAATCCTATCAGCGATTATCGATAATATTCCCGTGATGTTTGCCGTCTTATCAATGATGCCAAGCATGGATATGGGCCAATGGCTTCTCGTCACCTTAACTGCTGGTGTTGGTGGGTCAATGTTATCGATCGGCTCTGCAGCCGGTGTTGCCGTTATGGGTCAGGCAAGAGGTATTTATGCCTTCTTCGCGCATCTAAAATGGATTTGGGCAATTGCCTTAGGCTATAGTGCCAGTATCGCAATGCATTTATGGCTCAATGCAGATTTATTCGATAATATTCCAATTGTGCCTTAAATTTAAACTATAAACCGATAGAACAAAATGAGTCGAGCGGGTAGAATAAAGTCCCTAATCTATCCTTGAGTACTGGGTTCCATGCTATATAGCACCGATAACTTGCGTATTGTCGGCACGCAAGAAGTCTTGCCGCCGGCAAAATTACACCTAGAATTACCGATCACCGATGGCGCTTCTGAAACGGTGTTTAATTCCCGTGCGCAAACACAAGGTATTCTGCAAGGCGACGATGACCGTATCGTTGTCATCGTAGGCCCTTGCTCTATTCATGATCCTGAGGCCGCACGCGAATACGCAGCAAAGCTCATTCCTTTAATCACCGAACTAAAAGATGACTTGCATATCATTATGCGAGTCTACTTCGAAAAACCGCGTTCTGTCGTCGGTTGGAAAGGCTTAATTAACGATCCCTACTTAGACGGTAGTTTTAAAATTAATGATGGCCTGCACTTTGCCCGCAAACTATTACTAGACCTCGCAGAAAAAGGCGTCCCTGCTGCAACGGAATATCTAGATCTTATCAGCCCACAATACATTTCAGACCTTGTGTCATGGGGTGCTATAGGCGCACGAACAACTGAAAGCCAAGCCCATCGTGAACTCGCATCAGGCCTTTCCTGCCCAGTGGGCTTTAAAAATGCCACCGATGGTGGTTTACAGATTGCCATTGACGCCTGTCTTTCAGCATCAAAGCCACATCACTTTATGTCGCTCACCCGCGAAGGACAGTCAGCTATTTTCTCAACAACAGGTAACCCTGATTGCCATGTCATTTTACGGGGCGGGAAAAAGCCAAACTATAATGCCAGCAATGTACAAGCGGCGGCAGAGCAAATTGGCTTATCTGGTCAAACAGCACGTTTTATGATCGATTGCAGTCATGCTAATAGTGGTAAAAACCATGTACAACAAGAAGCAGTCTGCCTTGATGTCGCGCAACAAATTGCCAACGGCGAAAATCGCATTATAGGACTCATGTTAGAGAGTAACCTTGTTGCTGGTCGCCAAAACCAAGAACCCGATAAAGCACTTGTCTATGGGCAAAGCATTACCGATGCCTGTATGGCTTGGGATAATACCGAACCCCTTTTACAAGCATTAGCAACCGCTATTCGCACACGTCGGAAGCACGCTACAAAATAATCAGCCCGGCATGACAATTGTCACTTAGCACTTCGAAAAAAGCCCGAAATCAGCTATAATCAGTGGAATTAAGTAAGCGAAAAATAGTCCAAAACGCTGGCATCCCCCCTTACCGATTAATTTTGTAGGTTATTGCATGGCAGATTACGCCCTCATCTTAGTGAGCACCATTCTAGTCAATAACATCGTCCTGGTTAAATTCTTAGGCCTATGCCCCTTTATGGGTGTCTCGCGTAAACTTGAAACAGCCATCGGAATGGGCCTTGCGACCACCTTTGTCTTAACGCTGTCATCTATTACCAGCTATCTCGTCAACGAATTTCTATTAGCCCCACTCGATATCGAATTTCTGCGTACCATCAGCTTTATCTTCGTCATCGCTGTTGTCGTACAATTTACGGAGTTGGTCGTTCATAAAACCAGCCCAATGCTATATCAAGTACTCGGTATTTTTCTGCCCTTAATCACCACTAATTGTGCTGTTTTAGGCGTCGCATTACTCAATGTCCAACAAGAAAATGGCTTTATCGAGTCGGCCCTCTATGGCTTCGGCGCTGCGATTGGCTTCTCCGCCGTCCTCATCATCTTTGCCGCTATGCGTGAGCGTATCACTGTTTCAGATGTACCCGTTCCCTTTCAGGGTGCGGCCATTAGCCTTATCACCGCTGGCCTAATGTCGATGGCATTCATGGGCTTCACTGGCCTCGTTAAAATTTAATCATGTTCACCGCTATTATTGCCATCACCTTCTTGGCACTCGTCTTTGGCTTATTGCTAGGTTTTGCCTCTATACGCTTTAAAGTCGAAGGCGATCCCATTGTTGAACAAATTGACAAACTACTGCCACAAACACAATGTGGCCAATGTAGCTTTGCCGGCTGCCGGCCATATGCCCAAGCCATTGCCGAAGGTGAAGTCGATATCAACCGTTGCCCACCAGGTGGTGAAGCCACTATTCAGGCCCTCGCCAATTTACTCGAAGTCGAAGTCAAACCACTCGATGACGAGTGTGGTGTTGAACAACCCAAAACATTGGCAGTCATTGATGAAGAACGCTGCATTGGCTGCACACTCTGCATTCAAGCCTGTCCTGTCGATGCCATCCTCGGAGCAGCAAAACAAATGCACACCGTCATTGCAGACGAATGTACCGGCTGTGATCTCTGCTTACCACCCTGCCCTGTCGACTGCATTGATATGGTCGAGATACCAGCTAGCACAGCCAATTGGCGCTGGCCTGATCCAGACCAACCTAATCTAGGTAATCTAGGCCAACTAGAAGCTGAACAGGTTAAGCAACCATGAGACAATTAGGTTCATTTCCCGGTGGCTTAGTCCTAGACGGTCAAAAAAGCCGCTCGACTCAACAGCCGATCCGATCCGTACCACTCAGTAAAGTCTTAACCTTACCCTTGCAACAACACATTGGCGCCGCTGCTGTACCTATTGTAAAAGTGGGCGATAAAGTCCTAAAAGGCCAACAGATCGCCAAGGCAGAGGGTCATGTCTCAGTCTGCTTACATGCACCCAGCTCTGGTCACATCACTGCTATTGATGAAAGACCTATCCCCCACCCGTCAGGTTTATCTGCACTGTGCATCACGATTGAAACAGATGGCAAAGAACAATGGACTGAACTCACGCCTATTGAAGATTATAAAAACAGCTCAGATCATGAGCTACGTCAATTAATCCGAGATGCAGGCATTGTTGGCTTAGGTGGCGCCGGCTTCCCAAGTTTTATCAAATTGAACCCCAGCGTCCATCATCATGTTGACACCTTAATTCTCAATGGCGTCGAATGCGAACCCTACATTAGCTGTGATGACATGCTGATGCGTGAACGGGCACAGGGCATTCTTGATGGTATTGCCATTATGCGGCAAGCCACCAAAGCAAACCGATGCATTATTGCCATTGAAGACAATAAACCTATTGCCATTAACGCCATGCAAACCTCGTTAAGCACACACACAGAAAATGGCAAGATCGACATCATTGTCGTCCCCACACGCTACCCCGCCGGTAGTGAAAAGCAACTGATCGAAGTTATCACCAACAAACAAGTACCCAACGGCGGCCTACCCATTGATATTGGCATCGTGATGCACAATGTAGGCACCGCTTACGCCATCGCCCGCGCCATTAATTATGGTGAACCACTCATTTCTCGCATCGTCACTATTACCGGTAATGAGGTCAAAAATGCCGGTAACTTAGAAGTTCTCTTCGGCACGCCCATTAAAGATTGTCTGACCTTTTGCGAAACACAATGGCAAATAGCCAACCCGATCATTCAAGGTGGCCCAATGATGGGATACCCACTAGCCAATGCTGATTTACCCATTACCAAAACGGCCAACTGCATCTTAGTCGGCGTTGAACAAGCTGCCCCGGCTGAACAAGCCATGCCCTGCATTCGTTGCGGCGATTGTGCAACGGCTTGCCCGGTCAGTTTATTACCCCAACAACTTTATTGGCATGCCAAAGCCAAAGACTTGGACAAAGCGGTCGACTATAATCTCTTCGACTGCATTGAATGCGGTTGCTGCAACTATGTTTGCCCAAGTGAAATTCCTTTAGTGCAATACTTTAAATTCGCTAAAACAGAAACGATGAATCAGCAGCAAGAAAGGCAAAAGTCAGATGCCGCACGCGTAAGACATGACAACCGCCAAACCCGCCAAGAAATGGAAAAACAAGAAAAGGCACTCCGCCAACAACAACGAAAAGCCGCATTAGCTGCTAGCCAAACAGCAAAACAAGCCGAAGAGGACAAAACTTAATGGCCTTGTTTAAACTCACACCACCTTATCTCTCAGGTACTAACCGTATCACCGATCATATGGTGCAACTGTTATTGGCACTCCTGCCTGCCATTATTGCCCTCACCATCTTCTTTGGTCCTGGCGTCTTAATCAATATTGTCTTAGCGGTTGTTCTTGCCTTGGTCACTGAGGCAATGATGCTGAAATGCCGTCACCGGCCACTTAAGCCATTTTTAACCGACGGCAGTGCCATCGTCACCGCCGTTTTATTAGCCATTGCCTTACCACCATTGTCACCATGGTGGCTTACTGCTGTGGGCATTATTTTTGCCATTGTTTTTGCAAAACATCTCTATGGTGGACTCGGCTATAACCCATTTAATCCAGCCATGGTCGCTTACGTGCTCCTGCTTATTTCTTTCCCTGTAGAAATGACCCGCTGGTTACCCTTCGCTGAACTCAACAATATCGACATTACCTTCACCACCGCTGTTCAAATCATCTTTACTGAACAAAGTCCTTACCAATTAGCCGTTGATGCAATTTCTGGTGCTACGCCCTTAGATATCATGAAAACCCAAACCGGCCTGCAACAAACGCCAGAAATCATTCAGCAAAACAGTGCTTTTGGTCTACTCGCAGGTCAGGGGTGGCAATGGGTTAATATTTGGGTTGCCATCGGCGGCCTATTTTTGCTCTATCGCAAAGTGATCAATTGGCATATTCCTACCGCGATGCTGGCTGGCTTAGCCACAGTCAGCTTAGTCACTTGGTTAATCTCACCAGCAACAACCGCATCGCCGTTATTTCATTTATTCAGTGGTGGTACCATGCTAGGTGCTTTCTTTATTGCGACTGACCCAGTAACAGCCGCTACCACCCTCAAAGGCAGACTCATCTATGGTGCAGGCATCGGCCTACTGACTTATATTATTCGTGTCTGGGGCGGCTACCCTGATGGCATCGCTTTCGCCGTATTACTTATGAATATGCTGGTACCGTTAATTGACGACGTCACCCAACCGCGCGTCTATGGTGCTAAACGCTAATGAATGCAATTCAAAAACACATTCTCGGTATTGGCCTAATGCTCGCTGTTTTTGCTATCGGCTCAAGCAGCCTTGTTGTCGTTACTGAGAATGCCACCCGTGATAAAATTGCCGAGAATGAGCGCCAAGCATTATTAAACGCCATCAATATTCTCATCCCAGCCAATGAATACACCAACGATATTTTAGCCGACACCATTGAAATTGCACCCAACAAGCAGCTGGCAACAACCAAACCCACAACCGTTTATCGCGCAAGACAAAATCAACAACCAGTAGCGGCCATTTTCACCACCATTGCACCCAATGGTTATAGCGGCAAAATCACCTTATTAGTCGCTGTGTATCAAACTGGAAAATTAGCAGGTGTCCGAGTCATTAATCATAAAGAAACACCCGGCTTAGGCGACAAAATAGACGAACGTAAAGCAGACTGGATTACCCAGTTTTCTGGCTTAACCTTAAATAACCCTGCACCCTCACAATGGGCAGTCAAAAAAGATGGTGGCCAATTTGAACAGTTCACCGGTGCCACAATCACTCCAAGAGCGGTTATTCAAGCCATCAAAAATGCATTACACTACTTCGAACAACATCAACATGACCTGTTCCTAGCACATGGCAAAACACCCTCATGACTGAACACTACCAAACCATTATTCGAGACGGCTTGTGGAAGAATAACCCAGCCCTCGTGCAGTTATTAGGTTTATGCCCCTTATTGGCCGTCAGTAATACAGTGATCAATGGCCTAGGCCTAGGTCTAGCAACGATACTCACACTCGTCGCTTCTAATGGACTGGTCTCGCTATTTCGCCACCATATTCCTGATGAAGCCCGCTTGCCCGTCTTTGTCATGATCATTGCTTCCATCGTAACAGTCATCGAACTATCGATGAACGCTTGGTTTCATGAGCTCTATTTGATTCTCGGCATCTTCATACCTTTAATCGTCACCAACTGTGCCATTACAGGTCGTGCCGAAGCGTTTGCTGCCCGTAACCCAGTGGGGCCTGCACTAGTTGATGGTTTGATGATGGGGATTGGCTTTACCGCAATCTTAGTCCTACTCGGTGCCATGCGAGAAATCATTGGACAAGGTACTTTATTCAGTGAAGCCCATCTGATGTTTGGCGAAAGTGCCCGTTATTTCAAATTCATTGTCATCGATGATTATCGTGGTTTTCTAATGGCGCTACTCCCTCCCGGCGCCTTTATTGGTCTTGGTTTAATTGTCGCACTCAAAAATGTTATCGATGCCAAACAAGTCACTAAAACTGTCCAAACGACAGTGGCATCACCCGCCATAGTCGAAAACCAATAACTGCATAATGAGCCTGAGCCTAAAATGAACCAAGCCCAACGCCATGATTTTTTTGCTGCTTTACAAGCGTATAATCCAGCACCCACCACTGAACTCAATTTCACCACCCCTTTTGAGTTATTGATTGCCGTTATTCTGTCAGCACAAGCCACCGATGCCGGCGTCAATAAAGCCACGGATAAACTTTATCCTATCGCCAACACACCAGAAACCATCTATGCCCTCGGTGTTGATCGTTTAAAACAATACATTAAAACCCTCGGCTTATTTAATAGCAAAGCAGCCAATGTGATTAAGACCAGTAAACTATTAGTTGACGAGCACCATAGCGAAGTCCCTGAAGACCGAGGAGCATTAGAGGCCTTACCTGGCGTCGGTCGTAAGACAGCCAATGTCGTACTCAATACCGTCTTTAACCATCCTGTTATTGCCGTTGATACGCACCTGTTTCGCCTCTCCAATCGCACTGGCCTTGCCAAAGGCAAGACCGCTCGGGCTGTTGAAGATAAACTAATGAAGGTGGTGCCGAAAGAGTTTATGCAGGACGCCCATCACTGGTTAATTTTACATGGGCGCTATACCTGCATAGCCAGAAAACCGCACTGTAACCAATGTGTTGTCACCCACCTGTGTGATGAATTTCGTCGCCAACAAAAGAAAGTGCAGAAAACCTAATGTTTGGACAAAATCGCCAGCAATTACGCCAGTATTATCATGACGTTTGGTTAAAGACTCAAAATAATCATACATTATCAGCATTAGAGTCTGGCATCGCGCAAGTCATAGAACAACATCCCGAATATCACGCTATGTTTAATTCAGATAGCAGCCTCGAGCAAGAGTATTTCGTCGAAAATGGTCAGACCAACCCCTATCTGCATATGGGGCTGCACATATCACTCCATGAGCAAATAACAACCAATAGACCAGCCGGCATACGAGCTATCTATCCACAACTACAAGCAAAATATGGCAGCGCCCATGACGCAGAACACCAAATGATGGAATGTTTAACCGAATCACTGTGGTTAGCACAAAGAAATAATCAGCCCCCTTCAGAACAAGATTATTTAACGGCATTGCAAGCCTTACTAAAGAATTAACTAGTAGCTTAAACCTGACAACATCTCTTCATTGATCCAGGATTGTAAATAAGATACCGCTTTCATCGGCGTTTCATCTTCACTATAAAAATCTAATAAAGCTTCACAGATCTCAGCAAAACTTTCGCCCTGTAATGCCAAGCTTAACGCTGCATTTTCTGCTCCATCAAGCGGACGGTAATGACTAATCAAATCAGCACGACGCCATAACACCCAATTCAGACTTTCAGAGGATGCTTCTAACGTCGGTGGCGTTTGTGCCTTAGACAAAGCCCGCCAAACCTCAAAACTATTAAAATCCAATGGCAGGATCTGCACAGAAGGTTGGAAAGCTAACCGCAACGTTGCCCAAGCTTCAGCGGCCATTGCGGCTAATTCGTCTAGCGCCACAACAGTTCGGTCGTGTGAATCAAAACTATTAGCAAAACTGGATTCAATCGTTGCAAGTTCAGCTAAAACAGGATGTTGATTAAAGGGTGACCGTGTTTTGAGTAGCGCAGTCATATTAATGCTGTAGTAGCACAAATTGGTAATAAGTGAAGGGTAATGTGCTATTTAGTCCTCCATCACATTATCAAACTGTTCATCACCTAAATAAAGATGTAACACCTAATAATTGGTACTAATGGCACCTTTCAAACGTAATTTATAAGCCGTCGCATAAATATCAAGAAGGTCTTTTGCAGACAAAACAGGCGTAGACTCAGTTTGAGTCACAATCTCAGACTGTTCACCTAACACATAGTGCATAAAGTCCTGTTGTAATTGGCGTAGCTGATCTAAGCCGCCCATTACCCCGCACCTCGTAATAAAGCTCGACCACTGATCTCTATTTGCTGTTCCGTCAATGTCTTCGCTGCAATCGATTCTGCAATCGCTAATTCTGCTCTTAATTCTGTAAACGTAGGAATATTACCATCCCGTTCAATCATCGTACTCACTGCACCAAAACGCCATAATGCGTATTCATATAAAGCCCATACAGGATCACACACATCATGATCATGAGTATCAATAATCATGTCCCCATTATAACTATGCCCTGCTAAATGAAATTGCATCACACGCTCACCCGGTATCGCGTCAATATAGGTTTCAGGTTTAAAGTGATGATTATGGTCACTGATAAAAATATTATTAATATCGAGTAATAGGTAACAGCCAGAACGTTTTACTATTTCACTAACAAACTCCCATTCGGGCATCTCAGATTGCGTACAGCACACATAGCTGGATAAGTTCTCAATTAAAATTGGCCGACCTAAAAAGTATTGTACTTGGCTAATACGATCTGCAAGATGATTAATGGTCGCTTCATCATAAGGTAGGAGCAATAAGTCATGACTATTCACCTGATCAACATGCGTCCAGCATAAATGATCTGGTACCCATAAAGGCTCCACCCGTTCAATCAATCCTTTCAGCTTCTCTAAATACCCTTGATTTAAAGGATCAGTACTACCAATCAACATCGATACGCCATGCATCACCACCGGGTAATCGGCACAAATTTTATCCAAATTAGCTAATGGCTTGCCACCAGGTACCATATAGTTTTCAGAAATAATTTCGAACCAGTCAGCCTGTGGTCGATGTTCAATGACATACTGATAATGATCAGTTCTAAGACCTAAGCCAAAACCGAGGAAAGGGCGAGACATAAACAATTCCTATCTTATAAAAATGCGACAATTAACGGACTATCAAGTATTCGACATCATGCCTTCGTTATGAAGGCATAATGCACCATAGGACTAAGAAGTTTAATCCTGAACAAACACCTATTTTCAGTTACACCACCAATGTGATCACAAGCTTCAGCTGACATGGCAACAAAGCCTTATCCTTTACAAGCTGACCGACCACACACCAAATTGTTACAAATTATTTTGGCCTGTACAAAGCGTGTATATAACCTTATTATTAAGGATGGTATTTACAAAAAAAGTATAAGCAAACTCTCCTAAGATGATTTGTCTTATCGGAAAAATCAACAACTGTTGATTCTAGCAAGCAATATTTGGCATCCTCCCTGCCTATAAACAACATCGACAAATACAACTGGGCAAACAAGATCTATGTCAGAGCAAATGAAAGCGATTGGGTATCAGATGAATGATGCTGCCCCAACCAGCTTCGAACAAGATATCCCCACCGCCAAAGGCCATGATCTCCTCGTCAAAATCAGTGCAATTGCAGTCAATCCTGTAGATACCAAGGTCAAAGCGAGCATCACTTCCCGGCTAGAAACACCCAGAATTTTAGGCTGGGATGCCGTTGGCACTGTCATCGAAGCTGGTGAAAAAACGACCTTACTCAATACCGGCGATAAAATATTTTATGCTGGTGATATTTCACGTCCAGGCTGCTACGCAAGCCATCAATTAGTTGACGAACGCCTTGCCGCTAAAGCCCCTCTCATTCTCAAACCGGATCAATCTGCCGCCATGCCGTTGGCCAGCATTACGGCATGGGAAGCCCTCTTTTCTCGTTTAAAGATTTTTCCTCAATACGATGACGGCAAAACCATTTTAATCATCGGAGGCGCAGGCGGCGTCGGTTCAATCGCGATACAACTCGCCAAAGTGGTTGCCAAACTGAATGTTGTCACCACCGCCTCAAGACCCGAAACAGAACAATGGTGCCGCCGACTTGGTGCCGATCAGGTGCTTAACCATAGTGCTGATCTCATTGTTCAATATCGTACACTCAATATTGATAAACCCGATTACATTTTATGTTGTGCTGACACCGACCAATATTTTGATGCTATGTCTGCTTTAATCGCCCCGGAAGGTATGATTTGCGGTCTCGTCAATAGTAAAACAACCTATGATATGAATGCACTTAAGACTAAAAGTGCTGGCTTTATCTGGGAATTCATGTTTACCCGACCTATGTTCAAAACCAATAATATGACCGCACATCACAACATTCTAAACAGCATTGCTGAACTGCTAGACGAAGGTAAAATCATCAGCACCTTAAAAGAAACTCTTGGGCCCATCACGCCCGAAAATATTACTCAAGCCCACCGGCAACTGTTATCAGGCAAGACAATTGGTAAAATTGCTTTAATATCAATGTGAACAGCGTCATAATTCCCACATAAAAAACACTCGTAATCGCGACATTCCCGTATAATCGACTGCTCCATTTAATAGAAAACCGGGTCAGACATGACTGCAAACACATCAAGCACTTTTTTTGTCAGAAGCTTCAGCGCCTGCTTGTGCTTATTTCTATTAGCTCAAATCACGCCCTCTAGCGCACTATCACAAGACGAACCCAGAAAAAGTACGCCTAAAACCTCTGTCAGTGACCGCATCAAACCCATCGGCGAAGTTTATATTAGTGATGCGCCGACTATCGTCCAACAACCTATCGATACCAATGTTGATATCAGTCCTGGCGAAAAAATCGCAACAGCAGCCTGCCTTCGTTGTCATAGCGCAGGCCTGATGAAGTCACCCAAAATAGGTAATCATAAAGACTGGGCTCCTAGGCTTAAAAAAGGCCGAGAAACACTTTATGACCATGCTATTAATGGGCATAACAAAATGCCCGCACGTGGCGGTAAAAGAAACCTCAGCGATAACGATATCAAAGCTGCTGTTGATCACATGCTCGTAGGCGTTAAATAGATTAGTCAGCACCTCATTGACCTGAATCAGGTAAACTAGCTGTACTTAATCAAAATCAGTACACAATATGAAAAAAGTCATACTCATATTAGGGCTTATTGCCAGTATCATTGCCATCTCGATGACAACTAAAGCCAGTCAAGGTCCCTACGACCCCAGTCAGGATGCATTTAAAGACTTCCAACAAGCCAAATTACAAGCTCAAAACGAAGACAAACTCATCCTCATTCAAATTGGGGGGAACTGGTGTCCTTGGTGCCATAAATTGGAACGCTTTTTCACTAAAAATGACAACGTTAACAACCTACTCCACAGCACCTTTGTTTCGATCAAAGTGAATGTCAGTCCAGAAAACGATAACGAAACCTTCCTAAATGAAATGCCCGAATTTGAAGGCTACCCATTCATTGTCATTACCGATGCCCATGGTGAAATACTCAACTCAAGAACTTCCGGTGCATTAGAAGAAGGTAACGGTTATTCTGAAACAAAATTTATCGCCTATTTCAACTACTGGAACAAGCGTGAATACCAACAACAAGAATAGACCACCCCATTATATAGATACATTTATTAAGGTTAAATTATGAAGCTTGAAACATTAGCCCTACATCATGGTTATAAATCAGAAGACACCACCAAAGCCGCGGCTGTCCCGATTTACCAAACCACCTCTTACACCTTTGATGACACCCAACACGGTGCCGATCTATTTGATCTCAAAGTACCCGGCAATATCTATACCCGCATCATGAACCCGACCACCGACGTCCTAGAAAAACGCGTCGCAGCAATGGAAGGCGGTATTGCAGGACTGGCTGTCGCCTCAGGCATGGCTGCCATCACTTATGCTATTCAATGTATCTGTGCTGTCGGTGACAATATCATCAGTACCAGCCAACTCTATGGCGGCACCTACAATTTATTCGCTCATGCCTTACCAAGACAAGGCATTGAAGTCCGTCTGCTACCACATGATGACTTCGACGGCTTTGAAGCCGCCATTGATGACAATACAAAAGCTATTTTTTGTGAATCAATTGGTAATCCAGCCGGTAATATTGTCGACATCGAGAAATTGGCAAAAATCGCCAAAAAGCATGGCATTCCGCTTATGGTCGATAACACTGTCGCCACACCATTCTTATGTAAACCCATCGACTTCGGTGCAGACATTGTCATTCATGCACTCACCAAATACATTGGTGGCCACGGCACATCAATTGGCGGCATGATTGTCGACTCAGGTAAATTCGATTGGGCAGCTAACAAAGAACGCTTCCCCGCTTTAAATGAACCTGATCCGTCATACCATGGCGTTGTCTATACAGAAGCCTTAGGCCCCGCTGCTTATATCGGTCGTTGCCGCGTCGCACCATTGAGAAACACTGGTGCTGCTATTTCACCGATGAACTCATTCCAAATCCTACAAGGTTTAGAAACCTTAGGATTAAGAATGGAAAAACACTGTGAAAACACCGAAAAACTGGCGGACTACCTCAGTAATCATCCCAAAGTCGCTTGGGTAAACTACGCCACCTTAAAAGACAGTCCATACCATGCCACTTGCAAAAAAATCACCCAAGGCAAAGCCTCCGGTATTTTAAGTTTTGGCGTCAAAGGACCCAAGGAAGCTGGTGGGCAATTTATTGATGCACTTGACATGATCTTGCGCCTCGTCAATATCGGTGATGCAAAATCATTGGCTTGTCATCCTGCCTCAACAACGCATCGTCAGTTAAATGAGGCAGAATTGGCTGCCGCCGGTGTCAGTTCAGACATGATTCGTATTTCCGTCGGCATAGAAAGTATCGACGACATCATTGCCGATGTTAGCCAAGCTTTGGATAAAGTAAACTAAACTAAACTAAACTAAACTAAAGCTAATAATCTAATCAATAAAAAAGGGGCTTACGCCCCTTTTTTTGTTCACAAACTACGCCCTGCCAGTGAGTCCGCTTTATTATAATGCCTGTCATTTTCTGAACGGAACCGGCTACGTAATTCTGTTCTCACTACGTGAGGCTCAGAACTGACTTTAGAAAAGTGTTCGCATAATAATTGTTTAATTTGTCTATCACTAAGATATGTCATATAACGCCATTTATAAATTAAAGGCTTAAAATACTTTACTTTTAATATCAGTATGCCTTCTCTTAGAACCTGAAATTAAGTATCGGAAATTTTTCATTGGGTTCAGCTTAGCTAAGCTCATACGCTAAAGAATCGAGTTCGGCTGATAATTGAAGAAGTTGTACTATCTCAATGAGGGGCTTAATTCCAGTATCCATACTTACCTTTCAATCTGTCCGCCCCCTTGATATTTTGTGACGTAGTCCACATTTTGTGTGGTGAGATTATAAGCATAATCTAACTTAATATAATCCTCATTGAACCGCCATACAGAGCATCTGTCAAAAGTCACAAGCGGATCATCACTTAACAAGGTTTTACGTACTTTATTGCCGCCTAATGACACATTACGCTGAATCGGAACGCGCAGATCACCTTCACCAGGTTTAAAGAAAACATGGACAATTGGCGTATCAGCCTTATCGCCACATTTTGTTACAACCCCTATTTCACCGCTAATTAACTGAACAAGTAATCCCGGAGGATAAAATCCCAATTCTTTGATAAAAAAGGTGGCAATATCAGGCAAAACCGATTGACCATCATCCAACAAAATATCTCTTAAGATCCCTTTATGTAACAGAGGTTGACGATAAGCCCTCGGTGACATTCGGGCACAGTAATGATCTGCCAATGCAATCAACTGTGCTTCTACAGGATACTGTGATCCTGAAAAATTTGCTTGGGTAACCTGTTCCATTGACCTTTTCATGATGAGCAAGAACACATTTTAACCACAGTCGATCTGTCACATTCGCCTGTTGCAGCATCGCAACGCTTTGTCTTGGATGATTAAAAATCTGTTTCTTCTGTTCTTCTGTTAAAGGTCTATCTTGTTGAAACAATATTTCTTGTAGGCCAATCATCGCAAGATTCATCGTCAAAGCAGCCGCAATGACTGATGCATGACTTTCCGCTTCGAGACCGCTTTTCCCTGCCATTAACCCAGATAACACAGCCACATCAACCGAATGTTTTATCGAGTAGCTACCCTTTTCTAATACGAATAAAGAAGCTAAAGCCTCACTAGCATCTCGAAAACAAGCACGTTGGATGTCCTCGACCAACGCCATAATTTCATCCGTGAAATTAACATCAGGGTTATCATTATTAGCCAATGTAATCGCCAATCGACTTGTGACATCTTCTAAAATTTTAAACGGAGAGAAGTCTTTCGGTTTAGATACTACTTCCACAACAGTCGGCTTTTCAACAGGTAGCCACATTTCAGCCACTAAACCATAAGCACCATGGGCCAGCAGACGTTCAACTTGCGATTCTGACTTAATCACGAAATCTTTTTTAATCAGGAATGTACCGTTACGATCATAAATTGGCCAAGGCATGTTAGCGCGCATCACCAGTTCGACAGACTACCATTTAATTGCCGCATTACCCTATATTATCCGCACTTCAGGTGTTATAGGCACCATTGCTATGCTACTCGTCAGTGGTGGCATGTTTGTTCATAACATCGAATGGGTACATCAGCTCTTTCATAGCTTACCTCGCATTGCTGCTGAGTTGTTAACCGTGATAATTGTAGGCACACTCAGTGTTTTCGTCATGCAGTTTCTTCATTCAAAAAAGGCATTACCGATATAACCCGAAGATAATGAGGACCAAACTGAAACGTCGATGTACAAAAACCTGTAACCATTTGTTAAAAAAGAATTGCCCCCCCTCTTTTTTTTTTTGGGGGGGGGGGGGGGGGGGATGGTCGACCTCTCTTACCCTGACAGTGGCGTGGAGGCAGGG
>Ga0115570_10000154_pt1 | contig 53041 bp, 43 predicted proteins | sample COGITO_mtgs_1205_3_FD_87294 | JGI IMG/M metagenome (GOLD analysis project Ga0115570, IMG submission 87294) | Pelagic marine microbial communities from North Sea - COGITO_mtgs_120524 | ecosystem: Environmental > Aquatic > Marine > Epipelagic | place: Germany:Helgoland, sampling site Kabeltonne... | reverse complement strand
TCTCTGTATTGTTGATTGTTTACTTGAAATCCATAGTTTTTCATCCTGTCGGTTCCTGTTCCCCAAAGGACTGGTTCATATCCATCTCCTCTCATTGCGTTAAACATTTTATCAATTCCAGCAGAACCTTCAATTACATATACATCCTTAATTGGGTACTTTGACTTTAATTTGTTTAGCATCTCAATCTGTAGATCTTCATCATAAGGTCTCTTAAAAGCATCTTCTTTCTTTTTAGCTTTTGCCTTTACTAGAAAAATAACTACTGGGAATCCATTCTGCTTACTAATCGTCTCAATCACTTTAGCATGTCCAAGCGTAAATGGTTGAAATCTACCCACGAACATGTTAACAGGCTTCTTGCCTTGTTCAGCATATTTAACAGTTAATGCTTCAGTAATTGGGCTTACTTGTGTTTGTAAATTCTGTGTCTTTAGATAGGTGTTGAAGTTCATAACGTCGCCTTCGTTTGTTTCGCCCATCACTAGAGCTTCAATCTTAGCAACGATCTCGTTGATCTGCTCCATTAAAGCAGCGTTGATAATATCAGTCTCTTTAGTTCTCTTCTTTCTAAATGAACCCAGCGCAATCTTGTAAAGCTCTGCTAGAACATCTTTCTGAACCAGTGATAGTGTCTTTTCGTTTTTAATAAATGTAGTATTGAGTGCAAACTCTTCGCCTTGTGCAAAGTCTGCTGAGTCAAAGCTAGCACCAATATATTTTGTTGCGTGCTTTTCTACATATGAGTTAAATAGGATTGAAATAAGTTCGATGTACCTTATGTCGGTATCATCTTCTTTAAGTTCAATGCTAGGAATATCGTATTGTGAGATGTATTCTACTAGATCTAAGATTGAGATCTGATACATGTCAGATGGATTGCGGCTTTCTCTTTCAGCCTTGTCAAATCTCTCAAGCTTAAAGTTCTTAACTGACTTACCGTCAAAGAAGTTTAAGATTAAAGAGTCAATGTCTTTTTCTAAATCTAGATTAAGACCTGTTGAGTTCAAGCCTTTATTAAAGATATTATAGATCTTTCTAGTAAAAGAAGCGTCTGTAAACTCTTTCTTGAATTGAGTTTCGCTCATTTCTAAAAGTTTAACCAACTCTTCTTTCTGGTAGTCTGACAATTTACCTTGGAAAATAACCTGCGGTCTCTGTACGTTTAAAATGTCTGCCCACTTGTAAAGAATGTTTGGGTCTCTAATCACCTTCTTGATTTCAGTAGGATTGCTAGGACTCATCACCTGAATATGTGTTAAGATCAGGTGGTTCTTTGGTAGCTTGTCGTATTCAATGTCTACAGTCTTCTTATCAACCATATAATCAAAGCCAAACTTCCAGTCAGTTGGCATCTGTTCAGCAATGTCACCAGAAATTGATTTAAAGTACTTGATGGCATTTTCATAGTACTTTACAATAGTTCTATCAACTTTGTTCATTGCGTCCTTAGAACCGCTCTTATAATACTCAAAACCGCTGTTAGTTTTTCTAACGTGGAATGAGGATGCTTGAATCTTCTCAGAAACAACGCATGTGTTTTCTAGAAGTTGCATGAAGTCGTTTCTGTTAGTCGACGCAAAATATGTCTTAAGGTTTTGTAATGCCATGTGTTATGTTTTATCTACCGTATTTTATAAAACCCATAAGCTGGTTAACTGCAGCGAATGTTCCTGTTAGCTTCATAGTCTTGCCTTTGTATCTAAAGACAATACCCTCTGTTGGTATAATTGATTCGATACCTCCGATTCTTTCAAGTCTTTCAAGTTCTTTAGCAACTTTTTCAATGTCCGAAACATCACCGCTTTTTCTAACTGCTTCCGCTTCATCTTTTAATTGCTTTTGTAGTCTCTGCATTTCTGCAGCTGGATTAGCAGCCACAAAGTTAGATGCGTTCTTTAAGATAACACTACCTAGTTCAAGAAATAAATCTTCAAAAGGTCTCATGTTCTCTTTTTGTTTTTTCTTTACATCTTCTTTGTCAAACTTTTTAATTAGAGCAGCTTTATCTTTACCTAACTCTTTATCAAGACTTCTTATATTAAGAGTCTTCTTATCATCATACGCCCATCTTAATAAAAGTCCTTCTTTGTGATCTTGTGTTAGATCCGGAAAGTTCTTATCGATAGTTTCTCTCCACCACATTTCATGATACATAGAAACTTCATCAGCATCTGTTAAGTTGTACTGTTTACGTAGATCTTCAATTTGTTTAAGGAATTTAGCTTTGTTTGCATCGAAGTCAATATCCTTACCCATTTTAATGATTTGTGGTGGGATAATTGAAAATGTTTTACCCATATCAAGTTTAAGGTCTTTAAGAACCTTTGCAATTGATGCTGCGTATTTTGTTTCATCTCCTATTTCATTACCATCACCATCAGTATGTTTAATACCATGGAATTGAATAACATCCCTGTCGTAATAAATTACATTTGGGTTCTTCGAGTAGATTAGCTCCATATTCATAAAACTCTTACCATTATTAAAAACCTCTAAGTCTTTTGCTGGTAGCTTATTTAATGAATTTGCTAAATCTTCTGCTGCGAATTGAAAAGTATCTCTTACTAGTGGACTTTTATGTGCTTCAAACTTTTGTTTAAAAGTTTTTAGATCCATTGGATTCCTCATATCATTAATACCTCTGGCAAATTTAACCTCACCATCCATTACAGTTGCAAATAAGTTTTGTCCGTCGGTCTTTTCGGTAACTTCTTCTTCAAAGTTAAGTTCGCCTCTTAAGCCAAACTCAACGATCTTTTTAAAGTCACCAAATGTCAATTCTTTTTCGTCGAACGGATGCGACATATGACCAGCTGCACCGCCCTCTAGAATGAGATTTGCATCTACCGGAGCAGATGCTTTCTCAACTAAAAATTCTTGATATGAAAGTAATTTTCTCATTGTTGTAGTTCTTTTTATTGATTAGCCAAGTGAGCTTTGCAAAATACCTGCAGCCTTACCATAATCGCCATCAACTTTACCTAAGATACCATCAACAACTTCTTGCGCTTTTGCTTCATCAAAGTCTGCTCCGAATGCTTTTTGAAGTATTGTGAATGCATATTCTTTGAATTCATCATCAGATTTAATTTCAGTCTCGTTTACTTCAACAGACTCTTTAAAATGCTCAATATCTTTGTAATTGATTTCAAACTCTTCACCATCTTGATCTAATGCAAATACTGAATCGTCATTCCACATATCTGTGTTTTCGTCATTACCGTTATCTGGATTATAGATGATGTACCATTTTCCATTAACTAGGATTTCAGCATCATCATGATTCTTGATTAACTTTAAAAGCTTCTTCTTATCGTATTTAGCTTCGTTTACTGATTCTTTAGCCTCATTGGTAGATTCTAATCTCTGTGATAATTCATAAAGCTTTTCAGTTCTAGAAACTCTTTTCTCTTCACCTTCAAACTGTGCATTAAAAGAGTCAAGAAGTGCTTGTGCCATGTTAGACTCTCCGATTTGATCTAAGTACATTGCAAAACCTTCAGTAATACCAATACCTGACCAATCACCTGCATTTGCAAGATCTGAGTAGTATTTGTCTGCTATAGTTTTTATCGTCTTAGCTGAAATTCTAATAACTTCACCATCCAAGCCTTCTACTTTAACTTCTAGCGGGCTAATCTTACCCTTAATCATGTTCATTGTCACATTGGCCTCGCGTGAAAAGTTAGCGTCTTCCATTGCATAGAAATATAACTCTTTCAAGAAGCCTAGCATTGTTACTTTATCCGCAGCAAGAGCTGTTAACTTGGTATCAAATAATCTGGTTAGTCTTAAAGCTACTTTCTTGGCTGTTCTCTTACCACTGATTGCAATAACAGCCTCGTTTACTGATTCAACTACTTGTAATACAGGGCTACCATAAGTATCTCCCATGTACCACTTTCCATCTCGTTCATCATATAGATAAACGTATTCAGCTCCACCGTCGTTAGCAACTTCTTTAAAGTAACCTTTAATGTCAGCTGCGTTGGTCCATGTAGTAGTCATATCTTTGTTCTCTCCGCGATCTCTACCGTAGAATAGAGTGGTTCCCCTTACTGGACTATTAAAGTCTTGCTTTTTACCGATATTCTTGTCTAAATATGAGATACCAGACTTACCTAGTTTAACTAGTTGGTCAACACCTTTCTTGTCGTAGTTCTTAATCATTGGTACCATGTGGTCTGGATAACCATCATAGTGTACATAGACCGATGTAATCCTACCTTTCTTATCGATCTTCCCTACTTGAGATCTTGTGCCTTCTAGCAATAGTGCAGATTCTGTTAAAGTACCTAATCTCTCGTTAAATTTAGGCTTATCTTCTTCAGATAATTCACTCATTGAAGTTACACCGAATTCAGATAATAAGTCCTTAAAGCTATTTGCTGAAGCTTCCCTTTTTGCATTCAACTCTTCCTCAAGTTGAACCTGATCTTTTTTTGCCTTTTGCTCAGCAAATTGTTCAAATGTTACTAATCGTTCCATTATATGTTTCTTTGTTTTTAAATTTGTTATTACAGTATTATATATCACCTTCAAAAGTGACGTTTTTAATATCGTACTTGAACTTCTGTTCCTTGTAGATTTTCTGTCTAGCTTTAGCATGTCGAATCAGGTAGTTATCCCAGTCCGGCAGACTAATATCATCTACAAAATCTATAATGTTAACTGAGTCTTTTGAAGAGTGTTGTCTAAGCCCTCGACCAATCGACTGGCGAATGATAACTTCAGACTTAAACGACTCTGTAAAGAATATGTTATGGATCTTTTTAATTGAAATACCGGTCGAAAATGTACCATAAGAGGCTACAATCACCACTTCTTCACCCGCCTCCATCTTCTTCTTGTATTCTTCGCGAATATCTTTATCGGTACCGCCGTCGACATAGTAGACCCGTTTGTCACTCTCTTGGCGCAATTTCTCATAAATACGCTGACCATGTTCAATGCGGTGGAAAAGTACAAGGGAATTGCGTGGTATTCTGGAAATAACGTTACAAATAAAGTTGAGCCTACCTGGCGAATTGATAACGTAATTTTGTTCAAATTTAAAGACATCTTTGCTTTCATATTTATTGAATGCCATCTCTCTAAAAGCCTCTTTTGTAGACTCAGTAGCATAGTCCATCTTAATTACCTTTACATTACATTTAGCAATGTGACCTTCATTCTGTAGGTAATTGGCAGTCACCTCTGTAATTACAGGGCCTGTATGTGACATTAAGGTTAATCGGTCCAATGAACCTGGTTTAGGGATCGTACCTGATAGTCCGAATCTATAGTCTGCATTCTTACACTTAGATAGAATGGTTTTAATGGACTGTGACTTAGCTTTATGTGTCTCGTCAATGATAACTGCATCAAACTGATCGAAGTACTCAGCCTTCTTCTTAACAAGCGACTGGTATGTGCCGATCACAACATTACGCCCAGCTCTAATCTTCTGGCCACTGTAGATCTGCTGTACTTTAATACTAACTCTGTTTTGCCAGTTATAATCTAAGAAGTCTTCAGATGCTTGAACTACAAGCGAAACGTTAGGTACAATAAAGAGTATCTTCTCGGCCTTCTGCTTCTCTAACGTATAAGCCACAGTCAAGAATGAGATTAAGGTCTTACCGGCTGATGTAGCCAGCTCTGCTAAACAGCGCCTAAATTTTAGGATGTTAAAAGCTGCGTCCATCTGATAGTCTCTAGGTGAGATACCGTCTGGGTGACCATCAAAAAAGTCTAACGCCCATTCTTCAAAAGCCTCTTGTTGAATGTTGCGGTCAAATAGTTCAGTGATGCCGTTCAGTTTTAGATCATAGTTATAATCTTTAGCAATCAACATAACTTCACGCCATAGGCCTGACGGGATCCACGTATCGTCTTTAATATATGAGATGTAGCCATCCCAAAGACCTTTCTTTACCAACGGGTTAAAACGCCATGATTCAATCCTCTTATTTAAGGATATGTTGAGTTGCTCGAGCTCCATGTCTGTAGCCGAGTCAATTCGTAATAGCTGTTTATTTTCCGTTAGTGTAAGTTCCACTCTTATTATAGATCTTTTAGAGCTAGCCTATTTCTAATAGCAAAGCCCATATTATCTAGAGTCTTAACCGACTCTTTCAAAAATTCAAGTTGATTTTCTAGGTGTGAAAGAATCATGTTCTCATCTCTGAGATCAGTCTCAATAAAGCGTTCTTTCTGCTTCTCGCCTAGTTTATAGTCGTATTCGTAGTATCTTATATATGCCTCTCTGTATCTAGAGCCAATTGTGGCTTTCTGCTCTTTTACCTTCATGTTGATATAGGCCATGTTGTCTATCAAGATCTGTCTTGTAGATAACACTTCCGATATTACATCTTCTAGTTGATTAATGTTCTTTAGGCCTTTGGCAAGTTCTTTAATCTTATTAGACCAGTTGGTGCGTTGGGTGCTTAATTTTTTGTCAAGCTCTAGTATCTTTTCTTTGCTCATTCAATATATCTTTAAAATAGAGAACCTTTGTCTCTACTAGGTTTTATGTACTTGGCAGCCGTCTGTTTCTTCTTCATCTTTGGCTTGCCGGCACTAAAATCCTTTGGTGTAAACTTAAGCTCAATTTGCTCAAAGTCAATTAAGAGCTTATGACCTTTGAATCGGTCGCGGTCTCTATAAAAATCGTCTAATTCGTTGTCAATCATTAATTCATCTATATGTACCATAGGTCTAATTGACTTGATGTGAAATAATCGTTAATCTTCTTATGTGCGTCGTTTTTAAGCTCGTAACATTTCAACATCAGATCATTTAGATCCTTTATATCATATTTATCTAGCTTAAAATCTTGTAAGAATTTCTGCCACATAAAGACTGGTCTGCCCTTCTTAAGCTTCTCAATCATCTTCTTCTTACCTGTTTTATCGTTGTCAAACATATATCTGACAGTTGCCATTTCATCAAACTCTTCTGTCGATCTACCAGCAGTTGCAAGTGCAAGTGAGTTGCTCATGAACTTGGCGTCAAGAGGACCTTCAAACATTGTAACGTCTCTTTGGAAATTAAGTTGCATTATACCGAAAAGTGTAGATGCCTTGTTAACTCGAGCCAGTTCATCTTCAGTCAGACCATGCTCTTTCTTCATCTCTTCATAGAGCTTACCAATATCGTAGGTCAAATAACGTTGACCGTAGCCTTTCATTCTTCTACTCTGTACGCCAATGATATTACCGTTAGCGCCAAAGTTTAGGATCCAGAGCTTATAGGTCTTAGGTGAGTAGAGAAACTCTTCGGCTCTATTATGTAAGAGTCTTTCTTTTAGTTTAAACCAGATCCAGTCGCCAGGTTGAACCTCTTCCGCATGTGCAAATTTCTTAAACTCATCAACTGTAATTGCAATATCGTTTAGCTTCTTTAAGATGTTGTGTTGCAAAGCATCTGACTGCTTCACCTTCATCTTATTGCTCTGAATATAGTCAATAACGTTAAATGTGTCTTGGCTCTGGCCCATCCGAACCTGAAAGTCCTTGGCCATTGTGTGGATATTCGTATGATGTCCACAGTTATAACAGTGATACTGTAAAGTGTCCCAATATAAGTTGCCACGTTTCTTTGTGTCATCAGTATGCGAGTCACCACAATAAGGACATGCCAAGACTATTCGTCCTGGCATGTCTTTTAGCATTTGCTTATTAGGTGCAGAATGTTCTTGTACTGCTATTTCTTTAAGAGTACTTTTTATTCTGTCCTTTAAGTCATCAGTAAGTTTAGATGTCGAGGTCATTCAAGAAAGAATCTAAATCATCATCTGCGTTCACGCTAGAAGAGCTGCTTGCGCTAGCTGCTTCTGCTTCAACTGCTACTGGTTCTTCTTTCTTAGGCTCTGCCTTAGCTGCACTTTTCTTTGGTGCTGGGCTAGAGATTTCAGAGATAGAATCACCTGGATTTAGATACATTCTAAGGACGTCGTTTACGAAAGCACGAGTTGTTTCGTCCCACGCTTGATAGTCATACGTAGCAAGCGAAGGTGCGTCTTCTAGCTCTTCTTTAATAGTAGCCATGTTCTCTTTGTTACGTTCTGCCGGAGCATCGCCTAAGATAATAGCTGACTGACTTGAAGAGAATTTAGATTTGTCGTAGTTGTTGTATTCACCTTGACGAGTGATAATCAACTCAAAGTTCTTACCTTCAAATAGGTCAAATACTTGTGTTGGCTCACCGAAGTCTGGCTTCAACTCAGCGTCAATCTTCTCTTTGATTTTGTAACCGAACTTAAAGACTTTGTAAGTACCGTCTAAGTCTGGGTTTTGTGGATCTTTAATGATCTTAATCAACGCGTAGTACTGTTGACGACGCTTCAATTTTTCTGAAGCTTTACGATCAACTGCAGAATCACTTTTACGCAATTTCCAGAATACGTCTGCAATCGGGCATTTCTCACCAATTGAACTTGGAGAGTCTACCAGTTTACCTTCACCAGATGAATTAGTCAACCAGTGTACGTACTTTTGAATAAGAGAGTTGCGTGGATTCTCTGGGTTAGGAACAAAGCGGATTAGTGCTTTGTAAGTTCCATCTTTGCCATCGTCGGCTGATGGTTTGTAGACTTCATTTGCTGAAGTGTTTGCTGCGGGCTGATGCGTTTCTACGTCTTCTACGCCCAAATTGAAAATGTCAAAATTGTCGCTCATTTTACTTTAATTTACTTTTTAAATGTTTAATTCCTTGAAATTACTTTCAAACCTTATAGTTGCAATTAGACTATTGTTTCAGTCGAGTTGAGAGTTAATATGTCTCCGTTTGAATCTTTCCACTTACCATCCTCAGTCTTTAGCAACTTCGCTTTGTGTAGTAGTTCTTCGCGATCATCGTTTGAGATCGAACCGTGTAACACCATATTTGTTAGAATGCTATTAAGCTGGAAATATTCTGCCGTGCATAAACATCTACTCGTCATAGTATAATCTGCTTGCATGTATTATATATCTAGCTAACAGATTGTTTCAACTGAAAAAAGTTGAAGTTTTTTTGAACCTTTTTGGAACAAATCCCCAGGGCTTGCATATAATAAATGTCTTTTCGGGGAGAGATAAGGTTAGGTTAGAGTTGGAGCAGAGATCATGGCTGCAAGAAAGAAAGCGTCGACGAGGTCATCAACAGGTTTAGGCACCTTTTTCCCACAGTCTAGCTCTTTAATCCGAGCGTAGAATGGACTCTTAAGCAGAGACTTGTCATCTATTGAATTAGCAACGAAAGCCTCGAACACTTGAGACTTATTCATATTACCTTTACCAGCGAATTTCTTAATTGTCGTCGGAGCGACCGTTAGCAAATCTTCCGGCTGTAGAACTTTCAACATCTTTAGTTTTAAGATTGCTGCGCCGGCTGCCATATCGATCATATTGTTAGTGCCCATCTTTGAGCCGTATGAAGTTCCTTCGAATGCAATAGTAAATGAGTCGCCTGGAAAGGACTCTTGTAGAATGAGATTAATTATTTCATCAGCCATTCGATCGTAGCGCTTTACTTTTGCAAGTTCAGAGCCCGAATAGTTTTCATCATTTGTAAAATCTGGCTGAGTCACCATCGTTACATCTTGCAACATGCCTAATTCTTCTTGTAAGGCTTGTTCTTTCTTTGTGCCTGTCTTCGGCTTAATGTAACCAATAAATTTATACTTCTTACTCTTATCGTTATATAAGCAAATACCCGGAGAGTTTAAGGAGAAGTCAACTGCGATATAGTTCATTTAGAATCTTTTACCAAGACTAGCGCCTAAAGCAGCACCTACTAGTCTTGAAGTTAATAGATCATATAATACACCCTTCTGAACACCAAGTACTTTGGCAAGCATCTTACCAACTGACTTACCTAATGCAAATCCAGTTAAACCACCGATAATAGAGCCTAATAAACCCTCGTTTGTAATCTCCTCGTTAAGGGCTTCAATACTCAAATTACCTTCAGCATCTGAATATTTTTTCATGAATTCATCAATAGCGGCATCTACTTGGGCCTCTAGTTCTGGTGTCCATTCTTCTTGTAGGCCCTCTTTAATTAGTGCCATGTCAGTTTCTGTTACATGTTCTTCAACTAAGTATTTGTCAAATGTCTTCATTTTATGTTAGTCTATTTCTAGTCTTAGGTTTAATTTATTGTAGTAAAATGTTACTTCAAATGTGCTGAATTCAGCAACGTTATCCGCCATGCTTAAGCTTAGGTCATTAATTGAATTCATAATCACATGCTCAAATTGCATATAAGCCACACTGCTTCCTTCCGAGTCCAATATCCTTAAGGTCATCGGATCTATATATGGTTCTGATGTCGTCCTTGCATAATAATAAAGCAAGGTGTCCATCATAATCCAGTAGTTTATATATCCATCCAACAGTTGAAAGGTCACTGTAAACTGCCTATTAACCGTATTCTGTATTGGTATTGCACCTCTGTGATAGCGTGTTGTACCGTCGTTATCAGCCTGTGTTGTTGGATCAAAACTTACACCAGGTATGTTTAAACCTTGAATTGAATAGTTCACAAAGTCTACTGGCTCTGCCAAAAGACCACCTGGAATTTTATTCAGATAAGGCTTATACTTTTCAGCAACTTCTTCTGGAACAAACTTTCTTGGAAAACGAAAGTCAAATAAGTTATTTCTACTGTTTAATATCATTAGCCTGCTCTATATCTTCCTGTTGTTAACATAGTTTCTTCGTTACCGTTATCCAGAGATATGTAGAATCTACCTCTGTTACGGCCATTAATGATCTTAGCATTTCCTTCATCAATCTTAAATAGAACTTCACCGTCGATCATCTCAATGTCTTTATGTGGATAGTGGTTAAACTTAAGAGCCTTTTCACCTCTACCAACAGTTAGGACAACGTTTTCAATATTATTTAGTGAGATATATTCCAGATCATCGCCTTTCTTCTTAGCAAATTTAAACTTAACATAAGTTGTAAAAGGCGGGATAGTTATAACAGACTGGCCGTTATTCACGTAGTCAACTGCCTCGACATCTTCAATCTCAAACGTATTTGGATCTGATAAGCTCGGTACTGCTTGAACCGGAGCTGTTGAAGTTACAACGTTATGTCTTTCAACCAGAGCAATAACCTGTTTTGTACTTCTAGGTAGAGCATTAGTCAGAATATCCTGAATAATCCTATTTGGTGTTGTATTCGGCAGAATGTTGTAGATCTCAGTTAGCTTGTTTGCAGAGCTAATAGTTAACTTCTGTAGAGTCTTACCGTATTTAGCAGCCTGTGGTACTGTTAAACTCGCTCTCTTTACGATTTGAGTATTATCCGTTGTGTTGTAAATTCTCATCGTTACGTCGATTGAGAAATTAACCGCTGTATTTGCATTTTGAATAACTGGTCGATATACAACTGGAGTATCAAAATCTTCATATTGCATAAAACCGGCAGTTGCTGTCTTAATATTAGAAACACCAACTTGCTCAAAAACTTCAATGTCAAAGAAGACTGTAATATCATCTTGGCTAGTCTGAATTCTATTCAGGATATAGCCCTCAAAGTTAGAAGCAGAATTGTCTTTCTCTCCATAGATCTTAAAGTAGTCTCCATCAAGAGCATCTTCAACAACAACTGTAAAGTCTTGGAATTCATCCTCTCTTGAGATTGTAAACTTATTCTCTTCGCCAGTATAAATATAATCAAAACCAGCTTCAGCTGAAAGCGTATCGATCAGTTTAAAATTAATACCATAGTTAGAGGTCTGTGAAACGTCAGATGAGAATTGAGTACCGTCACCGTAGAATCTATCTAAGAACTCTTGATTCTGCTGTACTAGAGTTGGTACCTTTACTTCAATAAACTTAGAGTAGAGAGTCTCACCTAGAATAAAAGGCTTTGGATTAGCGTACTCGTAGTTACTCTGATTCAAGTAGACTAACTGTGTTAGATAGTTCTTCACGCCAGAAGTTCTATCGGCAGTTACTTCAAACAAGAAACCCACATAGCCTCGGGCAGCGAAAGAATAGCCACTTCTTAAATGTAGTCTAATTGTATCGTACTTGATATAATTGATAGCAAGAGTATTCGCCGCCTGGTTGGTCACCAGCTCGCCTGAGTTTGATCCTTGCCAAACTGTTGAGTTGTTTATGTAATTGTACTTATCGTAGACTCCAGTTGAGTCATAACCAATCAGAGCATACTTTGTTTTATCGTCTTCATGTTGGACGGCATGAAAGCGACCTAAAGTCTGATTAATGTCATTGCCAGTATCTTCATCTGGGTTTGAGAAGAGTGGATTAGCTCTACGGTCAACTGTAATTTTACCACCAACTCTGTTTGGATAAGTATAAGTAGTTTGACCGTCTGTGTTTGGTGCAAAAGTTAAAACTTCAGCTACTGCATCGTAACTTTTTATACCTAATGTACCTTCAATATCAAAGTCTGTAGGTACTGCAAGAGCGCTTACGTTAAATTTATAAGTCTTACCGTTCTGTAATAGTAGAGTTCTAGCGGCAAATCCTTCAACTGCAATGTAGGCTCCATCATCAGTTACATCGAAGTTGACAACGTCGCCACCTAATTCAGAGATCAGGTGTCTTTGAGCAAATGGATTGCCTTGGTCCGTGTCCAAGAACATAACCTCAGAGCCATTATCGTCTACGTCAATCTCATACGCGTTTGGGTTAGATTGATCGTGATAGATGAACTCTAAAAGTACGTCGTCGTCTATTCTAAAATATCTTGATGATTGTGCCATATTAAAATCTTAACCATTTAGGTGACCAGAAAAGACCTATGCCTAGACTAGGGCCATAGCTAATTACTTGGTTATTGTTTAAATTTACTCCATACCCAACGCCTAAGCCTATAGACCAGCCAGATTTCTTCTCATACTTCTGGTTCAACTTACTATTTATCAGGTTTATATTTTCAATGTCAGTTATTATAAGGCCAGGATAGTCCGTTGTAATCTTAATCTCATCTTGGCTATCTCCATCAGCATCTTCAATCGCAGCATAAAGGCTCATTTCCTGTTGAATTGAAAAGATAGCGTCCCTGTACAGTAGATTATCTCCATCCCTATAAACAAACATACTACCGGCTAAATTCCTAGTATTGCCATGACCAAAGTCATCAAATCTATCAAACGTTACTTTATCAGTAATTGAGTCTATTCTTTCTACAGAAATAGCAGCTAGCAAACTATCTTTAATCTTAATATCTGCCGAAAGAAGAGTGTTAACCTTGTTCAAGTCCTTATTAATATCTAAAACACCCCGGTACTTAGCTATTAAACCATGTTGTTCTTCTTCTAGGTTAGCAATATCAAACTCATAACTCTTAATCGTAGCAGCTTGCTTACCATTTTTAAGTTCTAAAAGTCTAACTGTATCTTGAGCTGCCTTGTAATTATTAAAGTTTCTATCTGCAGTTTCTTCAACTTGATCGACTTCTCTTTTTAGATTAGAGATTTGATTACATTGTTTTAAGAATAATAGAGCAACAAGAACAATTATCAAGAAGTTCCTGAGTTGCTTATTTTGCCAAATAGCTTTTAATTTATCTAACACGTACGTTAATGTTATCATGTCTGGTTTTGGTTTTGGTTTTGTGTAAGTTCAGCTTCAGTGTAAATAGCAAGAGAATTAGAACCAAGATCATATGAGTTTATATCAGTAGGCATGCTAAAGTTATACTCTAATGTAATAACTTCACCTGGTGTAGTTGATGTTACTTTTAAATCATCAATATCTAAATGCTTAGCGTGGTGTGAATCGGCTGATTCTGACGCTTCGTTAGGTATAAAACCAGTACTATCATCTACTTGTATAATTGTAAACACATTCATACCTGGTTCAATAACTCCAAAATATCTAACATTAACTTCAGATGTAGTACCGTCTTGTGCTGAAACTAACAGATATTGGGAATACAACTCTAGTATCTGTAAGACCAGAAGTATATGGGAAAGTAGCTGGTTTACCTATTGCAAATGCAGCTCTTCTAGAAGGTGTAGAAATACCAGATGATCCGCTTGTGCCATCAAAATTAATATCTGGTGTTTCTGTACTTAAGTTAGTACTGGCTATTGAATAAGGGAAATAATCGATTCTTCCCCAAACCGTTACCATATGCCCAACTTTAACATAAGACATTTTTGTTTTATTGTAGTCAATGATAATAGCTACGTTTGCGCTTGATAGAGTACTTCCAACCTGTGGATCCCAACCAAGAGCCTTTATAACCTGATTTGTATATCTGTGGCTAGTTGTTGAAGCAGTGACCGTATTAGTAAATGGAGTACTGTCAGTAAATGCATCAACGTCATATTGTAATGCACTTTCTCTATAAAAGTAATCTGCTAAAGTTCTATTGGCAGCTGCAGCTCCGTTATTCTGTGCGGCAACTTGACTACCGCCCGGTGTTGCTCCATTTTCCTTAATCCTTAAACCAGAATCATTTGCCACTAAAATATCATCAGCTGCATAAATAACGTTGTTATACTTAAATACTCTATCAATATCTGTTGCTCCGTCAGCTACAGTTTCACCAAAAGTACCGACAACTTCTGTTAAGTAAGAACTACCGCTAAGATAACCAACATTAAGTCTAATCACATTATCAGTTCCATCATTATTGTCATAGTCTACTGTAATAAAAGTATCGCCGTCTGCGTCTACCATATTACCCAAAGGCTTCCAGTAATCTCCGTCTGGGTGCTGAACAAAAGTCTCTAAACTACCTTTATTACTGCTATGCCCAACATCTAAATTAGTATTGTAGCGGATCATACCATAAGCACCGGTTGGTCTATTAGCCGTAGCACCATTTGGCACTTTAATATAACCAGTAGTAGTACCTTCAACAGTCAAATTACCTCTAGCAATAACACTATCTGCTCTTAAGTCAATTAGACCTGAAGAAGTACCAGTATCTGGCCCTAATATAATATTGTTGTTAGAAGCATTAAGCTTAATCGCAGTATTAGATGTAATCTGCACTAAATCAGGTGCATTTAAGTATAAACTATTCTTAATGTCTATCTTAAAGTCTACACTATTTGTAGAAGTTCCATGGCTAATCTGGTAAGTATCAACGCTTGACTGAGTTGAACTTGTAAGATTTAAAACAGAAGAAGTGCTGTTTAAAAAACTAGCATAATTACTATATTTTGGACTATCAGGTAAAACTATATTTAACCACGCAGTTGGATTGTCAATACCATCTGTTACACCATCTTCATATCCTTCATCACCTAGAATAATAGAAACAGGCTCATCAGTATTATCATCTCTCTTCGGTTTTAATATATCAGCGTCTGTAACGCTGTCGTAGCTTATTCTACCCCAGTTGTTAACATCAGCGCCAGTTGCTCCAGTATCTCCTTTTACTCCTTCATCACCCTTTTCACCCTTTGCTCCTGTTGTACCGACACCTCCAAGTTCGCCTTTCTGGCCCTTGATCCCGATCGGTCCACCGCCGTTAGCAACAAGCTGATCAAAGTTGTAATTAGTCTTGTCAACTTTAATTACATCGCTATCATTAGTTAATATTTCTTTTATGTTGATTGCCATTTTAGGACTGTATTTTTATCATAGGTCTAATATTGTAAGAATAGCCTAGTCTTTTGTTATATATCAACCTGAAGTTTAGCGGTGTATCACCATGTAAGCTATAAGTAAAGCTCTGATCTCTAGTAAAGCCGCCGTCATCTAGACCCTCAAGACTTGAAGTGCTTAATATATTAGACTGAGCGCCTTTAAATCTACTTACCCAAAGGTCAATCTGGTCAATTGTAAACGCTTGAATCAAGTTCTTGTTTACGTAGTCCTGCATATCATCACTCAGCGTAGTCTTATCACCAATTGACTTTACCGGGTCAATAAACTGAGAAAGCGTATTTAAAGCACCGAGATCACTTAATTTTTGATAGACCACGTCATTCATGTAGAAGTCAGCAATTAGTGTCTGATCGTCTTCGTAGATTACAACATCATTCTCATTATTATTAGTTCTTAAAATATCGTCTAGCTCTTCTTCCGAGCCTGCAAACTGAACTGTAAACTCTGTTAAGAAATAAGCATCTTGTAGTTTCATGACCGTAGAACCCAGATAAGATCTTTCTTCTGCAGTATCAAAAGTACCCGCAACGTTAACCTTATTACCACCTGCCAGAGACCTTGTGTAATATCCATCTTCCCAAGAAGACTTAAAGACATTAACATCTTTGTAGTCAATTGCTATCTCATCAATCACCGGGTAAACAGGTAAAAAGTCTCCACCTTTAGTCAGTTTCAACACACCGTTCGGATTAATCTCATTAACCTTATGATAGTAATGGTTCTTAATTTTACCCCAACCTAAATCATGTGTTGACGCCTGAGGCACAATAGCTTCACCTTGAACCACCTTCATCACGTTTGAGTCTTTAATAAAACCAACGTTAAAAGCAACACCACATCTATTGAATTTATTATAGTAAGATCTAGCAACGTTAATCTCAGCTGAACTAGTCAGACTGTGTTTATATAGAGGCGTCTCAAATAGTTGTTCACGTAAATCTAGAGTAGAGTGCTTTCTATTTGTTTTAAAGTGTGTATAAATGTCCGTAAAGGTAACTACAGGTTCTAGATCTATAGTATAATCACCTGAGTGTCTTACCATGAATGCATAGTATGGATTAGTAGCTACGATGTTATAGCCTATTGTTTTCTTAGACTTATTATAATCATCATAATACTTCTCTTTAGCAGCGACCGGATCGCTTATAGTCAACTTTGCTGTAACATCAGTGCTTAATAATTTATAGCTCTTCGGTTTATCAACGTCTTCAACTGTGGTTAGATCTACCTTCTTAACAACCTCTTTACCATCATTAAAGTTAATAGTAAACCTATTATTATTTACAGTTCCATCACTCTCGATAGTTGTATAAGTAACTCTGTCATCGTTGTTGTTAAGTACTTTAGAGACATTACCGGCAGTTAATTCATTAAGTATCAATTGCTGTGCGTTAAAACCACCACCGATGTAAGTATATGTTGCGTTTTTAAGATCAGCAATATTTAATGCAACCGTATCTAAATAATAGTCCAGGTCGCTAACAGATCCTTCAACTTTAGTTGGTCTACCCTGTATGAAAAGTTCACCGTCAGATTCTACTGAGAAGACTTGTACTTGATATTCACCAATAGCACCTAAGTCAATTACAATATTATTATAAGTACCTGAAGTATTCTTAGATAGTTGAGAATCAAAATTAGAAACTGATCCATCCGCATGGTCAATACCATAAACTCGATAAGGACTTAAACCGTTAAAATTAATAGCCTTTAAGTCTAATGCGCCGGAAATGTTTATATCAGCATAAACGTATTTATTAGTAACTGTGTTATAGTTAAGTTGGTGTTTAAGTTCATAGAATAGCTTTCTGTTTAGATCTGATGCCCAAACATCACCCGTATTCAACGTAATATAGAAGATTACAAATTTAAACTTCTTATTCTGAATAACCTCAAAATCAATTGAATTGTTAGAAGCTTGATTGTTAACCTTAACCATTATACTAAACTTATAACCGTTGAACTCGGTATTCTTTACAAATTCTGAAGCTACGCTATTAACAAACTCTTTTCTAGATTTAAGAGTCACATTTAAGCCCTTAAATATAGTATTTGCAAAAGTTTCAGAAGAACCATTGTCAATGATAGTGTATTTCTTATGTAGATTAGATTTTACATAACTGTTAATATTGAAAAGACTTGAATCTCTTTCAAGTGGATCTTCATTATAAAGATCAATTTCGTGACCTTCGCCGACCATGAACATATCGAAGTAGTCGTAGTCAACTCTCTTAAATAGGTCTTTAGTTAGATCAAACCCTTTAATAAAGTTAATGTAACTAAAAGTATTGTTAATCTGCCAGAACCTTAAATAATCTGGTAAGTTTTCAATATAGAACCATTCATGAGTAAATGCTTTTATATCACGTTCTGTAACTTCAAGGTCCGGTGCAAAGTTTGTTCTACCAAAAGCACTATTAGCGTTTAAGTGATAAGGCTCTTCTCTTACAGTATTTCCATTTCTTAGAACCCACTTGTTAATATTAGGCACAACTCTTGACCCTATTGCAAACTCTTTGATTTCATTTTCAGAAAGCCTATCGTACTCACTTCCGATTGATTCTAAGTCAACATCATCAATATCTTCGTTGCCAAGAATAGGCTGTAGATTAGCAAAATATAAATCTGGTGAAATTTCGTAAGCTGCATCTAGAACATCGGTTTTTATTAGGTCACCTGCTCCTGGACTAGTATTTTGACTAACCCCACTATAAGGTTCATAAACTATCTGGTCTGTTGTCTCGTAATTCAATTCTTTAAGATTAGAATTAGCTGTATCGTGGAAGTCAAAGTCCATATCGTAAATTGAGTATGCTGAGAATAGACCCATCGTTAAGTCTCTATCTACAAAAACTCTAACCTCACCATCCTTAACTGAGTTCTCCAAAGATAATATAACCTTTAAGTAATCACCGGCAGGGTCTGTAATATCTTGAACAATATCTACGACTCTATTATAACGCCCCTTATATGCAGTTGGTAAATACTCACCTACACTTATAATTGGAGCAGTTTCTTTAGTCACTAAAATACTCTTATTCTCTAAATTACCACCTTTAAAGAAATACGCATCCCAGTTGCCAGAAGTACCGATAGCTAAATCTCCTAGCTCTAATTCGTTATCAGAGTCTACGTTAATAGCATCAAACTCCAAGAACGGTAGTGTATTATTCCTGTTAACTAAGAATGCTTGCTGCATAATTTTATAACCCGGTATCTTAACACTTACATAAATCTCATCACCAATGTTAAATGCATCAAAGTCTCCTCTTTCTCTAATTAACTTAGTTAAAGCAATAGCAACATCTCTAGTATTACCAGCAGCAGAAAAGTATTGTCCGCTGAAAGTTCCTTTGGTTAAGTAATTCGGGCTTGCAGTATTTGGATCTGCGGCATAATAAGATCTGTTTGGTATCTCAACGTTTGTATAGATCTCCTTTCTATTAAAGACGTTACCATTCGATGTGGTAACTTCTGGTGCTAGATTAAGTAGATTGGCTAACTTCTCGGTTAAGATAAAGCCATTGTCTAAAATTTCAAGGTTGTAAACATCAGCAAATGGAGCTGTATATGCGGTTTGTATGTTAGAAAGAGCTGTAGTAATATCAGCACCAGTGTTAAAAGTTATTGTATTACCAACTGAATCATCAATCTGAACGTTAACATTAGCTACAAATTTAACAAAAGTAAATCTATAAGACTCATTCTTTACTGTAGCCAGTGCAATTTTATCGTTGTGGTTTGGAATATCGACAACTTTAACTTTGATAAAGTCAAACCCCCTGTTAGGATTAGCCTTTATGTCAATTGTTTGACCTTTGTACTGTATACCCAGCTGTGTTGGGATCTCATTTCTAGAGTCCTGAACTCTAAGCTCCAGTCTACTATGGTCATAGCTCTTTGTATTATCTAGCTTATAGTAATTTTCGCCAGTTCTAGCATATGCTAAAATTGGCATTTCAGTTAACATCTTATAAGAAGGTATTGCCGCATAGTCAAACGTAGAGCTCATGTTAGAGTTCACAGACTTAAAGATAATATCACCATTGCTGATCGAAGAAACTCGACCAGAACCAGTCTCAATGTCATCTACGTAAAGACCAATATATCGGTTAACTGAATATGTGCTTGCATGTGGGTCATCAAACAAGAATTCCATGTTGATGATGTTTGCAGCCGCAATAAAGTTTCTTCTAAAACCATCAGTAATAAAATCATTAGCAGATACCATTGGTTTATCTTTAAGCACAAAATCATTGTACATGTACTCGGCTTTCTTAGTAAAACCACCTTTAACAAGATCGATACCGTTATATGTAGTCTTTTCATTCTCTTCGAACGAGAATGTAATAGGAGCCTTTGGAAAGGCTTGATCTTGCACGTAGTTTCTTAAATACTTACCAATATTACTCTTCTTAGTCAGATCAAAAACCTTAACAATCTCAGACTTCTCAATTAATTTTTTAATTCTAGCCTCATTGCCCAGCGCGCTGTCCGTAAAAGAAGTGCTATCCTTTGGATCGTTTATCCTGTATATTACAAACTTCTTAGGCATGTTTAAATCAACATAGATCGGAGCAAACATTCTAAACTCTTCATCATATAGTTTAGAATAGTTCATTGTCGTACCGTAGTGGTAATCCTCTTCAATCTGCTTTTCATACTCAGAGAAAACAGAGAAGTCAGAATCTCTCCTCTTGGTTGTGTAAACTATCTCAAGTGGTGTTTTATTCTTAGTGTAGAATCTAGTTAGATCATATGCGTAAGATCCTCTTGAGTTAACTGGGAACTTCTTGTAGTTAGCTGATGCTAAATCATCAGTTGCACTGATCGAATCAAGATATAGTTCATCTCTTGAGTTAACAACAAGTTTAACGTTGGTTGTCAACTTAGGGTTAGTTCTTAAAAGAGGTTTAGCAACGTTATCCAGCTTTGCATTTCTCTCTACTGCAAAGTTAGGCCCTAGGCCAGCTGGTTGAACAACACCAGTTTCACCAAACTGATACCTACTATCGTTTAATCTTTGTATACAATCACAGCAGTCTGCGTAAATACTAAGAGTTACAAAGTCACCAATACCTAAATCACTTAACTCAGACTCTTGTACAGCATCATAATATTTGACACCGGCAGATTCTTCCGCTTTTAAAAGCTGCACTGCTTCTTCGATGCTCTCTGCAATAACTGTATGCATGTAAGTTTGACAGCCAATAACGCCAGTTTCAATAGTTGTCAACTTAGGGTTAGTTCTTACTAGAGTTTCTATAAAGTCACTCATAAAGTTGTCAACGTTAGCAAAATGCTGCCCGTCGACTACATGTAAAATATGTTCGCCCGCTGTTGGATCACATGAATGAAAAGCATAAAATACTTTGTTCGCAAAAGGACTTGTACTTTGTATGTTGGTATTCGGGCTACCAGCAGGCTGAGTAAAATCAGCGCAGTTAAAATATTGTGTGATGTTAGGGCTCTCTGTCTCCGTATCACTATCGTCTAGACCGAACCATGCGAGTTGACCATCATTATTAAATCTAAATTTAAGCAGTTTATCAGTGCCAAGGCCAGTTGCATCTCCCCATATACCAAATGGGATAAGTTCAGGCCAAAATGCATGTTCAGCTGCAGTTGCAGTATTGTAGAGTAAAATACCAGCATTAGCTAAAGCTAATAGATTTGGATAAGGATGTACACTCCAGTAATACCACACTGCTGAAGTTGAATTATTGCTACAGCAGTATTCTGGAATACTATCTGAATCAGACAAAGTGTTATCACGGTAAAGTGTTATAGGCCATGCTTGTGGTTCTGGAATAGGCGGACACTCATCTTGTAACTCGGGAATCCACTTAGAATTCGGCGCACTAGAGTTATTATAATTCCAATAGAATATACCTCTCTGATTAAATTCTCTAAAGTAACCACTAAAACTAACAATACCTTGGTAAGTTGGTGTAACTCCAATCTGAACCTGAAGGCCGTAGTTAACAGCATCATTCTCATCTGGGAAAATAGGTATATTTAATAAGGATACTTGAGCTAGTGTTAAAGGACCACTAGATGTCCAATAGTATATAGTATAGAAAGGAATTGTTGAATCGGGATCATCATCTGTGACATCTTGGCATAAAAAAGGCGCATCTGCCGCTACGGTTACTTTTAATGAAAAAGCACCTGCAGTCCCAGAACTTCCACTAGTCCCAGAACTTCCACTAGTCCCAGAACTTCCACTAGTTGTAGAGGTCCCTCCCGTTGCTTGGCATATAATATAACCGCTAGTATTTAGATTTGAATAATGAGCGCCTCCTACAAAAAGATAAACGTTTACATCATTTACAGAATCTGGAAAATCATCGTCAGCGTACCAACCGTCATCTAGTGGTTGAACCAGTGCAAAATCAGAAAAAACGCCTACGTTGTACTGTATAACCTGTGCCAGAGTTAAACCAAAGCCTACTCCACCTTGGGCAGTAGAGTCATAGTAGATTGTTTCCTGGGATGCGCTGACATTAGGGTCACAAGGATTAGTGTCATCAGGGGCTGCACCAGGGTCTAATTGATTGGGGTCTTTATAATAAACTGTAATTGAAGCTGTAGCAGAAGGTTGACATTGCGTATAACTCCCCCAGCTACCACTCTGAAACTGATACACATCAACTTGATTTTGACCAGGAAAGAGAGACTCAGCATACCAACCATCTTGTGCTAAACTTTGAAATAAGCTATCATTATAGATCTCCTTACTATTACTTACAATAGTGTCTAAAGAGTTTGGTGTTAAATTACCGCCAGAACCATCATCGTCATCCCAATAGAAAACGCCTAATGTACCCTGACCACCACCAGTACATGGATTAGTTATTCCAGTTTTAGAATATAAGTTAATTGATTGTGCCATCTATTGCCTTCTTTTTTATATAGCTTCTGCAATCTATATATCATAGACTGAAACTTGAGATAAACAAGTTTAACTAGAATAAAGAGTAAAGCCTAGAGGTGAGATTGGAGATGCAGCCGAAACACCATTACCAACAGCCGTATTTGCAACTAGCTGAGCAGCCTTAATCGAGTTAATATTGCTACCTTTTGCTGAGTATTTAGCAAATACTTCTAAGTCAAATGAGAATTGGTCGCCACCTTCGTCGAATATATCTAATCCAATTTTCTTAGAATACGTAACGTTAGAAACACTAGAACCTCTTAAACCTGCAATGTTACCAATATCGGTCGTAGTATCGTTACCGGCGTAATCAGTCATTCTGTACTGGAATACAATATCAACTGCAATAGCATTAGCATCACCCTGATTTAAGCGTTTTCTAGAAAGATTATTATCACCATCAATTGAAAGTGAGAATAAGTTAATTGGCGACATGTATAAGAAAGCACCACAAGAGCGACCTCCTAGTAGATACTGATCATTGGCATCGAAAGACATTTTAAACGTTCTTCTGTCAGCCGTAATCATGTTGTTAGTATCTCTAAAGCCTAATTGTTTTAGAGCATAACCTGTTAAACCTAAATGCGTACTGGTTAGAGCGCCATTCGGTATATTAGCTGTAATTGGCATTGTGTAGATACCACTGTCTACAATAGCTTGTAGCGCTTGCACCTGTTCGCTATCCTGTAAATTTGTTGGATTTGAATTGGCCTGTGGATATGTTGACCCAAAGAAAGTTTCAATATCTGGATGGTCCTTATGCATAAAGATACCATTGTTGTACGTAGAGGTATTAATACTTGTAATTGCAGTACAGTCAACTGCTTCCGGGTCATAACCACCCCATTCTTGGAATTGAATCGGTGCTGGGCTATTCTGTTGAGTTGAAGACCAGTATCTACCGAAAGAACCTGCCCAAATATAATTAGTTGAATCAGCATCGCCATCAGGCGTTAAGAAGTTAGCATCACTACCCTCAAACGTACCGTAACTTAACGTATGTTCATAGTATCTAAAGTTAGTGCTTGAAATTTGCTGGTTTGTCACCGCATTCACTGCATACAGAGGCTCAACGTTAGCAATATCCATATACCTTGAGTAAATGAATTGACCTCTTCTCTGAGCAGACTGATATGGCGCTGGTTGTAATAGATCATAGCTTGTTAATTCGGTACCTGTTAAGTTTTGGTAAAGAATAGGCGCAAGATCATATTTACCGTTGCTTGTGTAATAAACGTCTGATACTATCTTATCATCAACATCATTAGTACCCTGGTCGTTACTTACGTTACCAAAGCTATGTATACCTGCAACAGAACCACTTGCAGAAGATCTGTAAGCTGGTTTTGTTCTTTCACCGGCAATTCTCGAAATTAATTCAAGTTGAGTTGCTTTAGTATTCTCAAGTAGGAGTTTAAATGTCTTAGTTACAATGTGGCCTTTCTTAATTGAAATTTCAGCAACCTCATCTACGTAATAGCCAGCAAAGATCTTATTATTAGTATTCTTGTTAATAATAGTTACTGTACCGTCTTCAGCAATAAGTTTAACTAGAAGTTCACCTTTGGCATTTTCAATTTGTTGTTGTAGCGCTTCAATTTTCTGCTGTAGTTCAGCCAGTTTATCGTAAACTGAAATTGGCTTTTGTTCAGGTGATAAAAAGCCCGAAGCCAGATTAGTTGCAACGTGCGCATAGTAGCTCTCGTTAGCAGTAAATGAGTCGCCAACGTGTGTGTAAACTCCTTTAGAGTCTAGCTCTTCTGCTAGTCTGACACTTGTTAACTCTGTTTTGTTTAGATCAACAATATCTTGTAGATCAGTCGTGTCTAACTCAGCATCTGGGAATGCAATTGTAATCGGAGCTGACCAGTCTGACATGATTGGATTAGCTGGGAAGCCAGCTTCAGAAACAGACTTGATTCTAAACTCAACGATTTCACCTTGTTGAATAGGAATGTCAAGCTGGTTAAAGTTAACTTTCTGACCGTCCTCTATTAAAGAGTCTTGCCATACAAACTTTCCACTTACTGGATCTTTAGCTCTGTCTCTAACTGGTGTTTTAACTTCATTCCAGTTTGAGAAGACTGCTGTTTTCTCTCTAGCATCTTCGGTAAAGGTCAACTGAGAAACTTCAGGTGCTTTACCGCTAGTTGAAAGGTATCTGTACTGAATAACAAATTGTACAACTCTTTGATCTGTGGTTGAAGCAACCTTTTTATCGGCTGGAATAGACCAGAAACCTCTAATTCTAAATTTAGGAGTTACGTTAGTAGCATTAGTATCTGAAGAAAGGCTTTGAATCTGGTTTACAATAGAACCGTAGAGTCTAGTTTCAGAAGTTCGCTGCTCAACTAAGCTCGCTAACTGGTTTCTGTCTTTATCAGACTCAATCTGCGACGTGTATTTTTTAGTCGCGATATCAGATCTCTTCTTAACGATTGTATCGTCTAATTTCTTGATTGCCTCCTCTACTGCAACTTTATCTCTTGACAACTGCTTAATCTTGTTAGCAGCATCATTATCAGTTAAGTGTCTGTTAATTTGTACAACACTAAAGTTTGCAGCGTCAATTGTTGGAGCATCTGGCGTAATACCCTCAGTTGAAGGTGGTATTGAGTCCTCTTTTAGTGCTCTGATAAATTGACCAAAGTCAGCAACTTCTTCTTTGTAATAATTTGCAAGAGTTATAACGTTTCCGTCCTCATCAACTCTACTCAGGTCATTAGTATAAAAGCCAACACCAGGTGACCAGTTCTCAGCTAGAATTTTAGAATCCGGGTCAATTGCTTTAACAAACACTAGGACGCGTTCGTTGAACCCTACGTTGATTTCTACATTCAGCTGAATGTTTGTATTCTTATAAATTTTAAGTGCGTTAGCGCCAATCCTAATAGCCTCAAAGCCTTCTACAAGCTCTAGTTCAACCTCTCTTGTCGAACTGTCTACTCTAGTAGCCTTATATTTAGTGGTCATCTTACCAGTATTAACGATAAGTTCATCACCTTCTTTTAAGACCTCGGTATCTTTAACGTCTTTGTTAGAATCTGTATATGTTAGCTTGTCTAGGCGGTATCTTTTAACTGCCTTTCTTTTAGTCTGACCGTCAATAGTTACTGTTCTCTTAGAGTCATTTATTGCTAAAACGTCGAAAGAACCAAAGTAGAGAACACTCTGATAAGGCATGTCTCTTAATTCTTCGTCAAATTGATATGAAATGTTATTGTTAGCAATATCTCTAATTGCCTGTGCATGGTCAATTTCTTCTTGGTTTAAGAAGTTCTCGTTAAAGAAGTCAACAGCAGCCTGGCTAGTATTGTCAAAAAGAATTCTTTTTACAAGAACTCGCTCAGTATCGCTTGGAATTTGATTTGTAACATTAAATGAAACTGATAAAAGCGGGTTCAAAAAGTCTTCAAAAAAGTAGTTGGACTTTACCTTAAATTGATCCGGCTTTGTAAAAGTTCTAATATCGTTTGCAGGGCTCTTAAGTCTAGATGTAATTACATTTTGGTAAGTACCGTCTGAAAGCCTTACTTTAGTATTGCCTTTACCAAGACCGCTTAGGGCTTTAAGATTAGTATCTAAACGCTCAAGTTCACGTTTCATGTAGCCAAAAGAAGGCACATAAACAGTTGTTGTCCCACCTTCACCGTTTAAGATTTCAAGTGGCACGTTCTTCTCTTGTGTTGTAATCGCTTCGTTTATACGTTCGAAGGTCTTCAACGAGTTAGTATTGATCTCGAGAAGTTTCTTAACCGTGCTAGAAATTGAGTTATTTGTATTCATCTTATCTTAATATATCCACTTCAAAAATGTAGTTTATAGGGTCGATACACACAACCTCAATATATGGCTTATCACTAATAAGCTGTACCGGCTGTAGAGTTGCAATTGTCTTATCGTACCCAGTAGCGCGGCCCGTATATATGTTAATTGAGTTACCACCCATGTTTATTGTATCGAAAGAGATCTTAAATAATTGACCAGCTTTCCATGCAAATGAACCATCGTCAATGTATATATCTAGATCATCATTAGGGTCATTGGTTAATAAGTTCTGTAAACTTAGCCTATTTGTATAGTTTGCTAATTTAGCATAAATACCAAAAGCTTGAGCGCCTTGGCCTGATGCACCAACGTCAAACGGACTGCTAGCAGTAATCAAGGTCGGAGTACCAACTTGATCCCATGTAAATGCAGGTGTGATAGAGTAGCCGTTTACATCATTTATAATCTTAATCTTTTCAGGATTAGACTTATCAATTCTTGTACCTGCACCAGCAAAGATTACGTCAGTATTATATTGGATCTCAGTTGGGATAGTACCGTCAATCATTGAATTGATACGGTCGTGTGCTTTAGTAATAAGTTGTAACAGAGAATCTGAGTCTTGTAGCTGTAGAGATGCATTCTGCATCTGCTCTTCAACCTCAGCTATTCTAGCAACTAGTTCATCATTCTCTTGACTACCAACTACTAGATTCTCTACGCTATCCAGCCTCTCTGCTAGATAACCATATCTTCTGTTAGCTTCAATTAATAACTCAGTTGCATTCTCAAGAGCAGTCGTCGTATCCATAAACAGATCCATTGAGAATGTAGTAAAGTCATTTACTGAAGTCTCAACACCAACGTTATCTAGAGAAGAGTTAAACTTAAGGTTAAGCTTCAAAGAGAAGGCATTACCGTTAAGTCCTGTTACTTCATTCGGTTTAAATTTAATCTGCTCGTGAATCTTAGAACCAGTTCCGCCAGTGGACTGAATTTCATCTAAGATTAGAATACCATATAAGTTAGTCGCCCTTTGTGAAGGATTAGAAGCGCTATATAAGTCATAGTAAACCAAAATGGCATTGAAAGTAAACTGCTGACCTGTTTTAGCAAAGTCTAATAAATTCTCAACATCAGATACATTTGTAATCTGAGCATATGAGGTATCGTTAAAAACAATTTGTACGCTATCGGTTGCATTTGGATTAATATTGTAATAGGCCTCACCTGTGCCTACGTCGTAAGTATCTACAACTGATAATAAGTTGATGTTTGGATCTGGGTGGTTTTGACCCGATCTGCCTTCAATTACATTATCAGCATATAGTTTGGTTGCTGTTGTGTTATATTGTCTAGGCTGGAAAAGAACAGTTGGCGTTGAACCTACTGAAGTTGGCACGTTAATGTAAACTTCATGATATGCATTACCTTTATAGGCAATATCGTTCTCAGCGTCAATTGTACCAATGTACTTAACTACTCGATCATAAACAGCACCAGTCTGAATTGAATTGTTCTCTTCGGTTAGAGCGCCGATTGTAGCCTCGTTTGAATCAGCAGTTCTAAATCTAATCGCACCTAGATTGCTTAACCATTTAAAGAATAATTTTTCAGCATCTGACTGTAGAATTATTGGATCGTAATCGTCATCTTGTAATAAGAGCTCTTCAGCATTTAATGTATAATTCTGAAAAGTCTGTGCAAAATCAATGTTTGGCGCGCCGGCAGAATAAGCACTTCCAGATGCATTAACCAGGTTTAAACTAAAGTCAATTGTATTTGCACCATTTGTGGATTGTGTAAAGTCAGGTAAATCCAATAACGCATAACGGCTGAACTCAAAGTTCAGGTCAGGGTTATTGAACGCCCTAGTCATATCTCTAGCAGAAGACGCAAAAGCGTACATCGTGCCGCCTCTTGGTTGAGGTATTCTAACTAACGGAGTTGCCATTTATATTCTTTTAATTTATTGCTTACGATATAGTTGCAGCGTGTGATGAGATCACATACCAAACTGTACCGATGTATCTTAATGTTACTGTTGAGTTCTGTCCATCTAAGCTAATAGAAGTTGCTCCTAAAGTTGATCCTGCTTGAACACCAACTGTAACAGCACTAGTATTAACGTTGATAATGGTTACTTCTTGACCCTCGATACCTGCCGGTAACAAGAATGCCGTATTTACAAAATAAGCTGACTCGGCTAAAGAACCTGGAGACGTTGTTGTAGTTGGAACTACAGCGCTACCTTCAACACCAGACTTTACAATTTCACCGGCCATCGTAGTTCTTGCAGCAAATTCAACATCAACGTCTAAATCAATACCGGATGTTGTAAATGTAGCAATGTTTGTTGTACCGTTAAGTACTGTTAAAGCAGCTACTGTTGCAGATGAAATATTCTGAATAGTAGCATTTGTAGGATCTAGAAGTGCCTGTAGATCAGCAATATCATCATTCACCAGCTGGAAGTTACTATTAATAACTGGCCTAGAAGATGAGATAGAATCTGTTCCTAAGATTTGTGTAATGTTTGCCATTTTTGTTTGTTTATTATTTTACATTTATCATATTACGTTTGACGACGTTGTGGTTACCATTGGTATCTTCAACCTCAAGTGTAATCTCATAAGTACCTGGGTCTTGGAATATGTAGGTTAACCACATACTATCATAGTATATATCATTTATTTCAGGGTTGCTTCTGTTTACAATGCCCCACTTTGGGTTTTTAATACCGGGCATGTTAGTAGCATCAGCTGCAATTGTAACGTGAGTTGATCTTTCAACCTCAGTATATTCTCTAAAAATCTTAGTATCATCAAAACCTGGATTATAGTGAACCACGTGTAATTCTCCATCGGCTAAAATAGCACTTGCGCCATTTGGCGTTACGGTAACACTCTCAAAGTCATAATTCTTAGAGTACTCTTTACCTACAGCCAGCATATACAAAAATGTATCAGCATAGCCGTCACCATTAGTATCGTGAAAAACTGCGTTCCAGTTAAACTTCTGAATGATCGGATCGGTTGAGTTATTTAATTCATCTCTAATTGCTTCCCATTCAGCTTCATATTGAGCTGTGTTAACCGGCGAGCTTTGCGTATTGCTTGTAATCACATGTGAACCTGTTGTAATAACTTCAGTATTTGGATCTTTAAAGTCAATCGCAATTTCATCGCCATTCTCTATATCGTAAACTTTAAAAGATGCAGACAAATCACTACCAACCCTAGTTGCATTCCAAGAAAGATGTTCAGAGTCTCTCCATCTAAACCTAGATTCATTAAATTGGTACGGCCCAGTAGTCTCTGAAAAACCAGTTTCAGTTAACGTGTCATTATACCTTCTTACCATTGAAAACCTAATACCTTGGCTTTCATCATGTAAATAATTAGACCTATCTAAAGTATAATATAGACTTGCGATTGCCTGATCTACAGTTACACTACTGTCTTGAGCGTTATCCCAATAGCCACCTGACTTATTCCAAGTTAAGCCTTTATCGTTCCATCTTGCTGGGTCTAACCACTTATAGACTCCATAGAGTTCAACGTCTTTTAGTTCAACTTGAAAAAGATCTCTTTCTCTATAGTGTGATCGATGGCCAAAAAGATCATAAACTCTCATCTCAACTGTATAGCTGCCTTCGTAAGGTACTATAATTGGCATTGTTAGATAGTTGTCAATATCACCGCGAACTTCAAAGCTAAAACCATTAGGTCCAGTTACAAGCCATTCAACTTCATAAACCCAGCGTTTCCACCAGTTATCCCAAGTTACTAAGAGCTGTGAGTTCGGGTCAATAGCATCGTCCCATGTAAAATCACCGTCGAACCAAGTGTCTCTAAAAGTTTCACTACCGTCTAAGATAACTGGACAGCCAACCGGAATATCCTGGTTAAAAGTTCTCAAGTCTCTTTCAATGTAGTACTCGTAGAACTCATTGTAAATATCTTCAAGCTCTTGTAGTTGAGATGTAGTTGCTATTGCAAAATCAGCTGGTGTAAAACCTAAGTATGTTTGATAGTCAGCACTATTCTTATCTAAAGTTGTCTCTAACACTAGACCCAAATCCTCAATAAAGAGTGTTCTGCCTTCCGGCGCGACTTTAAATTTAATATCATGACCTTCACTTACAAAACCAATCTCATTCTGAACGTTCCATACATTTAAGTTTCTCTGGGTAAAGTAGTCACCCTCTGCTGTAATATCTACAATCTTAGAGGTGAGAGGTAAGTATTCACGCTGTAATTTCTGCTTTAAACCATAGAGCTTAATTAAGATTTCATCAGGTGTATATTCAAAGACTTCGTCTACAGTTGGAATATCCCATTGGTCAACACCGCCGTTCGGCTCGTTTAATCTGTAGACTAGGCTAAAACGACTAGTCTTCTTCATTGTACTTGAAGGGATCTGTACCGTCAACTTCTTACGCAGCATCTCACCACGCACTGAAGAGTTAGGTACTGGAATTGCAAAGAGCTTACCAAAAGAAGGCTTGCTCTTATCAACATTCATCCAATACTCTTTTAATGTAATATTGTTATAACCAAAGAAGTCAATCGCATTTAAGATCGCTTTGTAAGTACCGACGAACGGTTTGATATTATGTAGCTCTAACAAGAGCTCTTTACGTTTTCTGTTTAAGAGTTTATAGTCTGGGCTTTGTTCCGAGATGTCGTGCTCTTTAAAGAGTAGGAAGTCTCCCTCATCTAGAGTAGCACCAAAGTTTTGTAGTAGGGTTCTAAGTCTTTCGTCTTCGGCTACCACTTCGCCATAGAATACAATCTCAGCAACTTGAGTCTCAATACCATTAACTACATCATAAATACCCAGGACGCGCCTGTGTGGTCCCTCTCGGTCCGACTTTAATGTTATATTAAGCTGCAGCGCCTCCTTACTTAGATTCTTAAAATCAAGCTTCTCATAGTACCTAGTGCTATTTGCAGTTGTATATGGTGCTGTTGCCTGTAGCTCTGGCTCTAGTGTAATTTCTTTGTAGTGCTTTACAACAGGTTGGTTGTTCTTCATCTCAGCACTATACATTACAATATGCTTAGATGAGTCGTTACCGTCAATCCATCTACATAAGAGTTTAGACCCGACTGAATTCTCAACGGGTTTTACAAGTGCAGTTTGAGACGCAGATGTAGTCTGTCCGCTATAGTAGTATTCAACAGTCTCTAGTAAAAATATGTTTACAGTCTCGTATAAGCCTGTAGACACTTCGTCTAAATAAACACTGCCTTCCCAAACGCCGCTAGCGTTTTTGACCATGTTCATGTCATAGTCAAAACCCTTAAAAAATCTAAGCTTATCGTACATTTGTATCGTCTTTTTCTATAGTGTAATTTTTAAACACCTTTAAATATTTTACACCTTTAATAATATTGTAAAAATAATCATTGAGAAACAACATAAACTCACGCATGTTCTGATTTCTTAGAATATGTTTAGATACCATTAAATTAAATAGCTTATCTTTATAATCATAGCCAGTATTTAATCTATCATCCTTGCGGTGTTTTGCAATATCATAGATCTTTTTACGTCTATATACTAATAAGTCTTTAAATGGTGCTATCATTTCAATGCTCTTCTATTTCCTGCCTGTAGTCTAGTGTAAATAGTTCTAGGTACTGGTTTACTATCAAAATTAATACTTAATGCAGCCTCCTCGTTCATTCTTACGTCATCAGCCACAGTGTCACCATCTCGGTCTAACCAACCTCCTCTGAATACTGCAACTTCATCTTGGCCAATGATAATATCACCCCATTGGTCTAAGCCTCTGATGTTATCAGGTATAGGATCTCCAGCAGTAATATTAACCAGTGTAGACTCTTCTATTTTCTGGAAGAAAACATATTTTTGTTTGCCGTTACCAATGTCCTCAAGAGTAACTGGCTCTTGTGGTTGGATAGTTGTTATCACCGACTCGTAGTAACCCAATCTAAGTGCATCTTCTTCTTTCTGGCTAATGAACCTTACGTTAACTGAATCAATACCCTCAATCTCTTCAAGGATATAGACGATGTCCGATTTAGGTAGCTTATCTCTTCTTGTGATGTTCATCATATAGTTAGAAATTGCTGCTCTTATGTCATTCATGATTTCATGTTTAGAGAAGCCCTCGAAATACCTGATCGAAACATCCATGCTGTACTTTTTAACTTGAGGTTCTACAAACTTAACCTCGCTTGCCATCATCATCTGGCCGGAGTTTTGTAAGACCTGATACATAGCGTCATATTCGCTCTGTGTAAAGAACATCTCTTGTTCGGGTAGAGAGAAATAATCTTGGTCTGATGTAACTTTGCGCTTAAAGTCCGGCATCGCAAAGATGTAAACAACGTTGTCATCATCTAAATACTGATCTTCTGTGCGGTTATAAGCATCAATATATGAATATTGATTGTACTTAGAAAGAAAGTACTCATAGTTGTCTGGAGTGGCCAGCACATATGACTTGCTAGCAAGTGGCGTTAAGATCTTTGTAAATTCAGTAGACTCACGGTTAGCTCCCATCTTTGGAGCAGAAGTTACCGTTACATCAAAGAACTCATTTAGATCATGTAGCTCACCAACTGAATCTTCACCCTCAGTTTCCCATTTCACAGTTAAGTCTGAACCGTCTCTTAAATTACCCTTCTCACCACCATGTTTAATGTATTCAACTTCAATTGTAGCACCGTTTGCAGGTGGCATACCGAAAGAGCCGTTACCAAAGTAGATGTCCAGGCCTCCGCCGATCCCTGTTTTAACTAAGAATGCCTTTTCGTTTGCATTCATATCGTAGAGTGAATTATGTTTGGTCCATACTTCGCCATTTACATAGACGGTAACTTTATTATGATCTGTTAAGCCCCTTACACTAACGTTAAATGACTGTAGGTTTTCACCAGTTCCGGTTAGAGTCTGAATCTCGTACTCACCTTGTATAATTTCACATGTAAAAGGATTCTTATTACTCTTCTCTACTCTAAAAGCATCTCGTGAAGTTTGTACCGTATATTTTAAACCGTTAGAGTCAAACTTAAGTACGGCTCTGCCATCAAAAGTCAGACCAGTACCTGCTATCTTAGAGAAGTCCGCACCCGGCTTCCATCTAAAGCTAACTTCACCAAAAGCAGCAAAGCCTCTAGTTGCATCATGGCCCGTAAGTCTTGACATACCATAAATAGACTCGGCCTGTTGCGCCGTATAGATGTTCTGTTCTACTAGAGAGTCTTCTAGATAGAACATAATAAGTTCACTCATTTCAGACATCACACCTAAAATCTGCGCAAAAGGTGAAGCCTCAGTAAACAACGTGCCAGCACGATTGTATATCCTAGAAACATAAGTTCTAGCATCCTGTTTAATCTGAGTGCCTGTTACTCTAAGTTTATTTAAAAATTTAAGATCTGCCATCCTTTGTGTTTATTTAATTTACGTAGACCTGTACTAGATACTTACTATCAATCGTAATGTCAACGTATGCAATATCTCTAACATTACCTCTTAAAAAGCTAATTTTAGTCTCTACATTATATTTTGCAGCCAGCGGGCAATATGACCTTATCTGACTTTCAATTGTAGTCTTAATCTGTTGCTCGTTTAAACCTAGCGAATAGATCATATCCTCTAAGTTGCAGCCAAAATCTGGGCTACCTAAGACCTCAGCCCTATTTGTAAAGAGCGTGGTTTCAATCTGAGTAATCAGCTGTTGAATCTCATTCTCATTATGCACCTGATTCGGGTCATAATTAGGGTCTCCAACATATTTAACGTACAATTCCATATTTATATGTATCTCTTTTAGCTATGGAACATCCAGTCCACGCCTTCATCGCCCTTGATTTCTTCTTCAATCTTCTCAAGCTCCTCGTCGCCCATTGATTTAATTGCATCATAATCAAAGTCTACATTACCAGGTAAAGCAAATTTGAAGATACCCAATTTGGCACCAAGTGATTGTTTGATCTTTGCGCTAATATATCTAAAGAAGATCTCATCATCATACAGAGCGCAGTCTGGAATTGTCTCATAAACCTCTAGAATAATATCACCTTTTGGTGTATCACCCATGAACTTTAAATCACCAGTTAATCTTGAGTACTGGAAAGAGATCGGATTCTCAAGAATCTGCCTTGACAGATCGGCAAGTGAAGCATTAAGTACATAGTATTGTAACTCTTCAGCTGCTTGTGCAGGTCCTGAACCATCATACATTCTTCTAAATAACATCTTATCGATTGAGAAGTCAGCACCAGACTGGAATCTTAAATCAGATCCGCCCATGTTATTCCAACCACTTGCAAGATCATATACACCGTAAACAGCATAAACTTTACCCGCACCGTCAGCCGCAGCATCTGGCAGAGTCAAACATCTGTGCTTCTTAAAATATTCAGTCTCAAAAATCTCTTTCGGGATATGATAATAGTTCTCCTTTACAGAGTCCTCATATTTCTTGTAGAACCATTTCTTAGCTCTCTTGATAATGTTGATGATCTCCTTTTTAGGAAGATTAACTGGTACCATACAAGCACCAGTAATCTCATCACCAATCTCATCTAGAAACTCGTTTAAACAATCATCGCTAAAATCCCTAGGATTTGTTAAACCACTTTCATTACCACTTCTAATTTCACTCATTTTATGAATTTATTTTTTTACTTACTACAACTTCAGTGTCGTCAAATCTAGCATACGGGCCAACGTTACCCTCTCTAAATATACCACCGACCATCCTGCCTTTAAAGATACCATCCCTACCGAAAACGTAACAGTTAACAGCACTACAGCTTCCGTGTACATATGAAGACTGTATTTTAGACTCTTTAACCTCAGTTGACTGATAAAAATTACAGTACTGTAGATCTGAACCCTCTATCTTACACGCATAAAAATTACAGTTAATTAGATTACCTCTAATTTCAGATGTGATAAACTCGTAATTTTCAGCCAAGAAACAAGTCGACATCTTACCGTCTTTAACTTGAATTGAAGAAAAGTCAGAGTCGTAGTTGATAGTACCTTCTTCTAAAGAGCCATGGATAATTAAGTCCAATACTCTTCTCTTAATTCTATCCCAATGTACTTTAATAATCTGGTAGTCATCTTGCAGATCGACTAAGAGGTTAATCTTGGGCCAGTGCTTATTTAAGTTCCTGTGGTCTTTTAAAGCCTCAAGAATTGGCAAGTTCTTATTCAAGATATACTTAAGCTCAATTTTATCTTCAGCTGTAAATTCAGTCTGAGAACATGCCTTAAAGAGCTGTAGAATAAATCTATCAGCCATGTAAAGAATATCGTCTTGTCTCTCTTCATAATCTTTACCACCAATATACCTAAACTCTAGGTAGTTCTTCTCTTTCTTTAAGAAGTTAACGCCATAGTATTTAGTGTCCGGAAATACAAAGTTCATTGGATTAACGTGCTCGGCGGTAAAGTGTGCCGCTTCATGCTTTGGCATCACAAACTTAATCGACTTTGCGTAAACCGAGTTCTCTCTATTTGGAAAGAATTTATAGACCTGCTTTTCATTAAAGGCCAAGATAAACTTAAGAGTGTTCATCTTTGATACCATCATCGGATCTTCAAGATACTTCTTGTCAAATGACATGTTTAAGTGGATTGAAGCTCTATCTGTTGTATAACCATGCTCTCTAATCCAACCCAACATCTTAATGATAACAATTCTAGCATTACGGTAAGGCATCGCACCAGTCACAAGCTCAATTAAGCCTGAACCACCTGACATATCAGGCTCCATCTTAAAGTGTTTGTCTGTTGGTTGAAAGTCAGAGTGTGCCTTTTCTTCTAGACTAATAGGTAAACCTAGAAGATCCTCAAGCATTTTTTGAGTTTCTTCTAGGTTCTTTTTTGAATAGAATTCAAATTCAATGCCCATTAAGGCGGCATTGAGTATTGACTCTCTTGTAGACTGTCTACTTAGTTTATTCATCGAGCTCGATATATTCTTGTTTGGATATATATCCGGCTCAAATATGTAGCTTATGGTAATTTAAGAAAGACCTTCTGGGTCTCCTCTTCAATTCGAGTAATCTTGACTGTAATGTCATCACCTGGGTTAAAGACTTTCATTATATCTTCGCCTAGTTCACTGACGTGTAGCAGTCCAGTAACACCATCCTCGATTGTAACAAAAAGGCCATAGTCTTTCTTGGCTTTTACTTGAGCCTTAACAACAGCTGGAATTTTATACCTTGTAGTAATATCATCCCATGGGCTAGTTTGTACATTATCGATCTGTGTTAGAGTAATCTTAGTGTTCGAGATAACATCCTTTACTTTAAAGGTAACTTCATCCGCCGGCATAATTTCACGCTTCTTAAACTTCTCGAATGTTTCTGGGTCTAGATCATTCTTGTGAATCATACCTGTCAAACATCTGTTAAATTCAACGAAGACTCCGTATTTAGCAGTTCCTGTTACGTTACCTGTGATTTCTTCACCGGCATTCTCTTTAATATTCTCAATCTCCTGTGGGATTAATGCCTGTAAGTATTTTCTGTGTGAAACAACTATTGTGCCTCTAGTCGCAGAGAAAGATACTGGTACCACATAGAGTTCTTCACCAACAATAGACTCAAAGTCTGCAAGCTTGTTGATACCCGCAAGTGAACCTGGCATGAAACATTCAATACCTTGTACTTCAACAATGTAACCACCGTTTTCAATCATGTTCTTAACAAGACCTACCCAAGCAGTATTGCCTGATTCAACACCGTCTCTAAGATCCATAAAGACTTTCTGTTTAATACCGCCTGAAACAGAACCTGAGATAAAGGCATTATCAGTGTTAGTAATTAAAACTGCAGTTTCTTCACCTGGTGTAAGTTCTTTGACACTCTGTGGTTCTTTATCGGCTTTCACATAGATTAATTCTCTGTAACCAATGTCAACTGTAATTGTATCTTGGGTTACTGCATAAACAATACCCTCGTGGATTTCACCTATTTTAACACTAGATTTAATCGATCTGTTGATTTCAGAGTTCTGTAACATGTCGTACATCTCTTGAGCATAATCTTCTCGAGAGTAAACTTTGTCACCTTTTTGTGTTTTAATGTGAGGGTTAGGTTTTCTTGTGTGTGAAACACAAGTAGCTTCATATGCTTCCCATATAAAATTACCATCTGAATCATAGAATTCACTATGCTCATTTTTTGGCTCCTCTGAAATGTTGTTTGATTCGACGTTTTGTTCAGGTGTTTGACCTAATTTTTGACTATCGGTTGCCGATCCGATTCTAGTCCTTTTGTTTTCTTTTGACATTTATTTTTATATTAAAGGTGTAACATATTATATATCCGTTTAATTTTCTTAAAAAACCACGGGCACAAAACCTGGCATTGGCACTGGACCAATTGGTGTTGGTATACCACCAAGGTAGAGTAATTTAAACTCTAATAAATGTAGAGCATATGTAGCTGCAAGTGCAGAAGCGACAGCTATGGCCGGCGGCTGCGTTGCCGGTATTTGTGAAAAAGTCTGCCCCATGTGCATAGCTCTTCTCAAGTTATTTGCCAGTCGATCTACACTACCATAATAAATTGGAATGTATAGACCACCAAGTGGAGCTGGAATAAGAGCTGGTAGAGCGGATGGCGAAACCTTAAAAGGCTGTACTAATGTACTATACCAATAAGCAATTGTAGCTAAAGCAAGTTGCTTCCATGGATCTGTACCATCCTCGGTATTAAATAGACCGTTGTCCATAGATAGACCTGAATAGCAACGGTAGTCAAACGGTAGATCTACAGGCGCTTCTTCACAAGCAGCAGCATTATTTTCAGCCTGTTCACCTTGCCATTTAACAAACTCAAATAGAGTACCACCGCTAAGAGCTTTAAAGTCTGCAAATGTGCTACTTGAGTTAAAAGCCCTTAACTGTGGATCTGGTGTTCTAACCCAGTTATTTTTATATTCAGTAACCACATATGTTGATACTACATGTAGCGGTGTTTTCTGCCATCTACTTAGGATTCTTTGTGTACCATCGGCTAATGTCTCTGTAAATGAAGAAGCATCAATACTACCAGCTGTAAAGGTAGATGGTAAGTAAACTCTTACATCTGGTCTCCATGAAAAGAAGGCAACAACAGCATCTGTCAATATTTTAGGCCTTTCACTAGGAGATTCTCTATTATAAGAAACTTGGATACGTTTTGGGTTCAATTCCTTTTCTGGCCTATCATTTCCAAAGGGCCATGGTTTTTGAATTGGATTAACAGCAGGTCTTTTAATTGCAGAGTCGATAGTATCGATATTTACAACATTAGCAAAAGCACTATACCAGCTAGAAATATCAACAGGATGTGCCGCCATAATAGCATTTCTTACTTTGTTTGAAACGTTATCAATCAACGTTTGCCAGTTATAACCAGCAGCTGCAATTCCTGTTTTAACATTGTTATGTACGTTAATATACGGTGCACTAAAGCCACTGCCTAAATTAACCCCGCTAAAGTTATAGCCTAGGTATTCTCTTTTACCTAAAGATGAAACCCATTCAAAGAAACTCCAGCGTTCGTTTGGACTGCTTATTTTCTCAAACTGTTGTAAGAGCCTGTTCGCAAACATATCTTCAATCTGAGCCCGTGTGTCGCTGGGCTCAATATAGTGAAACTCGAAATAAGAGAAAGTGTAGAGCCTTGACCCTTCTTCTTCTAAGAACTGACAGAACTTCTTCTCGCGTTCGGCTTCTAGTTCTTCTTCAGTCGGTGGGTCTGGAATCTCAGTTGACATTTCATCATAAGGCTCAAGAGATTCTTTGCCCTGTTCTGTAACATTGCCGTCTGCGTCTTTCTGATCTACTAAATAAGGTTCACCATTTCTAAAGATCTGCTCAAAGATTTCACCGTAGGCTTTAATAAAGATTTGTGCTGCTGGTGATTGAGTGTGTGTTGCACCAAATGGAGTTTGTGCAGTCTTAAGTGCATCTAAATAGAAGCCAGCTAAGGCTTCACCAAAATTCCTGCGGCCACTTGGTGTTACAAGTGGTACATATGTTTTAACGTTAAAGTTAGCGTTAATCTCAGCGCCTGGTCGATCTTGACCCTTTAGAACTCCTGGTCCACCAGGATTTGCATCGCCGTTCGCAATGTAACTACTAACGTCTGTTATGAATTTAGGCCATAGTGCTGGCATTACTTATTCTTTTGTTGATAGTTAATATGAGTAGCTGTTAGATCTGCAACTGTAACTGGTGTAGGTGGCATTGGTGGGCCGCTAGGACCAACTCCGGTTGGGTGGATGTGTGTATTGTAGTCATCCAATAGTTTTTGCAACCAGTCTTGTAAGGATTGACCACGTACCGCAGGTTCAGTCTCATCTGCTCCACCTTCACCTTCATTTGAGATAAAAATGTCACCGCAGTCTAAGAACATCTTAGCATCAGTTGAGATCTTAATAAAACCCTCTTCGTCGATCTGAATCATCGGCCTCTCTTTGGCTCCAGAGCCACGCGTAATCACAAGACCATCTTCCGGTGAGTGATATATCCTTAAATTTCTTTCGGCATCATAGACTAAACTTATAACGTCCTGTGGTGCGTCTGAGGCCTCAAGAACGTCAGTCTTAAGATCATCATTCTGATCTACTTGGAACCAGTATTCTGGGTGATAGATGTTGCCGTTGTCAAAACGCACGGCTACAATGTCACCAACTCTAGGTACATGGTGTGAACCCACAGCGTCTCTATTCATTGGTGTTGCCCATGGGATAGCATCGTCTGTTAACTGGTCAAATTTACCAAAGACTTTGACACGACATCTGCCTTTTAGAAGTGGGTCTTCATTAACCACAACTTCACCAAGCCAATGCGCATCTCTAAGATTATCTCTATAAAGTTCATTGTTATTCATGTACGTTCTGGTTTAAGTTGCCATCTGGACTACTGTCTACTCCCGGCTCGTGTATTCTTTCGTTAATTGGTCCTTGTGAACTATCTATCGCATTTTCTGGATAGACCTTTTTAGGCGATATATTACCACCAGCACCTGTATTATTAAAGTTGAGTTGACCGAAAAGTTGACCTGCTGCATTTAAAATACCATTTAAGCTAGCTGTATTAATAGCATCCTGTATTGTTGATGCTGCATTTAAGCCATGCACGTTACCTAGTAAGAGTCTGGCTAATAAAGATTCTGTAACAGAATTAGCAAGATTGCCTAGAGTACCTGTTAAGAAAGCTCCGTGAGCATTGCCCAGACTGCCTTCACCACCCGGTAGACCATCAAAGACGTTAGTCACGTTTTCAACTGCACCGCTAGCTTTATCCTTAGCTTTCTGTTTAATTTTATCGATTGGGTTAATAGTATCGTTTCCAAGATCTACGCCAATCTTTCTTGCATCACTGTCTGGGTTAAATGGATTGTTAGGCTCTATGTTGCTTGGTGTCTTTTCTAGAACTAACGTGTTGTCAAGATTAGCATTTAGATTAGAGCCGTAAACCTGGTTCATTTGTTCTACAGTTTTCCAAAAGATACCTATTTTTGTTTTTGCCATGTCAGGATTTTTAGAGAGATCTGCAAAAAGATCACTTGTAGAATCAATGTCAAACTGACAATGTCCAAGCTTAACTACAAAAATAGGTTTGGCGTCAACTGACATCTCTGTGTTAACTGCAGTATCTGACACGTTTAAGGTTGAGTCGCCGTAGAGGCCATAATTACCTTTAGAATCTTTTACAGCATCAGATTTTTTCTGTTGAAATGTTCTAACCTCAGTCACAAACACCATCATCTCAAAATGACGTAAATTCTCAGGTATAACTTCTATCCATCTACTAAAATCAAAGGCTGCTCTTTTATATAAGTCAATAAGTGCAGCTCCTGTAAGTTCAATATTCTCTAAACATTCAATCTCTATCTTTGGCTTATTAGCTCCCCAAAAAGGTTCTTCAAGGTTACCATACTGTCTAGTAGCTTCTAAACCACTGACGCTCTGCCAGAACCAAGGTAGTTCGGCGTTTATCCTTCTTAGTAGATCAATAAACTTCTTTAATCTATCAGCACGGTCGTTATCACCTACTACATTTCTTAAATAGTCTTCAGCAGTACCGGATAATAAAGGCGAATTCTGTCTATCACCACCGTTAAACAAAAAGAAAAAGCTCAAGTAAGTAGGATCCTCATTGATCTTCCTTAATTGAGTAGTCTTTCTAAATTCATTTATTGTTTTAAAGTCTGCCATATACTATATATTTTATTAATCAGGATAGTTAGTTAATCCACCTGGCCATTCTCTTCTGATTAAGGTAACTTCTTGTGTTAATTTACCACCGGCCATTTTAAACCTATAGTCAATGTTCTCAATCACATAAAAGCCGCTTAAGAACCTGTTAAGAACCTGGTCGGGTCTTGCATCTGGGTTATCTTCATCCTGTTTAGCAGCATCAAGCCCCATTACTTTATCTGAGAAGCCCTGCTCTTCTAAAAACTTATTCTGTTTTAGAATAGCTTCAACACGCTCTTTCTTATACTCAAATATAAGTACAGGTATCTTCTGGTATTTATAGATAGAAGGATTAAAAGAGTCAAGTGTTATTTTTAGTTTTAATTTTCCAATCTCTGCTAAATTTTGAACTTGATGTAGTTTTGAAAAGTTAGAACTAGGGTGTACGTTACCTAGGTCACCCTCACCAACATCTTGTCTACCGATGTACTTGTGCTTTTTATGAGTATCATATCGATCTTCATTTCTACGACCCTTAAGAGGTTCTTCATAGTCTAGTAGCTCTTCTGAGGTCAATGCCTCAATTGTAAACTCTTGTAGTCTATCACCAGCTTCAGAATTATTATCGTAGATCATGACGTCTCTTGTATAGCCGTTTAGATTGCTAATTTCACTTGAGTTATTAAGAAGTTGATACTTATGGATAAATTGGTTAAAACCCTTAGTCTCCTTCTTGTTAGTTAACATAAGCGGTGCTTCATAATCATCTGCACCTTCTTCCGAATCACCCTCTTCCCCTAAAGAGCCTGTTAGTGAAGCTAATGAAGCCTGTAAATCTTCTAACGGTGGATTAGGGGAATTAAAAACACGGTTAATGTCAATATAAGTCAGATAATAATATTGATCTATATAAAATCTTTGAAAGGAATCATCTGAGATATAAGAAGTATCCACCGTATCCTTAATAAAATCATGGGTTGATGTATAAGCCTGTAGTCTTATCTGTACATCATCGGTAGCATCGATATTTGTAGCCAGGCCAAGTTCTAAATCTCTTGCAACTCCTTCTAGGTGGTCTAGTGAGCTAGCAGCATCAAAGCTTCTACACTCTTCGCTGTAAAATCTAGGCACTTTAGCAACACCATCTACTGTAATAGTACTTAGCTCGCCTTCAACTGCCTGTTTTGTTGTAATGTTAACGATGTCAAAGTCCATGTGAATACTCTTAAACGTAGATGAGTTTTTACTGTTCATTAAAATAGTTAAACAGTCACCGTCTCTTGGGAACGAGTCAACGCTAAACGTGTTCTTCGCATCAGCAACTCTAACAGTTACTCTAGGTAAAACACCTGAATTGTCTAAGAAAAAACTCTGTATGTCCTTTTGCTGAAACTGATAGTTATTTAAAACTATCAGAGGCACGTCAACACCAATCGCCTTAGTCTGTCTATCACCACCTTCAGATTCACCTACACCTTCAACTTCGATCGGAGTTGGCATAATCGCAGGTTCAACAACTGCTAATATGTTATTGTCTAGATTCATAATTTATTATTGACCACATGGACCTGTACTACCACTGGTGCCACTTGTGCCATTATTCGAGTTATTACCACCTGCTGGATTTCCGCCATCGTTTTGGTTATCTCCAGTCTCGTCTGCTGAAGTACCGCTAGTGCCATTTCCATCACCAGTGCCATTTCCATCACCAGTGCCATTTCCATCGCCACCATTTCTTAATTTATCAAAATAGAGCTGACTTTCAAAGCTACCTTGTATAGAACCGTTCGGATCTCCATATTCACCGTAGAGTGAGCCTGCAACTTCTTGTGCAACATCCGGGTTAACAGGTAACCAGACCGTACTAGCCCAAGTCCATGCACCACCCGGTATCTTTTCAAACTCGGCACCAATGTTCTCACCACCGATCGTAATTGCAACAGTATCGAAGTCGGTAATGTCTAAGTCTCCTTCATCTATATCTCTGTTAATAGCATCAACCACTGGGTCAGTTTGTACTTGAGCACCCATTACAATTTTAGTGCCAACATATTCGTAATTCTTCTTACCGACTGGAATAACATTAGGCGGTAAAAGGTTTTCTTTGCCGTATTTCTTCTTCAAGGCATCAAGTCTGCGCTGATCCTTTTTACTTAAACGTTTACCATCAACAAACTGTTGTTTGACTGGGTTTTCTTCAAACTCCTTTGGTCGATCTAGCTTAAAGAAAGGTACGTTAGCAGCAGGGATCTCTAGTATATCACCTTCGTTTAGTGCAAATGGATCAGAGATGCCATTCCACTTCAGGATAACATCAGTCATTGACTGATTGCCATAATACTGTAGTGCTATTAGATCCGGTCTAGCAGATTCATCTGCATCAACCACGTGTTCTTCGTTTAGTAAGAGTATAGTCTCCTTATCACGAAACATCATTGTAGGCTGAGTCAGTATTAATCTAACACGATCCGAAGTTTTATTTATTAACGTCTTAAAATTCATAATAATTAACCAGCTGACATATCAGACACTTTTCTAAATGAATCCTCATTATAGCCTTGTGCCCTTCTATCTTTATTTCCATATGCAGATACATCTACAATATCGTCTAAACCTCTACCACCATCTGGTTGCAGATACAGTCTGCCTCTACCTGCGTTAAACATACTCTCAATCTCACCTTTATCTCTTGGCCTTGCTGGTTTAAGCGTAATTTCTACCTTCATTTTAGAAGGAAAATCTTCATAGCCTAACGGGCCTTCGAATGAAACAGCCGAGTCAGTACATGCAAGGTTACCGATCATCATGATTGGATTCATCGGGTTACCGATTGTTAGGTGCCACTGTCCTGTTGGATCTCCAGTAAGTAGTGCGTTAATAACTTGACCACCTTGAGGTCCATTCATTAATTTCATCAAACCACCACCAATAATATTATCTAGAACCTTAGAGTCACCTAAATTACCACTTTTCAAAGCGCCTTTAATATCGTTGAATCCATTGCTAAGTGTATCACTAAGCTGTTTACCAACGCCCTTTAAAAAGCCAGCATAGTCACCGCTCTTTAGTTTATTATAGTCGCCAAATGGTTTACCTAATGAACCACTACCGGTATACCTAACGGCACCACCCCAGAAAGGAGCATTGTTATAGGTTAAGGCTAAGATATTAGACATAGTGTCCATAAATGCAACTTTAGGACTAGTATTTCGATAGCCTTTTAAGTCATAGTGGAATGTCAATTTAAACTCTTGTGCAAATTCAATACCCTTGTCTCTAGCTAAAACCTTTTTTATTACGTTATATGCACCAAAGACAGTGTTTGGATATGTTTCTTTTAACGGATCATAACCGGCGCCTCTGTCGTTTGCACGCTGTGTTTGATCTGCTCCGAAACCATTAGCACCATTCTCAAAAGCCTGAAAAAGAGGGTTACCGTCAATCATACCTCCAAGCTTACCTCTACTTTTAGCGTTACCCTGAACTGTCTGAATCTCAGATTCAATCTCTTGCCAGTTAATCTTAGTGCTAAACTTTAAAATTTCTTTTAAGTCATTACCTAATGCCGGACTCATCCATGTAACAGCTCTTGCTAGATCAGGTTGACTAGAATCAACTAGCGAACCGTCTGGGCCAACTTGCTTTGGATTGATAATATCATCTGCAATAGGATAAGAAAAACGTCTTAGCGTTATCAGATAGCTATTAGAAATTTGACCATAGTGTTCAGCCTGTATAAAATCAGAAAAGTCGTACTTAAAGGCCATTGATTCAAGCTCTTTAGAATAAGTTACAATATTTCTTGCAGTTGGCTCTAGAATAACAGGATTCTGATTAACAACACGGTTATAACGACTTGAAACATCGTTACCTTTAGACTCTCCAGACAGGCCTGGCATGCCCTTATAAGACATAAGTGCCCATTTATTAAAAAGAGATCTAACAGCAGTTCCACTGTTGATTCCACCGCCATCTGCTACTTTACCCCTAGAGTCACCTTCTGGAGCGTCGTACATTCTACTCTGAACCTGTGTGTTACCGTAACGACTTCTTTGGCTATTACCATCAACGAAGGTAGTGTTACCATGTTGTTGAGTGCCCTCTTGTGCTTGTGGAGGATTACCAGCGTCTTCTTCTGGAAGCAATGCCCTAGTCACCTTTTTTTCACCGGTTTCATCATCAACGTAGATGAACGAAGGAGGCGCTGTAGATACTGTTGATTGTAGTTTAAATGCCATTAAGCTGCTATTCTTTTTTATATATATCCAGCTCTACTTAAACCCACTCAGAGTTGTCCATCTCAGATGTATCTGGGCGGTAAAGCAATTCGTCTACCCAGTCTTTTTGCTTAGGGTATCTATCTCCTAAAAACTTCTCTAGTGCTTTAATGTATTCACCTCGAGTATGGAAATAGTATGGGCCTTTAGAATAGACCGTACGATTAACTAGTTCATAGAGTTCTTTCAGTTTTAACTCAATATGAAAGGATTGGATATTATTGAAGAGCTCTTCTTGTTCTGCTCTAGTCCTTGTGCAAAAGACAGAGTCAACAACAATCATGTATTTTTGCCAGTTCTGGCCACTAAAGACCTCGTCTTCTAAGGTCTTTACTTTAGAATAGTTTTCACGTTTTAGATTGATCTTCGTATCTCGGCCTTCAAAGTCTTTAATGAATCGGCCGCCAAACAGATTCTGCTTTAAAAAGTAGATCTGGTCGTAGAACTTAAGTACTTTAATCTGATACTGTGGGTTGATGTCGTCGAACTTAACGTCGTAGATGATAGCTCTGACTGGGAAAAGTACGTTTGGTTTTTGTGTAGTTGAGATTAGCGCGTGTATCTTTTCACCTTTTGCAAAAAGTTTGTGCTTAATCATTGTCAATGAATTTTACATTGTCGAATTTGCTTAAGACTCCATGTTTAGGATAATCCGACCTATTAATTACAGTTAGGTTAAGTTCGATCTCTGAATCAAATAGTTCAGTCATAAAATCATGCACGCCAGCAACTGAATCTTGGTCTAAGTTGTTGAACATATAAGCAATCGAAAACTCATTAGAATCACTCTCTATTTTAGAGTTGAGTGCTCTCTTAATCATTTTACGGATATAAAGCGTAATGATAACATCAGAAGGCTCCTCGTTATACGGATCACTCTTCATCAGTCTATTAAAAATATCGGAATAAGATATTGCTAAGTCATGACCATTAGACCTATACAATTTATCGAACTCAGTTCTTGTTTTACACCAAACACATTCTATCCTAAAATTCATTACTTTAGTTGCGCCGAGAGACTTTCAATTTCAGCCTCAAGCCTTTTGATTCTCTCTTTTGTTTCTTTGATTGACGGGTTATATTTAGCACCCCATTCAGTTTTAGCACTGAACATATGCTTGTCAATTTCAGTTCCAGTTTCTAACCCTAGGTCCAAGATAATATCTTGGACCAGGTTGACTAGATTTATTCTTTCTTCATCGTTGTCTAAATCATAGACAACACGAGATACATGTTCTTCTCCGGCGCCATTTACGTTATCATCAACTACATACTTGATGACCCCGTTATCAGCAGGTTCAATACTAACCGTAATCATATCTTACTTGTTGTTTCTAGCTGCTAATGACGCTGCAGCCTCTTTCATCAATTTTCTAGACTGTTTCACGTCAGCTCGGTAAGTTTCTTTGTCTTTAATAATGGTCATTGCCCATGCTTCTTCTAGCATTGCAATCTCTTCTTTATTGTAACCAATATTAGACCAAGTATCTTTCATTCTTTCTAACACAGCCTCAAGTCTTTCAGCTTGAGCTTTTTCAGCAGCATCTAATCTGGCTTGCTGTATCTTACGGCCATTCTCCATGTTCTGCCGTCTAATCGCAACTTTGGTTGGATGGAAAAAGCTTAGCTTGCTTAAATACTTAAGCATTCCATTCTGCTTCATCATAAGTCTTCTCTGACGTCTATTCAGAGGCATCTGTGCCTGTGGCGTTGCTTGAGTTTGATTTTGCTCGTTTGTTGTTTCTTGACTCATTTGTATAATAATTAGAAATAAAAGTTTCGATTTGTTCTTTAAGTTGTTCTCTTAGGTTATCTATCTGGCTTTCTACAAGCAGTCCTATCTGTTCATTCAGTTCTGTTGCTTCCATGTCCATTTGATCCTGTAGCATTTCATAGACCTCTTTTGCTGGGATATTAACCTCAACTAGCATTGCAGCCTTGTTCTTCTTGCTGATCTTCTTCAACATCTCCATCATTACGTTAACTTCTGGAGTTGGTGCTGACTTACCGTCTGTAATTCTACGCTCTTGCTTTGGTGCCTCTTGTTTTACCGCAACAGGTTTAGCAGCGCTATTAACACTCGAGCCAATTGGGTTTAAGTCTAGTGAATAAACCTTAGCCTCTTGCTCAGATTTAGCCGACATTAAGAATTCTTTAACGATACTCTTGTTGATCTGAGTACCATCTGTAAACTTAAGCCATTTAGCATCATCTTGTACTTCAGCAGGCTGTACAATATCACCAACACGTTCGGATTTAGCCCAAACGTACCAGATTTCTTGTTGCTTGTCTTTAACTTGTGTAGACATACTATTCTTTATCTTTTTGATTATCTTTCTGAACATTATATGCCTTTTCTGCAAATTGTTTAATCATCTCAACAGACGAGCTATCTCCAATGATTGCATCAGTCTTCATCAGCCTCTTATGCCAATGCATACCGAACTCATGTTCACCCATCTTACACTTACTCTCTTCTAGGTCCTCGATTGCCGGCACCCATAATTTGTTAAATCCCATAATTATATTATTTTACTATCTTAATACGTTCTTTAAATGAAGGCGGGAAGAAGTCTGGTTTATTTATCAGACTCATAAAACTAGCGTCAATCACGTATGTAATTGCCCAGTCATCTACGCTTCTTACGCTTCGGCCAACACCCTGTTGAATTGAAACGCCAGTCTTCCAGTTATACCAATCGTTTGAGATGTTGAGCTTAGCTTTAATCAACGGATCTGCTAAACTTGGATAAGGTACTTTAAAGAAGATCTGGAATCTGCTCATACCGTCTTTTAAGTCTAGACCTTCTAGTAATGAAGGGCCCATGATAATAGAGTCTTCTTTCTGCTCAAAGAGTTCAAGCATCTCAGCCTTCTCCTTTGAACCTTCATAGTCCATTAGCCTAAAGGTATGCATTGAATGCTGTTTGATATAGTTTGTAAACTGATATGAGCCCGAGTGAATAATACCACGCTGGCCTTTATGTTTCTTTATAATCTGATCCAGGATCTTAACCACCTTTGGCAGTGAAGCTTCACGCTCTCTATAAGTTAGCTTATGTCGGTTGACAAAAATTATTGGTGACTTTTCAAAGCTAAATGAATTGTCCATACGAATAAAGCGAGCGCCTTTAATGCCCATGATTCTAGCATAAGCTCTTGGGTCACCAATTGTCGCTGACATAAAAACTTTAAAGCCAGCTTGTTCGTGTAGATACTTCTGAATCATCTTAGCCTCTTCAACACATGTAAATCTAGCCTCATCTTCTCGCTGGTCAATTACCATGGCTTCTAAGCCAACATCTTTGATTAAGTCAGCATAGTCATCAAACTTACAGTAGATGTCCTTTAGGCGGTCGAAAGCGGTAAATGCGGATGCCCAATCACTTGGTATAGTTTTCTGACCAAAGCGCTTTTTAGCAGTCTTCTTAGCAATATCTTGTGCAGCTCGGTATGTAATAGCAATACCTCTAAATTCTTGAATAGCTTTAAAGAGCGGCTCGCGACCTTTAGTTGTCATTAGATCATGTACAACTGCCTGTAATCTATTCTTGGTTTGTGTTTCAGCTGGTATATTATGGCGACTAATAAACCTGTTAAGGTAAACCACTCGGTCAATAATAGACTCGTCAATACGCGCGCTAAAATGGTTCTGTACAATCTCATCTACTTTATGTGCCTCATCAAAGAAGACAAAGTCACGCTTCTTGAACGGAGCCTCACGCTCTTGTTCGTCCATTCTAGCCTGAACGTAGTTACGTTGGATTAGCCAGAAGCTGTAGTTTAAGAGAGCAACTGGTTGTTCAATCGCACGCCTTCTGTTCTGTAGGTAGCCACAGTGACCATAACAAGAGAGTTGTTCAGCTTGTTCATAGCTCATGCCTTTCATCTTACAGTCACCGAGGCTAAATGGTAAGCTGTTGACAAAGCACTCATAGTTATCAACACCTCGAATACTTGGCCAGTTTAGGCTAAGGCGCTTAAAGTCTTTCTCATACTGGTCTTGTAGTGCTAGATCTGAAGTCACTAGATAGCCACGCTTGCCCAGCTCTTTTAGGATGTATGAGCTCCACATAGCAATGAGTGACTTACCAGTTCCAGTTGGCGCATCAATCACCACTGTAGATTCTGGATCTTCTTGATAAGCAGTCACAATCTGCTCAATCACTTCACGCTGACCTCTCCTGAAAGAGAAGTCCTCACCAAAAACTTTAGTTTCTAGTGCATGGTCTATTATGTCTTTTATAGGTCGTTCCAACAGATAACTTCTTCAACGTTAATATTAGCTTTCTTTAGTAGTTCTACACCACTCATATCACGATAGTCTTCTGAGTAGTAGACTTTTGAGATACCGGCTTGAATAATCAATTTTGCACAATCAAAACACGGGCAAGTTGTAGTATAAAGTTCAGCACCATCGCAATTCATAGTTGACTTAGCAACCTTCATAATAGCATTTGATTCTGCGTGTAGAACCTCACGCTTGGTTACAGCATCTTCTTTAGTACAGCAGCCATCACTACATTCATATCCTTTTTCGATTAGATCTAAAGTACCTTCTGGATCCTCATAGTATAAAGTATGGTCATCCTCGCATTGGTTATCAAAACCATACGGCATACCATTATAGCCAAATGAGATTAATTGTTGGTTCTTAACAATTACACAGCCAACCTTGCGTCTTTTAGCATAGCTTAGCTTTGCAAACTGGTATGCTGTCTGCATGTATATTTTTTCAATTGCGATTCTTGGCATATTTCTTTAAATAAAAAAGGTCATGCATTATATGCATGACCTTTATAAAGTTTATAGTATGTAGTTCTTAGTACTCAGGCTTTTCAATAACACCGTCATCTAATGTTGCGCCATATCCACGCTTTTAAACATCTTTAAGATCTTTTTTAGTAAGACCTTCGTTAACTACCTGATTCGCTAATGCCAAAGTGTTTAGCAGCTGCTGCCTTTAACTCATCATATGTATATTTACCGGTTAGTGCGTCATCTATTATAGTTCCACCCTTTTTACCAGAAGCGTACATTGATACGTGATCGAATCCAATCCAATCTCCACCACCAAATTCGTTCTTTTTATCAAAACCTAAATCTAATGATAATGTTTTAGAAAGTGATTGTCTTCCTAGGAATTGATCGTTATAACCTAATTTACCAGCTTTAATGTAACCTGATGCGTTTACTTTTTCGTTAAGCTCTTTTGTAGAACCATTTACAAATGATTCAAATGTTTTTGTGTATTTCATTTTATGTATTTCATTTTTTGACTCATTAAGATCGTAGCCATCCCAGTCCCATTTGAAACCTTTACCGTCAGCTGCTGTGCCTAGATAACCATACATTCCTCTGCTAAAGCCATCAAAGAAAATAGCTCCACCTTCTTCACCAAGCTCTTCAACATATTCTCTAGCTGCGTCTTCTTCCATTGCTTGAACGTAGACCTCGCCACCTTCAAATGAAAATAAGATTCCTTTTTTAAATGTTAGAGAGTCTCCTTGGTACCATTCTTCACCATCAGCCTCTTCATCGTTCGTTGGTTCGTCATACATGTCGAATTGTGGTAATTCAGAGATACCATATTCCAAAGCCTCTTTTTCTGTCTTAAAGAAATTCACCTGAGCATAATCTGGCGTTCTTTCTGTTACGTAAAATATTTTAGCCATTCTTAATTTATTTTTATTTATTTTAGTCTTCAGCAGCAGGTACATCAGCCGACCACGCTTCCATCATCTCATCCATCTTTTTAGCATATGCTTCTTTCATCCCGTTACATGATGCTTCGTACATTTCAACAGTCATTTCACCTTCTTTAACACCGTCACACGCAGACTCATATATTTCAGCCATCATGCCAGCATTAAGAGCTGCCATCTCTTTCATGTAAGATTCTACGGTATGTTCTTGGTAATCATCACCTTCATATGCTTTAGCTTCGTTACACGCTGATTCGTAGACTTCTTTTAACATTTCAGATGCTAACTTAACTTCTTCAGACTCCTCTTCAGAGTCCTCGTCTTCGTCTTCATCCTCGTCTTCATCCTCGTCTTCATCCTCGTCTTCATCCTCGTCTTCATCCTCGTCCTCATCAGACTCTTCGCCTTCTAGTTCTTCAGACTCGTCTTCATCTTCTTCGTTAGCCGTCTCTATGCCATCGTCCTCGATCTCTTCAGCTCTGTCTTCAGTTGCCACCTCGTCAGTTTCTTCTTCACTAACGTCTGGTGCGTTTACTTTCTTTGAGTACTCCTCAAATGATAAAATTTTTCTAGCCATTTTCTTTAGTTTTATTTTTGTGCTTAGGTTTTATATATCTTGCTAATCAAATAATATTTTTACGCTTAACACAGCTGTGCCTTTGATTACTCTGTGGATAGTTCCAGCTGGGATATTAATATCCACACCTGTTAGCATTGGAATTGGCATTTCATTGTCATACTGAAAGCGCCAGTCATTGTCTTCAAGAACCTCTATTGTTCGGTCCTCTTCATCCCAGTGCCATTTGAATAAGTGTTCCGGGTAGCTTGAATCAAAATGACGCATGATATAACCATCGTAGCGCTCTTCAGTAAAGGGTTTACGCTGGTCTTCAATCATCTCTATCATTTCTTCGTGCGTTACCATGGTTGATCTGATTTAAGCCCTAGTTGTTTGCCAAAAAGTGTTGGCCCATAACAAGCCCAGAAGCCGGCTTTATTAGGATCTTGTTTAGCTTTAGTGTCACATTTATGTCTTGCCCAGAATGAAGCCGCTGCCCCAGGGTCATCATTCTTAACTGCAAGTTTCGGGTCTCCCCATTCAATCTTCTTAGCTAGAATATTACCGTCTTCATCAGTTCGACCAGTGTTACGATAGACAATAAACTTCTTATTGCCACCACGTTCTGGTGAATCCAGTTTAACCTTCTTGGCCTTACCGCCACGTTCTTTATAGACTGCTGGCTTACCAACTTCAAGGTTTTTAGCCATCCAACCGCTTGGACCTTTAAGAATGATGTTGCCTTTATCCCAGTACTCTTTTACCTCTTCAAAAAGTTTAGCATAGGCCTCACTGCCCAGTCTAAAGAATGAATTGGTTAAGTCAAGGTCCTCATCGATGTGAGCCTTTAGTTCTGGCGATACATTATTCCAATCCTCAAATGTCTTTATAAATTTCATAGTTCTTTTATTCCAGTTTTGTAATCTTGTTTATGTCCATACATCACTGGAAACTCTTTCTCTAGTTCATAGCCCATCTTCTCCCAAAACTTGATTGATTTCTTATATGCATCAATCT
>Ga0115570_10000148_pt1 | contig 54023 bp, 57 predicted proteins | sample COGITO_mtgs_1205_3_FD_87294 | JGI IMG/M metagenome (GOLD analysis project Ga0115570, IMG submission 87294) | Pelagic marine microbial communities from North Sea - COGITO_mtgs_120524 | ecosystem: Environmental > Aquatic > Marine > Epipelagic | place: Germany:Helgoland, sampling site Kabeltonne... | reverse complement strand
GCACACTGAGACAAGCCCAAAAATATCAAAAATTAGTGAGAGCTAGATAATGTATGCCTCCACGCAAATTTCCCCCCTGGAGGGGCACCTTTGTTTTATATTACGCTTCGCCGGGGTAGACCATTGGGTAGACCAAAAGATAACTTGAAGAGACCCTGGGTCTTATGTAACTATATGATTTCTCATGAACGAGGTGGATATTAGCTCTTATAATAGGAGCCTAAGGTGTGTCAGGCGCACCAACCTTCCCATCCAACTATAATCTGTCCCATAACAGATCTGCATACGCTTCGCTGACAGTGAATAACGCATTCAAAACCAAAGCTTAATCAAGCAATCATCAGCTAATAATAAAAGCGCAATATCCAAGAGAAACAACAGGAAAAAAAAGGCCCCTAAAAGGAGCCTTTTAATCATACTTTTTTAGCTAAAGCTTATTGACTTACAACAAAGTCAACGCGACGATTCATCGCACGACCTGCTGATGTGTCATTGCTTGCAACAGGGCTACCCTCGCCCATGCCTACAGCAATCAATTTAGCCGCATCAATACCACCGTGGTTCACTAAGTAATGAATCACAGATTCAGCACGGTGAAGAGATAACGTCTCATTGTATGCAGTTGCACCACGATTATCTGTATGGCCTTCTACACGAACATTAACAACGTCAATCGCATCAGCAAGAGTATTAATCGCCGTATCTAATTCGCTTTTCGCATGCGCTGTTAATACCGCACTATTAGTTTCAAAGTTAACACCTGTCAACGATACAATCGTAGTACCGACAACAAGTTCACAACCTTTACTATCAACTGTTGCGCCAACTGGTGTATCAGGACATTGGTCTAAACCAACAACAACACCATCGCCGTCGCTGTCAAAAGCACAACCGTTTGCATCTAATAAAGCACCTTCAGGCGTATCCATCGAACAAGCAGGCGCTTCAGGCGCATGCTGTACAGGACAAAGCAATGTCGCTACTGCTGCACCAGCAGCAATACCCATACCAACTTCATCACTTTCTGCTTCATTCATTGCACCAGCAATCAGACCGCCCGCAATTGCGCCAGCTGTAGCACAGACCAAACGATCTGCTCCTTGATGTGATGCGCAGCCAGATAGCACGCCTAGTGCTAATACTGCTGCTGCTAATTTAACTGAAATTTTCATTATTGTTTCCTTTCTTAATAATTATTCATAAGCAAGACAAAACCGACATTTAGCATGATAATCCTCTTCATACCCTTAGCACCTATCCTTAACTACGATACTGCTTGCACAGCGACTCTAACATATTGCTCAAAACTACGAAACGCCACGGTTTAAAAGTGGCCTTAACTACATCACTTCATCTTCATGAAGCACTGACAAGTCCGCAATATCAACCTCATCTGGCAACTCACTTGTCTCTGCGCCCAATTTAATCATCAACCGAACTTCATTGATCGAATCAGCATTTTTCAATGCGTCGTCATAGCTAATTTCACCCGCTTTGTAAAGATCATAAACCGCTTGATCAAATGTTTGCATGCCCAATTCACGAGACCGCTTCATCACATCTTTAATCTCAGCCACTTTCGCTTTCTCTATTAGATCTGAGATCAAAGGCGTATTGAGCAAAACTTCAACCGCAACCACACTCCCAGAACCATCTTTTTTAGGAATCAACCTTTGAGCAATCACCGCTTTTAAATTCAGTGATAGATCAATCAGCAATTGATCACGTCGATCATCAGGAAAGAAATTAATCACGCGATCCATCGTTTGATTCGCATTATTGGCATGAATCGTCGATAAACAGAGGTGCCCCGTCTCAGCAAACGAAATGGCATAATCCATTGTCGCACGCGTTCGTATTTCACCGACCACAATCACATCCGGCGCTTGGCGCAATGAGTTCTTCAATGCCACATCGTAAGAATCAGTATCAATCCCCACTTCGCGCTGCGTAACTACACAGCCACCATGATCATGATCAAACTCGATCGGATCTTCAATCGTTAAAATATGACCCGTGCTATTTTGGTTACGGTAGCCGACCATCGCCGCTAATGTTGTCGATTTACCCGAGCCCGTAGCGCCGGTAAGTAACACCAGACCTCGCTTAGTCATCGCCAAATCTTTAATGACATCAGGCACGCCTAACGCTTCAATGGTTGGAATCGAGCCTTCCACGCGACGCAATACCATTGCCGCTTTATTACGTTGAAATAAAGCACTCACGCGAAAATGACCGGCACTGGCTGTATCGATACCGTAATTACACTCTTTATCTCGCTCGAATACCTTTTTCTGCTCATCATTCATTGTACTAATGACAAGATCACGCGCTTCGGCTTCTGTCAGCGGCGTTTGCGTTAATGTCGCTAACTGGCCATTCACTTTTAAACTTGGCGGCCTGCCAGCAGTAATAAATAAATCTGACGCATCATGTTTAACGACAGCTTTAAGAATCGTTACGATATCCATTATTTCCTCCTAACGGAATAAGTCTTTATTCACCGCACGTGTTATGGCTTCTGCTTTTGTCACTAACTGTCTTCTTACTAAGTCCAGCAAATTCTGATCCAATGTTTGCATACCGATGGCAGCGCCAGTCTGGATCGCCGAATACATTTGTGGAATTTTATCTTCACGAATCAAATTTCGAATCGCCGGCGTCCCAATCATAATTTCATGTGCCGCAATACGACCACCACCGACTTTCTTCATCAGTGCTTGAGAAATAACAGCACGTAATGATTCTGACAGCATCGACCGAACCATATCTTTTTCCGCTGCAGGGAATACATCGACAATCCTATCAATCGTTTTTGCAGCTGATGACGTATGTAACGTACCAAAGACCAAATGGCCAGTTTCCGCTGCCGTCAATGCCAAACGAATGGTCTCTAAATCACGTAACTCACCGACTAAAATAATATCGGGATCTTCGCGCAAAGCAGAACGTAATGCTTCACTAAACCCTAACGTATCCCGATGCACTTCGCGTTGATTGACCAAACATTTTTTACTTTGGTGGACAAACTCGATCGGATCTTCAATCGTCAAAATATGTTCATTATCTTTTTCATTGCGATAATCAACCATCGCAGCCAACGTGGTTGATTTACCTGACCCCGTGGGTCCTGTGACTAACACAATGCCACGTGGGTTATCCGCAATCGATTTAAAAATTTCTGGCGCACCCAGTTCTTCTAACGTTAAGACAGTCGAAGGAATCGTCCGAAAAACTGCCGCCGCACCACGGTTTTGATTAAAAGCATTAACACGAAAACGCGCTAAATTTGGAATCTCAAATGAAAAATCCGATTCAAGAAACTCTTCAAAATCTTTGCGCTGCTTATCGTTCATGATGTCATAAATCATCGCATGAACGTCTTTATGCTCCATTGCCGGCAAATTAATCCGCTTCACATCACCATCGACACGAATCATTGGCGCTTCACCAGACGAGATATGTAAATCCGATGCTTTATTCTTTGCACTAAATGTCAATAACTCTGTAATATCCACTCACGTCCCCTAAAACATTGAAAGTAATCATCAAATCACTTCTAATAGCGTGATATTTCTGATAAAGGTAGCGCGCTCAGCGCGGGCTTGCAACATGACAATCATAAAAAACCTGTCCAGCGTCACAAACCGCATAGAAAATGCCGCTTTACAAGCCAACCGTAGCCCCGCTGACATCCAACTACTCGCTGTCAGCAAAACCTGGTCAGCAGAAAAACTGCGTGATGCGGCCAGTGCAGGACTCACTGCCTTTGGCGAAAACTACTTGCAAGAAGCACTCCTAAAAATAAACCACCTCCAAGATCTTAATCTCGATTGGCATTTTATCGGGCCTATTCAATCGAATAAAACCAAAGATATCGCGCAACATTTTGACTGGGTGCAAAGTGTCGACCGTCAAAAAATCGCCCAACGCTTAGCCACACAGCTCCCCAAAGATAAGCCCCCGCTGAATGTCTGCATCCAAGTTAATATTGATAACGAACAAACAAAATCTGGCGTATCCGATACAAACTTATTCACCTTAGCCTCAGATATCGACGCACTAGAACAACTGAATTTGCGTGGCATTATGGTCATACCCAGCAAAACAGATAACCTAGAACAACGACATGCCACCTTTCATAAAGCACACACGCTCTACCAAAAACTCGCTAAAACTTACCCCAGCGTCGACACGCTATCGATGGGTATGTCAGCCGATATGAGCGCAGCGGTTGCCGAAGGCAGTACGATGGTACGCATAGGCAGCGCCCTTTTTGGTCAAAGATCTACACTAACATCGACAGGTAAAGTAAACTGACCATAATATTTACGATTCGTTGAAAGAAGAGAGTATGAAAGACTGCAAAATCGCTTTTCTCGGTGGCGGCAACATGGCACTTAGCCTCATTGGCGGCTTAATTGCCGATGGCTTCAATCCAGCACATATTCACGTCTCTGATCCGGATTCGAGCCGCCTTGAAACGATCAAAGCAAGTTACGCCATCCAGACTCACACTGATAACATCAGCGCTATCAAAAACTGCCAAGTCATTGTCCCAGCCGTTAAGCCACAACAATTACAACACGTCGTTAAGCAATGTTCCCCACATTGGCAACCTGACATGATGTTAATTTCTATTGCTGCTGGTATTCGCCTAGACGATATTGCACGATGGCTCGCACACCCTGAGGCTGCTATTGTCAGAACGATGCCCAACACACCGGCATTAGTCCAAGCAGGCGCGACTGCACTGTACGCCAACGAATTCGTCTCAACACAACAGCAAGAACTCGCTGAATCAATTCTGCGCGCTGTCGGATTAGCCCTCTGGGTAAAAGACGAAGAACTGCTCAATACCGTCACCGCATTGTCAGGCAGCGGCCCGGCCTATTTCTTTCTCGTCATGGAAGCCATGGAAGCCGCTGCAGTTGAACTGGGCTTAGATCAAAAAACCGCCAAACTGCTCTGCTTACAGACCGCATTCGGCGCCTCAAAAATGGCATTAGAAAGTGGCGATTCAACCGCCTTATTAAGACAAAAAGTAACCTCTCCGGGCGGCACAACAGAACGCGCCATTCATGAATTAGAAGATGGTGGACTGAGAGCAATATTTCAAAACGCCCTCATTGCAGCCGCTTTAAGATCAAGAGAATTAGCCACACAACTCGGTGAAGACCATGCCTAATACCTACTTTAGTGACCCGTTAATCTTTTTAATCGATACCCTTTTTAGTCTTTATATACTGATCGTAGCCTTCCGTATCATCATGCAGTGGGCGCAGTGGGAATACCACCACCCTATTGTCCAATTGATCATTAAAGCCACTCAAGTGCCGGTCAAAACCTTACGTCGTTTTATTCCACCTATCGGCCGCTGGGATACTGCAACGATTGTTCTGTTATTCGCCTTAACCTTTTTTAAGCTCTTTTTAATAAATGCCATTCAATCAGGACAAGCCTATCCCGGTTTCTTTCTAGGCTGGTTACTGGCTGACGTTTTTTCCTTATTTATCACTATCTTCACCTTCAGTATCATCTTTGAAGTCGTCCTGAGCTGGGTTATCCCACCGGGGTCTGAAAACCCAATCAAACCATTAATTCACAGTATGAATCAACCCTTATTAAAACCTATCAGGCAAGTCATGCCCGCCATGGGTGCATTAGATTTATCTCCCCTTGTCGCAGTCATCGGTTTACAGCTGCTATCCATGCTGGTTATACCCCTTTTAATTGGCCAAGTTTAACGCCCCTTTTACATTGCACAAACGTCCTCAACTATTTAGACTTTATATCACTCGTTACTAAGGAATAAGCCGACATGCCGGACTCCATACCAGCCAATTCAGTCGGTCTGATTAGCCCACAAACGCTCCATATTGAAACCCCTATCACACTCGAGTGTGGTCAGGCTCTACCTGCCTACGATTTAGTCTTTGAGGCCTATGGGAAGCTCAATCAGACTGCCTCCAATGCCATTTTGATCTGCCATGCATTGTCTGGCGATCACCATGTCGCGGGTTACCATACCATGGAAGATAAAAAACCGGGCTGGTGGGACAATGTTATCGGGCCCGGTAAGGCCATTGATACCAACCACTTCTTTGTTGTCTGCCTCAATAATTTAGGCGGCTGTAATGGCTCGACAGGTCCAACCAGTATTAACCCAGACACTAACACCCCTTACGGCCCTGACTTTCCTATTGTCACCGTCAATGACTGGGTCAAAAGCCAAGCCATACTGGCCGATAACCTCAATATCCAACAATGGGCTGCCGTTGTCGGTGGCAGCCTCGGTGGTATGCAAGCCATGCAATGGGCTATCAGCCTGCCAGAACGCTTAAAACACGTCCTCATCATCGCCGCAACCCCTAAATTATCCGCCCAAAATATCGCTTTTAATGAAGTCGCCAGAACAGCCATCAAAGCTGATCCGGAGTTCCATGAAGGTTATTACGCCTCGCACGATACTTTGCCTAGAAAAGGCCTCGGGCTTGCGAGAATGTTAGGTCACATTACCTATCTCTCTGACGAAGCAATGGGGGAAAAGTTTGGTCGTGAACTACGCCATGACAGCATCAATTACGGTTTCGATGTCGAGTTCCAAATCGAAAGCTACCTACGCTATCAAAGTGAAAGTTTTGCCGAACAGTTTGATGCCAATACCTATTTACTGATGACCAAAGCACTCGATTACTTTGACCCTGCCAGTGCTTTTGAAGGTGATTTTGCCCAAGCAGTATCAAAAATTCAAGCAAAATGTCTCGTCATTTCATTTACCACCGACTGGCGTTTTTCGCCAGAACGATCTCAAGAAATCGTCAATGCCCTCTTATCAGAAAATAAAGAGGTGACCTATGCTGAAATAGAAGCAACACAAGGCCATGACGCCTTCCTATTGCCCATTAGCCGCTATCATGACATTTTCACTGCTTATATGAAAAAAGTCGCGTCAGAGGTAATGCCATCATGAGCCTAAGACCTGATCTACAAATTATTTTTGACTGGATCCCCTCTGGTGCCCGTATCCTCGATTTGGGTTCTGGCGATGGCACCTTGCTCGCTGCTTTGCAAAAACACGATGTCACCGGTTACGGTCTTGAAATCGACAATAGCCAAATTGCACATTGTATCGAATCAGGGATTAATGTCATTCAAGCCGATTTAGATCAAGGCTTGCCACAATTTGCAGATCAAAGTTTTGACTACGTCATCCTATCCCAAACATTACAAGCGGTTAAACGCCCCGACTTTCTACTCGACGAAATCATCCGCGTCGGCAAGCAAGCCATCATTGGTTTCCCCAACTTCGGCCACTGGCAATGCCGACTACAACTCGTTTTTGGCGGCCACATGCCCATTTCCAGAACCTTGCCAAACCGCTGGTATGACTCTGTCAATATTCACCTTTGTACCATCAAAGACTTCGAAAATCTCTGTACAGACAAGCAAGTCCACATCCAACAGCGCTGTATTGTTGATCATGCACACCAGGACAGTCTGGGTATCAAAATTGCCCCCAATCTCTTCGGTGAGATCGCACTCTATCAAATTAAGAAATCAGATTAATGAAACCCTACCAACAACAATTTATCGAATTCGCATTACAAACTGGCGTCTTACGTTTTGGCTCCTTTACGCTAAAATCTGGCCGTGTCAGCCCTTATTTTTTTAATAGTGGCTTATTTAACACGGGTGGTAGCTTGGCCAAATTAGGTCAATTCTATGCTCAAGCTATTGTCGAGTCCCAACTCGATTTTGACCTATTGTTTGGCCCTGCCTACAAAGGTATTCCGCTGGCTTCGACCACCGTTGTCGCTTTAGCCGAACATCATCAACGCGATATTCCCTATACCTTTAACCGCAAAGAAGCCAAAGATCATGGTGAAGGTGGCCAACTTGTCGGCGCCGAGCTCAACGGCAAAGTACTCATCATTGACGATGTCATATCCGCTGGCACCTCTGTCAGAGAATCAGTCGAGATAATTAAAATACAAAATGCCCGACCTGCAGGTGTCATTATCGCACTCGACCGACAAGAAAAAGGTCAAACAGAACAGTCCGCCATTCAACAAGTTGAAACGGATCTCAACATTCCCGTAATCAGTATTATTAGCCTTACCAACCTGCTTAATTACCTAAAAGATAATCCTCAATTTGCAGAAAATTTACCGGCAGTAGAAGCTTATCGTGAACGTTATGGTGTCAAGATATAAGTCGACTTAATGTCCCATTAACAATTTTATTGAAATCAATAATGTCACGACTTCAAACGCACGTTTGATCCATTGATTACCGTAACGCAACGCCATATGTGATCCCAAATAACCGCCAATAAACGAACCTAGCAGCAAAGCAGGGAGCCACTCCCAAGGAATGTCACCCATTAAGCCCAATGTCAGTGCCCCACTGCCATTCCAAAACAGACCGACCATCGTCAAGGTATAAGCCACTGCACGTTGGTAATCCATACCAAACCAACGCACCAACCACAGCGTGGCAAACAATCCCGTGCCAGACGTTAATGATCCATTCAACACACCTAGAATAAAACAGAACACCGCCGCCAAATAATAATCCAGTCCGATCTCGATGATGTGGGTCATAAGATTGTCCCAGCTCAGTACTAACAACAGAGCAGACACCCGGTCCGCCCGTCAACAAACCCAAAGCAATTTCAGCCAATCGATCTGGTACTAATAAGATCAGGTTGGCACCCAAAATCACGCCTGGGATTCCAAACAACAACATCAACAATACAAACTGATGTTCTAACACACTCTGTGACAAATAGCGTAAGGCCGCGCCAACCCCCCAGCGCCACGCTTGCCACTTTATGAGTCGCCAACGCCACGCCAAATGACAAACCCAGAAATAACAGCACAGGAAATTGAATTAAACCGGCGCCACCACCACTAAATGCCGAAAAAGTATTCGCCACCAATGAAACTAAAAGCAAAATAATGTGATCTAAACCATTCAACTTTATAAAAACTCACTATAGAATACAGGCCATGAAAATAAATACATCACAGATAGTCACTTGCCTCAGCCTTTTATTGACACTGACCAGCTTATCCAGCTATGCCGGACAAGTTTACCGTTTTAAAGATAACAACGGCGTCAAAACCATGAGTAAAACGCTGCCACCCTACGCAGTACAACAAGGTTACGATATTCTAGATGACAGCTCTCTCCGCGTCATAGAAACCGTCAGCCCAGCCCCTACTAAAGAAGAAATTGTCGAATACAACCGGCAACAAGCCGCTGAGAAAGAACAAAAATTCCAGGCAGAAATCGAGGCTAAAAAAGCAACAGAGCGTCGCCGCCAAGCAATGTTATATGATGCCAACCTAAAAGCCAGTTATCGAACAGAAGACGAATTACTCAAAAAGCGTGAAACTGAATTACTATATTTTCAAAATCAAATTGAAAAAACAGAACTCACCCTAAAACGTAATAAAGACAAGTTCCACCATTTTCAACAACAAGCCGCAGATATTGAACTCAGCGGCAGAGCCGTTACAGGTAATCTCAAAAAACGCTTAGTGGCAACAGAATAAGAAATTAAAAACAGCCACTCTGAATTAGCACGCCTAGGCCAAGAAAATAAAGCCAGCATCGAACAGTATGATCAAGACCTTCTCAGATTACGTGAGCTACTAGCGAGAGACGCTCCAAAAGTACAAGCTAATCTGTAATTAAGTCGCGTAAGACCGACAATAAGCGCTGATTATCTTGCTCGTTACCTATCGTAATGCGTAAATATTGCACAATACGATCTTGCTTAAAATGACGCACAATCACGCCTTGCGCTCGCAGCCCTTCAGCCAACACTGAAGCATCTTCTCGCTGATGACGTACAAACACAAAATTAGCGGCCGATGGAATCACATCAAACGCCAAGGCTGTTAATCCTGTCACCACCCTCTCACGGCTTTGTATAATGCGTTGGCAGGTGTCTTCAAAATAAGCCTTATCTTCAAAGGCGGCAATGCCTGCCGCAATCGCCAAACTGTCTAAAGGATAAGAGTTAAAACTATCTTTGACTCGGGTGAGCGCTTCAATCAAATCAACATGGCCAATCGCATAACCAATTCTCAAGCCCGCTAAAGAACGTGATTTTGATAATGTCTGCGTCACCAATAAGTTGGGGTAACGGTCAACTAAAGTGATCGCACTCTCACCACCAAAATCAATATAAGCTTCATCCACAACAACCACGGAATCTGTGTTGAGTTTAAGTAAACTGTCAATTTCATCAAGTTCTAAGAAACGACCTGTTGGCGCATTCGGGTTTGGAAAAATAATACCGCCATTAACACGTGCATAATCTGCCGTATTAATCGCCAACGCATCATCCAAGGCAATAAGCGCATAATCAATGCGGTACAGGCCACAATAAACCGGATAAAAACTATAAGAAATGTCAGGGAATAAAATAGGCGCTGATTGCTGAAATAAACCATGAAAAATATGCGCCAATACTTCATCAGACCCATTGCCAACAAAAACTTGCTGCGAATCGACATGGTAATAGTCCGCAATAGCTTGTTTTAAATCACTGGCATCAGGATCAGGGTATAAACGCAACTGATCGCCATCATACGATTGAATCGCCGCTAACGCTTTTGGAGAAGGCCCATAAGGGTTTTCATTGGTATTGAGTTTAACAAGACTCGCGACTTTCGGCTGTTCACCGGGCACATACGGATCCAACTCATGCACAATCGGACTCCAAAACCGGCTCATCGGCAGTCCTTCAAACGGTATTCAGCAGAACGTGCATGCGCTGTCAAACCTTCACCTCGCGCTAACACAGAAGCCAAACGGCCCATGGTTTGGGCACCTTGTTCAGAGACCTGAATCAAGCTTGACCGTTTCTGAAAATCATAAACACCCAATGGCGAACTAAAGCGGGCTGTACGCGATGTAGGCAAAACATGATTTGGCCCTGCACAATAATCACCCAAAGCTTCTGCCGTATAACGGCCCATGAAGATGGCACCCGCATGACGTACTTTCTTCGCCATCGTCATCGGCTCATCAACTGATAACTCCAAATGCTCTGGCGCAATAAAATTAACCACATCAATGGCTTCATCTAAATCTTTGACAAGGATCAAGGCCGCACGATCTGACAGGGATTTTTGAATAATCTCAGCGCGTTCCATTGTCGGGAGTAACCGACCAATCGCTGCCTCAACTTGATCTAAGAACCCAGCATCTTGCGAAATCAAAATAGATTGCGCATCTTCATCATGCTCAGCTTGCGAGAATAAATCCATCGCTATCCATTCAGGATCCGTTTTGCCATCACACACAACCAAAATCTCTGATGGCCCAGCAATCATATCGATACCGACTGTGCCAAAGACCATGCCTTTCGCCGTTGCCACATAAATATTACCCGGCCCGACAATCTTATCCACTGGTGGAATCGTCTCAGTACCATAAGCCAAAGCCGCAACAGCCTGAGCCCCGCCAATGGCAAAAATACGGTCGACACCCGCAATAGTCGCAGCTGCCAATACTAAATCGTTCACTTCACCATCAGGCGTTGGCACAACCATGATTAATTCGCTAACACCCGCTACTTTAGCCGGAATCGCATTCATTAAAACAGAAGAAGGATAGGCCGCTTTACCGCCAGGAACATATAAGCCAGCACGACCTAAAGCCGTCACTTGTTGACCCAATACGGTGCCATCGGCTTCAGTATAAGTCCAAGAATCTTGCTTTTGATGTTCATGATAAGCACGAACACGATCAGCCGCTGCTTGTAACGCAACGCGCTGTGCATCAGGAATAGAGCGCAACGCCGCTCGCGCACGCGATAAAGGCAGCTCTAACTCTGCCATTGATGTGACTGATAATCGATCAAAACGACGGCTATACTCCAATACCGCCTCATCACCACGCTCTTTCACATCGGCCAGAATTCCTCTAACCGTATCTACCACCTCCATATCAGATGATGCATCCCAAGCCAAAACAGCTTCTAGCTGTGGCTGAAAATCACTTGCTTCTGTCGTCAGTCTTTTTAATTCAACCATTGCTTCGTTCTGCCACTGCTGCACGGACATCATCAATAAAAGCTTGAATACGGACATGCTTCATTTTCATCGAGGCTTTATTGACGACCAAACGCGAACTGATTTCTGCAATATGTTCCATCGGTACTAACCCATTTGCCCGCAATGTATTACCGGTATCAACCACATCTACGATACGATCGGCTAAGCCCACCAACGGCGCCAGCTCCATAGACCCATAAAGCTTAATAATATCGACTTGTTGGCCTTGCTCAGCATAAAAGCGACGGGTGCTTTCTACAAACTTCGTCGCCACTTTTAAGCGGCCTTTAATCTCAGCCTCGTCTATCCTACCCGCCGTCATTAATTTGCAACACGCAATCTTCAAATCAACTGGCTCGTAGAGCTCTGCTCTAGGATGTTCTAACAACACATCTTTACCAGCAACACCAATATCCGCACCACCATATTCAACATACGTGGGGACATCAGAAGCACGAACAATAATTAATCGTACATCAGGCTGATTGGTATCTAGAATCAACTTTCTACTTGTTTCAGGATCGTCTAGAGGTTCAATTCCCGCCGCTTTCAACAACGGTAATGTTTCCTCAAAAATACGGCCCTTTGATAATGCTAATGTCAGCATTTCAGACATAAAAACTCACCTTAAGCCGAACCAGGGACACGACGAATCTTTGCCCCCAATTGCTGTAATTTCTCTTCAATACACTCATAACCACGGTCGATATGATAAATACGCTCGACGACAGTCTCACCTTCAGCTACTAAAGCAGCTAACACTAATGATGCTGAGGCTCTTAAATCTGTTGCCATTACGGGCGCTGCCGTTAACCTTTCTTCGCCATGACTGAAAACCGTATTACCTTCAATCTGCAAATTTGCCCCCATGCGCTGCATCTCTTGTACATGCATAAAGCGATTCTCAAAAACGGTCTCAACAATGGTCGCTTGACCCTCAGCCACACTATTCAAAGCTGTAAACTGTGCTTGCATATCGGTTGGAAATGCCGGATAGGGTGCCGTTCTAATATTCACGGCTTTCGGACGCTGGCCATGCATATCAAGGCTAATCCAATCATCGCCCACTTCAATATCCGCACCCGCTTCTTCTAATTTCAATAAAACGGATTCTAATTGATTCGCATCGGTATCTTTTAATTTCACTTTACCGCGAGTAATGGCAGCAGCAACCAAATAAGTCCCAGTCTCAATCCGATCAGGCAAAATATTATACTTAGTGCCATTAAGCGATTTAACACCTTCAATTTCTAATGTCGCAGTACCGATACCCGTTATTTTTGCACCCATACTATTTAAGTAATCAGCAAGGTCAACCACTTCGGGTTCACGTGCTGCATTCTCAATAATAGTTTTTCCTTCAGCCAAAGTCGCCGCCATCATCAAGTTTTCTGTACCTGTTACCGTCACTTGATCCATCAGAATGTGCGCGCCTTTCAGGCCGCCACCATCCGTTGCTCTGATATAGCCGTTTTCAACTTTAATATCAGCGCCCATTTGTTCTAAACCGCGTAAGTGCAGGTCAACTGGGCGCGAGCCAATCGCACACCCGCCGGGTAATGACACATCAGCCTTACCAAATTTGGCCAATAAAGGACCTAATACCAAAATAGAAGCCCGCATCGTTTTAACTAAATCGTAAGCCGCTTCCGTATCAGTCAACGTCGTCGGGTCAATCACCACACCAGAGCGTTCGTCGACTGTTAGTGTTACACCCATCCGGCCTAGCAACTCTAATGTTGTCGTAATATCGTGCAAATGAGGCACATTGCCCACCCGAACCGGTGAATCCGATAATAAAGCGCCCATTAAGATGGGCAACGCCGCATTCTTAGCGCCAGATATCCGGATCTCGCCATCCAAGATGGGGCCGCCAGTGATAATTAATTTATCCATGTAATCTCTATGTTTGTATTGTCGAGTTTAAGTTTAAGCTTTTTAACAAGGTGCCGATGTCTTTAAGGCAAGCGCATGTAATGCACTCTCAAAGCTTGTCCCTAAGGTTGCATAAACCATCTTATGCTGGGCAACTAAGCCCTTCCCTTTAAATGAAGGACTTTCAACAAACGCCTCAAAATGCTGGCCATCATCACCCAACACCTCAACTTTCGCATCCGGCAAACCTGCCTCGATCAATTTTTTAATGTCTGACGCTTCCATCATGTATTCCATATTTCTCAATTATTGGGCACAGGTAATAATTCGTCTAAACCACTCGCTGATGCAATCGCCAACATCTGTGCCGGGATATGGTGAAAAACCAACGGTTTCTTTGCTTGTTTTGCAGCCCGCATCCAATGAACTAATAATGCCAGACCAGCACTATCACTCAACGTCACGTCCGACAAATCAATCTGAAATGTCGATAACGACCCGACCAAAGATTGAATCTCATTCAACACACTATTGACCGTCGCAAAAGTCAGTTCACCACTCACCAGCACCATCTCTGACGATTTATCCAAATTAATGGCTATCGTGTTGCTCATCCCTTTACTTTTGCATTACGTGCCGCTAAATTATCAATCAATAACGCCACCCCACCTTTACGTATTTCAGTAGCAAAAGTAGAGCGATAATTAGTCACTAAGCTAATACCATCTATCTTGACATCATAAACTTTCCAAGCGTCTTGTTTATTTGAATACATCGATAACGCCATCGGGATAGAGGGGCCACCGGCTTGTAAAATTTCCATTCTCACTTTGACTTTTTTCTTAGCTAGGTTATCGCGAAAAGGCAAAAAAACAATCTCTTCATCAGAATATTCCAACATCGCTGTGGTATAGGTTCTCACTAACAACAAACGGAATTCCTCAATAAAGCGTTCACGTTGTTCAGGACTAGCCTTACGCCAGTTTTTACCTAAAGCCAATTTCGACATTTTGGCAAAATCGAAATTCGGCAACAAAATATCATCCACAAGGCCATAAACAATCTTTGGATCTTCTTCTATCTTATCTTCATTATCTTTTAAAGCCTGTAACATACGATCAGAGGCATCTTTCACCAAAGCCTGTGGTTCAGGCATAGCTTCATCAGCCACTGCCACAGCAGAGCCTAAAAACAACGGGGTCACCATTGCCAATAGCAATGTGAACCAAACAGGTTTAGCAAAAAGTTTTAACATTTATTCATTCCCTCCTGCTTTACTAAACAGAAATTGGCCAATCACTTGTTCCAGCACCAATGCTGGTTGTGTTAGCTCTATGACATCACCATCTTTCAAAAATTCTTCTTCAGCACCAGCTTCAAGGCCAATATACTGTTCACCCAGTAAGCCCGCAGTGTAAATACTCGCCGCCGTGTCAGTTGGTAAAGTACTAAAGCTCGCATACAAATTCAGCACCACACTGGCACTATAAGTGTCCGAATCTAAAGTAATACTTTCAACACGTCCGATTCTTACACCCGCTAATGTCACGGGTGAACGGGCTTTCAAACCACCTACATTCTCGAACTCTGCTGTTACTCGGTAGCCGGGCTCATCATTAAATGACGTTAAATTACTGACCTTCATCGCAAGAAAAAACAACGCCAATAAGCCGAGAATAACAAACAACCCCACCGTCACTTCCGTACTCTTTTTTTGTCTCATCCTATACCTCTCCAAACATCAGCGCTGTTAACACAAAATCTAAACTCAAAATAGCAAACGCTGAATGAACAACTGTCCGCGTTGTCGCACGTCCCACACCTTCTGAGGTTGGAATCGCATCATGGCCTTCAAACAAGGCAATCCAGGTCACCACAAAGCCAAATACCACGCTTTTAATCACACCATTCATAATATCAGCATACAAATCTGTCTTCGTCTGCATTTGGGTCCAAAATGCACCATCATCCACGCCCAACAAACCATACCCGACGATATAACCGCCTATAATACCAACCGCACTAAAAATAGCGGCTAATAATGGCAATGAAATAAACCCAGCTAAAAACCGCGGTGTAATGATCCGGCGAATAGGGTCAACCGCCATCATTTCCATCCCCGATAACTGTTCAGTACTTTTCATTAAACCAATTTCTGCTGTTAAGGCCGATCCTGCACGGCCAGCAAATAACAGCGCACTCACCACTGGACCCAACTCACGCACTAATGACAGCGCAACCATGACACCTAATGACTCTTCAGCACCAAAATCAACCAGCGTGTAATAGCCCTGTAGGCCAAGTACCATACCGACAAACAGCCCTGAAATTAAAATAAGAAAAACCGATAAAACGCCGACAGAATATAACTGCTGAATCACCAGCGAAAAACGCATTAGCGTACTCGGAATCCCAGCAAGTATCGCCATTAAAAATAAATAGCCACGACCTAATCGTTCACTTGTGCCAATAGCCCACCGGCCTAATCGTTGAATACTGTCCATTACTTCGCTGCCTTTGAACGCAATAAATCATCCTCAAACCCGACACCTGGATAATGAAAAGAAACTGGCCCATCCGGCAATCCTTTCATAAACTGCTTTACCCACTCTGATGACGAATTTTGTAACGTCTCAGGTGTGCCACGTTCAATCACGCGACCATCTGATAACAAATAAATATCGTCCGCAATCGCCATTGTTTCCTCAAGATCATGAGAGACCACAATACTCGTCAGTCCCATTGACTGATTAATACGCTTAATCAAATTCACCAATGTCCCCATCGAAATAGGATCCTGCCCGGTAAAAGGTTCATCATACATAATCATCATCGGATCTAATGACACAGCCCTTGCCAAAGCGACACGCCGCGCCATTCCCCCTGATAACTCAGCTGGCATCAAATCTTTCGCATTACGCAAACCCACCGCTTGTAACTTCATCAAAACCAAATCGCGGATCATCGACTCTGGCAGATCCGTATGCTCGCGTAATGGAAACGCCACATTATCGAAAACAGAAATATCTGTTAGTAATGCACCACTTTGGAACAACATGCCCATTCGCTTACGTAATTCGTATAACTGCGCATGTTTCAATTGGTGTACATCTTGACCGTCAATTTTAATTGACCCTTGGTCAGGAAGCAATTGACCGCCAATAAGTTTAAGTAACGTTGTTTTACCTGTGCCACTTGGGCCCATGATAGCCGTGACTTTGCCGCGGTAAATATCGAGATCTACCCCTTTAAAAATCGCCCTATCTCCACGGTAAAAGTGCAAATCCCTGATTTCTATCAGTGGCACCGCTGCCTCCAAGCAAATTAATGAAATTCAAAAAGTGTTAATTCTCGATAATATAGCGCCTTAAGTCAAATCAAGTTATGGCAAAACAACGACTACTCAGCCACATTCCAACAACATAATTCGTTTTGATAGACTGTTCACAGATAAAAAAGCCAAAACATCTCACAATAACCAGTATGAATAACCTTTTCTCACATAAACTCAAAATAACGATGATGCAAAGCAAACCTTTACTAATGGCACACGCTCAGGCTAAACAAGTCTAGAAATCAATGACAATAATTAACGACATCACGGTATACGCTGACTCACTTAATCAAAGTGACAAGGCCGAGCAATTAGCACAACACTTATCCTTAGCCGTTTCCAACATGCTGACTAATGATAAGCCGCAGCTACTTGTTTCTGAAGCACATATCGCCGTCACCAGCCCTGAGTTAGGCAAACCCATTTGGATCGACTTCACACAAGGCAAAAATGCCCACCGAAGAAAATTTGGTGGCGGTCGAGGCCAAGCGCTCGGCAAGGCCATCGGACTCAAAAAAGGTGCTACACCCACCATACTTGATGCCACAGCCGGATACGGCCGTGATGCCTTTGTCTTAGCCACACTTGGTTGTCACATTACCTTAATCGAGCGAAACCCCATTCTAGCCACCTTATTAGAAGATGCCATCAACCGGGCTCAAATCGATCCAGAAACACAAGATATCGCAAAGAATATGCAATTGATTCATCAAAACTCAGTTGATTATTTGGCCCAATTGTCACCAGAACAATACCCTGATGTTGTCTATATTGACCCCATGTATCCGAGCCGACAAAAAGCAGCCTTAGTCAAAAAAGAAATGCAATTGCTCCACCAACTGATCGGGCCAGACACCGACAGTTCAGAATTACTAAAATCAGCAAGAAAAAGTGCAAAGAAAAGAGTCGTCATCAAAAGACCTAAGACAGCCTTACCAATCAACGAACAAAAGCCAAGCACAACGGTCGAAAGTAAAAACACGCGTTACGATGTCTACGTAAGTTAACAGACATAAAACAATGAAAGGATTAAAATGAACCTACTTTTTAATTGCCTAATATTAGGTATGACACAAAAAGCTTGAACCAACCAAGCAGATGGTATTAATTAAAAATACTCTCGATGCAAGAAGGAAAAACAGTCAATGGATTCTATGAGAATCAAAACTTATGGATTAACAGATAGTGATTTGATCTCCCTCAAATCTATACTCGCGTTATCGACTGGCGCGCTGAATAGTGAATGGGCGATCATTAAATCTGGCCAAGTAGAACTCCATATTTACTCTCTATCTACCACTGAGGGTAAAATTGCTTGGCAATCACATAACAAAGGCTATAACGCTATTTTGTCGACACAACCCGCCCACGATCAATCAATTGACTTCATCTTAAAAAGACCGCTCAGAGCACGAAATTTTATTGAAGTATTAAACGAAGTCGCTGAGAAAGTGAGATTAAAAGATCAAAGATAAACCATCACAAGAAAACTAAGCTAATCTCTTAAAATCAACTTTATTACTGATACCCCTCCCGAACAAACCCCTGAAATAACGAATAAGATCAAAATGTAAGGTAATATGCCCAAAAAATAGCCCTGACCCCATTAATTCGTCAGATAAAAATAAGGCCCATCTTGAATGGGCCTTATTAATTGAAAGCTAAACAAATTAAATAAGTTTATTTATTTTCTGTTGGAAACATAATATGAGCATAAGGTGTGTCTCCCCACATGACATAAGGACCACCATTATGAGGGTCAGTTGAAACACCTTTCAATAGTTCTTTAGGTACAATGACCATCACATGTGGCCCTTCCTCAACCCAGGCATCACCATTATTGGGATCTGTCGCAGCAGGATCAGAATTACTGACATGCGCATCGCCTTTTAACATGTAACCTAAGCCGACTCGATCAGTTGAGAATTCTTCCCCTTTAGCAATAGCACGCATCCATTTCATCCACACAGCATCATTACACATGGGGTGTTTATCACCTGGAATAAGATGAATATTGGGCATGCAGTGCCATTCATTTGTCCCCTTCCTTAAAACAGTATGACCATCCATCCCATAAATAGTGGCATGTTTACTGACGTGTGATGGTGCAGCAGATTCAGCTCTAGCGATAATATCTTCTGTTGTTTCGTGGCTTTGAACGTTGAAAGAAACAAGTAGCAATGCAATCAACGGCGTTACAAACTTTATAAAATATTTCATGATTATTCTCCTTAACTTTAGATTTATTAATCACGTCGCACTGTCTAAATCGAGTTTAATGAAACTGGTTTAAAGGGACGTTGTTTAATTATGGACCTTTTTTATCAATTATTAAACAGGGAGGCATTTTGTAAATTATTGATTAGTAAGATAATAGTTGGTCACACTAAATTCGTAAGCTGTAAGCCCATGCAAGGCATAGTTCGGTCGCTATTTTGGCCACCGATATGATTACAAGCTAAAAAAGGCAATCGAAACTTACAAGTTTAAGGTAACTAAGATCCCCGCTAAGCCACATATAGCGATAAGTCCACCCTTCATGGCCTTATCGTAATATTTTTGCCCTTCTAGCGTAGATGAAGTCCTTAATAATTCAATAAAAGGAATAAGCGTTATCATCCTACGTCTTTTTGGAACCATATTATTAGGCATTGAATAAATAGGAAATAAGAACCAAGCTGTACCCACCAAAAATACTAAGAAACTAATAGTATGAATAATCGCTATTATTTTCCCTTCCACTTTTATTATCTCTCATAGGTAAGTTATTTAATTAACTATGTATAACGAGGTGTCAAAGTCTTTTTTATTTCTTTGCTTTCTCATCTAGTACTCTCAACCGTGCCATTTTATCCGCAATTTGAATTTCTAAACCCCGGTTAACTGGCTGGTAATACTGTCTTTCAGAAAAGTCTTCAGGAAAATAATTTTCCCCAGCTGCATAGGCATCAGGTTCATTATGCGCGTAGCGATATTCTTTGGCGTAGCCCAAGTCTTTCATGAGCTTTGTTGGTGCATTACGTAAATGCAACGGCACTTCGCTTGAACCTTGTGAGCGAACATCGGCCATCGCAGCATTAAACGCACTGTAGACGGCATTACTTTTAGGTGCACAGGCTAAATACACCACAGCTTGGGCTATTGTTAATTCGCCTTCGGCTTTGCCTAGTTTTTCATAACTCTCCCACGCATCCAACGCGATGCGTAGCCCACGTGGATCGGCGTTACCAATATCTTCTGATGCCATTCGCACAATACGTCGCATCAAATAAACCGGATCACAACCACCATCTAAGATGCGGCATAACCAATATAAAGACGCGTCAGGCGATGAGCCTCGAACTGATTTATGTAAAGCTGAAATTTGGTCATAAAAGGCTTCGCCACCTTTATCAAAGCGACGCAAACCACCCGCTAACACTGATAGTACATCCTCTTCTGACACCGACGATTGGTCTTTGCTATCAGCTAAATCAATAACAATTTCTAATAGATTTAAAACACGACGGCCGTCACCGTCTGACGCTTGTGCCAGCATATCTCGTAAAGCAGGGTCTATCTCAACACCCCGATCGCCTAAACCCAAAACCTCATCCGACATCGCACGATCAATAATTTCACGACAGTCTTCAGGTTCTAATGACGTCAGTACATACACCCGTGCACGGGATAATAAAGCGTTGTTTAATTCAAATGAGGGGTTTTCAGTAGTCGCACCAATAAAGGTGAACGTGCCATTCTCAACATAAGGCAAAAAGGCATCTTGCTGCGATTTATTAAAACGGTGAACTTCATCAACAAACAACATGGTTTGTCGGCCTTGCTCTTGCTGTAATTGCTGCGCTCTTGCCACAGCAGCTCTAACTTCCTTCACACCCGCTAATACGGCAGATATCGTCAAAAACTCCGCTTCGCAATAACCCGCGATCAATTTAGCTAAGGTGGTTTTTCCTGTGCCCGGGGGTCCCCAAAAAATCATCGAGTGCGGTTGACCATTAGCGATGGATTGGCGTAATGGCTTACCTTCCGCTAATAAATGTTTCTGGCCAATATAACTGTCTAAATCTTTGGGTCGCATCCGATCGGCCAGTGGCCGGCTCATCGGATCCTCTAAGCCTTCAAATAAACTCACTGATTAACATCACCAACGACATCAACACCTTCTGGTGTGACAAAAACAAATTCATCTGCTTCTAGTTCGATATTTTCCTGTACATCGCTAAACACCAAACGGGTAGTTTGATCAAAGCTGTCTTGCATAATCATCTGGCGTAATCCAGCTTTATCAAACGCAAAGCGGACTGTCTGAAAATTAGATTCTGTGTCTTTCGGCGTCAATTCAACCCATGACAAATCATCGTCAGACACAACATCACGTACCTGATATTTCTCTTCTGGCAATATTTCGCCTGACAATAACGTCGCTGGTGTATCAGTTAAAGCTTCTTCTTGTGATTGGACAGTCACCTGCTCTAAATCGACATCGTAAAACCAAATCCGTGTGCCATCGGCCACAATTTCTTGCGGGTAAGGCGCGAGGTAATCCCAACGAAATTTTCCCGGCCGTTCTATAATAAACTGGCCTCGGGCTTGTTCAATTACTTCGCCTTTCAGGCTTAATACGGTTTGCTCAAATTGTGATTTAAAAGTCACGACCGTCTGTAAAAACACCGTTAACTTTTCAGAAGCAGGTTCTCCTGCATAAGCTGATACTGAAAACGAAAAACAGACCAGCAGCAATACAAGTTGTCTCAATTGAATTTTGGCCATAGCCATTCTTAAATCCTTATTATCAATAACCTTGCCCAGTCCGACACGATGAACTAATGAAACATTTCATCGTTTGCCTGAGCAGTATTAATCTCTCGGCGATGGCGCAATCACCTCACGGCTGCCATTGGCCTGCATAACCGACACCACGCCCGCCGCTTCCATTGCCTCAACCAATCGTGAAGCACGGTTATAACCCACCTTCAAACGACGTTGTACGCCTGAAACAGAAGCCCTACGCGACGAAACAACAATTTCGACAGCTTGATCATACAAGGGATCCGATTCACCATCACTGGCATCTGCAATACCGCCAGCACCTTCTTCTGGAATATCTTGCGTGATTTCTTCCAAATAATTTGGCTGACCACTTTTCTTCAAAAAGTTAACCACAGCATGCACTTCATGATCATCAACAAACGCGCCGTGAACCCGCTCTGGTAGACCTGAACCGGGCGGCAAATACAGCATATCGCCCTGTCCCAATAATTGCTCAGCACCCATTTGATCCAAAATAGTCCGTGAATCAATACGTGATGAAACTTGGAAAGCCATTCGCGTAGGAATATTGGCTTTAATCAAACCGGTAATCACATCAACCGAAGGCCGCTGTGTCGCCAAAATAAGGTGAATCCCTGAAGCACGGGCTTTTTGGGCCAAACGCGCAATCGATTCTTCGACTTGCTTGCCAACCACCATCATCATATCCGCCAATTCATCAATGATAATGACGATAAATGGCAACGGTTCTAACATCGGATGCGGCTCACCGGGGACAACATCAACCGTTGGATCAATAATCGGTTCCCCTTTTTCAATCGCCTCTTTGACCTTCTTATTATAACCGGTGATATTTCGGACACCCATCGCGGCCATTAAAGGATAACGTCGCTCCATCTCAGCCACAGCCCAACGTAAGGCATTCGCCGCCTCTTTCATATCCGTCACAACCGGCGTTAACAAATGCGGGATGTCTTCATACACAGACAATTCCAACATCTTCGGATCAACCATGATTAACCGCACTTGGTCTGGTGTCGCCCTATAAAGTAAGCTCAAGATCATCGCGTTCACGCCGACCGATTTACCTGAACCAGTCGTACCGGCCACCAGCAAATGAGGCATTTTTTCTAAATCTGCTACGACTGGACGACCGGCAATATCTTTACCCAACGCCATCGTCAGCACTGACTTACTATTTTCGTAATCAGGACACGATAAAATTTCTCTCAAACGGACGATATCGCGATTTTCGTTCGGTATCTCAATCCCAATCAAGGGCTTGCCCGGAATGACTTCCACTACCCGCACGCTGGTAATCGACATCGCGCGTGCTAAATCTTTTGACAAACCGGTAATCCGACTCACCTTAATACCCGCTGCCGGTTGTAATTCAAACCGTGTCACCACTGGGCCCGGTTGCACTTCAACCACCTCCACTTCCACACCAAAATCTTTCAATTTCAATTCAAGCTGCCGTGACAATGCTTGCAAGACTTCTTTCGAATAACCACCCTTACTCGCTTGCGCCATATCTAACAAAGCCAGTGCTGGCATGGCACCTTGCTCTTGCGATTCAAACAAGGGCACTTGTCGTTCTTTTTCTTCTCGCTTACTCACCACTGCTGCTTCAATCACGGGTTCTACGCGAATTTTCGCCGGCTTAGTCAAGCTCGTGCTTTTCGCTTTAAAAGTGTCAGCCCGCTTTTGTTTAGCTTGCTTAGATGCCAAGGTCGCTTTCATTTCACGAATCCAGCGTGCGATCTGTGTCATCACGAATAAGGCTATAGCCCCTAATTTATCAATAATCATCAACCACGATAGACCGGTGAATAAAGTAATACCCGTCAACAGCACAGCCAATAATAATAAAGTCGTACCCGAAGCGCCAAAAATAGGAATAAAACCATTCCCGACCAATTCACCTAAAACACCACCAGCCCCCAAAGGCAATAGGCCGGCAAACGGTGTCAAACTCAACGTCGACAAGCCACTTGCGGCAGACAATGCAATGATTAAACCAGCTGCTTTTAAAATCCAGAAATGCAAAGCACCTTCTGAATCAGCACTTTTACCCCAGCTAAATAATAGCCAGCCACTAAACGCCAACATCAGCGGCGATAAGTACGCAGGAAAACCAAAACCATACAATAATGAATCGGCCAACCAAGCACCGACAATACCGCCTTTATTGGCGATCAAATCATTGGTACCCGTCGTCGACCAACCGGGATCGGTTGGGTCATAACTTGATAAAGAAAGCAGTAAATAAGCAGCTAAAGCCAAAGATAAAATCAATGCTGCTTCCCGCAGCCGAAAGCTCGCCGCGCCCAACGCAACTTCTTGTTTGTCTTTCCTCGCTACCCGTGTTGCTTGAGCCAATGTAATATTTCCATTTATTCCAATAGATTAGAAGCTTATCTTACCACAGCTTTACAGGTCTTATACTTTACCAAAACAATATCTCTGCGTAACCTGTCCCCTCATAAATAATTCAATTATGGAGATCAAAAATAATGGCCGATAGCAAACACTGCCGCTTACTGATTCTTGGTTCTGGCCCAGCAGGTTATACCGCCGCTGTTTATGCTGCGCGTGCAGCCCTTGATCCTGTCCTTATCACTGGCATCGAACAAGGTGGTCAGCTGACCACCACGACTGATGTTGATAACTGGCCTGGCGATGAAGAAGGTGTGCAAGGGCCGGAATTAATGCAACGCATGCAAAAGCATGCCGAACGTTTCGGCACTGACATTATTTTTGACCATATCTATACCGCAGATCTTAGCCAACGCCCCTTTAAACTAACAGGCGATGCTGGTGAATATACCTGTGACGCACTGATTATTGCGACTGGCGCATCAGCCATGTACCTCGGTTTAGAATCTGAAGAAAACTTCAAAGGCCGCGGCGTCTCAGCTTGTGCCACTTGCGATGGTTTCTTCTACAAAAATCAACCTGTCGCCGTTATCGGCGGTGGTAATACCGCCGTTGAAGAAGCATTATACCTTTCGAATATCGCATCAAAGGTCACGGTTATTCATCGCCGTGATAAGTTCCGTTCTGAGAAAATCCTCAGTACCCAACTGCTCAAAAAAGCAGAAGAAGGTAATGTTGAAATCTTATGGAATCACACCCTAGACGAAGTCCAAGGCGATGATGCTGGCGTCACAGAGTTAATAGTGAAAAGTACCGAAGACGGCAGTACACAACAAGTCCCTGTTCAAGGTGTCTTCATCGCCATTGGTCACAAACCCAATACTGATATTTTTGCGGGTCAAGTAGACATGGAACACGGTTACATCACATTACAAAAGGGCACGCAAACCAGTATTCCTGGTGTTTTCGCTGCCGGTGATGTCTCTGATCCCATTTACCGCCAAGCCGTGACATCTGCTGGTGCTGGTTGTATGGCTGCGCTCGATGCCGAACGGTTTTTAGAAAGCGAAAAATAGGGCTATACTTAGGGTGAGTGTCTTACACTCACCCTATTTCAAACAATGTGAGGGCCTGGCTATGGCTAATTATCAACACATTCTGCTTGCAATTGACACATCAGAACACCAGCAACAAGTCTGCGACAAAGCGGCTTCTCTCGCACAACAACATCAAGCAACATTAAGCATCTGCCATTTAGTAGAAAATTACCTGGCCTCTGACTTTGCCTATGAAGGCATCAGTAACGTGACAGTCGAGATGCAGGATGATCTGTTAAATAACGCCAAAGCACGTATCAAAACACATGCTGCTACACTTAATATTCCCCAAGAACGCTGCTGGGTCGAGTTCGGCAATCCACGCTATGACGTCGTAAGACTTGCCGATGAACACAAAGTCGATCTCATCATTGTGGGCTCAAATGGTCGGCATGGGCTTCAATTATTATTAGGGTCAACCGCTAATGCCGTCTTACATCATGCTAAATGTGATGTACTCGCCGTCCGCCTCAATAATTAATTAAGACTTTCGAACGTCATCAAATAAGCCATATTGCCAATTTCGAGCAGCAAGCACGATAGTCGTCCCCTTTCGTTCACCCAAAGGCAAGGCCCGATCGTCATTATTCAGCTCTTCGAATTCTTGTGCCAACTGTCGACATTTACGCTGAAAGACCTGCATCGCAGACGCCGTCAACATCCCATTAATCACTATCAATTGTTCATGAGCCCGATCAAAACGCGTATCAAAAAAATCAGCCGCTAATTTATCCTGAAAGAACTGCTGTATCGGCCCATTTTGTCGCCATGTGAAATTCGCTGCAACCCGCAGCTGAATATGGTTCATAGGCAATAACGAGATGAGTTTTAAACGATCTAATATCGCTAAATAATGAATACATTGCGTGACATTAAGATGATAATGCGCCATCAACTCTGCCAATGTCCAACCATTCAACAAGCACACTGCCACCAGTAACAAAACCGGATCAGAAGCCAATTCCTCCTCTTGCGATTGCGACAATTGGGACACGCCGGCAACTTTGGCTTGCTGGTTCATTTCCACCACCAAGTCTGAAATTTCTAATCCCATCATCTGGCAAACGTTATCCAAACGCGCCAAAGAAAGCCCATTGCCAGAAAACAAGCGTTTTACACTCGCTTCTGATAAATTGAGCTGCTGCGCCACATCGCGATAACAAAAGCCATGTAATTTTAAGGACTGCTTCAATACCGACATTAACTGTGCTGTTTGCGCCATCATCAACCCCAAAAACCATAAAAGTATTAGATAATAATACCTTTAGGCTCACATAAGGCAACTCTAAACATAAAGTCGCGTTATAAGTCACTCACTATATATGATGTGCCAAACCCTATTTTGAGACCACCGTCATGACTGCATTATTTAAAACACCCGGCTTTCTATCGTTTATCTCGATAATTTTCATTAATGCCTTCGTCGACTTAGGCCATAAAATCATTATTCAAAATACGATTTTTAAAGTCTACGATGGTTCAACCCAAATCATCTTAACCGCTATCGTCAACGGTCTTATCTTATTACCTTTTATTCTATTGTTCACCCCATCAGGCTTTCTAGCCGATCGTTTCAGAAAGCCCAAAATTATGCGATGGGCCGCCATTGCAGCAGTTGGCCTCACCCTCTTGATCACCCTCTTTTATTATCTCGCGTGGTTCGAAGCCGCCTTCGCCATGACATTTATGTTGGCAGTCCAAAGTGCTTTTTACTCCCCCGCAAAATATGGCTATATCCGAGAAATCGCCGGTAAAGACAATTTAGCCAGCGCCAATAGCCTCGTTCAATCAATCACGATAGTCGCTATTTTACTCGGCATGTTCGTCTTTTCTGTTTTATTTGAAATGGCATTAGCCGGACACAGTTTTAGCACTGAGCAAGAGATCATTAGTATCATTGCACCCATCGGCTGGTTGCTCGTCCTAGGTAGCCTTATCGAACTCTATTTTGCAACACGCTTGCCTGTGTTTAAGCAAAAACAAACGGCACCCGCTTTCGACTGGCAGCATTATCGTAACGGCCAAGCCTTAAAACACAATCTAAAACTGATCCGTTTTGATTCTGTCATTTGGCTCTCAATCATTGGACTTTCTGTTTTCTGGGGTGTCTCACAAGCTGTACTCGCCACCTTCCCGGGTTATGCCAAAGAAATACTTGCCATCGACAATACCATTGTCATTCAAGGGCTATTAGCGTGTTCAGGCATCGGCATCGTTCTAGGTTCACTCCTCGCCGGTAAAGTCTCAAAAAATTATATTGAAACTGGCCTGATTCCTATTGGCGCACTTGGTATGGTCATCAGTTTAGCCATCTTGCCTCAACTCCACAGTACGCTCGCCTTAGCGGGCATTGTCTTAACCTTTGGCCTCTTTGGCGGCCTATTCATTATTCCATTAAACGCCATGATCCAGTTCCGCGCCAGAGCCGAGCAACTCGGTACTGTCTTAGCCGGTAATAACTGGATCCAAAATGTTGTCATGCTCACTTTCCTCCTCGCAACCATGTTAGCGGCCTTGGCGGATATTCATAGTCAACTCATGCTCTATGCTTTAGCTGCTATCACCGCTGTCGGCGCTATCTACACCGTCTTAAAGCTACCTCAATCATTGATCCATTATGTCGCCGGATTAATGTTCTCAAGCCGTTACCGTATCGCAGTCCAAGGCTTTCACAATATGCCCTCGCAAGGTGCCGTCTTGATGTTGGGTAACCATATTAGCTGGCTAGATTGGGCCCTTATTCAAATTGCCAGCCCACGCCCTGTCCGTTTCGTGATGGATAAACAAATCTACCAAAAATGGTATCTGACTTGGTTCCTTGACCTATTTGGCGTCATTCCTATCTCAAAAAGCAGTAGTAAAGATGCATTAGTCGCTATTAACCAATGTCTCCAACAAGGTGAAGTCGTTTGCCTATTCCCAGAAGGGTCAATCAGTCGAAATGGCCAACTTGGAGAGTTCAAAAAAGGCTTTGAGCGCTGCGCAGAGGACGTTGATGGTGTCATACTACCTTTCTACCTACGTGGATTATGGGGCAGTCGATTTTCTCGCTCTGGCACCAAATTACAACAGCTTTCAACCCAAGTAATTCGTCGGGATATCATTGTTGGCTTAGGTGAAACGCTGCCAATCACATCAGATGCCGCCGCCGTCAAACAAGCTGTTTTCGATCTTTCAATCAAAACTTGGCAAGATTACACTGAGCAACTGCCAAATTTAGGACTGGCTTGGATCCAACGTGCCAAAGAAGGTGGCCGTAAAGACTGTCTCACTGACATCCAAACCAACACCACCTTATCGCGCCGAAAAACACTGGTGGCATCGCTGCTATTTTCTCGCCGGTTCAAACAACACTCTGCACAGAATATCGGCTTATTACTGCCCACCTGCAGTGCCGGCATTATCGCAAATATCGCCCTCTTCACCAGTGGGAAAACAGCGGTAAATCTCAACTTCACAGCCAATATTGACTCATTGATTGCTGCCGTTGGAAAAGCTGAGATCACAACAATTTATACGTCTCGCCGCTTTGTCAGCAAATTAGAGAAAAAAGATATTGAAATACAACAAGTGCTACAAAATAGTAATGCCATTTACCTTGAAGATTTAAGTGACAGTATCAGTCAAATTGAAAAAGTACTCACACTGATAACCACTTTCCTCCCGGCGAAACTACTCCAAGCTTACTATGGACGTGCCAGCCGCATTGACCAAACCGCCGCCCTCTTATTTTCCAGTGGCAGCGAAGGCACACCCAAAGGCATCATGCTAAGCCACCAAAATATCATCTGTAATATCAAACAAGTGTCTGATGTCCTCGATACACGAGAAGACGATACCATCGTCGCCAGCCTGCCGCTGTTCCATGCCTTTGGACTCACAGTGACAGGGTTAATGCCCTTGATTGAAGGCATCCCAGTAATTTGCCACCCAGATCCAACAGACGTCGTGAATATCGCCAAAGGCATCAGCCGCTACCAAGCCACCATTTTCTGCGGCACCTCAACCTTCCTCAGATTATTCAACAAAAATAGCCGTATCCATCCGCTGATGCTAGATTCACTGCGTATTACAGTCGCGGGGGCAGAAAGGTTAAACCCTGAGATTCGGGCCCAATTTGGGCTTAAATTCGGCAAAACTATCTATGAAGGCTACGGTACAACGGAAACCGCGCCTGTCGCGAGTGTGAATATCCCCGACCGCATATCAACCGATGATTGGCATATTCAAACCGGCCACAAGATTGGCACTGTGGGCCTACCGTTGCCGGGCAGCAGTACACGCATTGTTGACCCAAATACCCTCGAAATCCTGCCAACAGGTGAAAATGGACTTATCTTGATTGGTGGCACACAAGTCATGCAAGGCTACTTAGACGATCCTGATAAAACGGCTGATGCCATTGTTGAAATGTCAGGACTCCGCTGGTACAAAACAGGTGATAAAGGCCATATAGATGCTGACGGTTTCTTAACCATCGTTGATCGCTATTCGCGCTTCGCCAAAATTGGCGGTGAAATGGTCAGTTTAAGTGCTGTTGAAGCGAGTATTAACACACACTTACCGCCCGATATTGAGATCTTAGCAACAACAATCCCTGATGGTAAAAAAGGAGAAAGTATCGTCTTACTTTATACCGGGACAATTGACGAATTAGAACTTAAAATCAATATCAAACAATCAGCACTAACCGCCTTATCGTCCCCATCAAAATTAATTGAAGTCGATGCAATACCTAAATTAGGCAGTGGAAAAAGTGATTTTAACCAAGCAAAAAAAATCGCATTACAATTAAACGAGGCAGATTAATAATGAAATCACATAAAAATATTATGATAACAATCGTAAGCATGTACTATCTATAACAAGGCAGGTATCTTGAAAAAATACGCAGCGAAAAATTTAAGATTTATACCTTGTTACCGATAACCTGCATATAATTCATAAGCTTCAAGACAAACAGTCATTATTCTAAACGCCAATATTGACTGCATGATAATAATAAAGCGAAGTGAGTCTAAATTTAAGGGATAGGGATACCACTTAAATAAGATGAATAATTGAGAATATTAAAGGCGTTCGATTTTTAATGAGGATAAGGCACCATGGCTGCTCAAAAGTCATTCCCACCTAATTTATACAGAGCACAATGCACAAAAGACATCAGAAAACCTAAGACAAATTATTCCGCTAATCAATAAGCATAAAACACCGGTCAACCCGGTTAACTATGCTGTCTGGTATGAATATGTTTCTGGCGATAATAGGCAGCTCAATACAGCACTTGATGAACGGCTTAATAGTCGCCTCCCAATCACAACTGAACTAACCCAAGCCCTTTACGAAAAATACGTGCTGCTCGACATGCCAGATAGGCTGGACAGCACCAATGCTGGCATAGCAAAAGTTGTCAGCCAAACCTTATCACAGGTGACCAAAGCCCAAAATGTTGTCTCTGAATGTGCTCCTGAGCTCAGTGGAACTCAAGAAGAATTAAATGGTTATTCGGATATCAACGAATTAAAAAATATCGTTTCTAATATCTTATTGAACACCCAGACCTTAACCAGTGCCAGTGAAGATTTAAAATCTGAATTAGAAAAAATCTGCAAACAGCAACAATACAATGTGGGTTTAATATTGTTCGATCTCGATCACTTTAAAAACATCAATGACACCTTAGGCCATTTAGTCGGCATATAGTGCTCCAGTATTTTTCTCAAATGCTCAATAAATATGCCGGCGATAAGCATATTGCTGCGCGTTATGGTGGTGAGGAAATGGTCATGATCGTGTTCGACAAATCGAATACAGAAATTATCGACTTCACTAATAAAATTCGGGTTCAGTTAGCAGAAAGTAAGCTCAAACATAAAAAAGATGACAGCCTAATCGGCCCGATTACTGTCTCCGCTGGCATCAGTTTCTTCCAGGCTAGTGATACATCTAATAGTTTCCTTGATCATGCAGATCAAGGCCTTTATAGCTCAAAAGATGCAGGACGTAACCGCGTCACCGTCAACTAAAACTGATAAAACGTCTTCGCTAAGTAATCAACAACCTGCTGGTGTTCTCCTGGCAGCCAAGCAACATCGGCTGCCAAGGCACACCCTTCAACTTGGCTATCTAAAAGCTTTAAGTTCGTTACCCGGCGTTCTGTTCTCGTATAAATCACATTAGCATCACCATTCATTAAAGCCGCATGGCACTGCATACAAGCCCCATCGTGTAAGACTTGCCCATTCGCCCAAACTAAGGGCATCGTCAACAACAAACTGATTGCGATCAATGCCCTTTTCATTACACTGTTTGCGCTTCTAAATGAGCCACTCGCAACGTGGCAGGAGGATGAGAATCATAAATAGCCGACACCAATGGATCTGGCGTTAACGTACTGGCATTTTCCTGATATAACGCCACTAACGCCTCTATCAAATGCTTACCACTTGATACTGATGCTGCATAATCATCCGCTTCATACTCATACTTACGTGACATAGTAGTCATCATTGGGTGTAAGAAAAAACCAAAAACAGGTATGACAAGCATAAACAAAACGAGCGCCATCGCACTACTTTGCGTTGTCACGCCAAGACCAGCATAAAACCATGGTTCAGCAATAGCCCAGCCCAACAGCGCTAAACTAATTAAGCTCAATACCGCCATCACAGCCATATTTTTGATCACATGCTTACGGCGAAAATGACCTAACTCATGTGCCAATACCGCCTCTATTTGTTCTTCATTCAACGTTTTTAATAACGTATCAAAAAACACAATCCGTTTATTACCGCCTAACCCCGTAAAGTAAGCATTACCATGGCCTGATCGACGCGACCCATCCATTACAAATATACCCTGGCTCTTAAAGCCACAGCGTGTTAACAAGCCTTCAACGCGCGATTTCAATGCCACATCTTCCAAAGGTGAGAACTTGTTAAACAACGGCGCAATAAAAGCCGGGTAAGCCCACATCATTAATAATGTAAAACCAATCCAGGCAGCCCATAGGTATAACCACCAATATTGACCTGTGCTATCCATCAACCACAATGCGCCCCACAATAAAAACCCACCGAGAATCAGCATCAAAATCGTTTGCTTTATCAAGTCTGCAAAAAATAAACCCAAGGAACTTTTATTAAAACCGAACTCGGCTTCTAAAACAAAAGTTCGATAGAGAGAAAAAGGCAAATCAATGATTGAGCTCAATACAAAAAAGCTCAAAATAAAGGCAATGCCCATCGGCATGTCAGACCAGCCAAAACCGGCCCAAAACCCGGATAATGCCGCTAAACCACCCCCTAATGTCCAAAGCAATAACACCACCATGCCAAAGACACCATCTATTCTATTCACTTTGCCTTTTGCTACCGTATAGCTCGCCGCTTTTTGATGCTCAGCTAAACTAATCTGATCCTTAAATGCATCAGGCACCGCATCGCGATGTGCAGACACATATCGAGACTGTCGAAACGACAACCACAACTCCACGGCCGTCATCAAAACTAACGCCGCAATAAAAAGAAAACTAAATTCATTCATCGTATTCATAACCAAATAAAAATCATAATAATGCTAAGCAGCTTAGCGTTTGATACAATCTGTGGCAAGAAGTTCACCTTCAACCTCATTATAGAAAGACAATTATCATGGCGGAAAGCAAAAAAAACCTTATTTGGATTGACTTAGAAATGACGGGCTTAGATACCAATAATGACGCCATCATTGAGATAGCCACCATTGTCACCGATGATAAACTAAATATTCTGGCCGAAGGCCCAATCATCGCCATCCATCAGCCCGATGCCGCATTAGAAACCATGGATAATTGGAACACAAAACAGCATGGTGGCTCGGGATTAACCGAACGTGTCAAAAACAGTACCACAAATGAAGCTGAAGCCGAACGCCAGACCCTTGACTTCCTAGCGCAATATGTCCCTGCCGGCGTCTCACCAATGTGCGGAAATAGCATCTGCCAAGATCGCCGCTTTATGGCCCGTATCATGCCAGAACTAGAAGCTTACTTTCATTATCGCAACCTTGACGTTAGTTCTCTCAAAGAGCTCGCACGCCGCTGGTCACCCGCCGTTGAAAAGAGCTTTAAAAAGAAATCATCACATCTCGCCATGGATGACGTCAAAGACTCTATCCGTGAACTAGAGCATTATCGCGAACACTTTATAAAGCTACCTTAGCTTAATTTAGTTCAGCGTCTTGATGTTGCGCTAAAGCCCACGTCACATGTTCTCTCACCAAGTCGGAGGGCATGTTTAATTTATCGCGTAATGCCAACACAATTTCAGCGCTTGTCTTTGCATTACCCAAGGCCACAGCAATATTGCGCAGCCAAACCTCATGGCCAATACGCCGAATAGGGCTACCTTCAAGACGCGTTAAGAAAGTCACCTCATCCCACGCAAACAAATCTAATAACTGTGGGGAATCTAAACCATGCCGAGGCAAATAGTCCGACTCGACCGTCGCCTGTGCAAACTTATTCCACGGACACACCAATTGGCAATCATCGCAACCATAAATCCGGTTGCCCATCATCGGTCGGAATTCCTCAGGAATCGCCCCTTTCAATTCAATCGTTAAATAAGAAATGCAGCGCCGCGCATCGACTTTATAAGGCGCAACAATGGCCTGAGTCGGACAAATATCAATACAAGCCGTACAAGAACCGCAATGGTCGGACGTCGGCTCAGTTAAGGGCAATGGCAAATCAGTATAAATTTCACCTAAGAAAAAATACGACCCGTGTTCTCGGTTCAAAATATTACTATGCTTTCCCTGCCAGCCAATGCCCGATTTTTCTGCCAATGCTTTTTCCATCACCGGCGCACTATCGCAAAACACTCGATAAGACATCTCACCCACTTCGGCTTTCAGCTTCTCCGCCAGTTTTGCTAACCGTTGGCGCATTAACTTATGATAATCACGTCCCAAGGCGTAACGGGAAATAAAGCCCTGTTGATCATCCTCCAACACAGTCCACGGTTCTGCCGATTGCTCAGGCCAATAATCCATCCGGACCGTAATCACACGCACCGTACCAGGTATCAGCACATCTGGTTGCGTTCTTTTCACGCCATGGCGGGTCATATAATCCATCTCGCCATGGAAATGTTCTGCCAACCAGTCCGACAAGGCTGACTCCGCCTCAGCCAAATCGATATCACTCACACCAAGCTGTTGAAAACCAAAGTCTTCTGCCCAGCCAGTCAAATCATTCAATAGCTCGGCTCTTTCTAAGGGTGTATTTATTTCACGCATACAGGCTATTATAAGGAAGCAACACCATATTCAATAGGACTAAATCATAGTCTCAGACCAAATTGGAAAAATCGCATGTTAAATGTGCCACACGACCTCTACACTGCCGAACAAACGCGTGAATTAGAGCGTATTGCCACCGAACAGCATAATCTTTCCTTTTCAGAGTTAATGACCCGTGCCGGTGCTTCCGCCTTGGCCACCATAAAACAACATTGGCCTAGAGCAGAACGCATCCTTATCTTATGTGGCACTGGCAATAATGGAGGCGACGGTTTCGAACTAGCCCGTCAAGCAGCAGCCTATGATTACCGCGTCATGATCCTACAACTCGGTGATGAAAAGTCACTCACAAAAACAGCCTCTGCCGCGAAAGATGCCTTACTTGCAACCGGCATCGAGATTCACCGCTTCCAAGAAAAGTTACCCTCAACGGATGTCGTTGTCGACGCTATTTTCGGTACGGGTCTCAACCGGGCCATTGAAGGTGAAGCCAGTGCTATCATTGACGCGATCAACCAGACAAAACGTTCACCCGTCCTATCCCTCGATATTCCCTCAGGTCTTCATGCCGATAATGGTAACGTCTTGGGGACAGCAGTCAACGCAACAATGACACTCAATTTTATTGGTCTTAATACGGGTTTATTCACAGGAGATGGCCCCAATCACTGCGGCAAAGTCCAGTTTGACTCACTTGATACACCGCCAGCAGTTTACAATCATTTCCCCCCCGTTGCCCGCCGCGTGAGTTTAGAAAAAGAGGCCGACCAGCTAGCGCCACGTGAACGGACAGGCCATAAAGGCCTTTATGGCCACTTATTAATTATCGGTGGCGATGTGGGTATGTCTGGCGCAGTCCGACTCGCTGCAGAAGCTGGCGCGCGGGTCGGAGCAGGCTTAACCAGTATTGCCACACGTAGCGCCCATAGTGCATTACTGAACCAAACCCGTCCTGAACTCATGTGCCATGGCGTCGAAGCTCCTGATGAATTAGATCCACTACTCAACACCGCCAACGCCCTTGTTATTGGTCCCGGCTTAGGTCAAAGTGATTGGGCCAAAGGCCTATTCCAAAAGGCGATTAATACCAAACTACCGCTCGTTGTCGATGCTGATGCACTTAACCTACTAAGCCAAAACACACAGCATCATAAGCACTGGGTCTTAACCCCACACCCGGGTGAGGCAGCACGCTTGCTCAACTGTACCTCAGTAGATATTCAAGCCGATCGTTTTAACGCTGTACAAGAACTCCAAAACATTTATGGTGGTATCGTGGTGCTAAAAGGCGCGGGTACTTTGATTCATAATGGCGAAAAGCCAATCCATCTTTCCACCGCCGGTAATCCCGGCATGAGCAGTGGCGGTATGGGAGACGTGCTTGCGGGTGTTATTGGCAGTCTGATAGCTCAAGGCTTCTCGCTAATGGATGCCGCCTCCATTGGCGTTACCCTCCACGGCATGGCCGGCGACAAAGCCGCGAAACAAAATGGCGAACGGGGTATGCTTGCAATGGATTTAATGCCTCATCTAAGACACTTAGCCAATTTAATTTACTAAAACATTATGTTATTGACATTAAACGATGAATCCGCAACCTTGCTGCTCGGCAAGCAAATCTCAGAACATTGCCCAAACAGTGCTTTTACGATTCATTTAGAAGGCGAATTAGGCGCAGGAAAAACCACCCTTACTCGGGGCCTATTAACCGCTCTTGGCCACACTGGCCATGTTAAGAGCCCTACCTATACCTTAGTAGAACAATATCTTTTAGCTGGCAGAACTATCTACCACTTCGACTTATACCGTTTAGCCGATCCAGAAGAGCTTGAATATATCGGCCTAGATGACTACCTTGGCAATAACGCCCTATGCTTAATCGAATGGCCAGCGCAAGGAGGCAATTATCTACCACCACCAGACTTAATTATTTCACTTAAGTATCAAAAACTAGGTAGAAAAGTCACACTAACGCCAATATCTAATGCCGCCAAAACACTCGATCAAGGTCTCCAACAACATTACACATCATCACGCTCAACTTGATTTTTCATGAGCACAATCAGACAATACCGTCTAAGCTATTTTAAGGATATCCCCACTCATGCACAGACTCCTTTTAAGTCTTATTTTACTGACACTGTCAGTAACGAGTGCTTGGGCTGCAGGTATCAACAACATCCGTATATCACAAACGAATCAAGACACACGTTTAGTCTTTGATATCAAAGGCGAAACAAGCTACACCAGCTTCAAATTAGATCAGCCTGATCGCATTGTCATCGACCTCAAAAAAACCAAACAGTGGAGTATCATCAAACTCCCAGACTTCGCTGGCACACCCATCAAAAACATTCGCTACGCTCAAAAGGAAAACGACATCCTTCGTGTCGTACTTGATTTAGCTGCCGCACGCGAATACAAAACCCAACTACTTTCACCAACAGGCAGTCATCCACACCGGCTCATTATTGATCTCTCAACCAAAACTTTTCCCATCGCTAAAAAACCAACAAAGAAAATCGACAAACCTAAAGTCATCAAAAAAGTTAAAAAGACCATCAAGCCGCAGCCCAGAAGAGACATCGTCATTGCCATCGATGCAGGCCACGGCGGCAAAGACACCGGCGCCATTGGCAAACGTGGCACCAAAGAAAAGGACATCGTCTTAGCCATCGCCCGTAAATTGGCTAAATTAGTCAATAAAGAACCCCGAATGCGCGCCTACCTCACCCGCAATAGCGACACCTTTATCAGCCTTCGCGGCAGGATAAAGCGCGCAAGAAAACAAAAGGCCGACATGTTTATCTCAATCCATGCCGATGCCTTTCATCGCCGTGAAGCCAAAGGCGCATCCGTCTTTGTCTTGTCTGAACGCGGGGCCAGTAGTGAAGCAGCCCAAATGTTAGCCGACAAAGAAAATGCAGCTGACTTAGTCGGCGGCATCAGTATTGATGACAAAGATGACGATTTAGCCTTAGTGTTACTCGACCTCTCACAAACCGCGAGCCTCGTCGCCAGCACAGAAGTCGCAGAAACCGTGTTATCTGGTTTGAAACGCGTCGGTAACACTCATAAAAAACATGTTGAATCCGCCGCTTTTGTGGTCTTAAAGTCACCCGACATTCCATCGATTTTAGTTGAGACGGCTTTTATCTCTAATCCTGCTGAAGAAAAGAAGTTACGCAGCAGCAGTCACCAAAACAAATTAGCGCTCGCAATGATGTCCGGCATCCGCAACTACTTCCAACGCAATCCGCCTTTGGGAACGCAAACAGCACAAAAACACATTGTCAGTCGAGGTGATACGCTCAGTATTATCGCACAACGCTATCAAGTCAAACTCGCTGAATTAAAGTCCAATAACGGCCTCACTCATGGTGTCTTGAAAATAGGCGACGTGCTGTTTATTCCTTAAGCCAGCCGATAACGATACTGCTAGAATAATGGCATGACTGACCCATACCGTATCCATGCCCTTCCCCTGCACCTTGCCAACCAAATTGCCGCCGGAGAAGTCATTGAGCGCCCGGCATCGGTCGTCAAAGAACTGATCGAAAATAGCCTTGATGCTGGCGCAAACGACATCACAATCCACATCGAAGGTGCCGGCAGTAAACTCATCCGAATCAGAGATAATGGCCAAGGCATCCATCCTGATGACCTTACCCTAGCATTAAGCCGTCACGCCACCAGCAAACTCACATCAACCGAGCAACTCAGTCATATCGCCAGTCTCGGTTTTCGAGGCGAAGCCTTGCCCAGTATCGGCTCAATATCCCAACTCACCTTGACTTCAAAGCAAGCCCATAACGAACATGCCTGGCAATACAATGCTAGCAACGAGAGCTTAACGCCAACCACCCATCCTGATGGCACCACCCTTGAAGTGAGAGATCTATTCTTCAACGTTCCGGCCCGACGTCATTTCCTAAAAAGCGATAAAACCGAACTAAACCATATTGTCATCACACTCCGTCGACTCGCATTAAGCCAGTTTGAAACCGGATTTTACGGCCAACTTTCCAGTTCAAGCAACCTAAAACTGCCCGCCGCTAAAACCACCGAGCAACGCCAACAACGGGTTGCCAAAATTTGTGGCAAAACTTTTTTAAGTCATAGTTTCTATATTGAACAATCCTATGACGATATCGAACTCCACGGCTGGGTAGCTACTGCTGAAGGCCATCGACCTCAAACAGATGTCCACTACTTCTTTATTAATGGCCGCGTGATCCGAGACCGTGTCATCAACCACGCCATTCGCCAAGCCTACGCTGGCCATATCCCAGATGGCCGTTACCCGGCTTTCGTACTCTACCTCACTATGCCGTTAGACCGCGTCGACATCAATGTTCACCCCACCAAACATGAAGTCCGGTTCCGAGATGGTCGCCTCATCCATGGCTTGATCAACAAAGCCATTAGTGATGCTTTGACCTCACATAAGGACCCCACCTATAAAATCGAACCTGCGAAAACAGCACAACAAACTTCACTGATACCGACATCCATTAACGAACCAATAGAGCCGCCACTGACAATTGCTGAAACCGCACCAAGCTACCAACATCCTAAACAAGCAAAGCTATCCTCCAACACTGACTTCGGTACACCCATTACATTATTGGATCAAAGATACCTATTGACCCGTAATCAGGACCAACATTTACTTCTAGATCTTCAAACGGCAGAGCAACAACTTCGCCAACAGCAATTTCAACACGCCATTGAGACCAATACCTTAAGCTCACGACCTATTCTCGTCCCCATTAAAATCTCACTATCCGCTGATGAGATAACACTGTTTAGCCAACACCAAACAGCACTACAACAATTTGGCTTTAACTACACGCTAACCGAACATCAACTCCATATCACCGCCATCCCGAGCCTATTCGCACAATGCAATCTTCCCCAGCTTTTAAAAGACATCAGCACCAGCATAAAAGCAGATATGAATATCAGCAACTTAGCAAAAATGCTTCAGCAATACTTACCGTTGATTATCATCCATACTTTAGAGCAAGGCCTTGAGATATTACCCCAACTAAACGGGCTTTCACCTACGCCAAAATGGATTCGCGAACTTAACCCAGACACCCTAAAAAGTTTGTTTTAGAAACACCTAAAATGCACCGAAACCATCACTTAAAAAGAGTGACAAGCATTCAATAAAAGCCAAATAAATGAGCCAGCCACTTGACACAAATGGCCTCAACAGGTTTAATACGCCACCTTGATGGCTCGATAGCTCAGTCGGTAGAGCAAGGGATTGAAAATCCCTGTGTCCCTGGTTCGATTCCAGGTCGAGCCACCATTAAAACTCAAGCCCTGACAGTTCACGCTGCTAGGGCTTTTTTTTGTGATGTCTAATCGCTAGTAGCACTCAATCATATTCACTACGTACCTCATCCTCACAAATGTGGCAAGTATCCTCGCTTTATGAAAGTAAGCTAGGTATAAATTAGTCTAAGATCTTGAACTAGGGGGAAGAATGTCAGCGAGTTTAAGCGATGTAGTCGGTACGGACATACACTATAAGGAAGCCGTCACTTCTTTAGGTAACAAACAAACCATCACTTGTTCAGAAGACATCTATTCTGACAAAGGAGTCAAGCTGGTAGCTAAAGGCGTGAAAATAGATAGCAAAGTCTATGCGAATCTCGTCAAACATAAGCTTCAGAAGGATTTTGATGAAAATATTACAATTGATGACCCAATAACTATATCAATCGTTATATCGGATATCGCTACGCTAGTTTCTTCTAGCCAAACGCTATCAAAACTTACAAATGATATGACTGCGGCTGTTTCAATAGGAGACTTACTTTCAACCCACACCTTTCCTGAGAATATTGCCCTTAAACTAACCGCTGTAAAATCCGAGAGAAAAAACTTATATAATCATTCACTGACAGTCTTATACCTTTCATATTTCCTAGCAACTAAATCAGGCCAGAATCAAGAAACCATAACGATGGTCCTATTAGCAGCTCTCTTTCATGATACAGGTTTACTACATCTCGACCCGACTCTGTTTGAAGAAAGTAAGGAGCTGACTCCTGACGAAATTAAATTTCTACATGTTCATGTCATTATTTCTGATCTATTACTCACTAATCACCCGGATTATCAATCGGGTGTTAGCAATGCCGTTATTGAGCACCATGAACGGTTAGATGGTTCTGGTTACCCCACAGGAAAATCTTCAAGCCAAATAAGTGTCCCTGGACAAATTCTGGCCATCACAGAAGTGATGGCTAGTAGGTTTAATAATGAAGCTGAATGCCCAGACGTTAAAGAGCTTTCAATGTTACTCACTCTGAACAATAAAAAACTCGCCTCCGAGTTTTATCAACACTGGCAGCGGCTATTTAACAATGAAGAGTCAGACAGTAAAACAACCGAAAACTATAGTGACAGCGAACTCATTGCACAATCACTCCAACTAAATAAAATCCTCAAAGAATGGTTATCCATAGTTCAGCTCCTCCCCAGTTCCAATCTGATAGAGTTTATCGACAGCTATATAGAGGCTATCCATAGCAATCTCCTAGAATCAGGAATGAATATTAATGATTCTAACTATCTGGCTTCAGTGATAGAAGAAGACCGGACAATGAGTATATTTTTCCATTTTCATATGAAAGAATATGCTTGGCAATTAAAAAAACCTGCTAGCAGAACTCAACCGCCGCAAACTCTTTCAACGAACGCAACAAGACACCCAGATTGGGCCATGGCTTAATGTTGTTATTCAGTTTTCAAACATCAAAACAGAATAAAATGCTCTCTAGAAAAAACACCTAGTCAAACAATAGCAGGAGCTCAATGAGCTAATGCCCTTTTTCTTGACTAGGCCCATACCACCATTGGCTCGGATCAGGTTTACGCCAGCTTGGTGTTAGTGAGGATGACGAACTGGTTTTTGCTTGCTCAGAATAAAACCTAGAAAGCCTATCCAATGTTTGTGTCGCTTGGCCTTTAGTAATTGGGCCGCAAATTGATAGTTATGTATTCATTAGTCTATCTCCACATCCGCATGTGATTATATTAAGCACGATGGAGGGGATAATACCAACGTCGCTTTAGCTGCACTTATATACCGCTCGCAAGTTGTTAATTAAATCAGCAGTTCTTTGTCAATTTAGCCCATAAAATTCAGCAGGTCAACTCTTTGAGTCCAGGCTAAACTTTAATTAAAAATTGAAGCCCAACTCAAGCATTGCTGAGCTTTTTTATTACCCCAAAATCATGAATAATAGCTAAATCCTATTTGAAGGTAGCATCCGTTATGTCTAATTCATTACTCCCACAATTAATCCAAGCCATCAGTACCACCATTGAAAATAATGCTGATGAAGTCGCCGAACTCGATCGGGCGATTGGAGATGGTGATCACGTCATCAACTTGCAACGTGGCCTCGCCGCACTGCGAGCCATTGAGGCCGAATTAAACGAGTTAGACTGGCCACCCGCACTGATGAAGGTTGGCATGACCTTAATGTCGACCATGGGCGGCGCATCAGGGTCGCTCTTTGGCACATTGTTCATCAGTATGTCTAAGGCTGCTAGAGGCCAAACACTAACGACTGAGACCTTCGCAGATATTTTTCATCAAGGCGTCAAAGCCGTTAAACAACGAGGTAAAGCAGACTTAGGTGAAAAAACCATGCTCGATACGCTCATTCCTGTCGCCAATCGCTTACGAGAAGATAGTGCCAAAGGTACTGAATACAATCAACTACTCAATAACTTATCTGAGCAAGCCATTGCTGGCATGGCCTCAACCAAAGACATGATTGCCACCAAAGGCCGTGCCTCTTTCCTCGGGGAACGCGCGATTGGCCATATCGATGCCGGCGCCAGAACCAGTCAACTGATCATCTGTACCATCACCGACTTACTAGCACAAGAGAATTAAGTAATTTACCAACGCAAATTGGCGGTATGCACCGGCGCATCCCAAAGTTCGATTAACGTATCATCCAATAGCGTGACGGTCATAGAACAACCCGCCATATCAAGTGACGTTGTGTAGTTCCCTACTAAAGATCGCACTACCTCAACACCCCGTGCTTGCCAATACTGGGCCGCCAAATCATAAACCGCATACAGCTCAATCAACGGTGTGCCACCAAAGCCATTAATATGCAATAAAACTTGTTGACCTGATTTTATATTCAATTCCGCTTCAATCACGGCTACTAAATCAGCCACAATCTCGCCAGCTGGTTTCAATGGCAACGTCTCACGTCCCCGCTCACCATGAATACCAACACCAAACTCCATTTCATCTTCTGCAAGATCAAACGTAGGCTTACCTAATGCCGGCACCGTACAACTCGTTAACGCAACACCAATGGATGCCGTCGCCTTATTAACCCGCTCGCCTAATGCTTGGCAAGCATTCAAATCTGCACCCGCTTCAGCCGCCGCGCCAACCATCTTTTCAACAATTAAAGTTCCCGCCACACCCCGACGGCCAGTGCTATGATCAGCGGGTAATGACACATCATCACACACCAATACCGTGGCATGTTCCCCTTCAATCATCTCAGCAGCAATTTCAAAGTTCATGACATCGCCAGCATAATTTTTAACAATGAATAACACGCCCGCACCATTATCAACCGCTTCCACCGCGGCCATCATTTGATCAGGTGAGGGGGAAGTAAAAATTTGGCCCGGACAAGCGGCATCGAGCATCCCTGTTCCCACGAGCCCCGCATGCAAAGGCTCATGCCCCGCACCACCACCAGATATCAAGGCGACTTTTGTTTGTGCAATAGATGGTGCCCGAGAGATAAAAGCCGGTTGCGCATTAAAGCGCACAATATCTTGATGGGCTCGCGCAAACCCTTTGAGGCTATCCGCCAAAAAATCATCCACATTATTGATCAACTTTTTCATCTACTTATTCTCCTTCTTCTCTACTGCATCATTCAAAAAAGTATCTCGCAACACATGAGTAATCGCGGCAAGATCATCCATCACCCAAGTTGGCTGGTAATCCACTTCCGATAATTCCTGCCGACCAGAAATACCCGTTAACACCAAAATACTGCGAATACCCGCATTCACAGCACCCAAAATATCGGTATTCAATCGATCACCAATTGCAACTGTTTCTGCCTGTGTTGTCCCTAAAGACTGCAACGCTTGTTGATATAAAATAGGCTCCGGCTTGCCAATACTAAAGGCTTTAACACCCGTCGACGCTTCAAGTGCCGCAATCGTACCGCCATTGCCCATCACATCGCCCAGCTCAGTGGGTAGCGTCGTATCCACATTGGTCGCATAGAACGCCGCCCCTTTCTTAATATTCAATGTCGCTGTCGCTAATTTATCCCACGTTAACATTCGATCTAAGCCCGACACTACCAAATCTGCTCCTCGCATGTCATCGTTGCCATCAACCTCATATAAATCAGTCAATGTGAAACCATGGCTTTCCAGCGGTTCTCTTAGGCCTTGCTCGCCAATGACAAAGACCCGCCTTTTATCTTGCGATTGTTGCTTAGCCAAATAACTGGCCGTCGCCATACTCGACGTTAGCACTTCATCAGCGACTACAGTGACGCCCATTTTCGCTAACTTATCGATATATTGCTGCTGGGTTAAACTCGCATTATTGGTCGCCAAAACAAAAGGCAAATCAATTTTTCTTAATATCGAAAAGAACGCAACCAACCCTGTGATCGGGTTATTGCCGTGCCAAAGCACACCATCCATATCGATAATTAAACCTTTAACGTTATCAATTTGTGCCATTTATCCACATCCAAAAGAAAGTTTTTCGCCTGACGCAAAAATGAACCACAGCTTGGCATAAACCAAATCACACTGTCTAGCCGCCACACACCGACCCACGTATAAACCACAGGATAAAATTGACATTAGGCACCTCATTCCTATATATTGTCTCGGCGTATTTTCAGCGTAACTTAAATATTACTTAATTAGGAGCATGTCAACATGGCAAAAGCACTTATCCAAATGGCGTTAGATTCACTAGATTTTGATGCAACAATTGCACTTGCAGAGCAAGTAGCACCTTATGTTGACATCTTAGAAATCGGCACACCTTGCATCAAATACAACGGCCTAGAACTCGTTACAGCTTTGAAAGCAAAATTCCCAGAAAAATTAATCCTTGTTGACCTAAAAACAATGGATGCTGGCGAATATGAATCAACACCTTTTTATGAAGCAGGTGGGGACATCTGTACTGTTCTCGGTGTTTCTGATAAAGCAACAATGGGCGGCGTTATCAAAGCAGCAAACGCAAACAATGCTGAAGCTCAAATTGATTTAATCAGTGTTAAAGATAAAGCCGCTACAGCGACTGAAGCTGCAGCAAACGGCGCGCAAATCATCGGTGTTCACACTGGTCTTGACGCACAAGCAGCAGGTCAAACACCTTTTGCTGACTTAAGCTTAATTGCTGGTCTTAACTTAGGTGTTCGCATCTCAGTTGCTGGTGGTATCAACAAAGATACTATCCAACAAACAGTCCAAGCTGGCGCAACAATCGTTGTTGTTGGTGCTGCAATCTACGGTGCTGATTCACCTGCAGACTCTGCAAAAGAATTACGCGCTTTAGTTGATGCTGCATAATTTATAGCATTCAACACTGTAAGTAAGAATGAAGGCGGGTGATGAAAGTCACCCGCCTTTTTCTTTCAATACCCTCCTATAAACCGAATAACAGCGACCTAAACCCGCCTCAATTCGGCATTATCGACTGCTATCATTCCACTACACTATAAAACATAGTAAAATACTGGTTTTTATTCAAACTCTTATGAATAAAACGACTTATAACATAAGGTAACTCTAATGAGTGAAAAAGGTTTCTTCTCTTCAATTTGTGGCTTATTTAAAGGCATTTTCTCTTCAGGCCCTCAACAGCAAGCGCCCATGCCTCAACCTGTTCAGACAGCAACTGAAACGGTCGCGACAGTCATAGAGGAACTTGTAACACCAACAGCCATAACAGGTGTTGCACAATATATTGCCAATCTCGAAAATACGGCAACAACCGTTACCAGTGTCGAACGTTACATCCAGAACAAAATCATTTCTACACACAGAATGACTAGTGTAGCGCGTTATATTCAAAACAAAATGTCAACGAGTCTCCAAATGACCGGTGTCGAACGTTATATCCAAAATAACGCTACTACATCTTCACCCGTCACAATGACAAGCGTTGAACGCTACATTAAAAATCAAGCAAAACCAATGACCGGTGTTGCGCAATATATTCAAAATACAGCCAAGTTAGCTGGCGCATTAACCGGCGTGGCGCGTTACATTAAAAACAATAGTTAAGACGGCTAACCAAATAGCCGCCTATTGGCAAAAGTAAACCATTCGTTCTCTGACTTCACGCTGTACACAGTGTGACCCGTCAACTTTTTTAACCACTAAATTTAAAAGGTGTTTTTCATATGGCAAATCTACTAGATCAGCTAAAAGGAATGACCGTTGTTGTTGCAGACACAGGTGATATCGCAGCAATTGAGCAATTCACACCACGTGATGCAACAACGAACCCATCACTTATCACTGCAGCGGCACAAATGCCACAATATCAAGGCATTGTTGATGACACATTAAAAGGTGCTCGCGACACGGCTGGCGCTGACGCATCAGCATCAGAAGTTGTCACATTAGCTTTTGACCGCCTAGCCGTTTCTTTTGGTTTAAAAATCCTTGATATCGTGCCACAACGTGTTTCTACAGAAGTAGATGCTCGCTTGTCATACGATACAGATGCAACCATCGCTAAAGGCCGTGACCTTATCGCACAATATGAAGCTGCTGGCGTATCACGTGAACGCATCTTAATTAAAATTGCTGCAACATGGGAAGGTATCCAAGCTGCAAAAGTACTTGAAGAAGAAGGCATCCACACTAACCTAACGTTAGTATTCGGTCTTCACCAAGCTATTGGTTGTGCTGAAAATGGCATCCAACTGATTTCACCTTTCGTCGGTCGTATCCTTGATTGGTACAAAAAAGACACAGGTACTGAATCATACGCAGCGCACGAAGATCCAGGTGTCGTTTCAGTAACGGCAATCTACAACTACTTCAAAAAATTCGGTTATAAAACTGAAGTGATGGGCGCAAGTTTCCGTAACTTAGGTGAAATCACTGAGTTAGCTGGTGTTGATTTATTAACTATTTCACCTGGCTTGCTTGACCAATTGCAATCAACAGAAGGTGAGCTTCCACGCAAACTTTCTGCTGATCAAGCGATGGCGTCTGATATGGTTAAAATCAATATGGATAAAGCGACTTTTGACGCTATGCATAAAGAAGATCGTATGGCGACAGAGAAATTGGCAGAAGGCATCGACGGCTTTTCAAAAGCATTAGTTGCTTTAGAAGAAGTACTCGCAAATCGCTTAGCAGAATTAGAAGCTTAATCGCTTTTAAACTGCAAAAAACAGCTTAGCCAAGGCAATCATTTGTATTGCTTTGGCTAGCTTTTCGATCCCAATCTAAATTGACATTGAACTGGGATCTGAATTATAGTCATGAGTCGCGCTTCGACGTGATCAGACAAAAAATACTACTTTAGGAGATATGAAAATGGCAGAAATTCAAATGGCTCTAGATTCTCTAGACTTCGACGCAACTATGGCTTTAGCAGAACAGGTTGCACCTTATGTTGATATCTTAGAAATCGGCACACCTTGTATTAAATACAACGGCCTTAAACTTGTTACAGCTTTGAAAGCGGCTCACCCAGACAAAAAAATCCTTGTTGACCTTAAAACAATGGATGCCGGTGAATACGAAGCAACACCTTTCTATGAAGCTGGTGGCACAATCTGTACAGTACTTGGTGCTGCAGACATGGCTACAATCGGTGGTGTTATCAAAGCAGCTAATGCAAATGGTGCAGAAGCTCAAGTTGATTTAATCGGTGTTGAAGATAAAGCAGCAGTTGCAAAAGCAGCAGCATCAAACGGCGCTCAAATCATCGGTGTTCACACTGGTCTTGACGCACAAGCAGCAGGTCAAACACCTTTTGCTGACTTAAACATGATCGCTGGTCTTGGCATGGATGTAAAAATCTCTGTTGCCGGTGGTATCAACAAAGACACAATCCAAAGCACAGTTCAAGCTGGTGCAGCAATTGTTGTTGTTGGCGCGGCTATCTACGGCGCACCTTCTCCAGCAGAATCAGCTAAAGAATTACGTGCTTTAGTTGACGCAGCATAAGGAATAATAAAATGCATCGTGATCTACTCTTAAATAAAATCACTGATATCGTAAGCGCTACCGATGATTCATACGAAGCTAAAATAGTTTCAATGTGTGATGATGCTAAACGCATCTTTATTACAGGTGCAGGTCGCTCAAAACTAGTAGGTAACTTTCTAGGGATGAGATTGATGCATAGTGGTTATGAAACTTATGTGCAAGGTGAAGTTGCAACACCGAGTATCCGTGAAGGTGATTTATTAATCGTCATCTCGGGTTCTGGTGAAACAACCCAACTTGTATCATTTGCTAATAAAGCAAAATCTGAAGGCGCTAAAGTGATTTTGATTTGTTCAAAATCTAGCTCGACGATTGGTGGTATTGCTGACCAAACTATTCAAGTTGGTACTGATAGTAGTTTTGCGACTACCAAAGGTATGCCAATGGGAACCATGTTTGAGTTATCAACACTAATCTTCTTAGAAGCAACTATTTCTTATTTAATCCATGAGAAAAGTATCGAAGAAGCTGATATGAAACACCGCCACGCTAATATGGAATAACCACTTTCCTAAAAGCAATAAAAAGAAACGGGTAGTCTTACTACCCGTTTTTTTTGCCTATAAAAAACCAAGCCATAGAGCAAAGCCCCGCGACGCGGTATAATAATTCCTTTTATACCCAACTTAAGTTTTCTATGACAGCCCAAACACTTTACGACAAATTATGGCAGCAGCACCTTATTCGTAGCGATGAGGGCGGCACCGCATTAGTATATATTGATCGCCAACTTGTCCATGAAGTCACCTCACCCCAAGCTTTCGAAGGCTTGCGCTTGGCCAATAGAAAGCCGTACCGCTTGGACTCGATCTTAGCAACGCCAGATCACAATGTCCCAACCAACAACCGGGACCAAGGCATCAGCGATCCCATTTCTCGTCTACAAGTTGAAACCTTAGGTGATAACTGTAAAGAGTTCGGCGTCACCGAATTTGATCTCAGCGATATCCGCCAAGGTATCGTGCATGTTGTTGGTCCAGAACAAGGTGCAACCTTACCCGGCATGACAGTCGTCTGTGGCGACTCACACACCTCAACCCATGGCGCATTTGGTGCTATCGCTTTTGGTATTGGTACCTCAGAAGTCGAACACGTCTTAGCAACACAATGTTTAATTCAGAAAAAAGCCAAAAATATGCTTGTTCGTGTTGATGGCCAATGTCAACCCGGCGTCGGCGCCAAAGACATTGTATTAGCCATCATCGGTGAACTCGGTACTGCCGGCGGCACCGGATATACGATTGAATTCGCTGGAGAGGCAATACAAGCCCTTTCCATGGAAGGCCGTATGACCGTTTGCAATATGACAATCGAGGCCGGTGCACGTGTCGGCCTAATTGGCGTTGATGACACCACTATCAGCTACTTAAAAGGCCGCCCTTTTGCCCCACAAGGCGAAAACTGGGACAAGGCTGCCACTGCTTGGTCAGGCCTACAAAGTGATCCAGAGGCTGTCTTTGATAAAACCATCATTTTAGATGCGTCGAAAATCAAACCCCAAGTGACCTGGGGAACCTCACCAGAAATGGTTGTCTCAGTAGATGATAAAGTACCAAACCCTGCTAATGAAGCCGATGCCGTCAAACGCAAAGGCATGGAGCAAGCCCTACAATATATGGGCTTAAAAGCAGACCAAGCCATCACTGATATTCAACTTGACCGCGTTTTTATCGGCTCTTGCACCAACTCTCGTGTTGAGGACTTGCGTCAAGCAGCAGCAGCGATTAAAGGCGGTAAAGTCGCAAGCACCCTAAAACAAGCCCTTGTCGTACCGGGCTCAGGTTTAGTCAAACAACAAGCCGAACAAGAAGGCCTTGATAAAATATTTATTGATGCTGGGTTCGAATGGCGCGACCCAGGTTGCTCAATGTGTTTAGCCATGAATGCCGATCGCTTAGAGTCAGGGGAGCACTGCGCCTCAACCTCAAACCGTAATTTTGAAGGTCGACAGGGCCTAGGTGGCCGTACTCACTTAGTCAGCCCTGCCATGGCAGCCGCTGCAGCGGTTGCGGGTCACTTCGTTAATATAAGCTAACGAAGAAATAGCCCAGCCAATAATAAAAAAGCCAGCTTGTTAGCTGGCTTTTTTATTGTTAATCTCGAAATCGCAAGCTAAGCTTCGGGCTTTTCTACCTCTTCCTCAGCATCATAAACGCGAATACAATTTCGCCCTGACATTTTAGCTCGATACATCGCACTATCTGCTAATTCAAACAAACTATTTAAACTGTGCTTGTTGTTGTCATTGACCGTCGCAATACCAATACTCACTGTAATCGATACATTAGCAGAACTAAACTGCTCAAGCCGCTTTTGAATACGCTCCATTAAGGTCAAGGCCATTGAAGCCTCACAATTTGATAATAGTAATACAAATTCATCACTTCCCCAACGCGCGATCACATCTTCATCACGCACAAAACGTTTCAACCAAACACCAAACTCAGACAACACTTTATCGCCCGTCGAATAGCCTTGCGACTCATTAATCGTTTTAAAGCCGTCGATATCCATCACTGCCATCGACAACGGCCGATTAAAACGATGTGCCTCACTAAAGTATTTGCCGGCAAATTCACGCAAAGCATGACGATTAAATAATTGTGTCAACTCATCCAGCATCGCCAAACTATAAAGAGAGGCTTGCTGCGAACGCAATTCCAACATACGCTGATAACTAGTAATATGATTAAATACCTGTTGGCGGAATACCTCCCACACAATCGGCTTCCTAACATAATCATTCACGCCCAAGTCGAACAACTCGATCTTACGTGATGCATTATCAAAGCCAGACGTTGCAATAATTGGAACCGAACCATGCTTACCCTGCAAGCGACTAATTTTACAAACCAGCGTAACCCCGCTCATCGCCCCTCCCAACATGATATCGGTAATGATCAGGTCATACTGCCCAGTACGAAATGCTTCCCACGCACCTTCCGCATGCGTATACGAGTCGACATCCAAGCCCATATCCGTTAACAGATCAATGATAATCTCTTGTAGCACTTGTGAGTCTTCAATAAGCAGAACACGGCCTGTCAATTGACGCGCTTCACGCTCAACTAAGCGTTGTATATAAATTTCTAGCTCAGTCAGGTCACGCTTACTGAAAATATCCGTCGCACCAGCCAATAAAGCCTGTTTTAATGTCCGAGTCTTATCTTCTGCCGCCACCATAATGACAGGAACAAAGTCATAACCGGGGAACGAGCGCACTTTACTACAAAATTCACTGCCCGAAATATCAGCTTGAATATCGCCACAACAAATCAGGTTAAAGCGGCTTTGTTTCGCTAAAGCCAGTCCTTCATGGCCTAAACTTGTCGTGACAACAGTATACCCAGCCTTCTCCAATAGCTTTTGAACGACAAGTCGCGATAATATCTCATTATCAATGACTAAGGCGGTTAATTTACGCATCAGATACCCGCCTTACAGTCTTTTTGTCTTTAATAATCTTTATCACTCTCTATCCTTGTTCAAGTAATTGTCGCGTAAAATCTGTCCTTAAATAGAAGCCTTTGGGGTTAATCTTTTCTTTAAGTCCCTCAGATGATACCCCAACCGCTAACACACGGCTATGCGCGGCTTTCGGCCTCATTTGTAGATACTCACCTTCACGTGCAGAAATGTCAGATTGCCCGCCCAAAACAACCCTATCCATTAACTCTTCCCAGTCTCGTCGCAACACTGCTTCTTGCTCAAACGAAGGCTGCCACAACCACGCCTGGCCTATATATCGCTCAGCCAGTGGAATGTCAGACTCCGCTTCAACGGGTAACCACAAAACATGAGATAACTTTCGTCTTAACCAGCTTTGGTGCCAGGTCAACTCACCCGTCTGTTGCATCGAAACCGTGCACACATAGGTGGACTCTTTCGGCTGCCCGCGCTTATTTAGCGGCAATGTTTTCAATTCAACGCCCAACTGCACAAAATCCGGCTCAGCCTTATTCCCGGCATCAGCACCTAATGCAGCTTCCAGTAAAGCCCCAACCCAGCCTTTATGGCGTTGTAGATCGGCTGGCACCGCGACACCCATTTCTGCAGCAAGCTGACCTAATGTTTGTCCAACCAAAGCGCCACAACGTAACATCAACTCATTAACCGACACTGGTGGGTCATTTTTGCGCCCACAAACAAAGGGCGATTTATCAATATTCATATAAGCATGATATCCTAACACACTCTGTCCTGCCTGCGATTACCCACGTTTTGAAAGCACTCTCAATCCAAAATTTAACCAAAGTCTATGACAATGGCTTTAAAGCACTTGATGGCATCAATTTAGATGTCGAACAAGGTGATTTCTTTGCCTTATTGGGGCCAAATGGCGCCGGCAAATCAACGACCATCGGCATTATTACCTCTCTTGTCACCAAAACCGGCGGTAATGTGACCGTTTTTGGTATCGACCTTGCCACCAATCCAGAACAAGCTAAAACCTATTTAGGGCTTGTCCCGCAAGAATTCAACTTCAATGGCTTTGAACAAGTCAAACACATTCTCATTACGCAAGCTGGCTATTACGGCATGCCAGCACATGAAGCTGAACCACTGGCAGACAAATTACTAAAACAACTGGGTCTATGGGAAAAAAGATCAACCCCATCACGGGCGTTATCCGGCGGGATGAAACGCCGTTTAATGATTGCCAGAGCATTAATTCACGAACCCAAACTGCTGATACTTGACGAACCCACCGCCGGCGTCGACATTGAATTACGTCGTTCCATGTGGCACTTCTTAGAACAAATCAACGCCCAAGGCACCACTATTATTCTCACCACCCATTATCTTGAAGAAGCCGAGAACCTTTGCCGCAATATCGCCATCATCGACCAAGGTAATATTGTCGAAAATACCAATATGAAATCATTGTTGAATCGGCTTGATAAAGAAACCTTTATTCTCGATCTCAAAGCCCCCTTAACCGAAGAACTCAAACTCGATAACATTGATATCATTCAAATTGGACCCACTACCTTAGAAGTTGAGATCAAAAAAGAAGATGCGATCAATGATTTATTTATCACGCTAACAGAGCAAGGTATCACCGTCACCAGTATGAAAAACAAAGCCAACCGACTCGAAGAACTGTTTCTGTCACTGGTCGAAAAAACGGTGGATAAATGATGCCAACACAACGCCAACGTCACTGGGTTGCTTTTAGTACCTTACTCACCAGAGAAATCCGACGCTTTATTCGTATCTGGCCCCAAACTCTATTACCGCCAGCCATCACGATGACCTTGTACTTTGTCATTTTCGGTAACCTTATCGGCAGCCGTATTGGTCAAATGAGTGGATTCGATTATATTGATTACATTGCCCCCGGCATTATCATGATGGCCGTCATAAACAATGCCTACGCCAATGTTGCCTCATCATTTTTCAGCGCTAAATTTCAAAACCACATTGAAGAATTACTGATTGCACCTATTCCCAATTATTTAATCCTAGCGGGTTATGTCGCTGGTGGTGCAGCAAGGGGCTTATTAGTCGGCCTCATCGTGACTATGGTCTCATTATTTTTTACAACATTGCCGGTGCAACATCTTTTAATGACACTCAGCATGGTCATCCTCAGTGCCATCATGTTTGCACTGGGCGGTTTTATTAACGCCATCTACGCCAAAAGCTTCGATGAAATCGCCATTATTCCGACCTTTATTTTGACGCCACTCACCTACCTTGGCGGTATCTTTTATTCTATCGATTTATTGCCCGAGTTTTGGCAACAGGCTTCTTTATTCAACCCCATTTTATATATGGTTAATGCTTTCCGTTACGGATTTTTAGGCGTCTCAGACATTCCCATTGGCTTTGCCTTTAGCATCATCATGTCATGTATTTCTGGGCTAACGGCATTCGCGCTTTATCTACTCAACAAAGGCACTGGCATCAGGCACT
>Ga0115570_10000147_pt1 | contig 54299 bp, 63 predicted proteins | sample COGITO_mtgs_1205_3_FD_87294 | JGI IMG/M metagenome (GOLD analysis project Ga0115570, IMG submission 87294) | Pelagic marine microbial communities from North Sea - COGITO_mtgs_120524 | ecosystem: Environmental > Aquatic > Marine > Epipelagic | place: Germany:Helgoland, sampling site Kabeltonne... | reverse complement strand
AAGTCCACTGGAGAGCCTAGGTGCTTTGACTTAGAGTAAAAGTTACTTTCTTCTAAAAACCAGAATCCTATCCTCGGGTGTGCGAGCAGGTAATACTAATACTATCGGCAGCATATAGCCCCCCGGCCCCCTGTTTTATTTGAAAAGGAAGGAGCTGTAAAATACTTGTCAAACTAATGCCGCACCCCTCTGCTTTAACTTTTCCCGCAAATATGCTCAAATCAATATCAACGTGCTATTGCCTGAGAAACTTTAAACTTGAATATTTAATGTGTTTTTGTGTGTGTAATTGTGAGTAACCTACCCTTCCATATCACCATATGGCTACAGATAAGGCTTTAAGCTATACCGGGAAGAGAATCCCTGACTCTCCGCCATATTCGCCGAAATATAACTTATAAATCAATAAGTTATATTTCGGCAATCTTCAAAGCATTAGCTCGGCAATACACTTACCTAATACACAGAGCTTCTATGCGAACACCATCCTATCTTGTCAAATATCACAACGGCATATACTCTTTCCGTTATGTTATACCCATTTCTGATGCGCACCTTTTCCCCAATAATCACCGCGAGATTAGGCGATCCCTCAAAACTCGCGTTCGTTATCAAGCACTTAAGCTGGCAAGGGTTTACTGGGTAAAGATGACTGAGCGCAAAATATCAACTTTAGAAGATCCAATATCTGATTGGCAAGTCAAAATGAGACGTGGTTCAGCTATATTAGATGAGCTAGAAAACTTCGAATCAAGTTATGAGCAGACCTGTAGTACTGATACCTATGAAGAGTTCATTACTCACCTATCTGACTATGACATCGATTGCCTCAACCTTGCTATTGAAACCGCCACAGGAAAAGATATTGCTGGCCTTATTGTTACTTCAATTGAAACAAAACTAAAATGGAAAAGAGACGTTACAGAATCTTTGTAGAAAATAAAGACACTGTAACTAATTGTGTGTAACTACCATTTTGTAATGGTTTAATTATTCAACACTCCAGTCTTTTACTATAAAGATAGTGTGTTGCATTGACCGGTTGAATTCACAACCCAAAGCGGTCAGCCAATGGTTTTGCACAATATCAACATCATTTAATATCACAGGATGTTGCTTATCATTAACAAAGTATGGAATATTCTATCCAATGAAAAGAGGTGGATATAGTTCGTCGACTGTACAGCCGCACTCACAGAAAGGACTCAATTTATTGAATAAAGGGATATTTACTCATGAAAACAGCCTCATTATTGATACTGACAACTACACGGTACCTCGTAAGTCTTATTTCTTAATAATACACACTGTTACCTTAATAGTTTTTACACTGATCCTAATTAATGGCAAACTAAATAATGTCAACTACGTTGCAAAAGCACCAGCTGAAGTTGTCTAAAAGAACGTGAGAAGTTAGCCGAAACACAACAAGCCTTATCGCAACTGCAACAACAACGGCAATCTTTAAATTAAGTTAAATCTATATAATCAAAGAAAAAAGCCCAGCATGTTAATCATGCTGGGCTTTTTTTTACTTTTTATCAACTTTAACCTTAATCATTTTAGGTTTTTCTTTTTCAGTTTTAGGGATAACCAAGTCCAAAACACCGTCTTTTGTTTTAGCAGATATTTTATCCAGATTAGCGGTTTCAGGTAACGTAAAACGACGCATGAATTTGCCACTAAATCGTTCTACTCTTTTATAATTATCCTTCTCCTCTTCCCTCCTGCTTTCCCGTTTACCTTTCAATGTTAGCACACCATTTTCAGCAGTGACTTCGATATCTTCGGGATTAACCCCTGGTAAATCGGCATGAATCACAAAATCATTTTCTGTTTCATTAATATCAACAGCCGGTGACCATTCTTGTGTATCAAAATTAGTTTCAAAGTTCGACAAATCGAATAATGATGGTGCTTCGTGCTGTAATCGGTCAAATACACTCAGTGGTCTGTATGTTTGGATAGCCATCTTAATAACTCCTTTTTAAAAAGAAACTCGTCATGGAACAACATCTTTAAAAATAAACTCACTATGAGACAAGAACAATGCTCATACCTACAATATGGGATATATCCATACAAACTTCAAGTATTTGAACCATTGTTTTTGTGGTTTTCTGCTTTTTCAACCTAGAAAACACAACCACAAAGCTCTTGCCACCAGCTAAACCCTCAAAACACATTAAACATATATATTGGCTCAATTGATTATTTTGGTATTATCGGGCTATCAGTTTAGGAGAGGTATTACATGAGAAATATTATCGTCGCTACATTATTTCTTCTTAGTGCTAATGCTTTTGCTTGTTATGATCAGAGCCTAAGTTATAAGACCAACTTCGAGAATTTTTTGGTTGAGTCTGAAGAAGGAGCTGCAAAGGCTCAATTCGTCCTTGGGGATGTGTATAGAAAAGGTCAAGGCGTAGCCCAAGACCACAAAGAAGCTGTTAAGTGGTATAGAAAAGCTGCTGAACAAGGGGATGAACCTGCTCAATACAGCCTTGGGTTTATGTATCGCTTTGGCGAAGGTATAGCCCAGGACTATAAGAGCGCACACATGTGGTTCAACATAGCGGCTGCAAATGGAGACTCAGATGCAGTCAAAAACAGAGACATCTTAGCGAAAGAAATGACGCCTTCCCAAATAGAAAAAGCACAGGATATGGCTCGTGAATGGATAGCTGAGCATCAATAGGTTACTTGTACCCTTACTTTTACTCTTTACCCTATCAGCTCAAGCAGAAACATTAGAAGGTAAGGTAGTTAAAATTGCTGATGGCGATACGCTTACCCTTCTAACTTCTGCAAACCAACAAGTAAAAGTTAGATTAGCTGGTATCGATACACCTGAAAGAAGGCAGTCTTTTGGTAAGAGAGCTAAACAAGCTCTTTCTAGCCTAGCTTTTCAGAAACGAGCCTTAATTGAAGTAGAAACCAAAGACAGATATGGAAGAACTGTTGGAGTTGTCTTTGTTGATGGTTTAAATGTGAACCATGAATTAGTTAAACAAGGTATGGCTTGGGTATATAGGAAATATAACAAGGATAAGGCTTTGTATGAGCTTGAATCTAAGGCTAGGGAAAAGAAGTTAGGGCTTTGGTTAGAAGTGAACCCTATACCTCCATGGGAGTGGCGAAGAGGGAGGCTTTAATAAAGCATACTTATAATTTCTAGGTAGACAAAAAACCCTATTTTAGGCATGAGATAGTGATGTATAGGGTGAGGTATTTTAACGTCTTAGAGGGGCTTACTGAAGCTATAAAGGTTAGCTATGCCTATGTGTAACACACAGGTCAATCACTTTTTCCAGCAATTGATATACATCATGCAGCTCAAAGCATCTTGTTATATATATGAGCAATCAGTCCTGCAATCAGTCCTGCAAATAATGCCCAAATGATAAGTCCAATAACAAACCCTGAGAATGTCATTGTCCAACTCATACCTGACATATCACCATGAATCATATGTCCACTCATATCCATCATTAATGACGGTAGAGTGACGACCAGAACACTACAGGCTATCCAAAATAGTGCAAATACAATCGCTGCTGCCATTCCAAATTTAGTTGCGTTTAATTTCATTTTTGTACTCCTTGTATCCAATCATCATTAAAAAAATCACACAAAATAGCTCAACTTTCTCAATTACAATAGTTTACGAACCTTCGACTTTATTGCGTTTAATTTGTTCTTTGAATTGTAAGACCAATCCATAAATTATAGGCAAAACTAATAGACTTAATATGGTCGCTGTTATCATGCCACCTACCATAGGTGCTGCAATACGTTGCATTACTTCTGACCCCGTTCCATGACCCCACATGATAGGTAAAAGGCCAGCAATAATAGCCGTTGCTGTCATGACAATAGGACGAACCCGTTCAGAGGTGCCAAGGTAAACAGCTGACATAATTTCTTCATCGCTTAGTCTAGGAGGGATTAAGGAATTTGACTGTGCTTTTTCATAGCTAAGCTGTGCTATTTTCTGATCGATAAAAGTTAACACCAACACCCCGATTTCAGCCGAGACTCCAGCTAAGGCAATGAAACCAACCGCGACTGCGACTGAAAGGTTAAATCCCAGTAAATACACCAGCCAGACGCCTCCAATCAGGGCAAATGGAATCGATAACATGATAATCAAACTTTCACTGATATTTTTAAAATTTAGATAGAGCAACAAGAAGATAAGTAGCAGAGTGATGGGAACTACTATTTGTAAACGTTCTGCTGCCCGTTCCATATATTCGAACTGACCAGACCATGACAACGTGTAACCAACAGGGATGTTAACTTGTTGTTCTATAGCCTTTTTGGCGTTATCTACGTAACCACCAATATCATCCGTTTTGATGTCGATATAAACCCAGGCATTAGGTCTTGTATCCTCAGTTTTTATTACTGGAGCACCACGGTGAAATTTCAGCATAGCTAATTGAGATAAGGGTATCTGAGCTCCCGTCGGAGTTGGAATAAGAACTCGTTTTAATTCACTGATATTGTCACGCAACTCGCGAGGATAGCGGAGATTGACTGGGTATCGTTCTAACCCTTCTACTGTTTGGGTAATGTTCATACCTCCAATAGCAGTTTGAATGACGTCCTGTACATCAGCGATGTGTAGTCCATAACGAGCAAGTTCCTCACGATTAATATCAAAATCCAGATAATAACCACCTGCCGCTTTATCACCAAAGGCTGATAAGGTATCAGGTATTTGTTTTATAACCTGCTCTATTTCACTGGCGATTGATTCCAATATAGTAAGGTTAGGGCCACTGATCTTAATACCAACCGGAGTTTTAATTCCCGTTGACAACATATCTATCCGTGTTTTGATTGGCATAGTCCAAGCATTTGCAAGCCCAGGAAATTGGATAGCTACATCCATTTCAGCCATCAGTTGTTTAGTGGTTTTCGTTGGATCAGGCCAGTCAGCTCTAGCTTTGAGTTTTATGGTCGTTTCAAACATGGTGAGTGGAGCAGGATCGGTAGCCGTATCAGCCCGACCCGCTTTTCCAAAGACATGTTCGACTTCTGGAAAAGTAGCTAGTATTTTATCTGCTTGCTGTAATAGCTCACGTGCTTTCGTAATTGAAATACCTGGATAGGTAGTTGGCATATACAAAATATCGCCTTCATCCAAGGGTGGCATAAATTCACTACCCAATTTATTGGCAGGAATAATGGTTATCACTAAAACAGCCACTGCTAACACAAGGGTAAACCTGCGCCAGCGCATCGCTATCCGTAAGGCCGGAGCGTGAATAAAATGCAATAGGCGATTTATGGGATTTTTCTTCTCTTCAATAATGTGACCCCGAATAAAATAACCCATTAATACTGGTATTAACGTTATAGCCAAGATAGCGGCTGCAGCCATCGAATAGGTTTTAGTAAAGGCAAGAGGAGAGAAAAGCCGACCTTCTTGTGCTTGCAAAGTGAAAACAGGTAAAAATGACACCGTTATAATCATCAAAGAAAAAAATAGGGCCGGGCCTACTTCCTTAGCAGCTTGAGTCACGGTTTGCCAACGCTCAGAAGCAGTTAAGGACCTCATTTTCTCTTTGGTAGCAGCCTCCAGATGTTTATGGGTGTTTTCAATCATCACAATGGCGCCATCTATCATGGCACCAATAGCAATAGCAATCCCCCCAAGGGACATAATATTGGCATTAATGCCTTGCCAATACATGACAATAAAAGCCATTAAAATACCAATAGGCAGGGTCACAATTGCAACGAGTGCCGAGCGAACATGAAATAAGAATAGAATGCAGATAAGTGCTACTACAATGGATTCTTCAATCAGTTTGCTTGTTAGGTTATTAACAGCTCGGTTGATGAGGCTACTACGATCATAGACGGTGACAAGTTCAACTCCGGCCGGCAACCCTTTTTTTAGTTCTACTAGCTTATTGTGTACATTTTCGATTGTTTTGAGAGCATTTTCACCATAACGCATGATAACGACGCCACCTGCGACTTCACCTTCACCATCTAAATCAACAACACCACGTCTTAATTCGGGGCCAAAATGAATATTGGCAACATCAACTAATCTGATAGGCGTGCCATTCTCACTGACGCTGACAGCAATAGATTTCAAATCTTCTAATGATTGAATATAGCCCAGTCCACGGATCATATATTCTGTTTCAGCCATTTCAATCAGTTTACCGCCTACATCACTATTAGATCGTTTAATGGCCGTAACTACTTTTGAAAGTGGAATGTTGTAATTCAATAAAACATTGGGATCAACTTCTATTTGATATTGCTTAACAAAGCCACCGATAGAGGCAACTTCGGCAACACCATCGACAGTTTGTAATGGATAACGTAAATACCAATCTTGAATTGAGCGTAATTGCGACAGATCATGTTGACCTGTTTTATCAAGCAAAGCATATTGATAAACCCAACCTACGCCTGTGGCATCAGGACCCAGATTAGGTGTTACCTCTTTGGGCAGGCGAGCGCTGACATAATTAAGGTATTCCAATACGCGAGAGCGCGCCCAATAGATATCAGTATTATCCTCAAAGATAATATAAACGAAGGACAAGCCAAAGAATGAATAGCCACGGACTGTTTTTGCTTTGGGAACAGATAACATGGCCGTTGTAAGCGGGTAAGTCACTTGATCTTCGACTACTTGAGGGGATTGGCCCGGGTAGTCTGTTAAGACTATTACCTGAACGTCGGATAGATCTGGAATGGCATCAAGTGGCGTCTCTTTTAATGCCAAGATACCCGCTAAAAGAATAAACAGTGTCGCCATTAATACCAAAAATTTATTATGTAAAGCAGCAGTGATAATACGATTAATCATGCTAATGTCCTTTGTGTGACTCAGCATTAGGCTGTTCATGCTTTAGGTTTTCTAACATCTTGGCTGTTGACTCACGTAGCTTCGATTCAGAATCAATTAGAAATTGGCTTGAGGTGACAACAGTTTCTCCTGCAGAAATGCCTTCAACCACTTGAGTTAATCCATCAGAGGATAAGCCTGTCACAATAGTTCTTGGTTCGAATTTACCTTGGTCGCGTACCACAAAGACTTGGTTGCGTTTGCCAGAACGAACGATGGCTTCTGAAGGTATGGTGATCGCCTTGTGCTGTAACTGAGTATTGATAGTGACAGTGGCAAACATGTCAGGCTTGAGCAATAAACCTGGGTTATCAAATATCATCCTAACTTTTATAGTCCGTGTTTTAGCTTCTGCAAAAGGATAGATATAAGATAATTTACCTTTAAATATTTTATTGGGAATGCCTGTCAGTAACATTTCAACGGTATCGTCGACATTCACCCATGGCAATTCAGACTCATAAACATCAGCGAACACCCATACTTTAGACAGATCTGCTAATAAATAGAGCTCTGTTTGAGGCGTGACATATTGACCTTCACGTGCGCCGATATTAATGACTGTGCCATTAACTGGTGAATGGATATGAAGATTCTTTTTAATGGCACCTGTTCGCTCCATATCCAGTATTTGGTGTTCAGGCACATCAAGGAGTTCTAAGCGTTCACGTGCTGTTTTAGCCATTTGTTGAGCCCCATACCTAATATCCTCAAATGGGCTATCTTTTAACGTTTTCAAACTTGTAAGTGCCAGTAAATATTCTTGAGAACTCGTAACAAGTTGGGGAGAATAAACACTGAGTAACATGGTTCCTTTTGTGGTCGTGGTACCCGTTTTATCGACAAAAAGCTCTTCTATCCAGCCCTCTGTTTTAGGATGCAGGCGTGCGATGTGCTCTTCATCATAAGCAATTCGACCAACAGTACGAATAGGGTTGGATAAGGATGTAACCGTTGCCGTTGCGGTACGAACACCAATATTTTGTACAGTAACTGGATCAATTGTGACGGTACCTTCAGCTCCGTTTGTAGGCTTGGTCATATCATCCTCATAGACAGGAATATAATCCATACCCATATAGTCTTTAGCCGGTACTGGTGACGTAACTTCAGCATTCATCGGGTTACGGTAATACAATGGTTTTTTTTGTTTAACGACCTGTTTTTCTTCTGGCAACACCAGAGCTTTTTGTGGGCCACTAAACCAATAAGCACTGAATACGCCAATTGCAATACCAGCCGTTAATGTCAGCGTAGCGAGTACAGTTTTATTCATAAATATTCTCCTCGCCAGTAAGTGCGACTAATTTGGCCAATGCTGATTTAGCTTCGCTGATGCTTTGCCAAAGGTTTGTTTCATAGTTATAAAGTGTTATTTGGGCACGTATCAAATTCAGAAAATCGACTTTGTTGACTTGGTAACCTGCCAGCATGGATGCAACTGTAAGCCGTGCCTGTGGAAGTATTCCTGTGTTATATAGCATGGTTTGTTCTTGTCTACGCTCATAATCTGCAAGTGTCGAAGTAATATCAGCTTGTATAACGAGCCAGCTATCTTGCAATGCATATTGTTGCTGTTTAACTTCACTACGGCGTTGTGAAATAGCCTGTTTTTGTTTGCTATCAGCAAACAATGGCACATTAATGCCTATTTTCAATGACAAAAAATCTGCTCTATCACTGCCATCCATATTATTGCCATCACGGAAGCCATAGGCAGCACCCACATTAAAATCGGGGTAAACATCATGTTCTGCTAGTTCTTGCCGAGCAGTAGCAGCATCAATCAGTAACCTTTTTTCAGTCAATGCAGGTCGACTTTTTTGAGCCATATCAATAATCGACGCCACTGTTTTTAGCTTAGGTAGAGCCGTAGTAATATCTTTCAATAAAGGTAGGACAATGGGTGTGTCCGTCGCTTGATTGAGTAATGCATTCAAGCGAGCTGCCTCTTGTTTACGACTGCTGACAAGCAGAATATTACGATCTAGCAACTTTGATAATTCTAATTGAGCCAGTAAAACATCTTGCTGTAAGCCTTGGCCGACTTTATATTTAGTTTGAGCAATTTCAATAAATTGTCTGAGCAAGCTTGTATTAATATCTATGACATCTAGTGAACGATCAAGGAAAAATAAGCGCCACCATAATGTTGTAATATCACGATTTAATCGCAGTCGAATTTCATCAACATTGCTAGTAGCCGCTTGTGCTTGATGAGTAGCAACACGCTTCCTGATCGTCAGTTTTCCTGGGAAAGGTATTTGTTGGCTGACACCGAATTGTAATTGCGTCATCGGCTCTTGATCGACATCAAAGGTATCAGTTGGTAAGTTGAGTGCATGAAAACTGACTATAGGATCAGGTAAGCTGCTCACTTGTGAGGGTATTGCAGCCATAGCTTCTGCACGTGCTTGTATTTCAGCCAGAGCAGGATTTTCTGCCTGAACACGTAATAACGCTGCTGCTAAGGTCAATCGCTTAGCTGATCTCTGACCTGTATTATCAGTGTATTCTGGTAATAATAAATTGAGTGACTCAGCATGGCTTGTTTGCATAGGCCATAGTAATGAGATCACTATGATTATGTTGCTATAAATAAAGGGTAATTTCCACATAACTAAACACCTTGTTTGGCGGTGTAAAAACGGCATCAGAAAATGATGTCGAGCAATTCGGCAAACCTTAACGTGGATAAAATGACACTATTTTTGTCTAGTGTTTACTTCTCTATTGTGTATTGGAAGTAATAAAAGACAATCGCCCGTTAATGGCAGCGCGTTTAGTAGTCAGAGTGAAATAGGAGGGCGAAAGAGAGGTATGGACTGTTGAAATTCGGCATTAAGATCATGGCTTGTGTAACGAGTTGTATCATTTTGATTAATGCCAACCCCATCAGATGATGGTGCAAGGGCAAAACTACTAGAAGCAGTACCATGGCAATGAACCTGATCGACGCACTGGTCACATTTATTACTACTCTGCTCATGGTGACAGCTACTCATGTCCATTTCAGAAACAGAATAAATTTGTTCTGGTATAGAAATATCGGGCACAGCGTAGACAACCGTCATAGGCAAGTACGCCATAATGATCAATAAAACCAGCAATAGTCGTTTAGTCATGCTTCTCATATGTGTATTTTTATCATAGTACTGTCTGAACAAGAAGTTCAACGATATGAAATATTACTCTAGTGGTGTAAAGCTTCGTCTAACCCACCGTCCGCTTTGGGTCGGGAGCTGCCGTTTGAGTAAGGCAGAGAAAAAATTCTTGTTAAACCCCGTTTAACAAAATAATGGTATCGGACTATTAATCAACAACCGGCTCCCTCATAGTCACAAACTCTTCTGCTGCCGTTGGGTGAATGCCAACCGTTAAGTCAAAGTCCGCTTTAGTTTCACCCATTCGCATGGCCACTGCAAACCCTTGCATAATCTCACCGGTATCAGCACCGACCATATGCATTCCCACCATTTTATCGGCATCGCCATCGACCAATAGCTTCATCATCGAGCGTTCATCGCTGCCGCCCAAGTTATGACGCATAGCACGGTAATGACTGCGATATTTCACTACATTGGGGTGATGCGCTTTAGCCTGTTCTTCTGTCATCCCGATTGTGCCAATATTCGGCTGACAAAAAACGGTGGTCGCAATATTATTGTAATCCAGCTCGCACGGCTCGTTGCTATATAAATTTTTTGCTAACGCGATACCCTCTTCCAGTACCACAGGCGTTAAGGCCATACCGCCAATCACATCACCTAAAGCATAAAATACTAGGCTTACTGGTCATTCACATCAACAAAGCCTTTATCCGTCAAAGCGACATTAACATTGTCTAGACCTAAATCAGTAAATTTTGGTTTGCGACCCGTGGCATACAACACAGTATCCACTATCAAGGCCTCGCCAGTCGATAAGTGCACTATTAATGAGCCATTAGACAATTTTTCTATTGAGATAACATCGGTTTCAAATCATAAATCGACGCCCTTCTCTGCAATCTCTGTTGCTGCGACATCACGGACTTCATTATCAAAACCACGTAAGAACAGCTCACCACGATAAAGTTGGGTTACCTCGGCACCTAAACCATTAAAGATACCGGCAAACTCAAATGCAATATAACCACCACCGACCACGGCTAATCGTTTGGGGAACTGGTCCAAATCAAAAACCTCATTAGATCTCACCGCATATTCACTACCGGAAAAAATCAGGAATAAACGGCCAACCACCGACGGCAATAATGATTCGCTCAGCACTATAGTGATGGCCATTGACATCAACCGTATGGGCATCGACAAAACGACCCCGGCCCTTGATGATTTCAACATTAGCAGCGCCTAAGATCTCACCATAAATGCCATTCAAGCGACTAATTTCAGCCTTTTTATTATCACGTAATGTTGGTCAATCAAATTCAGGATCAGGTGCTTGCCAACCAAAGCCTCTCGCGTCACGAAAGTGCCCGGCATATTCGGAAGCATAGACTTAGAGTTTCTTGGGAACACACCCGACATTAACGCAGGTACCACCCATATATAAATCTCCACAGATGGCCACTTTAGCACCCAATGAACCCGAAATACGGCTGACTCTAACACCACCAGAACCCGCACCAATGACAAACAGATCATAATCGTAATTCATATTCCTCCTTACAAAGTCCCAACCGAAAAACTTACAACGTTTTCACTAAATTATCCGCTAATAACGCAACCAACCGGCGCATCTTAACTACAGCATGACCGTAGCCATCTTGAGTCAAACTGTCTGTGAACAAGAAATCGCGCGCCACTGTTTCGCCACCCTCAGCGGTCGTCAACCAATAGCGACCAGATAACACCACTTGCTGCTGTGCATCCGGATAAAACTGATCGATTTGAATTTTCAAACGATAGCGTTCTTTACCAAACCACTCCGTCGACCCACGCTCAAAATTAAAGTTGTTACTGCGTTGACGTAAATCTTTCAACAATGCCTTGGGTATCGCCTCTTCCAACGGCTCCGCCCAGACATGTTGCAAGGCATAATGCATTTGGTGATCTTCCAGCTGAACTAATAAACTCGATTGTCGCAAAAACTCGCTCAATGTGACATCGCCCAACAACAGCAACGGTCTTTTCTCACTCACGCGTTCAGGCCCGGCAAGTGCACTGCCACCTGAATCCAACAGATAATAATTTAAGCGCGATGACGACGAAGACGCACACCCAACCAGCACCAAAACACACCATACTACTATCAATCGTTTCATTATTGCCCTTTCTTCGGTTCCATTTTCTCACCCGCTTGACCACTAAAAATCAAGCTATTCGGTTTATTTCTCATGTGCAACACCAGTGGCTTTAAATCCAATAACACGGCATTGACTGACTGTAGTGTTTTTGCCATTTCATCCGATAATTGCGTCTGCTCAAAATCAACGATAATACCCTATAATGCGTTGACGGATTGTTGTAAACCATCCAGCATCTTACTCGTCTTTTCTAATGTGTCATTCGCATTATCTGCCATCGATGCCAAAGGCAGTTTTTGTAATTTCATCAACGTTTGCTTCACTTCAGCTAATACCCCTTGGGTATTCGTTACCACTGACTCTAACGGTAAATTATTTAATTTATTCACCAACTCGACGACTTCAGTGCCAATTCGTGAAAATTGGTTAGGTACAACGGGAATGACAGCGTAGCCATGAAATTGAGCAGCAGTATTGCTATCAGCCTTTGCAACATCAAAATACTGTAATTCGACCAATTGACTACCCGTTAGTAAGTTGCCGTTGACTAAGGATGCCTTTAAACCTGTGCCAAGCCATTTGGCTATATCCGCTTTCGCTTCTTCAACACCGGCATCATCATCGCTTAGCCCCATCCTACCGGGCTCAAGACGAATCAATACTGGAATCTTTGAAGACGCCTCCAGTAAATTAGCCATTTGACTATAGACCACATCCGTCCGTACTACACGACCGATTTTGACGCCACGAAACTCGACTGGTGCCCCTACATTCAGGCCTCTAATCGAATCCTCAACCAATAGAATATAGTCAATTGAATGCTTATAACGTTCATCGATAATGGCTTGTTCATCGGCATAAATATCAAAATAAGCGCGTCCTTCAACCTGCTCACCCATCACTTCATCAGCAGTTAAGTCAAACGTCACACCATGGGGGGCAATTGTTTCTAACGTCCCCGCTTGGACATTCAGTCCATCCGCAGATAACTCAATCTCAAATCCACTGATTTTCCAAAACCGAGTATTACGACGAATTAGCGTGTGGTATGGCACTTCAATAAACGCGTTGTAATACATTTTGTTTTCATCACTATTAAAGTAAATATCGTCAATCTTCCCGACGGCCAGACTTCAAAAGATGTCCTTTATGGCCAACTTCCGCGCCAAAAATTAGATATTATGTACCCAATATTGAACAAGAAACGTTTCCCGTTGTGGTGTTTTTTTTCATGGCGGTCGCTGGATAGATAGCTCTAAAGACCAGTACAAATTTGTAGGTACGACACTATCAAATGTTAGTGTCAAAAACCTCGACTGAAACCTCGGTTATCACCACATTAAATCATCGGGAATATCATAGTCGGCATAGGGGTCATCGCTTTCTGTTTCTGGCGTTGTATTCGGCTTGCCTTGATGTAATACGACGTATGTCGGGTTAATCGTATTGATTTTATTCACCGTTGCGTTTGGCACAATAAAGATGATGTTATCGACCTGACAGAGTCCAATACTCCCTGTCACTAATGCATCGTAGTTTTCTTTATTAAGATACAGGGTTTTAATTTTTTTATTGAATTGAAAATTGAAGGCGGTCTCGCCGTCATAGTCTTTGATTTTCACTTGGTCAATAATTTGCTTGATACGTGCTTTTTCTTCGTTTTGTTTTATTTGCTGTTGTTGCTGCTGATTTCGTTTTTGGTCATCTTGCTTTTTTTGTAATTTAGCTTGTTGTACTTTTTCTGCAATCTCATTATTACTCTTCAGGCCTTTATTTTTAGCCTTTATTTTTTTACGTTTTTCAACATCTAATTGTTGCGACTTTTTCTTACTGACGAGACCGGATTTTTTGAGTTGATCTTGTAATGAGCCTGCCATGATTTTTCCTTGCTAAAGCGATGCTATAGATAAAGTCGTTTAATGAGTTAGCGTGTTGATGTGTTCAATTAGTCTTTAATTGTCTCGTTAATGTAGCTGTTTTGCAAAGCTTGTTTTAAAAGGTAGAAATCAAAATAGTGAGAAAAATGGTTGTGAGGTTCGCCTTAAATTACCCTTGAATTAGTTGATGTGATATGGATAATTTAGCGAGAAGCCCGAAACAGGCCAAAAGCAGTTCGTCTCGAGGTATTGTGGCCCCTAGATTATTTTACTCCCTGTATTAAACTGCAAAAAATAGGGTTATAGTCAACGACGATGGCGTAATAAACAGAATAAACGTCTTGTTTATCGCTAACTTTTATCATAAAAATGTGTCTTACAAACGTAGGAGATTGCTAAACATTCTGTTAGGAATAATCTTGATTTAATTTTTAGGGATAAAACGATGGGTTCCATAAAAAAAGTTGCCGACAATATTTATTACCTCAAACTGGATAAGGTTGGAAGCTGTTCACTGTGCGACCAGGAGCTACTAGCCTATATACAGCAGCTCAAAATTCCCACTGGCAGTCGGTTAATACTTAACACCAGCGCCAATAATTGTTTTACATTCTGTGATGATACTTTCTTGGCTGGCATGATTAATTTCAAATCTATTGCCTATGTCGTAAAAGAAGAAAGGCGACACATGCTCCTTGGGCTCACGCTATGTTAGTTCACCAGAAAAATATGAATACCCATTATTGCGACAGCTACGATGAGGCCTATAACTGGAGTATTTCTCAACAGAAAAATGACGCATAACCAACCCATTAGCGTGGGATTGCTCAAATGTTAGTGTTAGGCCCAAAGGAGTAAGTCGATAGTTTCTTAGGTTCTTACCCCGAAGAAATTATCAATCATAATTGATAAAAAACGTGAATGCTGAAACTTTTATATTAAGAAGACAAACAAGGAGAAAGTCATGAAAAAATCGTTATTGGTTGTTGGTTTATTACTTTTAGGGTTAATTTCTTTCCCATCCCATTCTTACAAAGTTTATAACCAGACAGGTGAAATATCTTGTGATACATGGCTTAAAGGGACGATAGCAGAAGAGTCCCTTAGCTATCATCAGCTCACTTCTTGGGTACTTGGTTTTGTGTCTGGTGTGGGCGCTGCTGGCATTAATCTCACTGAGACTGACTATAATAGCCTTCGGGCGTTTGTAACTCAGCATTGTCAGCGCTACCCAACAGACCGTGTAGCAGATGCAGCAGAGCAGCTTGTCGCTACGCTTGATAAGATAAAGTCGAAAGGGGATTGTCAGCTTCCCTTTCAAATAAAAGACTGATCGCGAAGGGTTCACAATAGCACGTCAGCAATGGGTTGCTCAAATATTGGTATTCGTCCCGAAGCGGATCTCTAAGACCTTGGTTCTGAGTTAAAAGAGCCTATTAATGAACCCGTTAATTTGAACTAAAAAAAAGGCCAGACTAATAAAGAAACCAAGGATGGGTATCCATATTGGAAATACCTTCACACCATTTGGAGTCGGATCCCGTCGTTTAATGCGCCATAAGGCAAGGTTTACTAGCGAAAAGATAGTTAACATAATTAATGAGGTCGTTTCAGCCAGTGAGCCAAGGCGGCCCATGAGTGCAAGGACGAGTGCGATTACCGTGACCACGACTGTTGCAATCAGCGGTGTGCGTGTACGGTTATATACCTGACTTAATATCTTAGGTAGCTGTCCGCGCGAACTTAAGCCATATATAACCCTAGATGCCATGATCATTTGAATTAAAGCACCGTTGATAATCGCAAACATGCCGATAAAACCGATAACGATAGCTTTTTCTCCGGTATGGTGTTCATAGAGTAGTGCAAGGGGGGCTTTACTGTCAGCAAGCTGTGTCGGTGTTAGCGACAATAGCGCTGTCACCATCAGCAGCATATAGAGAAGGGTCGTAATACCGAGTGTCAGCAAAATCGCAAGGGGAAGGTTACGTTTTACATCCTTCACTTCTTCGGCGACATCGACCATATCCTCAAAACCAATAAAGGCATAGAAAGCCAGAATTGCCCCAAAGTAAATACCACTCCAACTGATGATATCAGCAGGCGGAATAAATTCAGTCCAGTTAGCTGAGAAAGTGGCTAAGCCTTTGCCACTGGAAGCAATGACGAGCAGTATACCGCCGATTTCAACGAGGGTAATGAGACTGGCAACGGCGACAGATTCGGCAATACCCCATATGGCAATTCCGCCAAGCACTATCGTCACTAGCACGATAACAAGCGTACGTTCTACGCCGATGAAATGATGTAAGTAACCTACAAAGCCATTGATCAACGCTGCGGCCGACACCAGACCGGCTAAGATGACTAGTAGGCCAACAAGGGTAGATATGCGTTCAGAGCTAAAACCTTGTTTGACATATAAAGCCGCACCGGCAGCGCGAGGGAAACGACTGCACAATTCGGCAAAAGATATTGCAGTGAAACCCGCTGTGAAGGATGCGAGAAGGAAAGACATTGGGGCGAAATAACCCGCTACATTAGCTATTTCACCAACTAAAGCATAAATACCCGCACCGATGGTTGTGCCGAGGCCATAAAGTAGGATCATTGGCAGCGAAAGTGTTCGACTTAAGGTAACTTGCTTAGTCATAGACGAAAGGCCTTACAGAAAAAGATGAGCCAGAAGAATGATCCAGTGGCAATAATACCCGAGATACTTAAAGAATAGCCTTTATTCTTGATGCTATCTTAAATGGTTAATTTATTTGTCAAACAATCGGACAAAACAGACCAAAAGCGGAGTAGATTGAACCTGCTACATTTTAACCACGCAACCTATTACAGACTGTCGGTTATTCGCCGTGTTTCCCTAGATTATTTTATCCTGCGTATTAACATGTAGAAATTGGGGTTATAGTGAAATAGGTTGAATTAATAAATAGAAAAGCCCGACGATTATTGCTTACCACCATTACATAAGGTATTTAACAAACGCAAGGGCACAAGCATATCGTTAGATTTCACAGGAGCACTTTATGAGAATTGAACTATCAGTAATAAAACTAGGACTGGCATTAGCCCTCCTTGGGCTTACTTTCGGCATTGCGTTAGGCGTTGCGTTTGGTGTGAATGAAGATGTCTTTAAGGATTTTGTGGCTCAAGGGATTGCTGCACATCCTGGTATTCACGATGTCAAAAGCCAAGATAAGATTTGGCGCTATGCACAACGGGCACATTTTCACTCTACGGGTATAGCCGCGTTCTCAATTGGCTTATTGCTACTGGCTTCACTCTCAACGATAAACCACAAACTTAAAAAAACGACTTCCGTGCTTATAGGCCTAGGAGCTCTTTTATCCCTTTGCATGGTTGACTATGTTTTTGCTCGCCCCTTCGATCGGTCGCAGCGCATTCGCACATTGTTACAGAGCTACTAACTTATGTCGGCGTCGGGGGGTTAGTCATAGGCTTTCTTATTTTGGTTGGCAATAAATTTTTCAATTTTCTAGCAGAAGCAAGTGAAGCCTGACAAGGAAAATTCGTTCAGATATCCAAAGCTACTGCGGAGATATAAAATCATGAGTGATTGTGAAAAATGGAATTGTGCTGCTAACGCTAAAGCGTGTTTAACGGATAACAGAGCTATAATTCAATGGAACCACTAATGAAAACCACCGTCACAACAAAGAGTGTGGCGCCAAAGAAGCAGTTGCTCTACAAGTTCCTTTTGCTATGCGCATTACTAATAGCTTACTTTTCTTACCTTAGTATTCAATACGATATTATGACGGGAGGGATAACCTCCATTCTAACGTGGAGCTTTTTTGTTCTCTGTACGCCAATTGCAGATGCTGGGTTTCTATTGGACTTCCCTCTCCGCTTAATATTGGGTGTTCGTATGTTAATGTCAGAAATTGCTGTTTGGGCAATAGCCATTACGATTAACATTATTTCACTACTCTATTTCGCTGAATATTATGAGACAACAACACTAACAAGGTTCCTGTATCAAATTCTAACAATGCCATATCCGTATTGGAGCGTGATTTTACTCTCCGGAGTTGGGACGTTTCTGTCTATTCGGTTTGCTGACGAGCTCATGGATGTCGTTCATCATCGGGATAGGGACTTCTTCCATCGTCACGGTTATAAGCATGAGTTGATCATTATTACGTTTTTTATAGCAGTATTTATTGGATACTATAAACTTATCACTTTGCTTGGCATTGAAGTGAACTTCTGACACGTAGGTGTAGTTGATTAAACCAAGAATAAAGGGATCAGCCCGTTAGGCTTGTATATGAAAATGGCATTAACAACTCCTAATCTCACTATGCCAGTTAATGGCGGCCAATGTAGTAAAAGCTTAAACGCACTACTTTATGAAAGGAAAAGTAATGAAATCAATGAAATATAAAGAAATGGGCGGTGCTTGTGATGCAACATTTCAGGCCGAAACCTTCGAAGATATGGCGATACTCAGCAAGGAACATGGTATGGAGATGTTTCAGGCACAGGATCAAGCACATTTAAAAGTGATGGGAGAAGTGATGACCTTAATGCAAGCGCCTCAAGAATTAGTGATTGGATGGATTCGAAGCGGAAGTTATTTGATTCTATAGTTGAAGATTAGTCTTTCGAAATTATGAAGCCGGCCAACTTTATTTTGCAATCGTGACCCCACTGGAAGCCCCACAAATAGGGCTCAAGCACAAAGTATTCTTATCCATTTGAAATTTTAAAGCGTATTTATTACATGCAAAAAATACTAACGATACTCTTCCTTACGACGTTTCTTGTTGCCTGTACACCTCTGCAGTTTGCAGCAGTCAATGTGCCTACGCTGACCTACGACGGCCAGATTTCAAAAGATGTCCTTTATGGCCAACTTCCGCGCCAAAAATTAGATATTTATGTACCCAATATTGAACAAGAAACGTTTCCTGTTGTGGTATTTTTTCATGGCGGTCGCTGGATAGATGGATCTAAAGATCAGTACAAATTTGTGGGTACGACACTATCAAATATGGGTTATGTTGCGGTATTACCCAATACTCGCCTATATCCCGATGTGAAATTCCCAATGTTTGCAGAAGATGCCGCAAAGTCAGTTGCTTGGGTTCACAAAAACATAGCCCGCTACAAAGGCAATCAAAATTTGTTTATATCGGGTCATTCATCAGGTGCACATATAGGGGCATTGATTATTGCTGATAATTCTTATTTAGCAACGCACAAGCTCAAGCCTAATATTGTAAACGCTTTTGCTGGTCTGGCTGGTCCTTATGATTTTGTGCCAAAAGCCGCTGACATAAAAGAGATTTTCGGCCCGCCTGACAACTTTCCAAATATGGTGGTAACCAATTTTATCGATGGCGATGAGCCCCCGATGCTATTGATATACACTGGCGAAGATGACACTGTCTACCCTAGAAACTTAGCGGTACTTAAGGCAGGTATAGAAAAGGCGAATGGCGATGTAGAGACGATCATCTATGAAACAGGTGGACATGTTGCAACCGTTGCAGCTTTTAGTTGGGCAAACCCGTCCGATTTGCCAGTACCTAAAGATATGGATGATTTCTTTAAGAAATTCCTCCAATGAAACTCGCTGAATTCTTAATACGGCGCTAGGACATTAAGCTAGTCGGACAATTGAAAAGGCTAATATCTAGACTTGATGCCAGTGCTTCTAACGGTCCGATTTATTTTTCCAATTCGCCCATGGATCGCTGTCACTCTGATCAGAGGTACTTGCTGATTCCTCTAACGCCTGGCCGTCCTGCTTACTGTGCTTATTCTCTCTTATGCTCTCACTCTCACTGGAAGGCTTTTTTCGTTGGGTGCTATAGCGCTTGCCAGAACGTTGTTCTGCTTCCCGTTCCCAGGCAGCTGATTTTTCTTCTCGCTTCTCACGCAATTGATCAGCATCTTCAAGGGTCAGTTCGGCAGGCGTACCTGGCTTATGATCATCTGGAACAATGCGACTTCTGGGAGGCAGTGAAAACTGCTCTGACGATGCTTTAGGTAAGTTCTTAAATTCGTACAAATAGAAAGCCTCGACCTTTTCACGTGCCCAATCTGTTTTCTTAAGAAACTTCGCACTAGATTCAATGCTCGGGTTAGTCTTAAAGCAATTGATGTTTAAATAGGCAAAGAGAATCTCAAAACCATAGTGATCCACTATTTCGATCAACAAGCTTTTTAAACCAACCCCATTTAATGGGTTATTCTCATAATTGGTCTCAGTGCTCATACTAATGTCCAGTTGAAAGTGCAAAATGCATCATTATACCTGTCACGAGACGAATTAGAGGGGACGCTACCGGGATAATCGGGGTAGTTCAGTGTAAAAGCTATTGGTTTCAAAATCGACATATTTAGGTTCCTTGACCGGTTTAGGCCACCACACAAAGCAGACATGCCATTTCAATTTATTCAACCAAGTGACATAAACCGAGTGATTAATCATCTCATTTTGAGTTATTATCACCCCCCAAAAAACCGACTGCCAAAGGCAAAACTGTGACCCCAATGGGCCTACCTGTTGAAGATATTTTAGAGAGTCTTAAGCAGCAATTGTCTGAGCGGAATGAGGTTGTACTGGAAGCCCCACCGGGTGCGGGTAAAACCACTTTAGTCCCGCTCGCGCTGATGGATGAACCTTGGCTAAAGCACAGAAAGATCCTGATGTTAGAGCCACGCAGAATCGCCACCCGATCTGCTGCGCATCGCATGGCAAGCCTGTTGAATGAAAGTGCTGGCCAAACGATTGGTTATCGTATGCGGTTAGAGTCGAAGGTTGGCAAAAATACAAAAGTGGAAGTAATCACTGAGGGTATTCTTACCCGAATGTTGCAGCAAGACCCATCGTTAAATGACGTTGGGTTGGTGATATTTGACGAATTCCACGAACGCAATCTAGATTCTGATCTGGCGCTCAGTCTGTGCCTGAAAGGCCGTGATTTATTTAGGGATGATCAGGACCCCTTAAAAATTTTGGTCATGTCGGCCACACTAGATAGTCAGGCCACCTCAGAATTACTCGGTGATGCACCCGTCGTAAAAAGTGAAGGCAAGGCTTATCCTATCGATATCATTTACGGTCAGGCCAGACAAGCCAAGGAGCGCATCATTGATCGCATGGTTGCGACGATTAAGCGTGCGATTGATGAGAATCCAACGAGTAGCGTGCTGGCTTTTTTACCTGGACAAGGAGAAATTCGACGCACAGCAGATGAACTGTCGAACTGGGTTTTCGATAGAAAAATACAGGGTGTTCATCTGCATCCACTCTATGGAAATTTATCGATTGAAGATCAACAACAAGCCATGTCACCACTATCAGGACAACAATTAAACGATCAGAAAATTGTGCTCGCCACCAATATTGCCGAAACGAGCCTCACCATTGATGGGGTTGATGTCGTGGTCGATTGTGGCCTAGTACGGGAGGCAAAATTTAACCCTGCGATTGGCATGACAGGGTTGCATACCGTCAAAATTTCGAAAGCCTCCAGTGACCAAAGAGCCGGGCGTGCCGGGCGGCTAAGACCTGGAAAGTGTTACCGGCTCTGGTCGGCCGATCAGCAGGGTCAACTGGCAGCACACAGCACCGCCGAAATTCTAAATGCTGACCTGGCACCATTGGTACTGCAATTATTACAATGGGGCGTAGGAGATCCAAAGCAATTAAGCTGGATCGACCCACCGCCAAAAGGGTTATGGCAAAAGGCCATAGATTTACTCAGATCGCTCGGTGCGATTAAACGTAAAACCAATGGCTGGGGTCTGACAAAACATGGTCAGGCCATGACATCTTTACCGGTACACCCACGGCTCGCACATCTATTACTGTGCGGTAGCGCGATCGGTTGTATTAAACCCGCGGCCTTATTAGCAAGTATGCTATCTGACCGTGACCCTTTTAGTCGTGATAATGTAGATATTAGCGACCGCCTTGAACTATTGAACGGCAAGTCGCATTGTCCACCAATGCATAAAGGCTGGTTACATCGCACGCGTCAGTTAGCACAAAAATTCGAACAACAGACCTTGAAGGTAAAACGGCCCGGTAAAATAAGCCATTTGATAACCGCAGAACAATTGCCCGGTTATTTGCTTGCCTGCGCCTATCCAGACCGCATCGCGCGTCAAAGGCACTCTGGGGGCTATCAACTCGCCAATGGCCGTAGTGCCAAGTTGATGGGCGATCATCACCTTGCGAATAATGGTTGGCTCGCTATCGCTGAAGTGTCCAGCATGCAGGGCGGCAAAGGCGATATTATTCGCTCTGCGGTGAAGCTGGATGCAGGCTTGTTTGAGTTAGCCCTTAGCAACGCGGTTGAGCTAGACACCATTGCCGAGTGGGATACGAAAACCAATCGCTTTGTCGCCGAACAACAACAAAAAATCGGCGTCCTCATTGTCCAACGCACTCGCCTAAACACTGTACCAGCCGAGGCCAAAAGCGCAGCATTGATTCAACAACTTCGTAAACAGGGGTTAGGTCTTCTCCCTTGGACGGCAGAGCTTACACAATGGTGTGCCAGAGTGACATTATTGCGTTCGATTGAAGGGGCCAATTTAGATAATGGCAACTGGCCCGATGTGAGTGAGGAAGGCTTACTTGCTACACTTGAGGAGTGGTTAGCGCCTTATCTTGACACGGTGAATTTATTAAACGACTTTAAAAAGATTAGGTTAACTAACATCCTGCACGCGCGCCTGCCTTGGGAGAAGCAACAGACACTCAACAAACTAGCACCAACCCATTTGAAAGTACCGTCTGGATCTAGTATCCGTATCGACTACGCAGAATCCCCGCCCGTGTTGGCGGTGAAATTACAGGAGATGTTTGGCTGCGAGCAAAGCCCTGCTGTTATTGCAGGCAAGGTACCTCTGCTGATTCACCTCTTGTCACCCGCAGGCAAACCGCTGCAAATCACGCAAGACCTAGCCAGTTTCTGGCGCACCTCATATCACGAGGTGAAAAAAGAAATGAGAGGTCGCTATCCCAAGCACCCCTGGCCCGATAACCCGCAGGTTGAAATGGCGACATGGAAGACTAAAAAGCGTATTTGATTGGGTGTGGGTTTGGAATAAAGAGAATGCGCTTTAAACCGCCCTTGCTTGGGAACAGGTCTTTGGTTATCGTTATGCTATCCATACTAATCGCCGCCTTAGGCACGTTGTCAAAGCATTATCCAAAGATCACTCTCAACTCAAAGCTGTCTTTATCAAAATGGCTTATAGATACTCATCCGTCATTAGCTCAAAGCTTATTTGAATGCCGTTCTATTACAGCTTCTTATAATGACTCTTCACCAAGCCACCCTCAAAGACTTCTGTTGAACAGTGTTCAAACTTAAGCGTTTGGTCTTGCGGTGAAAATAAGGGAATCCCCTCACCTAAAATAAGTGGGAGTTTAGAAATGATCAGTTCATCAACCAGGTTCTTTCTGAGAAATGCCTGAATGGTCTGGCCACCATCAATATAAAGGTTGTGATAACCCAGTTTATTCAGCTTTTTAACCACCGTGCTGATATCGCCATTTACAATCTCAACTTGGTCGACTAATACCGCCGGCACTTCCTTCAAACTGCCACTCAATACAAAGACTTTTTTTGTATAAGGCCAAGGGGTAAAAGCCGACACAATGTCGAACGTCTTACATCCCATCACCAGCGCATCAACCCTATCCATAAACTCATGGTAGCCATAATCACTATCAGAAGGATTAGGGAAGCTATTAAGCCACTCCAAGCCGCCATTGGTAGTCGCTATATAGCCATCCAAGCTCGTCGCAATATAAACACTATTCGTCATCAACCAATCTCAATTTAGACAAACAACATCGAACTAGTAAGCAGTAAAGGCGTGTGTTTGTCCTGCTTTATCAAACGCCAATACATCATACCCTTGTGGTGTATCGCCTTCTGGCTGCATACCCGGTGATTTTTGGGGCATACCTGGTGCTGTTAAACCCAATACTGGCGGTTTCTCGGTAAGTAAACGTTTAATATCATCGGCAGGTACATGACCTTCAATCACATAACCATCAACAAAGGCGGTATGACAAGACGCTAGTTCAGGCTTTAGGCCCGCTTCTATCTTAATCGATGTCATATCATCTTTATTATGTGAAACGACCTTAAACCCTTCATTTTCCAAATGGGTAATCCACTTGCTGCAACAGCCACACGTTGCTGATTTATACACCGTCACTTCGGGTAAAACAGCCGCAGGAACCGTTGATGAGATATCCATTTCATAAGCGGCTTTAGGGGGCGACTTGATCTTAAAAAACAACACGCCTGCTGATGCCGACAAAATAATAATTGCCAGCACCACATAAATAATGCTTGAGCCCCGTTGTTTTAAACCTGTTGCGTAATGTGATTTCATTGCGATCCCTAATATTGATAGTAATGTCTGCAAGGAGACTGATAATGCCGTTTATTATAGCTAATTAATGGACAATAACGTGAGGTCAATAATTCGTTCGACCACGTAAAATATCAAAATCGCAAGCGCTCAAACTCCCGAAGGTGACGCCTTACCTCATCTTCCAAGGCATCAGCCACACCCGCTTGTGCTGCATAAGTTGGCCACGCATTAACCACTTCTAACACCTGCTCAACGATCTGTTTTGACTCACGGCCAAAGTTACCAATCAACGACGCCACTTGTTGTAAATCACTGGCTACGAAATCCTCGCGCTTGCCATTCAATGACATCTGATGTGAGTTCACCCACGGTGAGTCTTTTTTATAACTATAAGCAACATCAAACGCGGGGGATAAACGCCAATCGCTGTCTGCATCATCCAACATAAAACTCATATTCTTCGTGTGATCATCATGATTACGCGCCACCACGTTAAACACCATACGTCGAAAAATTTCGATGGCATCAGGTCGCGGTAATTTTAATTGCCTTGCCACCGTGAATAACTGCTCATAACTATACTGACCCGGCTGCTTATAATCCGCATGGTCCATCGCACATAATGAGACTATATGGCGCTTGCGATTACCCACCCGATCAAAACGTTGCGTCATAAAATGAGCTCGGCCACCTTCCAGTAATAGTTCACAGGGAGACATATCAATACCGGCTTCTTTCGCCATTAAATAATAGGCATATTCCATCCGGCCAAACCCCTTAGGATCACCAAAGGTTTCATTGTTCGTCTTATGTTCTTCGACGCCATCCAGCTTTAATAAATAGTGTTCAAAACCTTCTGGCACATCGACCTGGCCCGAGCGAATTTGCGTTCGATCTGCATTCACAGCCACCACAGCCTTAGCCCTCGCGCCCCCAGCCGACGTCCCGACCTGCAAAATCGCTTTCATCGCAGTTTGCTGGTTTGCATTATCAAATAATTCAGCCTGCATCGCCTGGCGCATCTGAACCCGCTCGTCCAATACTTGTTGGGCCATCATCACCAAAGAATCGATGGCTATTTCACTATTCGCCGTGTCGTCTCGCTCGACCGCAGGCATAAACGTTAATGCCCCCATGCCAAGCATTCCGGTATACAACAAGCGCTCTACTGCCGTAAATGAATCCGCACTCCGTCCATTACGTGCCAACCACGCATTAATCACCGCATTACCAAAATCGTCAGGCAACATATCGGCAAACACCGCTGGCAAGCCACGAAAAGTATCCGGGTTTAATCCTTGAAACTGATATTTCGTCTTAGCCAAAGGCATATGGATCGGGGCAATCTCAATGCCTTTTTTCAACCAACTCGATGCATATTCAAACGTACTAAATTGGCTAGCATCATCATAAGCCAATGCCCCGACTTGCTCGCCCCAAAGTCTGACTTCGGCCAAATTATCCATTACCAGTCCGTCCCCTCAGCATCTTGTTCGGTTTTAACCTCACGCGATCCAGACGCACGCTGACGTTGCTTACCTTTTAATTTGAGTTGTTCCATCGGACTAAAGGTGGTTTCAGGCACAAACTGCTCAACCAAGGCTAATTGATCCAGTACCCGTAACACTGCAATGAAATTGATGAATTTACCTTGACCTGCAACCAAGCTACGGTAACTAACGCGAGATAATCCAACACGATCTGCCAGTTGCTGTTGTGTCAAATTACGTTCTAAACGCATCTGCTCAATACGGCCACCTATCTCTGCCGCTATGGCCTTATCTGTCATCGAATTAAATTTCATAATGTAGTCTTATTTTATCTTTAAATGACAATTAACCCTATATTGGTTAATTTATTAATCATTAAAATACAACCAATCAATCAAGTTGTCAAATAGATTAATGATAAAAATAATATACATAATAAACTTAAAATCACATTAATGATGAAATAGTTGTTCATTAATTAGATTGATTAGGCTGAAATCCCTATTCGATAGGCCCTAACCAAAGCACACCACCTAAAATCGCTTGTTGCTCAATATTCCATCGCGCCCTGTAACTGAGATGTTGTGCTGGTCTGGCAGGATCATATTTCAATGGGCTCGGTAAAGCAGAAGCCAGTAACGCAATTTGCATCGGGTTCAAACGTTTGGCCGATTTGCCAAAGTGATGAAGGCTCGCCGCCTCGACGCCAAAAATACCATGTCCCCACTCAGCAACATTCAAATACACTTCTAATATCCGCTGCTTACCCCAAGTTAACTCAATCAACAAAGTAAACCAGACCTCTAAGCCTTTACGAAACCAGCTTCGTCCTGTCCATAAGTAAACATTACGGGCCACCTGCTGACTAATCGTACTAGCCCCACGTAACTGACCGCCACCATTCCCAACTGATTTCAACACACCCAATATGGCCTTAAAATCAAAACCTGAATGAAGTGGAAACAATTGATCTTCAGACGTCACCACCGCCAGCGCCGCTTGTTTTGGCAGCTTATCCCACCGTAGCCAACGCTGCTTCAGTTCAAAATTATCATCTGATCCCAACCAACGGTCGGCCATAACCATCGTGATCGGCGGGTTTAACCAACGAAATGGCAACACGATCAACAAACTCAAGACAACAAAAGCAAAAACAGCACGTAATCCCATTTTAATCAAAATCTGACGATATTTTTTCATGACTTGATTCTACCAGAAGGCCTAATAGCATTTAGTACCATTACTTTAACCTGTGTTATTTAACAGGCAAAAAGACACTTAATAAATAATTAAAACTGATACAATAGTTTTATATTTCAACATGATAAATCAATAAATTAAAGTTAATTAAATATTTCAGTGATTCTTTAATTTAGTACTGAAGCTATCTGGCCCAATCCCACCAGCTGCCGCCTTATCTAATAAATAAGCTAAACGAACTGACGCCTTCATAAACTGCTTAATAATCGCTGGACTCGCCTTCTCATAATAAGCTTCGGTTAACCGTGTTTTATTCACCACAGGTGAACCACCGGGCATCACATAGACAACACCTTTTGACATCTCATGTGATGCCCGTGCCCAAAAAATCACATCAAATCCTTGCCAAGAACTGCGATCATGCTTTCTAATCTTTTCAAGCAAAACCCATTGTGAAGATGACCGCCCTAAGCCTGCTTTATACGGCACTTCTCTATCCCATAAAGCATGCAGATTAATATCTGGCTTTTTGTGTTTAGCCGAGCGAAATACCTTGATAGTATTGCCACCGAGATCTTCACGATAACCAACGTGCAATGCCTGATGTAAATCTGCTACAGAATGCCCAAGGAAAAACAACGCTTCTTTCCGGTTACGCCGACTCACATTCGAGTCAGCCAAATTTAGGGCAAAACGTTGAATTGCTTGGATCACACAATCATAAGCCGCACAGTCACACTGGTGATTAAAAACCAGCCCTTTGGGCACATTCATATAATGGTATTCATCGGTCTCGCGATGCGTCGTCTTATGCACCACATCGGGCCAAGTACAACCTTTAACGAAGTCATAGCCCTTCGCGACACCCTTCGTCTTAACTAACTTATCGATAAACACTTTGGTTTTCGGTGCAGTCAATTCATACGCCGTGGCACAAATTAATTGATGGCCAAAGTGTGAAAATGCAAAGCTCGCTTGGGGGCTTAACAATAACGACATCAAGATCCATTTTGATAATAGCTATTCCAACATCTTTGCCTAGTCTTTAATCTCTATTAACTCAATATCAAAAATCAATGTCGAGCCCGGTGGTATATTGCCCACCCAACGGTTGCCATAAGCCAGCTTGGCAGGAATGAAAAAACGTCGCTTCTCACCAACCACCATCAACTGTAGCCCTTCACGCCAGCCTTTTATCACCCTATTCAAACCGAACTGAGCCGGCCGACCCCGTCTAATTGAACTATCAAAAACCCGACCGTCAGAAAACGTGCCTTCATAATGCACCTTAACCTGATCGCTCACGCCCGGATGTGCTGTTCCTGTACCCGCCACCAAGACCGTATGTTGCAGCCCAGACTCCGCCACTGCCACACCGTCTTTAAAACGGTTGAGCGCCAAAAAGTCCTGACCTTCCTGCTTACTCTCACCACTGAGTTTCGACACGCCAGAAGAAATATAAGCGCGGTAAAAGCTGACGGAAACCAAAATAACACCAATCGTAATAAAGAGAAGCACATCTTCCATACACAATTCCTAAAAACAAATTAAAAGATGACACACTAAGCCATCAAACAAAGTTAACGCAGCAAACACACTCTCGCAGTATCCAAACACCGAGACTAAAGTCTATAATCAACATAATACCGAAAATAACTAGAAACGAGGAAACATTCATGACCACATTAGACCTACTAGACAAAGATGCTATCCCAGCAGAGAGTCAACCACTGTTAGACCAAATGCAAAAAAGCATCGGTATGGTACCTAACTTTCACACGATACTCTCTGTGTCGCCACAAGCGCTAAAAGGCTATATGACATTGCATCAACTCGTCACAGAAAGCGCCTTTACCGCAGAAGAGATGACGGTCGCATGGCAAACCATCAATCACGAGCATGACTGCCATTACTGCTTTCCAGCACATATCGTTGTCGCTGTCGGCATGGGTGTCGACAAAAGTATTTGTGATGACATTAAAAATGAAACCGCATTACCTACCGCTAAACTAGAAGCGCTACGCACCTTTATATTACAAGTCGTCCGCAATCGCGGTAATGTCGATCCTGCCGGTGTTGAAACATTCAAACAAGCCGGTTACACCGATCGCTCTATCGCCGAAGTGTTATTAGTGCTCGCCCAAAAAACCATGAGTAACTACCTCAACCACATCGCCAATACCCCGCTTGATGATGCCTTCGCGCCATTTGCTTAATCTGAGAAATAGACTTAAATATTATGCTTAAAATATTACTCGCAGAATGGGCTCGCGCCGGAATAACAGCAAAACATGTTCGCCATGCCGTTTTCATTAACGAGCAAAATATAGCCGAAGAAGATGAGTGGGACGAGTATGATGAAAATGCCTTACACCTTATCGCTTCACTAGATGGCAACCCCATTGGCACAGCCCGATTAACCTCTGATGGTATTGTTGGTCGCATGGCGGTTTTAGATAGCTTCAGAAACCAAGGGACCGGGTCAGCCATGATGGTTCAAATAATTAAAACGGCTAAAAAAAGTCGAATGAAATCCTTAAAACTGCATGCCCAACGTCCTGCAGAAGGCTTTTATACCAAACACGGTTTTATCGCCGAGGGGGATGAGTTTATGGAGGCAGGCATTCCCCACATCGCCATGAAGCTCGAATTAATGTGGTCATAACACGCCATAAAAAAGCCACCTAACAAGGTTAAGCCCAATGCTTAAACTCTTACTTGCCGACTGGCTTCATGCCGATGTCACTGCGATCCCCATTCGTGAAGCCGTCTTTATAAAAGAACAAAATGTGCCCGAAGTAGATGAATGGGATGATGACGATGAACATGCACTGCACCTCATCGCCTCGCTTAATGGCAACGCCATTGGCACAGCCCGATTAACGCCAAAAGGCACTATTGGACGGATGGCTGTTTTAAAGGATTTCCGACATCAAGGTGTCGGCTCAGCGATGTTAAGTCGATTAATAGAGGCTGCAAAAAAAAGTAAATTAGAAAGTGTGACATTAAATGCCCAACGCATTGCCGAGGGCTTTTATGCCCAGCACGGTTTTACCGCCAAAGGGGAAGAGTTTATGGAAGCCGGCATTCCTCATATAACAATGCAACTGACCTTAAGCTAAATCCACCAACAAAAAAGCCACCTTTGAGGTGACTTTTTTACATTCAAATCTAGCATCAAACGTTTAATTAATGTCTAGCAACTCAACATCAAAGATCAACGCCGAATTAGGTGGAATATCACCGGCCCATTGTTCGCCATAAGCCAGCGAAGGCGGAATAAAGAAACGCGTTTTATCCCCCACCACCATCAACTGTAAACCTTCTTTCCAACCCACGATGACGCGCTCTAAACCAAATGTAATCGGCTCGCCGCGCTTAACAGAACTATCAAACACAGTCCCATCCGCCAGCATACCTTCATAATGCACTTTCACCATATCGGCCACTTTAGGATGCACAGTCCCTGTCCCTGCCTGCAATTGCTTATATTGCAAGCCAGACTCAGTAACCATTATGCCTTCCATCACTTTATTTGCTTCAAGGTACGCCAGGCTCGCCTGCTTATTGGCAGCTAACTCTTCATCGTTTAATGACGGCGTATAGGTTTGAAAAATATAAAAGCCCACCAAAACCGCTGCTATAAAAAAATAGATATTCTTTGACACGATCTTTTCCTGAAAATATTAATAAAGGTTTTAAAAAGAAAACTTAATGCTTTGTTTGCCATTGTACAACGAGCTGCTTCGCTTCTCGAATTTGTGCTGCCGACATCTTGTTCGCCAAGTCCGTTATATTATGCTCAACATCATTAGCACCATTTTGTTCTGCCAATGTCCACCACAGATACGCCATTGCATAATCCTGCATCACGCCCAAACCTTGGTAATACAAATTACCCAAATTAGACTGTGCTTCCACATAGCTTTGGTTCGCAGAGGCCTGCATCCACTTAATCGATTCAGGGTGGCTTTGCTCAACACCTTGACCTAGCTTATACATCACAGCCAAATTGTATTGTGCGGCCGCATAGCCATCATGGGCGGCACGTCGAAACCACGTTACAGCCTCTTCATCATTCTGCTCAACCCCTTGACCATTTAAATACAAAAACCCCAGCGTATTCTGAGCAACCACATTGCCATCATCCGCAGCAGCTTGGCAGCGTTTTAAATATTCTTCTTGAGACAATTGTTCCGTTTTACTCACCGTGTTCTTCCACTTAGCTTCAATAGATCGCTATTCTACATTTTTGTACTAAAAATATCCGCTAAGCCTTATCTAATAAACAAAAAAACCACTCGAAAAGTGGTTTATGTATTGTGGCAATCAATTCGATCCTAGGAGCCTAACGCCTCTATATATCGCTCAAATATTAAACTTTAAGCCTGTTTTTACGTATCGTTCCAAGATGCATGGCATTCACAGTTTTCTTCATGCTGGCATAAACGATAGTTCCTATAATGACCAAAAGCCATAATGCCAGCACCGATACACGTCAGTACCTTTTCCCATACCCCACCTAAAACAACAGCTGAAACTAAGAAAAGCAAGCCCACTAAACGCACGGCAAGTAAGCGATAATGTTTATGTTGTTTACAGCCCATCGTCAAGGAGTAGAGACTGATCGGTATCACCGCCACCAACATCCATAGATGAAAAGCCTCATCGTTGAGCTGCAATGCTGCAACGGTCGGCAATAGCAAAATCACTACCGGAAAAGCCAAACAGTGAATAGCACATAATACAGAGAGGCTAATCGCCATTTTATCGGTGAAGTTTTGTATCGTTCTCATTGTTATCTCATATGGGTAATTCTAAACTGCATTGACCATGCAGGCTTCGCAAACACAGTTCATCTCTAATTGTGGACTAACAAGGTGAAAACCTGCATGTTCCACACTTTTCTCAAGGACATCTATCGTCGATTTGCTAATACTTATCTCTTCTACCTTTTTACATTGACCACAAATTAAGAATTGCGGGACAGCATGGGAATCGGCACAGGTAATGTGGGCACAAGCAACATACTTGTTGGCTAAATTCAGCTTGTGAGCCAAGTATTCGCCCTGGAGAAAGTCCAAAATCCGATACACCGACATCGCAGGTATCGACGCACCAAATTTGGTTTTACAAAAATCCACTAGCTCGTAGGCAGACAAGGCTTTTTCAGACTGTAACAAACCTGATAGAACTTGCTTTCTCTTACTCGTTAAGCGCGCCCCATGGGCTTTACAATGCTGTTCGGCATGTTCAAGTATCGTCTCTAATTTTTCCACATCCTCACCTGATAAGGTGCACTTTTCTTTCACACTCAATATCTCCGCTCCTTTACTTTTGTCCATCATCACCTCAGCGGATTGAACGCATATTTAAAACATCGAGGGCCGTTTCAGAAAAAAGATATGTTAAAACATGTCTAGCATTGTCACAATGAAAATCATCACCGTGACTGAACACCAACGCTAAAATAGGATTTAACACGCTTTATCCTCAATTACAGTAAGCCAATGTTTGCTATGATCAATGGCATAAATTCTTATTCTGTTGAGCCTCCATGTTTAAAGCCCTCTTTCTTGATCTTGATGAAACCCTCTGTGATACAACAGGCGCCAATGAACAGGCCAAGCAATTAATGGCACACAGCATTGAAACACAGTTTGGTGCCAGCATGAACGGCGACGCTTTTTCTAATGGCTATGTCACAGGTATTTACCGTGACTGGACTGACGAACAACGGGCCCGTTACATGCCCATTATCGAACAACAAAGTGAAAATGCCTTCCGAGTGCAATTGATTCATGACTTATTGGCCAAAAGTAACATCGATCATGTTAACGATGAAACGGCCCAAGCCATTCAAGACAAGTTTGATAATGACCGCATTGAGGCATTCGACTTCTACCCTGGTATCCTCACCTTCTTAGCGGAAGCACGTGCCCTTTTCACCCTCATCGTCATCACCAATGGCCCCGCCTTTTCACAAATCCCAAAAATAGAATCAACAAACCTCGCGAAACATGTCGACCACATCATTATCGGTGGTGAAGAGCCAGAAGAAAAACCCGCTGCATCCATCTTTCACAAAGCCCTCAAACTCGCCAACTGTGAAGCCCATGAAGTCATTCATATCGGCGACAGTCTTAAAACAGATATTGCCGGCGCACTCAATATGGGTATAACATCACTGTGGGTACAACATCAACAACCCTTAGATGCAGAACTGGGTATCAACCCACATCATACCGTCATACATCCATCTGAAATACCTGAACTAATTCGACGGTTACACCCAACCCAAACCAACCAGAATAAGTGTAAAAACATTAATTCGGGATAAAATCACAACCGCCGTTGTCTAGTTTCATTAGCGCCAATAATTTATACCCTCAAAATAAACTTTATTAGGAGTATCAAAATGAAAAAAATTATATCTGGGTTAGCAACAGTAATGATTGCAGGAATCGCTTTTAACACCACTGCCTATGCAGGACAAGCCATGAGTGAAGCTCATGCTCATATCGGGCATGTCATGACAAGTTGGACTGACACACCATCCCAACACGGCCTCCTACCAGTGGCAATGAAAGAGGGTGAAATTGCAGCCGCTCACGCTGCGCTTTCTGCTAAAATGCCAGACAACCTAGCAGCAATGAAATTGCATGCAAGACATGTGCGTCATGCCATCGACACCTCATATGAAGGAGCAGGACCAGGTACGGGATACGGACTCATTAGGGCCGCCAGTGGCGGAATTGGACACGCCACACTCGCCAGTAAAAGCGAAGGTGCATCCGACGCAGTCAAAGTCCACACAGAACACGCAGTAACATCGTTAAACAATGCAATCGCACGTAGTAGAATGGCCTTATATGCAGCTCAAGCCGTGCTTATTTCAACCAGTGCAAGTCAAGCCGCGCCACATGCTGCCAAAATGGCAGAACTGACGCAAGCAGTAGTTGACGGTGTTGACCATAATGGCGACGGTAGTATCAGCTGGCATGCACATGAAGGTGGTCTTAAAGTTGCAAACCAACACATGGGTATCATGATGGATGCCGAAGGTATGAAACGCTAAAGGTTCTCAAACACCCGAGTTCATAACTTTAATATCAGACAAACCCGCTTCGGCGGGTTTTGTTTTTTATGGAATACGCTTTCCCATTCATAATGACGGTTTCGAAGAAAGTCTAAAACACTTTGCTTTAGCCATCTGAAATCGATTCGCTAAATGGGGTCATCGTAGGTAAAATCAGACCTTTCGATTGACTTGAGTTAAACATGGCCCAGTACGTATATAGCATGAACCGCGTTGGCAAAATTGTGCCGCCAAAACGTGAAATCCTTAAAGACATTTCGCTGTCATTTTTCCCAGGTGCAAAAATCGGCATGTTGGGCTTAAATGGCTCGGGTAAATCGACCTTACTCAGAATCATGGCCGGGTTAGATAATGACTATATCGGTGAAGCCATTCCGATGCCGAATATTAAAGTCGGCTATCTTCCCCAAGAACCCGAACTTGATGACAGTAAAACGGTACGAGAAATTGTTGAAGAATCGGTGTCTGATGTTAAACAAGCCATGGATGACTTAGAAGCTATCTATACCGCGTATTCTGAACCCGATGCGGATTTCGATGCCTTGGCCACCAAACAAGCCGAATTAGAAAACTTAATTCAAGCCAAAGATGGCCATAACCTAGACAATGCCCTTGAACGGGCAGCCGATGCCTTACGCCTACCTGCATGGGATGCCAGCGTTGCCGTCTTATCCGGTGGTGAACGCCGTCGTGTCGCACTGTGTCGCTTATTACTCGATAACCCAGACATGTTATTGCTCGATGAGCCAACCAACCATCTTGATGCCGAATCCATTGCATGGATAGAACGCTTCTTACAAGACTTCCCAGGTACCGTTGTCGCCATTACCCATGATCGTTACTTCCTTGATAATGCCGCAGGTTGGATTTTAGAACTCGATCGCGGTCGCGGTATCCCTTATGAAGGTAACTACTCGTCTTGGTTAGAACAAAAAGACGCACGCCTACAACAAGAAGCCAAAGCAGAAGCCTCGCATAACAAAGCGATTCACGCTGAATTAGAGTGGGTACGACAAGGCGCTAAAGGCCGTCAAGCCAAATCAAAATCACGCTTAAAGGCATTTGAAGAAATGAACTCGCGTGAATTCCAAAAGCGCAATGAAACCCAAGAAATCTACATTCCGCCTGGCCCACGCCTAGGTGACAAAGTGATTGAACTCAACAATGTCACTAAATCCTATGGTGATAAATTATTAACCGAAGACCTAAATCTCTCCATTCCTGCTGGTGCCATTGTCGGCATCATCGGCCCCAATGGTGCTGGTAAATCGACCCTATTCCGCATGATTGCAGGCCAAGAGCAGCCCGATTCAGGTTCGATAGAACTCGGCAGCACAGTGCAACTGGCCTATGTCGATCAATCACGTGATCTCAATGGAAAAAACACCGTGTTTGAAGAAATCTCTGAAGGTAATGACATGATTACCGTCGGCACCTACACCACCCCTTCTCGTGCCTATTGTGGTCGTTTTAACTTTAAAGGCTCTGACCAACAAAAATTTGTCAAAGACCTGTCAGGTGGTGAACGCAATCGCCTCCATATGGCCAAGCTATTAAAAGAAGGTGGCAATGTCTTGCTACTCGATGAACCGACCAATGATCTTGATATTGAAACCTTACGTGCACTCGAAGAAGCCATTTTAGCCTTCCCAGGTTCCGCCGTGGTTATCTCGCATGATCGCTGGTTCCTAGATCGTGTCTGTACCCATATGATTGCCTATGAAGGTGAATCCAACGTCGTGTTCTTTGAAGGCAACTACACCGAATATGCCAAAGACTACAAACAACGTTTTGGTAAAGACCACCAGCCAGAACGGATTAAGTATCGCAAGATGAGCTAGCAAACCAGCACCATCATCAACACTCAAAACGGGATAAGCCAGCACGGGCTTATCCCGTTTTATTTTAAAGCTGCCAGCGACTATTCAGCTTATAATAACGTTCACTCTCTAAACCTTCTGACTCACCACCGTGACCACACGCCAACGACAAAGCAATAAGCAAACACCCAAACGTCGTAAAGGCTTGCACCCCAGAAATAGCCATCAAGTAGGTTATGACTTCCCAGCTCTTGTCGCTAGCTCTCCAGCACTTTCAACCCATGTCAAAACCAATGAGCATGGAAACCTGTCTATCGACTTTGCCAACCCGCTGGCTGTTAATGCCCTCAATACCGCATTATTAAAACACCACTACAATATTGTTGACTGGCAAGTTCCACAAGGCGCCCTTTGCCCGCCCATCCCCGGTAGAGCAGATTACATCCACCATATCGCCGAATTACTCGGTATTGGTAAAACACCGACGGGCAAAACCCCAGACAAATCAAACATCACCCTGCTCGATATAGGCACAGGCGCCAATGGCATCTACCCACTACTAGCCCATCAACTATACGACTGGCAGTGTGTTGGCAGCGATATTAACCAGCAATCATTGGATAACGTAGCAACTATCATCACCAGCAACCCATCACTTAAAAATGCGGTTAAGCTGCGTTTGCAAACAGATAAGAACCAGATGTTTAAAGGCATCATTCAAGCAGATGATTATTTTGATGTCACCGTCTGCAACCCACCCTTCCATGCTTCACAAGAAGAAGCCTCAAGGGAGAGCCAACGCAAAGTCGACAAGCTGGCACGCAATCGTGGTGAACAAAGCAATACAACATCAGGCCCTAAAAAACCAGCGCCTCCCACCCTTAATTTTGGCGGCCAACAAGCAGAGTTATGGTGTAATGGCGGCGAACGACTATTCCTTAAAAAAATGATAAAAGAAAGTAAGGGCTTTGCCACGCAATGTCACTGGTTCACCAGCCTCGTGTCAAAAAGTGACAATATAAAGCCATCAACAAAACTGCTTCGTAAGCTCGGTGCCACTGATATAAGGGAAATAGAAATGGCACAAGGCAATAAAATCACGCGAATATTAGCTTGGACATATAGTTAATGGATTAAAGGAGCACGCCCCTTTTATTTTGAACAAAGACAAGATTTACAAGTTAAAGCGTACAGTTATAGATAAAGCTCCAAGGTTTTATCCGGTACGTTTCCATTAGAAATGATAGATTGGTTTTTAATAATACACAGTCACAAAAAAAACCACACGAAAGTCGTTTCTTAGTGACGGCGGGAATCAAATCCTGGCCCGCAATTCCTCTGCCCTCAGCTCTATAGAACGAATCAAGGAACCAACCACTGCCACTAAATTTTTCAAATAACAAATTACGATCAACCTCACCTTAGCAAACAACCCCCTCTTTCTATTACCCCTCTTTTAGTGCATTGCGTTAAAATTTGATTAAAACTATTTTAAGAAATAACAATTTATGGAATATGAGTTTCAACGTAATACCTTAACAGGTGCCTTGGTGGCTGATTTTAGTGTGGGTCAAGAAGTATTAGGGTTTTGGTTTGTCGAGGAATTAGGGGAATGTTCAGACAAGTATGGCGCTATCTGTCAAAGCATCGCACAATTGCAGTTAAATCAGCTGAAAAACTGGCAGCTGGTTGGTAAAGCACTATCGATTGAACTCGATGGTGAAGAAGTGAGGGTGTTTGCCAATGATATTGAAAATGGCGAAGACGTTGAGCTTGAAGAGGCATTGTCGATCTACGATGGTGAATCGGAAGCGTTTTGTGGTTTGGAGGATTTGCGCGTTGCACTTGAAAGTTGGCGTGTGTTTTTGACTGATTAAAGATCACTCGTATGAGCCAATTAAAATACTTATCCGCTTACTCTGAAGATATACAGTCGCAAGTACAATCTCTTATCGCGGATCAAAAACTCGGTGACTTTTTATTAAATAAATATCCTGTGACCCATGAGATTAAGTCCAATAAAGCGCTGTATGCTTATGTGATTGAGTTAAAAAACCAATATATGCGTCAATCCAACTCTCTGAGTAAAGTTATTTATGATGATAAGCTTGATGTACTCCATCAGGCACTCGGTTTACATACTTTTGTTTCCAGAGTTCAGGGTGGACAATTAAGAGCCAAAAATGAAATCCGTATTGGCTCGGTGTTTAAACAGGCACCTAGTCAGTTTTTAAACATGATCGTGGTGCATGAGTTAGCCCATTTAAAAGAGAAAGAGCACAATAAAGCCTTTTATAAATTATGTGTGCACATGGAACCGGACTATCATCAGTTAGAATTTGAACTACGCCTTTATCTCACTTATTTAGATCGTGTTGGGACATTGTATTAACCATCACCCCACTCCTCATTGATTATATGGGCAAGGAACAAATGAAAAACCCTCAAGTGAGCCTCGGTTTAGTCAACCCTAAAAGCCCAGATAATGTGGGCTCGGTTTTACCTGCTGCCGCCAATTATGGTGTTGATAAGGTCTTTTATACTGGTGACCGTTATCCGCGAGCGATTGAGCGTAAAAATCGATCGGTCGATATGAGTCGTAAAGTGAGTAAAGACGTGCTGATAACGCAGCAGGACTCTTTAATAGACGTTGTCACTGACAACATGAAAATTGTCTGCGTTGAATTTGCTTTAAATGCCATTCCCTTCCCTGACCATGAGCACCCAGAAAATGCCCTGTATATCTTCGGCCCTGAGGATGGGGCTATAGACCAAGCGATTATCGATCAGGCTGATGATGTTGCTTATGTGCCAACCGTAGGTTGTATGAACTTATCAGCTTCGGTCAATGTGCTGCTTTATGATCGACTATGTAAAACAGGCAATTACGAGGCTGGCAATACACTGATTCGTGAAAACAGAGATACCAATAATCGTTTAAAAGTCGAGTGAAACTCACTTTCATACTATAAAATAAGAATCAGTGGCGTCAGAGTCATTAATTCTAGATTTATGTGAGCGTTATCCTATTTAATCCAAAGTAAGTAGCGCAATATATCTACAATAGACTCATCAACCACCACGCTTCAAAATACTAGGGAATCAACATGCGACACTTATTTTTTTCAATATTGTTATCTTTAGTCGCCCTGCCTGCATTTGCACAAGATCAACGCCCTTGGTGGGACTTTTGGCAATCGACCGACAGCGTTAAAAAAGTCATCAATGCCAATAATGGCAACTTCAGCCAAAAAGAGCGCGCTATTCTTAATGACTATCTACGCGATCGCGTGCTGGGCAGTCGTGATGCTGATGATGACAATAAGGGTAAATATAAAAACAAACATAAAGGTAAGAAGAAACCATTGCCGCCTGGTTTGAAAAAGAAATTGGAACGTGGCGGCGAACTCCCTCCCGGTTGGCAAAAAAAGGTCGCTAAAGGTCAAGTTCTAGGTCAAGACTTATACCGTTCATCACACCGTCTCCCTCGAGATATTATTGATATTTTACCCACTGGGCCTGACAACACATCAATCAGACGTATCGATGACAGAATTGTCAGAGTGAGGGATGCGACTAACGTTATTCTCGATGTCTTAGGTGGACATCAATAAAACCCATTAGCATTTCGGGTCACTGCTACGCTGGTTCTTTGATTCCACATTTCTAAATCACAAAAAGGCCACCCTAGTGAGTGACCTTTTTGTTTGGTGGAAATTAATCAAGGGTCAGCCAACTTATCCAATCATGTCTACTCTGTTTACCTTGAGTCGTTAGCTGTCATTTTTCCCACTATTCGCAGTGAGTCTCGCTATCAGCACCAGTGTGATAACAATCCAGCCGTAAGGATACGGAAAATGGCCACTGAAAAAGGCTAAAAATGTGGCTATCAATAGTGTCACTAGCAGCGTTGTAAGCCAATCAAATTTGATCATTATCTCCTAACACCACGCTTCATTTTGAGCATTACGTTTTTAACATTACCTTTTAAACGACGGCTGAATCGTGTTTAACATTTTTAATAAGGCATCTAGACGGTGTTGTGGGCGTCTCATTTCAAGTATGTCTTGTTTTAAGTTTCCTGGCATAGCGAATAAGCCGTTGACCATAAAGCTAAACTCGGTGGCGGATAGGTTTTGCCATTGTTCACTTGCCATCATTTTTTGAAATTCATCTTTGCCATGGGCAAGCGCTAATAAACGCTGCATCACCTTTTCATGGGTTTGTCTTAAATTGACTAAGTCGTCATCCTCAACAGGGTCATCTTCATACGACTCGCACGCCCATATATTAAAAGGTAATATCTGTCGCACTTGTTTGAGTTCTAATCGTGTTTCAAAATGCACCATGATGCCCAATCGGCCATCATCCAGTTCTTTAAGCAGCTCGACTTTACCGGCAGAAAAAACATCACAGGGCTTATAGGTCGATTGATTGCTGCTAAGCGCTTCTCCTGGGTTCTGCTCATGTTTAATGGCACGAACAACCCCCTGAGTATGACAAACACCCATCATCACATCGTTATCGATACAATATTTCACCATGTCTCGAAAACGGGGCTCGAACACATGCAACGGCGTCGGCACACCGGGAAAGTTAACGGAGTTAGGTATTGGGAAAAGGGCAACTTCTATCATAGGGTCAACAGCTTATAATTATTTTAGTAATGGTGCCAGAATAATTGACTTCATTTCAACTAAGAGTGAGGGTGTTTGCCAATGATCTTGAAAACGGTGAAGAAGTTTAACTTGAAGAGGCATTGTCGTTCTACGGTGGTGAACCGGAAGCGTTTTGTGGCTTAGAAAATTTCCGCCTTGCGCTGCCAAGTTGGCGTGTTTTTTTGACTGAATAAATTCGTCGTTTACTAAATTATAATGATTTTTCATTATCGTCGGAAAAAACAAGCTGTGCTTCGCCCAAATTCTTTTTCACTAACTGCCTGATGGATTGAGCCAGCTGTTGGTAAAAAACGCGGTTAGGTGATTTTTTTCTCCAAGCTAACACGTGGGTTCGATGGAGGTTTAGCTTTTCTACTTTTGTGACGACTAACGATTCCGGCTCATGTATTTCTGAGTGGACATAAAGCGAGGGTAAAAAGGCGAGGCCCATGCTCATCACAACCATTTGCCGTAAGGCATCTAAGCTCGTTCCTTCGTAGTCACGTAAAACATGCGCACCTAGTTCATCACAGGCTTTTTGGACTTGGTGATAATGGCTATATTGCGCTTCTAATGTCAGTACATCTTGATTACGTAAGTGACTAGGTTTAATGGTTTTAAGTTTTGCCAGTTTATGATCTGCCGGCACAATGAGTTGCAGGGGCTCATGAAATAAAACTTCAGTCGTCACTGTTGAGCCACTAAATGGCAATGGAATTAAGAGCAGATCAAGCCGACCCTCTAATAAATCGAGTTCTAATATATGAGGCATATTCTCTCGAACATACAGCTTTAGCGTTGAATATTCCTGATGCAGTTCGGACATGATATGCGGTAATAAATACGGCCCCACGGTGGGCGATACACCGATTCGGAAAGTCCCCCCTGGGCCGTGCCTAATCATCCCTGCCTGATCAACCAGACCTTTCATTTCTTCTAATACTTGTCGTGCATTATTCAGAAGATCACGCCCGACAGGGGTTAGCACTGCGCCTGTCCGAGATCGCTCAAACAGTGAGACTTGTAGGCTTTTTTCTAATATATACATCTGTGAGGTGAGCGTCGGCTGGCTAACCCCTATTTGCTCGGCAGCTCTGCGAAACGTTTTTGATTCTGCAATAGCAACAAAGTACTCCAGCTGCTTTAGTGTCGGTGTCTTGTTCGCCATATTCTTCGTTCCACGGGTCAAATCGACATTGATAGCTTTATACTATCAATAAAACTAGAAACCTTCTATTGCTTAATCATAGTTAGGTGGCCAAAATGTTAGTTCGTAAACTGATAACGCGGGTCGAATCACATGGACAAAATTATTGATGGTGTTTTAAAATTTCAAAAAGATATTTTCCCTACGCATGAAGAATTATTTGATTCCTTAGCCAACCAGCAAGATCCAGATGTGCTTTTTATCACCTGTTCTGACTCAAGGGTCGATCCCAACCTAGTGACGCAAAGTAAACCGGGGGATCTGTTCATCTGTCGTAATGCCGGTAATATTGTGCCTCCTCACAGCACAGCGACTGGTGGTATGACGGCCTCAATCGAATTCGCAGTTGCGGTGTTGAATGTGCGCCACATTGTGATTTGTGGCCACACTGATTGTGGTGCAATGAAGGGCGCGCTAAATATTGAAGCACTTGATAATTTACCCCATGTCAAAGAATGGTTAAGCCATTGCCGCTCAGCCCATGAGATTGTTAAGGCTCAAGCTGGCGACTCAGAAGAAAACCAATTACAGAAAATAACTGAAGAAAATGTATTACAACAATTACTACATTTAAAGACTCACCCCACAGTTGCTGCAAAGCTTGCAACAGGTGATCTGAAATTACATGCTTGGGTGTATGAAATTGAGTCGGGTGAAGTCAGGTGTTGTGATGGTGAAGACCGTTCATTTTCTCCTATTAATGAACATTATGATTCTGCAAATTAACGATTGAAAAGCCTATACAGTGTTTAGGCCCAGACACTGTTGAATATTAAAGTGTTAGAAGTAATTTAAGAAGAATTTAAAGAGAAAAATATGAAACTAAGTATGAATGATTTTCGAAATGACCTTTTCGGAGGTCTAACCGCAGGAATCGTTGCCTTACCCTTAGCGCTAGCACTCGGCGTAGCGTCAGGCTTAGGCGCCATGGCAGGACTCTATGGCGCCATCGTGCTCGGTTTTCTGGCCGCTTTATTTGGCGGTACGCCATCACAAATATCTGGGCCAACAGGTCCGATGGTTGTGGTCATTGCAGGTTTGTTTGCCAGCTTATCTGGCAGTGTTGAACTGGTATTGACAGCAATAATGCTAGCGGGCGTCATACAAATTATTTTTGGTTTAACCGGCATTGGCCAGTTTATTCGCATAGTGCCCTACTCTGTTGTATCCGGCTTTATGACGGGTATTGGTGTCATCATTATTATTATACAAATTGGACGGTTAATCGGCCACGAACCTCCTGGCGGAACAATACCGGCATTAACGTTTATTCCTACCGTTATCAATGACATCGACTTCAATGCTTTAATTGTTGGTTTAACCACGCTGCTTATTGCGTTGAAGTGGCCTGTTAGCTGGGGTAAGTACGTCCCTGGCCCTCTGGCTGCACTGACGATTGGCACGCTAATGGGTGTAAGCTTTTTCTACTCTCCAGTCTTAGGAGCGCTACCTTCAGGTTTTCCTGATTTACATATGCCTGTTTTTGATCAAGCTTCCTTCTTATTGGTCATTCAAGCGGCCATTATTTTAGCCGCTTTAGGGTCACTTGATACCTTATTAACATCACTGGTCGCCGACAATATGACCCGTAGCCGGCACGATTCAAACAAAGAACTTATTGGTCAAGGTATTGGTAATGCTGTTGTTGGTATGGTTGGGGGTGTCGCTGGGGCCGGAGCAACAATGCGAACCGTTGTTAATATTCGGGCTGGTGGTAAAACGCGCCTTTCAGGAATGATTCATGCCCTTGTATTACTGGCTATTGTCATGGCTTTTGCACCCTATGCAGCACAAATTCCTCACGCCGCCTTGGCTGGGTTACTGGTTAAAGTAGGTATTGATATTATCGACTGGAGCTACCTGAAAAAGGCACACCGTGGCCCCCGATGGGATCTAGTCTTGATGGCAATCGTATTAGTTTTAACTGTTTTTGTTGATTTAATTACGGCTGTCGCTGTTGGCGTGATGCTGGCATCATTGGTCTTTTTACAAAATATGGCCAAAGCACAGATCTCTTCAATCAAGCAACTTCCTGGCGATGTTGATCGCCCTGAGGAAGCTAAGTTAATGAAACTAGCCAAAGGAAAGATCAACATCTTCGATTTTGGCGGTCCACTGAGTTTTGGCGCGGCAGCCGATCTGGGTCACCATGTTCGGCTACACGATAAAGAGGAGACAGAAGCTATTATTTTAGATTTTAGTAAAGTCCCCTTCATTGATATTTCTGCTATCAAAGCGATAGAGACTATAGCCGTTGATGCAGAGCACAATGGTAATAACCTTTATTTAACTGGCATAAATGATGAGGTGAAAACCACGCTTGAAAACTTTGGTTTACTAGCTGAATTAACCAGGCATGGTGTTTTTATTGAACGCTTAGAAGCAATGCAACAAGCTTTTGATGATCTTAAACAAGGTCACTAACTAAAACTCACACCAGCCTCATAGAAGGTTTGTTTATCAAAAATATAATTGAACAAAACAAAAAATCAGCAGCCTGATTTACTGAAAAGTAATTAAGGGGTCAGTAACTGACCCCTTAAGTTTTTCAAACAATACATTACGATCAACCCCGCCTTAGCAAACAACACCCTTTCTCTAGTCCATTGCGTTAAAATTTGATTAGCATCATTTTAAGGCGTGACCGTCGTGCATTAATTAGCCCATTTAAAAGAGAAAGAGCAAAATAAAGCCTTTTATAAATTATGCAGATACAACCCGACTACCATCAGTTAGAATTTGAACTACGGCTTTATCTCACTTATTTAGATCGTGTTGGGATAGTGTATTAACCATCACCTCACTCCTCATTGATTATCTGGGCAAGGAAAAAATGAAAAAACCTCAAGTCAGTATCGGTTTAGTCAACCCTAAAAGCCCAGATAATGTGGGCTCTGTTTTACGTGCTGCCGCCAATTATGGTGTTGATAAAGTCTTTTACACCGGTGACCGTTATCGGCGTGCGATTGAGCGTAAAGCAAGAACGGTCGATATGAGTCGTAAAGTGAGTAAAGACGTGCTGTTAACGCAACAGGATAGCCTGAGTGATGTTGTCACTAAGGACATGAAAATTGTTTGCGTTGAATTTGCTTTAAATGCCATTCCCTTACCTGACTATGTCCATCCAGAAAATGCCCTGTATATCTTTGGCCCTAAAGATGGCTCTATAGACCAAGCGATTATCGACAAGGCGGATGACGTTGTTTATGTGCCCACCGTGGGCTGTATGAACTTATCAGCTTCGGTCAATGTGCTGCTTTATGACCGGCTATGCAAAACAGGCAATTACGCCGCAGGCAATACACTCATTCGTGAAAACAGAGATACCAATAATCGTTTAGAAGTCCCAACAGCAACAACCAATAAGGTCAGAACAATTGATTAGTTTCATTGCGTTGGCCAATAGTCCGCTTCATCTAAATAACGGTTGTAGATAGTGTCAGTACGATGGGGTGACCTTCTTTATTCAGGTGTACACCTTCTAGCTTAAAAACACGACAAACAAAGTAAATAATCAGTCTATTGTGGGCTTCTCATCACTATAATAGAAACTAGTTCGCATTAGCTGGGTCAAACACGAAAATAGTTCAAGAGGTATAAAGAGGCAATGGCAGACCAACATAAAAAACTCGCTTGGATAACGGGAGGTGGTACCGGCATTGGTGAAGCATTAGCACTGGCTTTAGATAGGCAAGGCTGGCAAGTGGTGATTTCTGGTCGAACAGAGCAAAAGCTTCAGGCAGTTGTAGCAAAAAGCCAGCAGATAACCTATCTAACGCTTGATGTCACAGACCGAGAACAGAGTCAGCAGGTTTTTAATACTTTATGTGACACTTATGGCTTACCCGACTTAGTTGTTCTGAATGCAGGAGACTACACCCCGATGCCCTTAGAAGCGTTCAACCTTGACTTGATCTATAAGTTGAACCAGGTCAATTATTTGGGCGTGATGAATGGCCTAGCGCCTGTTTTACCCGCGATGCAAGCACGTGGGTCAGGACAAGTCTTACTCATGTCGAGTGTTGCAGGTTATCGCGGTTTACCAGACGCCGCGCCTTATGGCGCAAGCAAAGCTGCACTGATTAACTTTGCCGAAGCATTATATATGCCCTTAAAGCAACAAGGTGTTATGTTGAGAATAGTCAATCCTGGCTTTGTTACAACACAATTAACAGCACAAAACAGTTTCAAAATGCCAGCAGAAATAACGCCAATACAAGCGGCAGATAGAATAATGGATGCGCTGGATTCAACCAGTTTTGAAATCACATTTCCCAAACGGTTCACTTATATTCTGAAAATGCTACGCTGTTTACCATACCGACTTTATTTCTTTCTCATTAGCAAAATAACGGATAAATAGATGGCCTCACAACAAGACGTATTAGATGCTTACATCGTGTTTTATGAACAGATGACAAGGGAAGATTTAGCTAGGCTACCAGCGTTTTTTGCTAAACAAGCCCATTTTAAGGACCCCTTTAATGATGTTGTGGGTGTCGAACGGATTAACACCATTTTTCATCATATGTTTGACACATTGGCATCACCTAAATTCATCATTGAAGAAGCGGTTCCCAGTGGAGATGTTGCTTATATAAAATGGCAATTCACGGCTGAACTAAAAGCAAAACCATTGAAATTAGTCGGTGTCAGTCGAGTGGTATTTGATAGCGATGGTTTAGTGACTGAACATATCGATTATTGGGATGCCAGCGAGCAGTTTTATATGAAATTACCTGTTATTGGTAGCTTATTACGTTTTATTCGCCGCCAAGCTGCCAGTTGATTACCAGTCCAACAATCCTCGTCTCACACGGTCTGACAACGGGTTCTCTGCTAGCCATAAGCCGACATAGTAACGCGCAAAATCAATGCTGGCATTTTGGTAAACTAATTCATCATTAAAAAACAGTGATAAGCCCTCAGTTGGGGCAATATCAAGGCGGAAGCGGTCACCTTCAGAGACATCTTGGTAAAAAGTATGCAAGGCATCGACATCGCTTTGATACAAGGCACGTTGTTGCTCGCTATGTTGCCGTCCGAGGGCAACATCTGCTCCTTCGATCAATTGAGACTTTGACAGAGAAACCTTATAAAGAATCTCAAGAGAAAAAGGCCCATTACCATTTAAAACTTGCTCTGCCTGTGCATCTGGCTGAGCATATAAAGCGGCATCATAAACGCTTATAAAAGCCAGCCACGTTGCTGTCGCAGTCGATTTTAACTCAATGTCATTGCGGGTCGGTTGAAAGTCAGGGTGAGAATGCGGTTCAGCCCAACAGACATTAAGTAATAAAGAGTAGCAGAGTAAAACAAAGACAATGGACTTTATCATCATTTATGGCCTCTGAAAGACAAGCGTTACTTCGCCTAAAAAAACACCAAATTTGCTCATCTTAGCCCGGTTAATGAGCACGCCGTCTTCTTGTAAAAACATCCAGTCATCAAACTGCACTTTCACCGTTCCGTCTTTATAAGGTAAGTCTAGAGTGTAGGCCCAGCTCAAGGCATTACCGTAGGCTTTCCCCGTCGCATGGCCAATCACGTCTGAGGCACGACCTTCATAGTTGTGTTCATCAATTTTAGTAATGGTCCAAACACGGCGATCTAACGTGCCATCGGCATAGATAAAATCTTCCTCGAGTACAAGTTTTCCATCGACCATTTTGCCCTGGATATCGACGGTAAATTGGCGTTCAACTTCGCCGCTACGGTTCTGAAATATACCCCAAGCGCGAGTTTGCCCAAGGAAGTAATCTTCCAACACGAAATGGGGAGTACTGTTTTGGTGTTGTTCAATAGACATTTTGTTACAGCCCGTCATCATGAAAATAAAGAGTGAGAGTGTGAGTAAAATTGAGCCACTTTTCTTCATCATAAGGTTCCTCAGTTGAGTCGTTGTTGTACGGTAAGAGTGGTAGTGAGAGTAAATTTGAGCCACTTTCCTTCATCAAAAGGTTCCTCAATTGAGTTGTTGTTGTACGGCTTGGTGTTGTTGACGACCTAGCGGAAAACGCCATATTGTCCAAGCGGCCAATAACTTAAATGGAATAGGTAGCAAGCCATAAAGTACAGACAGAGCCAATAAATTATTATCAACAGGTGCAGTTTGTGTGTCGAAGCCTAGGGCGTCTAGTAAAGGAAAAGCGATGCCAACAGCCAAAGCCAGTGATAATTTGGTCGCCATACCCCAAAGGCCAAAGAAGAAACCGCTTCTTTGGCCCCCGCCTTCAGCGCTATCGAGATCAATAACATCAGCCTGAATTGATGCTGGTAAGGCCATGTCAATGCCCAGACTCAGGCCAGATAAAATACAAATAATGAGGAAAGGAACAAAGTCCCCAGCACCCAAACTAGGCACCCAAGCAAAAATAACCACAGCCCACAGCATCGAGATTCCCCAAACGCGGTGTTTATTAAAACGTTGTGCGAGTTTGATACCAATGGGTAAGCCGATTAAGCCACTGACAAAGTAAGCAGAGAGTAATAATCCAAACTTTTCTGGTAGTACCAGAACATAACTAACAAAGAGTAAAAAGAGTGTGGCAGGCAACCCATTCGCAATGCCATTCATAAGATAGGCAAAGAGTAATCGAATAAATAAACGGTTTTGTTTCAACAAAGCCAAACCAGCTCGAAATCCGATAGGGTCAGAGCGGCGATTAGGTTCGGGGACTTTTAGTATACAAAGCAGAACAGTGACGGGAAGCAGAATGGCCAGAAATTGAGCAAGGACAGTCAAGGCTTCACCGGGTGCATCGCTGCCTATTCCCATCGCTAAAGGTAAGCCCGCGGCGACTAAAGTGCCAATTAAAACAAAGCTTTCACGGCTGGCTGTAATAGTACTTCGTTGGTCATAATCTCCTGACAGTTCAGCACCCCAAGCGGTATAGGGTAATGTCAGTAAGCTCCATGCCAAATAAACGAGCAAACTCCATGATAAAAGCCACCGGAAGCCAGCACCGTCAGGCGGAATAAAAAGCGCCCAAATGGCAAGAATTAATAACGGGGTCGCAATGGCCATCAGCCATTTACGCCGCGACGGTATAGGTAACCAGTCTGACAACATGCCAATCAATGGGTCAGTCAAGACATCGCTGACACGTGCGATCAACAGAGCCGTACCGACAGCCGCAAGCCCAATTCCAAGCTGTTGAGCATAAAAAGTAGGCAAATAAATATATAGGGGTAGTCCCAGAGCTGCCAAGGGTAAACCTGGCAACCCATAAAACCAATAACGACTAGCGCGAGACATGATTAGTGTGGTTTAACCATGAGATATTGATAAACCCCGGTGTGCTTGTCTCGAAAACCGGCTTCACAATAAGATAAATAATAGCGCCACATACGTATAAATTGATCGTCGTAGCCGAGCGCTTCAACTTGATGGACAACATCATTAAAGCGCTGGTGCCATACTAAAACGGTTCGCTCATAATCGGCGCCATAGTTAGTCGCTTGTTCGATAGTCAGCCCTGATTTCTCAGCATGTTGAGCGAAAATCTCTGGTGAAGGCAGCATGCCACCAGGAAAAATATAACGTTGAATAAAATCAACATTTTGTCGGTAGTGGTCAAAGTATTGATGATCAATCGTGATAGTTTGCAAGGCTATCTTGCCACCTGATTTAAGACGAGAAAACAGCGTATCAAAAAAACTGGGCCAGTACGATTCGCCAACAGCCTCAAACATTTCAATACTCACAATATGATCGAACTGTTCTTCTATATGGCGATAATCCTGTAAGCGTAAATCGACCAGGTCATCTAGGCCTGCATCCACGATTCGTTTTTGAGCCCAGGCTAATTGTTCTGTGGACAAGGTAACACCGGTAACCCGATAGCCCTGTCTCGCAGCATGCTCAGCAAAACCACCCCACCCACACCCCACTTCCAAAATATGTTGTCCGGGTGATGCACCGAGAGAAGCAAGTAATTGCTGATACTTTCGCGTTTGCGCCTGTTCAAGATCTTCTTCTGGATCCGCGAAGATAGCACTTGAATACGTCATAGTAGAGTCAAGCCATAACTCGTAGAAATCATTACCCAAATCATAATGGGCTGAAATGTTACGGCGGCTGCCCCGTTCACTATTGCGCCGTGTCAGGTGACGTAAGCGATTAAAGACGCGGACAAAAAAGTGTGCTTTAAGGTGGTCAGATAAAGCCCCTAGGTTCAGCGTGGCCCAATAGAGAAAATCAGATAAGTTGTCAGTATCCCAATCGCCTTGCATATAGGCTTCTGCAAAGCCAATGTCGCCATCATTACTTAATTTTTTTATAATTTTTAAGGCCTTGTGAATCGTGATGTTGGCATCAGGCCCAGTCTGTTTTCCTTCAACAAGATAAGTCTCATCATCTACTGTGATATGAAGTCGTCCTCGGTCGCAGCGCGATAGCACGCGATAAAGCAATTTAATTGCAATAGGTGCATTAGCATCGGGCAATAACCTTATTTGCGCGTTTTGACTATCCATTCGCTTTTGACCTCTTGCTGTTGTTTTTCGTCATAAGAATGAAATTTCCCACCCCGCACCCAAATTTTTATGGCGTGCCAGTGGATCAGAAACATAATTTTGAAAGACATCAGTGGCATCATAAAAAATGCCTTAATTAAGCCTCGATTATTCAGCGCTTTAATATCCGAGTTTTGCGAGGCTATAAGATGAAGTTCCTCATTTTGATATTCATTTATCAAAACACCGAAACTAGATTCTAGTTGGGTAAATTTAAAATGATATTCTTGGTCCATATCAATAAAGGGGGATACGTGAAAACGCTTGTCTGCAATACATTCGACTGGCCACTGCAAGCTTTCCCCTTCCATATGATGAACGTAGTGATAAACTCCCCCAAAGGTATTACTTACCTCACTAATAATTGCTACGGTTTCGCCATCTTTGTTATCACAGTACCAAACAGATATTGGGTTAAACCCATACCCTAAAACGCGTGGAAAACACGATAAACGAATACGGCCAACATCATATATTTCCGCTTCAGCAAGGGTCTTTTCAACCCAAGGTCTCCAGGCAGAGCCATCGCGTGGTCCGTGGTCTTGAGTACGGACACTGAGTAAATTGAACGTATTTAGACTAAGCCATTTTAGAGAGGCCGCTTCGTGTTCTATATGGTCTAGATCAATTAACAATCCAAAGATACGATAAGCAAAGCGATAGGGCATTGTCATCATCCGTTGATGTATTACATTCCCAAAATAAAGTTTACTTGCCATTACTTAATGTCCTTTCCCATGGAATAGGAACATTAAAATGTTTTGCAATAGAAACAGCTGAAGACAGAGCGTCTTCATGAAAACCATAGCCGAAATAGCTTCCAGCAAACCAGGTTCTATTTTTACCCTGTAACTGGTGTAGCTTCTTTTGTGAAACCATCGCCTTCCTATCAAAAATAGGATGCATATACTGGATGCGTTTAATCAATTTTTCAGGATCTATATCCTGAATAGGGTTAAGGCTAACAAAATAATCTTGTGACGGGTCTAAACCCTGTAGTGCATTCATCCAATAGCTGACAGATACTGAGGAAGTGTCTTCACCGCTATTTTGTGCAAGGTAGTTCCAGCATGACCATACTTTGTGATGTCTTGGCATAAGGTTAGAATCGGTATGCAAGTAGGTATCATTTTCTTGATAACGGAATGACGACAACAAATGCTGTTCTTGCTCGGTTGCCTTTGTGAGTAAAGACAAAGCCTCATCTGCATGTGTAGCTATGACAACCTCATCGACCTCATGTTGCTGGCCATCTTCAAGTGTAATGGTCACCGAATCAGGGCTTCGATCTATTTTACTTGCACCATTATTAACAATAGTCTCCCCCGAAAAGGAGGCTAATAGCTTATCTACGTAACATTGACTACCACCGATAACCGTACGCCACTGCGGACGGTTAGTAACATTGAGTAAGCCATGATTATCAAAAAACTGACAAAAACTCTTAGCAGGAAAAGACTGCATCTGCTGCGGAGAACATGACCAAATAGCTGCAGCCATTGGAAGTAAATAATTATCTTGCATTACTTTACCAATACGGTGTCCCGATAGAAAATCACCTAAAGTGAAGCCAGGATCAGCCCCGTTACCCTTGATAAGCCTTTTGGCATGTCTATTAAAATTAAGAATGTCATAGACTAATTTAAGAAAACGAGGTGAAAATAGGTTTCTTCGCTGTGCGAATAGCGTATCCAGATTGTTACCGGCATATTCTAATCCTGTGTTTAAAATTGAAGCCGAGAAAGTCATGTCCGTCGCTCTCGTTGTGACTCCGAGTGTCTCAAATAAACCGACTAAATTTGGATAGTTAGGTTCGTTGTACACGATAAAGCCTGTATCAACATCCGTTTTATGGCCTGTTTTGTCATTGGTTACAGAAACTGTATTCGTATGGCCACCAACATAATTATTTTTGTCGATCAAAAGTATTTGATACCGCTGACTCAATAGCCACGCACTCGCCATACCAGCAATCCCTGTACCTATGACCGCTATTTTTTTAGTCAAAATATGAGCCTCGAGTGCATATCGTGGTTATATCTAATAAAGGCTTTACTACTCATCGTATTTTATTCGTTATCTAATATGTTTTTCAAAGCAGGCTTTAACTCTGGGTAAGTAAAACTAAAACCGTTTTCAATGGCCCGCTTTGGCAAGGCGCGTTGGCCTGTAAGTAATAACCGCGACACCTCGCCTAATACTATTTTCAAAGCCCACGCTGGTACAGAAAACAAGCTGTAACGATGCAATTGTTGAGTCAGTTCGAGGGTAAACTCTTGATTTGTAACTGGGTTTGGGGAGCAGGCATTAAAAACACCATTTACGCGCTTATCGGTAGTCAAAAAATATAATAATCTGAGCATATCTAAAATATGTATCCATGGCATATATTGCTCACCACTGCCTAGATTCCCTCCTAAACCAAGCTTGAAGGGCAAGAGCATTTTCTGTAACACCCCACCCGATGAGGAAAGGACCAACCCCGTCCTAACAATACAAACTCTTACACCCATTTCTGCTGCCAGTAAGGCTTCCTTTTCCCAAGCATCACAAAGCCGGTGGGTGTATTCATAACTAGAGGGTGACTGTTCTGTTAGGACTTGATCACCACCATTACCATACCAGCCAACGGCAGAGCCGCTGATTAGACACTCAGGTTTTTGTTTTCTAGAAGATATCCAGTCTACAATCTCTCTCGTTAAGTCAATACGACTAGACTCGAGTATTTTTTTTCGTTTATCTGTCCACCTGGCGTTAGCAATCGATTCACCTGCAAGGTTGATCACTGTATCAATAGTCGTGTCTGGCGTTATGTCAGTCAAAGACTGGACCGCTTTGATACCAACACCACATTTCTTTTCCACAGTACTTGGCTTTCTACTCAGAACGGTGACCTTATGACCAGCAGCTATTAGCTGCTGACATAATGCTGAACCAATTAAACCTGTTCCGCCTGAGATCAGATAGTGCTTCATAAAATAGCCATCTGGCTTAGATAGATTCAATCCCAACACCCAAGCTCAGACTAAAGGTTTTATTTAAACCACTCAAATGGACGTTCACCGGCAATTTTAAAATATAACGCCATGTTAATCATATGAATAGTAAGCAATGCAACGCCCACACCCACAGCCCACATTGGGTTTCTAAAGTGCTCCTGAGCACCAATAGTGAACAAACCAAATCCTGCAATAGCAGTCCAAATAACCATAACAATTACTGCTTTGAAAGAAGCCATATTAATCTCCAGTTTTCATTTAATTAAGTAATGTCACATATAAAACGTCAATTTTTTCGTCGTTATATGCGACCCATTATTACGCTTCGTTACTTGTTAGTAACTCGACTTCAACTTTAATATTCTTTTTCAATCGTGTCTGACAGGCTAGGATGTAACCATTTTGTAAGTCGTCCATTTCAAGTGTATAGGCGAAATCTGATGTCGGCGTTATTTTGCCTTCAACTAGCTTACATTTACATGTTCCGCAGCTACCAACCCTGCAATCATGTGGCCATGCCAAACCCGCATCAAGTGCAGTTTTCAATAAGTTATCACCCACCTTGACAGTTAAAGTGTCAGCCCCATTGATTACAGCTGTGTGGTCTTGATTCTTTTTAAAAAGGCCGAACATATTTATTTCCTTTGGCTTATTTGGTAAAAAATAGTTTTAATTAGATGGCTTGTATTGCCATCCTTTTTTATCTAAATATATGTAAAAACATCGTAATGGAGTTATGAAAAAATATGGGCCTGAAGTAATCCCCAGGCCCATACTCAATTCTCCTTAGATTCTAGCGTAAGAATCGTGATTCTCAGGCATTGTGTAACCAGCCTGCTCATTGATTCTAGCGGCGATTTCTAATTCACCTTCAGTCGCAAAATCTCTATCCCATGTTGCTAATTTTTT
>Ga0115570_10000139_pt1 | contig 55469 bp, 49 predicted proteins | sample COGITO_mtgs_1205_3_FD_87294 | JGI IMG/M metagenome (GOLD analysis project Ga0115570, IMG submission 87294) | Pelagic marine microbial communities from North Sea - COGITO_mtgs_120524 | ecosystem: Environmental > Aquatic > Marine > Epipelagic | place: Germany:Helgoland, sampling site Kabeltonne... | reverse complement strand
TGGCAATACCTTGCCACGTAGGGTAATTTCGCCCGACATAGCCAAACTCTTTTTAACCCTTCGTTGTGTAAATAGCGACACTAGCGAGGTTAGCATGGTAACCCCAGCACTCGGTCCATCTTTTGGTGTCGCACCCTCAGGTACATGAATATGAACGTTGTATTTAGAAAAAACTGACGGATCAATATTTAAAAAGTTAGCATTACCCTTTATGTATTCCATAGCTATGGTAGCCGATTCTTTCATCACAGTGCCTAAATTCCCCGTAATGGTCAATGCACCTTTTCCTTTAGATAAGATCGATTCGATAAAAAGAATATCACCCCCTACCCTTGTCCAAGCCAATCCAGTTACAATCCCTGCTACTTCATTAGATTCATATTGATCTCGAAGCATTTTTGGAGGACCTAGAACATCTTTGACATCCTGTGTAGTTACTTTTAAATTATAGGGCGTTTCCATAACAATGTTCTTGGCTGCATGTCTGACCATTTTTGCCAGTTGCTTATCTAATCCACGAACCCCTGATTCTCGAGTATAGCCTTCAACGATTTGCTCTAACTGCGGCTTGTTAATTTTTAAATGTTTATTGGTCAAGCCATGTTCTGCGAGTTGTTTCGGTAATAAATGTTTTTTACCAATTTCTACTTTCTCCTCAATGGTGTAGCCACTAACAGGTATCAGCTCCATGCGATCTAAAAGGGCTGGCTGAATATTATTTAACGAATTTGCCGTCGCTACGAAAAGTACCTTTGACAAATCATATCCCATTTCTAAGAAATTATCATAAAAAGATGTATTCTGCTCCGGGTCTAAAACCTCGAGCATCGCTGATGATGGATCACCTTGATGAGATTGCGTAAGTTTATCAATTTCATCTAAAACAAATACAGGATTAGAAGTTCCCGCTTTTTTAATGTTCTGTATCACACGACCTGGCATAGCGCCAATATAGGTTTTTCTATGACCCCTGATTTCTGCCTCATCTCTGAGTCCTCCTAAAGACATGCGAACATACTCACGACCTAAGGCCTCGGCTATTGACTTACCCAATGAGGTTTTCCCCACTCCAGGAGGGCCATACAAGCATAAAATGGGAGATTTCATGTCATTACGCAATTTCAAAACAGCTAAATATTCAACAATGCGATCTTTAACATCTTCTAGTCCATAATGATCTCTATCGAGGATTTTTCGGGCTCGAGCTAAATCAAATTTATCTTTGGTGAATTCATTCCAAGGTAAATCAAGAAATAAATCCAAATAGTTCCTTTGAACAGAATATTCTGCCACCTGCGGATTCATACGTTGGAGCTTTCCTAGTTCTTTTTCAAAATGCTTGGAAACGGTTTCTGACCATTTTTTGGTCTTAGCCTTGTTTTGCATTTCGATAACCTCTTCCACATAACTCAAGCCACCCAACTCTTCTTGGATGGTTTTCATTTGTTGATGCAGAAAGTATTCGCGCTGTTGTTGATTTAAGTCACTTTGAACTTTTAACTGGATATCATTTTTTAGCTCGAGTTTTTGAAATTCAAGATTCATAAATTTGAGCGTGGCAAGGGCACGCTCTTTGAGATCATGAGTTTCGAGTAAAGTCTGTTTTTCTATTACTGATAAGTTCATGTTTGACGAAACGAAATTGATCAAAAATGAACTGCTCTCAATATTTTTAATGGCAAAAGAAGCCTCTGATGGTATATTTGGGCTGTGCTTGATAATCTGCAACGCAATCTCTTTAATTGATTCAACAATAGCGCTAAATTCCTTGTCTAGTGGATTCGGTTTTTCGTCTCCAATATCCTGAATTTTAGCTTTCATGTATGGCGATTCTTGAAAAATTGATTCAATTTGAAACCGCTTTTTACCTTGGATAATCACCGTTGTATTGCCATCGGGCATTTTTAATATTCTTAAAATTTTGGCAACGGTTCCTTGAAAATAAATGTCTTTTCCACCAGGATCTTCAATCTCAGGATCCTTTTGAGCGACAACACCAATGGTTTTGCTGCCATTATTAGAGTCTTTTAAAAGCTCAATAGCCGAATCTCGACCAGCAGTGATTGGAATAACGACTCCTGGAAACAATACCGTGTTGCGGAGCGGCAAGATGGGAAGTGACTCTGGCAGTTGCTCTGCGTTTATCTCTTCTTCATCTTCTGATGTCATTAAAGGAATAAGTTCTGCGTTTTCATCAAATTCACCTGCTGACAGGTTGTCTAAACTAAGGAAACTGGATTTGGCCATATTTTTTTAACGGACATTTTGTCATATTTAACACAAAAGTCCTATGAATTTAAAATTAAACATAAGTTTAAAAAACTGAAAATTAATGTTTTACATACAAAACAGTTCTTTTTACATTTTTAAAAGACCAATTGCTGTGCCAATTAATTTATGAAGGTATCGAATTGGGTGGGCTCTTAAATTTCACCCTACTCAATAAAACCAGTCCGATAACAAAAAATGAAATGAAAAACAATATGGTTCCTCGCATGCTTCCCGTGACATCAGAGACGTAACCATAAAGAAACATACCTATAACGATACCTATTTTTTCTGCCACATCATAAAAGCTAAAATACGATGCAGAATCCTCGGTATTGGCTGGTAACATTTTACTATACGTGGAGCGTGACAAAGACTGAATTCCACCCATAACAAGTCCCACACATGCTGCCGTTATATAGAACTGCATTGGTGTTTGAACAAAATAGGCGTAAGCACAAATCAGCGTCCATAAGGCAACAATAGTCATTAGGACAGGAATATTTCCAAAACGCTTGGACAGACTTGCTGTTAGCAAGGCGCCAGCAAGCGCCACCAACTGAATTAATAAAATACTAACAATTAAACCTGTGGTCGGGTTTTGTGATCCCCAATTCAATTCCTCTACAGCAAAATAAGTCGCTGCTATCATAATGGTTTGCACAGCCATACTGTAAACAAAGAAGGCCCTTAGAAAGCGTTTTAGAGTCAAATCATCACCCAATGCCAACCAAATTTTATGGAGTTCATTAAATCCGTTCAAAACAACGGCCTTGGTGACCTTTTTTGAATGATGTGTTCCTTTTGGCAAATGTTTAAAGGTGTATTGAGAAAATGTCATCCACCACAGGCCTACAAGTACAAAGGAAATACGTGTTGGGAGTGCTTCACTTTCAAAACCAAAAACTTCAAATTTCATAATCATAATCAAATTCAAAATTAGAAGCAAGACGCTACCTATATAACCCAAACTAAACCCTTTAGCACTAATTTGATCTTGTTGTTCAGGAAACGCTATATCAGGCAGGTATGAGTTGTAGAACACCAAGCTTCCCCAAAAACCAATAAGACCGAACATATAACACAAAATGCCAAAAAATAGATGATCCAAGGAGAACCAATACAATCCGATGCAAGAAAATGAGCCTAAATAACAAAAAAACTTGAGAAATGAGGCTTTGTTCCCCACATAATCAGATATGCCCGAAAGGATTGGGGACATGATAGAAATCAGAAGAAAACTAAAAGCAGTGACATACCCAATGAGCGCATCATTGTTCATAGTATAGCCTAAAAAGTAGACTGTGTCATTTAGTTTGTTTCCCTCGTCATCTTTGATTACCGTCAAGGCGCCATAAAATAATGGAAAAACGGCAGAAGTTACCACCAAAGAATAAACGGAATTGGCCCAGTCGTAAAATGCCCATGCATTCAATAATTTTTTACTTCCCTTTTTTAAATTAGCCATTGATAATCAATTTGAAAGCAGGTGAAGACATTTGAGCATATTGGACAGTTTGCTCAAATGTAACCAAAAAATAACGGTAAAAATGCTTATATTGGTCTAAAGCTCGTAATACCAAATTTGGCTGCCTCATTTTTAGCAGCCTGAATTTGAGCCTTAAGGTCAGCAATTCGTGTATCGTTGGAAGGGTGCGTACTCAAAAATTCAGGGGGAGCAGCTCCTTTTGAATTGCTTTTCATGCGAACCCACAATTCAGGAGCCTCCTCTGGGTTATAACCAGCAATGGCCATAAGGTACAAGCCGATTTTGTCTGCCTCACTTTCGTGCTTTCGACTGTAGGGTAAAATCCCTAAAACCGTACTGCCAATGCCATAGGCCATCATAAACTTTTCCCGATCCTCCTTCTCTTTGTTTGCCGTAGCCGCGTTTACACCAATGGCACCTAATTGTTGAATGGCACCTAAGCTCATCCTTTGTTGACCATGATTTGCTAGTGCATGCGCCACTTCATGACCCATAACTGCAGCAATCCCCGTTTCGGTTTTAGCCACTGGAAGAATGCCAGTGTAAAATACGATCTTACCTCCGGGCATGCACCAAGCATTGATAAGAGAATCTTTAACCAATTTGTAATCCCATCGATAATCGTTTAAATAACCAACCGCACCATTGGCATCCAAATAACGCTCAGCTGCCACAGCAATGCGACGCCCTACTCTTGAAATCATATCAGCTTCAGCTCCAGAATTTATAACTTCATTTTCGTTCAAGAATTGGGCATATTGTTGGAATGCCATTGGGAACAATTGTGAATTTGGAGTCAGAGCGATAGTCTTCTTTTGAGTGAACGGGTTGGTTGCACACGACACAAATAAGAACATAATAAAGGAAGAAGAAACAAAAGTTTTATAAGTCATAACATGATAGGTTTAATTTACTAAAGATACGAAATTTCTTAAAAACATTTGATTTTAACAAAAGTCTAATGATTCTTAAACACAGTTTTTGTAACATCGTAATAACTCCTATTTTTACAACATGAAAAACGGATTATTAATGCTGGCAGTTATCATCCAATTTAGCTGTCAATCTCAATCAAAGAGCACAGAAAAAGAAACTTTTAAAGTTCAAAAGACTGAAGCAGAATGGAAAGCTGAATTGACTGAAATGGAATATTACGTGCTCCGTAAAGCCGGCACAGAAAGAGCCTTTAGTAGTGTATTCAATGACAATCATGATACAGGGACTTATTTCTGTGCGGCATGTGATACCCCTCTTTTTAAAAGTAAGGACAAGTATGATTCTGGATCTGGATGGCCAAGTTTTGATCGCGAAATTAAAGGAAACGTAGCTTTTTCAGTAGACTACGACTTAGGCTACGCAAGAACTGAAGAACACTGCGCCAATTGCGGCGGGCACTTAGGTCATGTGTTTAATGATGGACCTCGTAATACAACTGGTAAAAGACACTGCATTAACGGTGTAGCTTTATCATTCAAATCAGATAATTAGTGGCGGCATATTTTATACAAAAATCAGATGATCAATGGCAAGAGGAATTGACCCCAGAACAGTATTACATTCTCCGTGGTAAAGGCACCGAAAGACCCCATTCAGGAGCATACAATTTGCATTTTAAAGATGGTACTTATGTTTGTGCTGGTTGCGAAACAGCTTTATTTGATAGTGAATCGAAATTTGATGCCCATTGCGGATGGCCCAGTTTTGACGCATCTATCGAAGGTAAAATTGGGTACAAAAAAGATAATTCTCACGGTATGATTAGAACAGAAATTGTTTGTGCTAATTGTGGCGGACACCTTGGTCATGTGTTTGAAGACGGTCCAACATCAACTGGTATACGTTATTGCGTCAATTCTATTAGTCTAGACTTCAAATCAAAATAACCATAACATCGCACATTTTAGCTGTGAAATTTCGATATAATTTCACACCCCATATATGTTTCCATTTCGGTTTCATTTTGTAATTTCGTGGCTCAAAATGTTAACAACATGAGTTCATACGACATTATAGTTCTAGGAAGTGGTCCAGGAGGATATGTAACAGCCATTAGAGCATCTCAACTTGGTTTAAAAACAGCAATAGTAGAAAAAGAAAGCTTAGGCGGTGTGTGTCTCAATTGGGGATGCATTCCAACAAAAGCCCTAATTAAATCGGCGCAAGTTTTTGAATATCTCAATCATGCATCTGATTATGGTTTGAGCGTAACGGGTGCTGATAAAGACTTTGTAGCCGTTGTAAAACGAAGTCGCGATGTTGCTGCAGGGATGAGCAAAGGCGTTCAATTTTTGATGAAAAAGAATAAAATTGATGTGATCGAAGGGTTTGGAAAAATCAAGCTCAATAAACAAGTTGAAGTTGATGGTAAAGTTTACAGTGCTAAACATATTATTATCGCCACAGGAGCCAAATCTAGAGAACTACCAAGTTTGCCCCAAGACGGGAAAAAAATTATTGGATATCGACAAGCAATGACACTCGATAAACAACCAAAATCTATGCTTGTAGTAGGCTCAGGTGCCATTGGAATTGAATTTGCTTATTTCTACAATGCCATGGGGACTAAAGTTACTGTGGTGGAATACATGCCTAGGATTGTTCCTATTGAAGACGAAGATGTTTCAAAGCAACTAGAGAAAACTTTTAAGAAAAACGGGGTTAATATAATGACCTCAGCGGAAGTTACCTCTGTTAACACCTCTGGAAAAGGGGTGAAAGCGACGGTTAAAACAAAAAACGGAGAAGAGATTTTAGAAGCTGATATTCTTTTATCCGCGGTCGGTATCAAAACAAATATAGAAAATATAGGTTTAGAAGATGTTGGTATTGCTGTTGACCGAGATAAAATCTTAGTAAATGAATTTTACCAAACCAATATGCCAGGATATTATGCCATAGGCGATGTTACCAAAGGCCCTGCCCTAGCTCACGTGGCATCAGCAGAAGGTATTTTGTGTGTAGAAAAAATCGCAGGACATAATGTGGAACCAATCGATTATGGTAACATTCCAGGCTGCACATATTGCTCGCCAGAAATAGCGAGTGTAGGGCTAACAGAAGCTCAGGCAAAAGAGCAGGGTTACGACATTAAAGTAGGTAAATTTCCTTTTTCAGCCTCTGGAAAAGCCAGTGCATCTGGTACTAAAGATGGCTTTGTTAAAGTTATTTTTGATGCAAAATATGGCGAATGGCTTGGTTGTCATATGATTGGTGCTGGAGTTACTGATATGATTGCTGAAGCTGTTTTGGGACGTAAACTTGAAACCACTGGACATGAGGTTCTTAAAACAATACATCCCCATCCAACAATGAGTGAGGCTGTGATGGAAGCCGTAGCCGACGCATACGGCGAAGTTATTCACTTATAAGGCTTCTTACGGCAAGAGCATAGCTTTGTAACCCAAATCCTGCAATAACACCCTTAGCGTTAGGCGCTATGAAGGAGTGGTGGCGATAATCTTCACGAGACAAAGTGTTTGACATGTGAACTTCCACTACTGGCGAAGAAATCGCTTTTACAGCATCACCAATACCTACTGAAGTATGCGTATAAGCCGCCGCGTTTAAAATAATACCGTCATATTGAAAACCAACCTCATGAAGTTTGTCGATAATTTCACCTTCAATATTAGATTGAAAATATGATAAATCAATCTCCGAAAAGACTTTCTTTAGATCAATAAAAAAGTCGTCAAAAGAACGCTCACCGTAAATTTCCGGTTCTCGTTTACCCAAGAGATTGAGATTTGGACCATTAATTATGATTATTCTTTTCATCACACCAAAACTATTAAAAAAACCATAAATAATGCTCTGAATTTGAAATATCACAATCCCAGTGTTTAAATTTGAAAAAAAATAATGAAACTACTTACCTCGATTTTATTTTCAATTCTAACTCATCTAAATACACCACCAATGGACACAGCTTCAATACACCAATTTACAGTAACAGATATCGACGGTAAAGACTTTGACTTGGCCTCACTAAAAGGAAAAAAAGTGATGATTGTTAATGTTGCCAGCAAGTGTGGCCTAACCCCTCAATATGAAAAACTTGAGGCCCTTTATAAAGAATTTGGATCTCAGAATTTTGTAATCATTGGATTTCCTGCTAACAATTTCCTCTGGCAAGAACCTGGAACTAATGCAGAAATAAAAACATTTTGCTCTTCGAAATATGACGTCACTTTTCCAATGATGTCAAAAATATCAGTAAAAGGAAGTGATAAACATCCATTGTATAAATTTTTAACGAGGAAATCAGCAAATGGCAGGTCCGACTCGGGAGTGACATGGAATTTTCAGAAATTTTTAATTAACGAAGACGGACATTTGGCTAAGGTCATTTCACCAAGAACACAGCCCGATGATCCAGAGGTAATTGATTGGCTAAAAAATTAGACAAAAAAAAACCCCGCATCAGCGGGGTTTTTAAAGTATTAAGGTCTTCTTACAATCTGAAACCCATTCTTAAAAATCCAGTAACACCAGAGCCTAATCCCCAAGCAGTAACACCGTCACCACCATCTGGGCTTACAGCGCTAATACCTAAGTTGTAACCAAGTTCAGTGCCAATGTATACATTAGGAATGAAGTAGTATTCAGCACCCAAGAATACACCAGCTAGAATACCAACAGTTGAACCGTCAGCCCCATAAGCATTGTTTGCATAAGACAAACCTCCTTGGTAACCCCAGTAAGTTGATAAACGTTCAGCACCAGAAAAATGGTTTTCAATACCATAACCTACTAATAGGTCAAAATTAGTATCGTCACCATCCAAACCGCTATCCGAAACTTCTAAAGAAGCCATGTAACGTTTAGCTTTAGTGTCTGAGTCGAATTTACGCATCATGAAAGCCCCTAAAGCAACTTCAGATGTGTCAAACATTGATGAACCATCAAGATTTGGCATAAATTGTATTTCAAACATAGTGTCACCAGCGCTAGGCTTTGTAAAAGTACCTGCATTGGTAGTAATTTGAGCGCTAGCAATAGAAACTACTGCAATTAACGCAATTGAAAAGATTGACTTTTTCATTTTTATTTAATTATTTTAAATTAACAAGGCAAAGTTAACAAAAAAATAATGTTATTAACAAAAAAATGTTGATAATTGGTTTTATAATTATTTTTGAGCCTAAATTTATTAGAAAAAACATTTCACAATAAAACCATACTTTTAAACAATGGAATGGCAAACTGCCCTTATCGACTTTAAACAATATCTCATTCTCGAAAGAGGATTCTCAAAGCATTCTATAATGAGCTATTCTTCTGATGTGGAGCGTTTAACTGCAATTCTTAATAATCCGATACCTAGTCCAGAACAAATTGATACTGCAACAATACAAGTTTGTTTGTATCAAATATCAAAGTCTCATAGTCCGAGAACCCAAGCTAGGATGATCTCTGGTTTACGTCACTTTTTTCAATTTTTAGTTCTTAATAAAGTAAGAAGAGATAATCCAATCGACCTGATAGAGTCACCAAAGTTGGGGAGAAAACTTCCATCAACACTAAGCACCACTCAAATCGATGGGATGTTAGACCAAATCGACTTGAGCAGCATCTCTGGACCTCGCAACAATGCCATTATTGAAACTTTGTACAGCTGCGGACTTCGCGTTAGTGAATTAATATCCTTAAAATTATCAGATTTATTTTTTAAAGAAGATTTTATTAAAGTTTTAGGCAAAGGGAATAAAGAACGTTTGGTGCCTATCCCTCAATTAACTCAAGACCAAATTAATCATTATATATATGGTACACGACAAACACAAAAAAAAACAAAAGGAAACGAAGATATATTATTTTTAAACAACCGTGGAAAAGCACTCACCCGTGCCATGGTATTTCAGATTGTAAAGGACTTAGCAATTAAAGCAAACATCACGCCACAAGTATCGCCTCATACATTTAGACATTCGTTTGCCACACATCTTCTTGAGAATGGTGCAGATTTAAGATCCATTCAGATGATGTTAGGACACGAAAGTATTACAACCACAGAAATATACTTGCATTTAGATAAAACACATTTAAAGGCGCAACTACTCAATCATCATCCTCGGGCATAGTTTAAGTTGCAATATTAACGGCTCGTGTTTCACGGATGACTGTGACACGTACTTGTCCAGGATAAGTCATTTCGGTTTGAATTTTTTGACTGATTTCAAAGGATAACTTTGCAGCTCTTTCATCACTTACCTTATCACTTTCGACAATAACCCTCAACTCTCGCCCCGCTTGAATAGCGAAAGCCTTTTCAACACCTTGAAAACTATAGGCTGTTGTTTCCAAATCCTTTAAACGTTGTATGTATGAATCTAACACCTGTCGTCGTGCACCAGGTCGTGCTCCCGAAATAGCATCACATACTTGAATGATGGGTGATATCAAATATTTCATTTCGATCTCATCATGGTGGGCACCGATAGCATTACATATTTCAGGTTTTTCACCATATTTTTCGGCCCATTGCATTCCCAAAATAGCATGAGGCGTTTCCATATCTCCCTCCGCTTCTGGCACTTTTCCGATATCGTGGAGTAATCCAGCTCGTTTGGCCATTTTAGCATTTAGTCCTAATTCAGCCGCCATAACACCACACAGCTTGGCTACCTCTCTTGAGTGTTGCAGCAAGTTTTGACCATAAGACGAACGGTATTTCATACGACCTACTAATTTTATCAATTCAGGATTCAATCCGTGAATGCCTAAATCTACCACAGTACGCTTACCAACATCAAGAATCTCTTGATTGATCTGCTTCATGGTTTTGGCTACCACCTCTTCAATTCGTGCTGGATGAATACGACCATCACTCACTAATTTATGTAGCGACAAGCGCGCTATTTCGCGTCTCACTGGATCAAAACACGATAGGATTATTGCTTCTGGCGTATCATCAACTATAATTTCAACGCCGGTGACCGCTTCTAAAGCTCGAATATTTCTACCTTCACGACCAATTATCCGCCCTTTAACATCATCCGATTCGATATTAAAAACAGAAACACAATTGTCAACAGCCTCCTCAGTTCCAATACGCTGAATGGTATTGATAATTACTTTTTTTGCTTCTTGCTCTGCTGTAAGTTGTGCTTCTTCAATTTTAGACTGTGCATATGTTAAAGCGTCAGCATTGGCTTTGTCCTTAAGTGACTCTAATAATTGATTTTTAGCTTCCTCTGCAGATAGACCTGAAACAACTTCCAATTGTTTTATTTGTTGATTTCTAGTTTTCTCTAATTCCTCTTGGCGTATCCCAAGTTGTTCGAGTCGTCTTTGATAATCTTCTTTCTTTTGATCCAATATAGCACTCGTGTTTTTTGTTTTAGCTATTTCGGAGGTCAGCTGAGATTCTTTATTTTTAAGACGTTTCTCAATGTCAGAGATTTTTCTATCACGCTCCATGATCACTTTCTCATGCTCAGACTTAAGTTCTAAAAACTTCTCTTTGGCCTGAAGCATTTTGTCTTTTTTAAGATTTTCAGCACTTAACCGAGCTTCGTTTAATATATTTTCGGCTTTATTTTGAGCTTGAACTAACAAGCGAGTTGCTTTCGACTTTTCTAATATTTTGGCTAAAAAGAGCCCTAATAATATACCCGCAACAACTCCAGTGGTTATATAGACAATAAAAACTGTTTCCATTACTTTTGATTTAATAAATTAAAAAGCCTGTACTGGATTTGATTTTGCATAAACTCCTATAAATTAAGCTTAGGAGCTCAAAAACTGATCAAGTATCTGCTCAAAGACAGCCCGCTTTTACAATTTTTATACACCCCTTTTATAAGAATTATTTGTTGAGTTTATCAAAAATAATCACCAATACAGGCAGTAATAACTGTTTATTTTAAAGAACGTCCGAATCTAAATGTGCTTTCAGTTTTTGGTCTATTTCCAACAACCGCTTATTTAAATTTCCGTTTAAATCCGTTTTATCAATATCTTGCTGCTCGATCTGAGAAGCAAATTGTAAGGCACACATGGCCAAAACATCTTGCTTATCTCTGACTGAATAGCTTTGCTCAAATTCCTTTATCATTTGGTCAATCCGTTGTGCTGCACGACGCAATCCTTCCTCTTGTTCCCCGGAAATATTCAAGGGATATATTCTATTGGCGATGGATAATTTAATTTTTAAATGATCTGCCATATACTATTGCGATAATTGTGCGATGCACACGTCTATTTCTCTAATGAGTGTATTGATTTTGAGTTTTGTTTCTCTTTTATCGTTATCACTACCTAACAGGGTATTAGCATGTTTTAATGACTGAAATTTATTTTGACAAACCTCCAACTCCTCTTGCTGTTGTATAAGTTTGGATTCGGTCAATATTAATTCCTGTTGTAACGCTTTATGACTTAATTCTAGAGCCTTATAACGTTCCATAAGGAGTGACGAACTTTGTTCAATCGACGCTAATGTTTTTAAAGCTTCATCCATACCAACAGGCTTATACCATGTTCAAAGATAAGATTCCGTTTGAGAAATTACAATACAAATACATGATAATTACACATCAAACAAAAGAGGTCGATTAGAATTTAAGAGTACTTGCATGAGACTATTTGATTTTTTACCTTCGAATAATATGAATGGAAGATTATTTTTATTGATCAATTTGCTATTGACCTTAACAACATTTTCGCAAAATAGCAGCGTTTATCCTCAAACCTATTTTCAAAAACCTTTAGAGATTCCAATAATATTGTCTGGCACTTTTGGAGAATTAAGATCTAACCATTTTCATTCAGGTATGGATATTAAAACCCAGCAGCGTGAAGGGTTTAAAGTTTTTGCTGCAGCTGATGGATACGTGAGCCGAATTAATATTCAAGAAGGTGGTTATGGAAAGGCCTTATATATCGCTCACCCTAATGGCTACACGAGCGTTTATGCACATTTGCAAAAATTCGGACCAGAAATAGAGGCTTATATCAAAGCGGAGCAATACAAAAAAGAAAGTTATACCATTGAAAGATTTCCAGGAAAGGACGAGTTGATCGTTAAAGGTGGTCAAATTATCGCCTATTCTGGAAATACTGGTGGATCGAGTGGGCCACATTTGCATTTTGAAATTAGAGATGGCAACCAGCGCCCGATGAATCCAATGTTATTTGGCTTTAAACTGCCTGATGCTCAATTTCCGGAATTTGCAGGACTTTATGCCTATCCACTCAACGATTCCTCGCATGTCAATCAATACCATCAACGTACCAAATTGAGATTAATTAACAATGGTAACGGTCATTATACGACGGAGTCTGTTGAAGCATCTGGCGAAATTGCCTTTGGAATTGATGCCTTTGACAGATTGGATCAAGCAGCAAATAAGAATGGACTAGTTTGTATTGAAACAAAAATCAATGGGCAACAGAATTTCCTTATCGATTTCAATAAATTTTCGTTCGATGAAACAAAACACGTCAATAGATTGATTGATTACGAGTACTTCAGGACAAGTAAACGACGACTACAGCTACTATATCAAAAAACAAATAACCCGCTCAGTTTATACAAAAACATCGTCAACAAAGGTCGACTAACTGTTGAACCTAATCAAAATATTGTTTATCAAATAATTATTACTGACTTTAATGGAAACGCCTCGTCTATTACAGTACCAATCAATCACGCACCTGCGTTATCAGTTCCAAACACAAACGACTCTTTTAGTGAAATTATAATTTCACAAAATCAGAGTATGACAATAAACGAATCGAACTGCAGTATATATTTTCCGAAAAACTGCTTTTACGATGACATACCAATATCTGTTGAATACGATAATGACACTTTGCGAATCATAGGACCAGAAGCAGCGGCTCAAAAATCATTCGCTATCACATTTGACACCAGCCAATATACAACCCAAGACAGAAAACATCTTTTGATTGCAAGTGTATGGGGTAAAAATAGAAAAATGTATCCTGTATACACCAATCGCGAAGGCAATAATCTAAGAGCTTATGCAAAAGTATTTGGCAATTATACGCTAACTGAAGACCGCACACCACCCACCATAGAACCTGAAAATTTTAAGTCCGGACAGTGGATGTCAAAATTTAGATATTTAAAGTTAAAGATAGCTGATGACTTTTCAGGAGTTAGTGGTTATCGGGCAACCATAAATGGGAAATGGATTCTTATGGAATATGAATCAAAAACAGGTATGCTTACATATGATTTTAACGATGAGGCTATCAAAGAAAGTGAGCACAAATTAATTGTGGTTGTTACAGATAATGTTGGAAATAGTACTACATTTGAGAGTGTTTTCTACCGTCAATAAACGAATTGTAAGCATTCGCGCTGTATGTGTTGGATGTTTTTGTATTTTTAGCCTAAGCGCAATTTCACAAAAAGCCATTCTCACAGGTGTCGTTTTAGACCAATTCAATTCACCCATTTCGAGTGTCAATGTGTCTGCTGATGACATCGGTACAACCACCAATGAAAATGGCTTCTATTCATTTGAAATTATCGCCAATCAAGAAGTTTCTGTTGTTTTTTCACATTTAAGTTTTAACAAACTGACCGCAAGCTTTCATCTCAAAGTGAATGAGAAATTTGAGTTTAACCCTGTGCTTCAATTAGATGTTGAACAAATTGCCCCTGTTGTCATTAATCAATCCAATAGAGATCAAATTGAAGGGATTACGACCATTGCACCAGCTGTCTTGCGAAACATCAAAGGTGCACAACCAGGAGTTGAAAACATATTAAAAACACTACCAGGGGTATCTATATCAAATGAATTGAGTACGCAATACAATGTACGAGGAGGTAATTTTGATGAAAATTTGGTTTACGTCCAAGGTATTGAAATTTACAGGCCGTTTTTAATTCGCTCGGGACAGCAAGAAGGATTAAGTTTCGTCAATTCAAATTTGATTAAGAACCTTAAATTTTCTGCAGGAGGCTTTCAGTCCAAGTATGGCGATAAGATGTCGAGTGTATTGGATATTGAATATCGAACACCTACAAAAAACAAAGTAGCTGCAGATTTTAGTTTGCTTGGTTTTTCAGCCACTCTTGAAGGGATTTCTAAAAACAGAAAATGGACAGCCTTGTCAGGTATTAGATACCGAAACAATAGCTTATTGGTAAATTCACAAGAAACCGAATCCAATTTCAACCCTGCTTTTGGAGATTTGCAGCTTCTTTTAGCCTATGATACCAATAGCCGTTGGAATTTTTCATTTTTAGGACATGCGAGTCTTAACAATTATAATTACCAACCAAAAACGCGTCAAACAAATTTTGGAACCATTGACAATCCATTAGCACTTCGGGTTGTTTATCAAGGTCAGGAGAAAGATCGTTATCAAACGTTAAATACTGCACTTACAGCAAACTACAAACCCAACCGTCATCTCCATTTGAATATCATAGGATCCGCTTTTCATACAACAGAACAAGAATATTTCGATATTTTAGCTCAATACAGTCTTGGTGAAGTAAACAGTAATATTGGGGATGAAGATTTTGGTGAAGTCAGTTTTACACAGGCCATTGGCAGTCAATTAAATCACGGTAGAAATGACTTGGATGCTTTAATCACGGCTCTAGAAATCAAAGGTGAGTATAAAAAAAACGAACACCTCATAGCCTGGTCAGCCAAATACAACCGTGAAGATATTCGTGATCGCTTGGTTGAATGGGAAGTTATAGATTCTGCTGGTTTTTCGATTGATCCTCCAAACATTGGCATCTTTCAAAATCAACCCTACGAGCCTTCTGTGGGACCGCTATTGCCTTACAGCAACGTGAGAGTTACACAATATGCCAAAATCGACCGCATTCAGACCTACACCCAATACAGCTATAAAGGGGAATATCGTGGTCATGAATTATTCGCTAATGTTGGAGCAAGAGCTCATTTGTGGCGTATAAATGTAGACGGGGTATCATTTGAACAACAATCTGTTTGGAGTGTGCGTGGGCAATTGGCTATAAAATCTAATGAAAATATGCTTTGGCGCATTAGTGGAGGGCTTTTTTACCAACCTCCTTTTTATAGAGAATTGAGGAATGCCGACGGACAAATCGTACCGAAGGTCAAAGCTCAAAGGTCTTTACATTTGGTTTTTGGCAATACCTATAGTTTTGATATGTGGAACAGACCATTCAAACTAAACGCTGAATTGTATGGAAAAAAGCTGGATAATCTCAATCCTTACACCGTTGAAAACGTGCGTATTCGCTATGCCGCCAATAATAATTCTGAGGGGTATGCCTATGGCTTGGACCTCAGACTCAACGGAGAATTTGTTCCAGGAACGGAATCATGGTTTAGCTTTGGCTATTTAAAAACGGAAGAAAATATTGATCAACGGGGCTATATCGCACGACCAACTGATCAGCGATTGAAATTTGGTATCCTTTTTCAAGACTATGTGCCAAATATCCCCAATTTGAAAATGTATTTAAATCTGGTTTACAATACTGGTGTTCCAGGAGGGTCACCGAGTTATGCAGATGTATACCAATATCAAAACCGATTACCTGATTATAAACGCGCTGATTTGGGTGTTACATACGATTTGATAGATGAAAACAGCCAATACGACGGAAACATCTTTAAAACTTTGAATTTTGGTTTAGAATTATTCAACATTTTTAATGTCAAAAATTCTATTACCAACACATGGGTAAGAGATTCTTACTCGAAATTACAATACGCCATCCCTAACTACCTCACCTCTAGAATAATTAATTTTAGGATTGGCGCGTCTTTTTAGACTAAAACAAATTCCTTAATGACATCAACAGCATAATCAACCTCAGCAATGGTGTTCATCGCACTAAATGAAAAACGCAAGGATGGTTTCGCCAATTCACCACCACTTAAAATTGCAGACAAAACGTGAGAACCCATATCACTGCCACTTTGGCAAGCACTTCCTTTAGAGCAAGCAATCCCTTTGATGTCTAATTGAAACAACAACAGTGGTGCCTTTTCAGCTGAAACGGGTAATCGCACATTAATGAGCGTATAGGTAGACTTTTCAGATCGATCAGAATCACCGTTAAACATAACCCCAGGTAACTCAGATTTAAGTCTATTTACAAAATGTGTTTTAAGCTGGGTGATGTGCTGACTTTCATAGTCCAATTTCTCCAGAGATATTTCAAGTGCTTTCGCCATGCCAACAATATTGTGGACGCTTTCGGTACCAGCCCTATGACCACGCTCTTGGGATCCTCCAAAAATTAGTGGTTTTAATTTTGAATTTTTACGCACAAAAGCAAATCCCACCCCTTTAGGGCCGTGAAACTTATGAGCACTGGCCACTAAAAAATCCACTGGGGTTTTGTTAACATCAACGTTGTAGTGTCCTATTGTTTGGACTGTATCACTATGAAAATAAGCACCGTGAGCTTTGCACAGCTCAGCCACTAGATTAAGATCAATCTTGACTCCAATTTCATTATTAATATGCATCAAACTGACCAAAGTAAGTTCTGAATCACTTTCCAATAAATTTTTAAGATGATCGACATCTATCTCTCCATTTTCAAGGAGATTTACAAAATGAACTGTTAAGTTGTATTCCTCGCATAATTGGTCAATGGTATGCGTTACCGCATGGTGTTCTATTTTTGAAGAAATGATACGCTTAACACCTAAATCACGCACTGCTGCACGTAAAATTTGATTATCGGCTTCAGTACCTCCAGAAGTAAATACAATTTCGGAAGGAGCAGCTCCGAGAGACTCAGCAATGGTCTTTCTTGCATTTTCAATATGTGACTTGGCTTGTCTTCCAAAGCCATGAGTTGAAGAAGGATTGCCATAGCAATTGCTTAAAACATCAGACATCACCTCGACCACTTCTGGTCTTAAGCAAGTTGTTGCCGCATTATCAAAGTATACAGATTTCAAGAGTATTTATTTTATCGCCAGTGTTCAAATTTACTGGATTACTACTTAAGAGGCAACCTATTTATACGGGAAATCATTTTAAATAAGTTTAGCATTAGAACTTATTTCGACTTGGGTTGCACCTAAACCGTAATTTGAATATGATGCATCGAAATACCGAAGACCACTATAGTGTCCAAATAAGAATTTCAATTCCTCACGAAGAACACCCTGTCCAACGCCATGAATAAAAACAACTGAGCTGATTTTTTTTTGAATTGCAAATTCCAATCTTTTTTTGGCGGTTTCAATTTGAAGGGTCAACATATCATAATTACTCATACCTCTTGTTGAAGCAGTCAAATGATGTATATGCAAATCAACCTCCATTGGGCCTTGTCGATTATTTTTAGTTTTTAAATTAACGGGGTTTGAAACTGATTTATGTTTCTCAAACCACTCGGGATCATTAACATTTGAAGCCTGAGACATATTCTTAAAGAGTTCTGAATCTTCAACAATAAGTGCTTGTTTTTGAAAGGTCAATTGAAAACCGTCATCCGTAATTATGGAAACGCTGTTTCCATCTACACTTACGACATTACCCGAAATATTTTCATCTACTAACGAGACCCTATTACCTGGATTGAACATCTTGGTCATTTAAGTTTTCTTCTTTATTTGAATGCGGCGGTTGCATAAAATACAATCCTAACATTAACAATACCAAACCAACAATTGATAACTGTAGGTGCCACTCGGCGTTGCGATCAGAATACCACAGCAAAATAGCACCAAACAATGCCATCGGAATTCTGAAATTTTTAAGAAACATTTTCATCGGTTAAATTTTGAGGTTTAGATGTCAAATTTATTACATTTGAAATATATCAAGTTTAAAAAAATGACATTTGTTCAAGCTATGCTCCCGTGCCTCAACAAAGCCATGTTTGGCATTGATTGTCCTGGATGTGGAGCTCAGCGCGCTTTCATAATGGTTGTACAAGGAGATTTTAAATCTGCTTTCTTTATGTATCCCGCGATATACACATTACTCCTATTAGGGTTACTCCTTGTAGTGTCAAAGTTTTATCCCTTTCCAAAAAAAAACAAACTCATTTATGCCTTTATTGGTCTAAATGTTCTTATTATTACGGTGTCCTATATCATAAAAATTAACCAAATGATTTAACATTATGGAATATAAACAACCTCTACCACATTCAGTATTAATTCTCGTTTTTGGGATTTTGTCAATATTAACCTGCTGTTGCTATGGTGTTTTCGGACTTCTTTTTGGTATTGTGGCATTAGTACTGGCTAATAAGTCGAGAAAACTTTATATCGAAAATCCAGGAAATTACACGGGTTTAAGCAATGTCAATACTGGAAGAGTTCTTGCCATTATCGGAATTATTCTTAGTTCCTTATATGTCCTGATTCTTGCATACGTGCTCATTATGATTGGCCCTGAAGCACTCAGTGAAATGCAAAATGAGTGGCTACTTCAACAGCGTATTTAAACTGGCTCGAAGGTTGCTAAGGTCTTAGTGATAATGCTCACACAGTCCAATAACTGAGCTTCTGTCATCACTAAAGGTGGCGCAAATCGGATGATGTTACCATGTGTAGGTTTGGCCAATAGACCATTATCTCTCAATGCCAAACAAATGTTCCATGCCGTATCACTATCTTCATGATCATTGATAACGATTGCATTCAAGAGACCTTTGCCCCTAACCAATGTTACAATCTTGCTTTTGGCGATATAATCATTCATTTTAGCTCTAAACAACTGACCTAGCTGATCTGCCTTTTCGGCTAAATGCTCTTCGCGAACAACTTCTAAGGCTGCTATCGCAACTGCGGCTGCCACAGGGTTTCCGCCAAAAGTACTGCCGTGGTTACCTGGTTTGATGACTGACATAATTTCATCGTTAGCCAGAACTGCAGACACTGGATATACGCCTCCACTCAAGGCCTTCCCAAGTATTAAAACATCGGGTTTAACATCTGGAGTGTCTGAACAATTCTTATCAACACAACTGCAATTACCACAACTCGCTAAGAGCCTACCAGTTCTTCCGATACCTGTCTGTACTTCATCCGCCAAGAGTAAAACATTGTGCGCATCACAAATCGCCTTGCACCTGCTCAAATAATCATCACTTGGTACAAAAACACCCGCCTCGCCTTGAATTGGCTCAACTAGGAATGCAGCCACATTAGGGTTATTTTTGAGAACCTCATCTAAGGCATCTGGCTGGTCGTAAGGGATTTTAATAAATCCTCTCGTAAAAGGCCCAAAATTATCTCTTGCTACAGGGTCATTTGAAAACGAAATAATGGTGGTGGTTCTGCCATGAAAATTATTTTCACAAACAACAATTTGCGCTTCGTTTTCATTGACACCCTTAACTTCATAAGCCCATTTCCGTGCTATTTTTATAGCAGTTTCTACAGCTTCTGCACCAGTATTCATTGGCAGCAGTTTGTCATAGCCAAAAAAAGATGTAGCGAATTCCTCATATTGACCCAATATATTATTGTGAAAGGCCCGTGAGGTTAGCGTTAAATTTTTGGATTGATTCACCAACGCATTGACGATATGAGGATGACAATGCCCTTGATTGACCGCAGAATAGGCTGATAAAAAGTCGTAATATTTCTTGCCATCAACATCATAAACGAAAACGCCCTTTCCCTTCTCCAATACAACTGGTAATGGGTGGTAATTATGTGCACCGTAGCGCTCCTCAAGGGCGATGAATTTTTGAGATGTTGATTCTGTACCAGATACGATCATAAGATTGTTTTATAGATTGTTGGAGATAGGGCTCTAATTTACAAAAGAACCTCTTATACACCAATTGATAGGACAATTATTCTATTTTTACGGCATGGCAAGAGGAAAAAAACTCCCACGATTAGAAAAAATCAAAGTGTTTGACACTGGGGCAAAAGGACTATCTGTTGGAAAAGCAGCTGATGGACGTATGGTTTTTATTAATGGCGCCGTTCCTGGTGACATTGTGGACGTTCAAGTCTTCAAAAAAAGAAAACAGTATTTTCAAGGTAAAGCGATTCATGTCCATGAATTGTCGGAACGCCGAGTGGAGCCAAAATGCAGTCATTTTGGAACTTGCGGTGGTTGTAAATGGCAAAACATGAGCTATAATGACCAACTCTATTTTAAAGAAAAAGAGGTTAAAAATCATCTTGAGCGTATTGGAGGCGTGACATCAGAATTGTATTTGCCAATTCTTGGATCGAGTAAACCATATTGGTATAGAAATAAAATGGAGTTTTCATTCAGTAGCAGCCGCTGGTTAACCCCTGAAGAAATTGCCAAAGGCAGCGTCATTGAGTCACGAAACGGACTTGGATTTCATATTCCTGGTGCTTGGGACAAAGTTCTAGATATTCAGCAGTGTTTTCTTCAAGAAGAACCAAGTAATGCCATTCGGAACACCATTAAAGAATTTGCAGAAAATAACGGTTTGTCATTTTTTAACCCCCGTGAACAAAATGGTCTACTTCGAACGCTAATGATAAGAACTTCAAGTATTGGTGAACTCATGATATTGGTGCAGTTTTTTGAAAAAGACATCTCGAAAAGTCAATTGCTCATGGATCATCTTAGAGCGAAATTTCCTGAAACTACAGCATTATTGTATGTCTTTAATCAAAAAGCAAATGACACACTTTACGATCAAAACATTATGTGTCACTCAGGACGTGATCATATTTTCGAAGAAATGGAAGGTCTCAGTTTCAAAATCGATGCTAAATCATTTTACCAAACCAACTCAGACCAGGCATTTGAACTATATAAAGTAGCTTGTAATTTCGCAGACTTTCAAGGTGATGAAATTGTTTATGACCTTTATACGGGAATTGGAACGATTGCCCAATTTATCGCTAAAAAAGTTAAAAAAGTCGTTGGTATTGAATCGGTTCCAGAGGCTATAGCGGCTGCAAAAGCTAATGCGATCGCTAACGGTATTGAGAACACTGAGTTTTATACAGGCGATATGAAATCCGTTTTTAATGATGATTTTTTATCCCATCATGGTAAGCCAGATGTGATTATAACTGACCCTCCTAGAGACGGTATGCATCCTGATGTTGTGGCGCAATTACTCAAAATAATGCCAAGAAAAATTATCTACGTAAGTTGCAATAGTGCTACGCAAGCACGAGATTTGGCCTTCATGAAATCGCATTATGTGGTATCTAAATCTCAGGCTGTGGACATGTTCCCTCAAACACATCATTGTGAAAATGTTGTACTTTTGACAAAACGCATTTAATACCATGATGAAGTTTCAGATATTTTTCGTGACCATACTTTCGCTAAGTCTATGGCAATGTGAGAAAGATGATATTTGCTCAGAATCAACTCCAACCACTCCGAAGCTCATTATTCGATTTTATGATTTTGATAATCCTGATACCCTCAAAGATGTAGAAAACCTAAAGGTATATGGTATTGATGAATCGGGAAATCAAATTGAAATTAATGGTCTAGGTATCGTAACCACAGACTCATTAGTATTACCATTACCAACGCACCTCAACGAGGTTCAATTTGAGATGTTTAAAGGTTATGAAAACTCGGAAACACCAGGAAACAAAGACGTGGTTTTAACGGGCTTTCAAACCAACGACATTTATGTATCAAGAGCTTGCGGTTTTAAAACTCATTATTCAGAACTTAGTGCGCAAAATACTGCCGATTCTGACCAATGGATATTAAATTTAGAAGTGATACAGACTGAAATCAACAACACCATTCATGCACATGTCAAAGTTTATCACTAGCTTATTTTTGATACCACTCTGTCTAGCAGTGGGCTCGGCTCAAGAGGCAAGTGACAACATTGTGGTAACAGACAGTATGACTACTGACAGCCTGCACGTTCCTGTTAAATTTGGAATTCGACTTGGCGCAGACCTTTCTGGTCTTGGAAGGTCGGTATTTACAGATAATTTTCAGGGGTTTGAATTACAAGGTGACTACAGAATTACGGAGCGCATATATGCTGCTGGAGAAATTGGATCTGCTGATAGAAACATTGATGAACCAAATATTAATTTTAGCAGCAAAGGAACCTACATCAAATTAGGTGGAGATTTTAACTTCTATCGAAATTGGGAAGGTATGGACAACATGATTTATGGTGGAATGCGATTAGGACTATCCAAATTTTCACAAACTATAAATAGTTATACCACCTACACCACCAATCAGAGCTGGCCATCTCCTGAAACAATTTCAGAAATTAAGTATGATAATCTTGGTGCAACATGGATTGAGTTTCAATTTGGCATGAAGGTAGAATTATTGCCCAATATATTCGGCTATGTCAATTTTCAATTGAAACGTTTAATTTCAAATAAATCAGACGGTAATATAGACAATTTATACATACCAGGATTCAACCGTACCTATGAGGACGGGCAAATAGGAGCTGGAATGAGCTACGGCATATCTTACCGCATTCCATTTTATAAAAAATAAAATCAGTCTTCTTTATCTTGATGTTTTGCCTTTTTACTTCCAGTATATATTTCATACTTCAATAAACGTGCCTCGAGCTTGGCATTAAAGACTTTAATTTTTCTTGACGGTCGTAAACCAACAGATTTTATAGCCTCGAGGTTCGAGGTTATAAACCATGCCTCTGAATCAGGATATGAAGTTTTTAATGTATCCCCAATTTTTTTATAAAACACCTCAGCATCAATTTCAAGTCTTTCACCATATGGAGGATTAAATAGCATATGCAGATGACCTTCGGTTGACTTTTCAGATTTGAAAAAATCATCTTGTGTTACCGAAACAAACTCCTCTAAATTGGCTTCTTTTATATTATCTAAAGCCTTTCTAACAGCTGATGGGGCTTTATCAAAACCATAAATTTTGAAAGGAACTTCACGAATCTTTTTCAAAAGTGACTGCTGTATATTCTCATATAAGTCTGGATCCCAATCATTCCAACGCTCAAAAGCAAATTCTTTACGATTGATATTTGGAGGAACGTTTGCTGCTATCATGGCAGCTTCAATTAAAATTGTACCGCTTCCGCACATGGGATCAAAAAAATCAGATTGGCCATCCCAACCCGATTGGATCACTAATCCCGCAGCTAGTACCTCGTTGATTGGCGCAATATTAGTAGCCGATCTGTAACCCCGCTTATGTAACGACATGCCAGAACTATCTAATGAAACACTGCAACGTTCGCGATCAATATGAATATTGATGCGCAGGTCTGGATATTTTAAATCGACATTTGGGCGACTCTTAGTGCGCTCGCGAAACCTATCCACAATAGCATCTTTCGTCTTGAGTGCGATATATTGAGAATGCTTAAAAACTGTAGAGTGAACAGTCGAATCTATAGCAAGTGAGCCCGTTTCGGAAAGATAGTTTTCCCAAGGCAATCTTTTAATTTTATTATATAAATCCGTTTCATTAGCAATTATAAAACTGTCTATAGGCTTCAGGATTTTAATGGCCATACGCAAGCCTAAATTGGCTTTATACATAAACCCTAAGTCACCAATAAAGCTCACATTTCGCACACCTGGCTTAACAGACTGCGCGCCAAGCTGTCTTAATTCCTTTGCCAAAATATCTTCAAACCCAAAAAGGGTCTTGGCAATCATAGTAAAATTTTGTCTATTCATCGTGCAGCAAAGGTAAACTTATTAATGTTTACAAGATTGTAAATCCATAAGGTGTTACTGAATGTCCGAACCAGGGTTTATTCCTTTCTTAGACCAAGAAGAACGTAATTCAGAAAAATCAATTTCAAAAGCAGGGTTCTGCACCTCCAATTCACCATTTATAAAAGCACGTTGTAAAATATCTTCAATACAATAATGCTCAAAATCTTCGAAAGGATCAAATTCAACCTTTAAAGACATGTCAAATAATTTTGCTGTGTTGTTATACCAAAATGCTCGCCACCCGCTACGCAGGCTCTTAATCAAATCGAAGGAAGTAATTCCCGTTTGGCGGTGAATGAGTGAAATCAGAATTTGACCCTCTGTAATTGTGAATTTCTTTAGCTCTTCTTTAAATTCTCCTTCCAAATATTTCTCAATCGTCCTAGCATATTTCTTTTTCTGGTTTTTCCTGTTGAGTTTAGACAACCGATCATTGAGTTTTGATAAATTTTCTGAGGCAAGCTTCGCATATGGGTACACTTTAAATGTTTTACGTTTCAACGTAAGGTACTTCCGACGTGCTAAATTTGAATCATATTTAATTTTAGGGAAAAGAACAATTGGATCTAAATCTATAGTCGCGCCGAAGAGTAAGTCGCCTTCAATAATAATAAAATTATCAACAAGACTGTCATTCTCAACAGTAGGCTCCTGAGCCTTGACCATGCATGACACAAGGAAAACAATGAAACTAAGGTGATTTAATTTAAATTTGACAATCATAAGACAAAGTTAGTAATTCACTACAATAGCAACGTTCAATACCGCATTATTATTCTTAATTTTGATCTAATAAAAAACCAATTATGAAAAAATCAGTTTTAAATAAGGCTTCTTTAACTTTTTTAGAAGCATACCTCAATAATGCTGCTCCAACCGGGTACGAATGGACAGGGCAAAAATTATGGATGGACTATTTACGTCCTTATGTTGATGAGTTTATTACTGATAATTATGGCTCTGCTGTCGGTGTCATCAATCCAAAGGCCAAATATAAAGTGGTTATAGAGGGTCATGCTGATGAAATTTCATGGTACGTAAATTATATAACTGATGACGGTCTTATTTATGTGGTTCGCAATGGCGGCAGCGATCATCAAATTGCCCCAAGTAAAATTGTAAACATTCATACCGATAAAGGAATCATAAAAGGCGTTTTTGGATGGCCTGCCATCCACACCCGTCGTGATGGTAAAGAACATGCTCCAAGTCTTCAAAATATTTTTATTGATGTGGGTTGCACGAAAAAAGAAGAAGTTGAAGCTCTAGGCGTTCATGTAGGCTGTGTTATCACCTACCCCGACACATTTCATATATTAAATGATAATATTTTCGTTTGTCGTGCCTTAGATAATAGGATGGGTGGCTTTATGATTGCAGAAGTCGCACGTTTGTTGCACAAAAACAAAAATACTTTACCATTTGGGCTATACATAACCAATTCGGTTCAAGAAGAAATTGGACTTAGAGGTGCCGAAATGATTACTCATACCATCAAGCCAAATGTGGCCATAATTACAGATGTAACTCATGACACTACTACGCCGATGATCGAAAAGAAAAAAGAAGGACATTGCGAAATGGGCAAAGGTCCTGTCATTGCATATGCACCGGCAGTTCAACATAAATTGAGAAACAAAATTATTGAGGCCGCCACGGAAAACAATATTCCTTTCCAGCGCAACGCTTTATCTAGAGCTACTGGCACAGACACAGATGCCTTTGCTTATAGTAATGGCGGCGTTCCTTCTGCTTTAATTTCACTGCCATTGAGATACATGCATACAACAGTGGAAATGGTAAAAAAAGAGGACGTAGAAAATGTCATTTTAATGATCTATGCCACCTTGTTGAAAATCGAAAATAATGAGTCGTTCAGTTATTTCGACTGATTGAATTGAACTATAATTTCTTGAACAATTTCAGGATTTAACAATGTGGAAGTGTCGCCTAAATTCGAGGTATCTTCAGATGCAATTTTTCTTAGAATACGCCTCATAATTTTCCCAGAGCGGGTTTTTGGCAATCCCGAAACAACGAATACACGATCCAACTTCGCAATGGGTCCAATGTCTTTGGAAATTAAGGCATTCACACTTTGAAGAATATCTTCAGAATCATTAATACCGTCTTGTTTTGGAATAACGAAAGCACACAGGGATTGGCCTTTAATGTTGTGTGGCCTTCCGATCACCGCTGATTCTGCAATAGTCGGATGCTCATTAATAGCATCCTCTATTGGAGCGGTGCCTAAATTATGTCCTGACACTATAATCACATCATCCACTCGGCCCGTAATTCTATAGTTGCCATTGACATCTCTTACCGCGCCATCTCCAGTAAAATAGCACCCCTCAAAGGAGGAAAAATAAGTATCTCGGAATCGATCATGATTGCCCCAAATTGTTCTCGCCATAGAAGGCCAAGGAAATTCAATACACAAACTACCTTCTGCAGCTCCATCCAGAGTAGCACCCTTTTCATCTTTTAAAATAGGCTGTATTCCTGGCATCGGTTTGGTGGCGAAAGTTGGTATTTCCTTAATAATTCTAGGAATGTTGGCAATCATAATGCCACCCGTCTCTGTCTGCCACCAAGTGTCAATAATTGGAACTTTGCCTTTTCCTATATGCTCATAATACCATTGCCAGGCTTCCTCATTAATAGGCTCTCCTACGGTCCCTAAAACTTTTAAACTGTTTAAATTATAAGGTTTTATGAATGATAGTGGTTGTTTGGCCAATGCTCTAATTGCTGTTGGAGCTGTATAAAATTGTGTTACTTTATGTTTTTCTATGATTTCCCAAAATCTACCATAATCTGGATGGCTTGGTACCCCTTCAAACATGACTGTTGTTGCGCCATTGAGCAAAGGGCCATAAACAATGTAGCTGTGTCCAGTTATCCATCCAATATCAGCAGTGCACCAGTAAACGTCACCATCAACATACTGAAAGTAATTTTTAAAGGTGTAAGCCGTATAAACCATATATCCACCTGTTGTATGCATCATACCTTTGGGCTGACCAGTAGAACCCGAAGTATAAAGAATAAACAATGGATCTTCGGCATCCATAACTACAATTGGACAGTCGTATGAAGCTTTTTCCAATTCAGGACCGATCCATACATCTCGATCCTTTACCATATTAATTGGGCTATTGGTACGCCCAACCAATAGAACACATGATACATTAGGACAATCCTCAAGAGCCCGATCAACAATTGATTTTAAGTCTAACGTCTTATTGCCACGAAAGGCGCCATCAGATGTGATTACCATTCTTGCATCACAATCCTTAATTCTAGTTGCCAGAGCAGTCGAGGAAAAGCCTGCGAAAACTACCGAATGAACTGCTCCAATTCGGGCGCAAGCCAAAACGGCAATTGCTAATTCTGGAATCATGGGTAAATACAAGCATACCCTATCCCCTTTTACGATGCCCTTTGATTTTAAAACATTCGCAAATTTACAAACACGTTGATGCAATTCTAAGTATGAAATTTGCTTAGCTGGCAACTTAGGATCGTTTGGTTCAAAAATGATAGCGGTTTGTTGCGCTCGATGGGGCAAATGACGATCAATACAATTTTCGGTAATGTTTAATTGACCGCCTTCAAACCAAGCAACTTCTGGTTTTGAAAAGTCATACTTCAATACATTTATCCAAGGTTTGCGCCATATAAAATGATCCTTTGCAATATCATTCCAAAATAACTCAGGATTGGCTTTTGCTTCAAAGCAAGCCTTTTGATAATGCTCGTAAGATTGTATATGATAATTGCTCATCCCAAAAAAATTATAACTTTTTAAGATAATTCATGACATTTGATTCTATACGGCTTTCAATCTTAGAGGTGTCTGCTTTGATAAATGTTTCGCCCGTAATATGCTCATAAAGCTCTATATATCGTTCACTGACACTTGTCACAAATTCATCGCTCATAGTAGGTACCTTTTGGCCTTCTAAACCTTGAAAACCATTCTCAATCAACCATTGTCTCACAAATTCTTTAGACAACTGTTTTTGTGGTGTCTTAGATTTTTGACGAGCTTCATAGCCATCAGCATAAAAATATCTCGAAGAATCCGGCGTATGAATTTCATCGATCAATACGATTTGCCCCTGTTTTGTCTTACCGAATTCATATTTTGTATCCACAAGAATTAATCCGCGTTCTGCTGCCATAGCCGTTCCTCGTGCAAATAAGTTGCGTGTATAATCCTCCAAAATAGCATAATCTTCGGCACTAACAATACCTCGTTCTATGATGTCCTCTTTTGAGATATCTTCATCGTGCATGCCCTTTTCTGCCTTTGTAGCTGGTGTGATAATAGGCTCAGAAAAAGCGTCGTTTTCAATCATACCATCTGGCATTACAACGCCACAGAGTTCTCTTTCACCCAGTTTATACTGCCGTGCAGCATGACCCGATAAGTAGCCGCGTATTACCATTTCAACCATAAAAGGCTCGCATGCGTGACCTACAGCCACATTCGGATCTGGTGCAGCTATGAGCCAATTTGGAACGATATCGGACGTTGCGGACATCATGTGGGTTGCTATTTGATTCAGAATTTGACCCTTGTATGGAATGCCTTTTGGTAAAATCACATCAAAAGCTGAAATGCGATCCGTGGCCACCATGACCATGACATCGTTTTCCAAACTGTAAACCTCTCTAACCTTACCGCGGTAGATATTCTGCAATCCAGGGAATTTAAAGTCAGTATGATTCAATACTTTATTCATTCGTTCAAATTTTCTATGTCTTTGTAAGCTGAAATAATTTTTTTAACCAATTGATGTCTGATCACGTCACGGTCATCAAGTTTAAGAATGCCAACACCATTTACATCGTTCAGTATTAAAAGGGCTTCCTTTAATCCTGAAATTGTTCGTCTAGGTAGGTCAATTTGACCAGGGTCCCCAGTAATCATAAATTTAGCACTTCGCCCCATTCGAGTTAAAAACATCTTCATCTGGCTGTGAGTGGTATTTTGTGCTTCATCAAGAATAACGAAAGCTTTGTCCAAAGTTCGTCCACGCATAAAAGCCAAAGGTGCGATTTGAATAACACCTTTCTCAATATAATTATCTAATTTTTCATGGGGAATCATATCTCTTAATGCGTCATACAACGGTTGCATATATGGGTCTAACTTTTCTTTCATATCTCCTGGTAAAAATCCAAGATTCTCCCCTGCCTCAACAGCTGGTCGCGTTAATATGATGCGCTGGACTTCCTTCCGCCTAAGTGCTCTGACTGCAAGAGCCACGCAAGTGTATGTTTTTCCAGTACCCGCAGGACCAATCGCAAACACCATGTCGTTATTATCCATTAAATCAACCAATTTTCGTTGATTAACCGTTTGAGCCTTAACAGCTCTACCTCCAACCCCATGCACTAAAATGTCATGACCTTTAGTGTCATCAAAGACTTGCTTTCCATCGCTAGTCAAAATGTTTTCAACAGCATCTGCATCCAATTTATTATAGCTTACGAAATGCTCCAACAGTTGGGCCATTCGACGATCAAATTCTTCTAAAAGCGTTTCATCACCATAAGCCATAAGCTTATTGCCACGTGCTACAATTTTTAATTTTGGGAAATATCGTTTTAGTAATTCTACGTTGGCATCTTGGGTTCCAAAAAAATATTTTGGGTTTACCTCCTCCAACTCAATTGTAAGTTCGTTCAAAAGTTATAAAATTAATGTAAATCCCTATTGATTTCTTAGATTTGTGATATCAGTTCAATTTCATACGTATGCATCAAACACTTTACGAACTTAAAGAAAAATAAGGTTCGATTTAAATCGGAAGTTGTTTTTTTTCAACCGGTTTTTGTTGGTAATTATTGAAACTTTAGCTGATCAACCATTATTCAAACAAATCAACATGGCTGTCATCACATTGACAACTGATTTCGGCATCAAAGATCCTTCTGTTGGAAGTGTCAAAGGTGCGCTATTGGCGCTTCTTCCTGATGTCAATATTATTGACATCACCCATGCCATTGCGCCTTTTAATATTCCTGAAGCAGCATATATTATTAAAGGTGCCTATAAAAGTTTTCCTCAAGGTACAGTGCATATTATTGGCGTTGACTCTGAACTGAGTCCAGAAAATAAGCATATCGCTTTGCTTCTTGATGGTCACTATTTTGTTTGCGCAAACAACGGTATTATGAGTATGCTCTCGAACCATATTGCGCCACAAAAAATTGTTGAGATTAATATTCATAATCAGGTGCATACCAGTTTTCCAGCTTTAGATGTTTTTGTCCATGTCGCTTGTCATATAGCTCGAGGTGGCGATTTGGGTGTGATCGGCAAACCTATCGACAGCATCAAACCTATTCGTGATTTAACGCCCAATGTGTCTGACGATCAAACTAAAATTATGGGCTATGTGATTTATGTGGATAATTATGGAAACGTGGTAACTAACATCTCAAGAGACTTGTTCTTAAAAACACAAAAAGGAAGGTCTTATAAAGTCAATGCTAGAAACTACACTTTCGAAACGATCTATGAAACTTATACTGACATCGTGAATTTTGAGATTCCAGCTTCAGAGCGTCAAGATGAAGGAAAAAAATTGGCTCTATTTAACGGCTCCGACTTTTTAGAAATTGCTCTATACAAGGGAAATACTGGTCATGTCGGTGGTGCTTCAACTTTAATGGGACTGCGTGAAAGAGACGTAGTTACAGTAAATTTTATATAAGATGACACTTATTTATTCATTAATCAAAAAAGAATGGCGCGGATTTTTTGCCTCGTCCATGGGTTTTTTGATTATCGGCGTTTATCTGATCATTTCAGGGTTAATGCTTTGGGTGGTTGATTCATCTTTTAATATCTTTAAATACGGTTTTGGACATCTTTCCCCCTATTTCGAGCTCACACCCTGGTTGCTCATCGTTCTTATTCCAGCTATTGCCATGCGCAGTATCGCTCAAGAGAGACAACAAGGCACTATCGACCTCATTTTAACGACGCCCATATCTGAATTCCAGCTGGTTATTGCAAAATACCTCAGTATTTGGTTACTTGTTTTGACAGCACTTTTACCCAGTCTAATTTATTTGGTTACCATCAATAAAACTAGTTCTGTTCCCGAATATATAGATTCAGGCAGCATGCTGAGCGGTTATTGCGGTTTAGTTTTGTTGACAATGACGCTATCGGCAATAGGTCTATTTTCATCTAGCATATCCAAACAACCGATTGTCGCCTTTATTATAGGTATATTTTTAGGTGGATTTTGGTATCAAGGTCTAGCTGTAATAAATATAGTTGTGTTAGACTTCAGCAGCTTGCTTGAAGTTGTGAATCGTGGCGTAATACCTTACAAGACTTTGATTTACATGGGTTTAACTACCAGTTTTTTCATTTTTCTCACAGTATGTCATATCAAGAATTTTAAATTGGTCAAAAAACATATAAAACCTTTAGTTTTTGGATCAATTGGGTATGTTCTATTGGTCTATATATCAACATTTTTTAGTGGCAGAGCAGACCTCACAGATGACCAGAGGTACACCTTAGACTCAGCAAGCATAAGCGTTATCAAGTCTATTGATGATTATGCAGTTATAGACGTTTTTTTAGATAACGATAATTTTCCAAGAGAATTTCAAAGATTGAGAGATGAAACGATTGCTTTACTTGAAGAAATATCAGCTATCAATGGATTGGTCTCTTTTCAACTTATTAATCCTTTAGAAAACCCTGAAACTTCAAATCAAAATATTCAAGCATTAACCCAACGCGGTTTGACTCCTATGCAAATGGAAATTCAGGAAGACGGACAACTTCAACGACAACTTATTTTTCCTTGGGCGTTGGCAAGTTTAAATGATCAAACCGTCAAAATAAAATTAATTACTGATGATCTAAATAATGACCAACGTATTCTCGCCACCGAATCCATAGCACAATTAGAATGGGCGATTGTAGATGGGCTGCATAAATTAACGGCCAGAAAAACCAAAAATATTGCGATTCTTAAGGGAAACGGACAGTTGCCCGACCTCAAAATAGCCGATGCCTTGACTGGCATTTCTTTCTATTACAATTTAGCACCATTCACACTAGACAGTGTCGAAACACAACCTGAACATACACTTAAGGAATTACAAAATTACGATTTAGTAATTTCTGCAGGACCGTCTGAAAGTTTCTCCGAAGCTGAAAAATTCACTCTTGATCAATATCTGATGTCGGGCGGAAGGATGCTTTGGTTCATTGACTTTGCCGACATCACGATTGAAAGTCTTCTCAATGAGAGTGGAAAAGCCACAGCTCTTTACAACGATTTTAATTTAACGGACTTTTTCTTCAGTTATGGCATTAGACTCAAACCACAGCTTTTACTAGACAACAACTCAGCTCCATTGACACTTGTAGTTGGAGAAGGCAGCAACACTGAATTCCAAACGTTTCCTTGGCCATTCCGACCATTGGCCTCCAATCAAAACCAACCCATAACTTCCCATCTGGCGGAAATAAAATTTGATTTTGCGAATCCTATTGAGCTTTTAAAAAACAATATTTCAAAGACGATACTACTCGAATCCTCAAATCGATCCGTTGTAGCAGGCCTTCCAAGAATTATTGATCTCAATTTGGTATCTCAATTAGACAGTATTCCGAAAACCGGCAAAACTTATCCTCTCGGAGTTTTGCTCGAGGGCGAATTTCAATCAAGTTTTAAAATGCGACTTGCGCCATTTAAACTGAGTCAAAGGAGGGATGAAAGTAAACCCAGTAAAATGATCGTATATTCAGACGGAAATCTCATCGCCAATGATGTTAGTCGCAACGTCCCTCTAGATCTAGGATACGACCAGTGGACAGGTCAACGTTTTGGAAATAAACAACTTTTTGTAAACACGGTATCCTATTTATTAGATGACTTTGACCTGGTGACAATAAGACAGAAAACCGTGAATTTGGCCTTTCTTGATCCAGAAAAAATAACAAATTCAAAAAATCTTTGGCAAACTGTGAACATTGGTATTCCAATAGCTATGCTTTTAGTCTTAGCCTATCTGAATCGGACGTACAGAAGGCATAAGTTTGGCCAAACTGTTGATAAGTTTGTTTCCTAAAACAACCAAGAAAAAATATATTTGTAAATAAAAGATCGGTTCAAAAGAAGAACTTTATTTTTTAATCTAAAGAATTTATGAAATTTATTGTTTCCAGTGGAGAATTACTACGTCAATTGCAAGAATTGGGAGGGGTTATTAGCAGTTCAAACACCTTGCCCATTTTGGATAACTTTTTATTTGATTTAAACAATAGTACGTTAATAGTATCATCAAGTGATTTAGAGACGACCATGTCCGCACCGCTCTCTGTTGAAAGCGACAGCATTGGACTTGTAGCAATTCCTGCAAGATTGCTTTTAGATATTTTGAAGACCTTTCCCGAACAGCCACTTACTTTCGTTGTAGAGGATAATCACACCATTGAAATCAGTTCGAGTCAAGGAAAATATGCATTAGCCTATGCTGATGGTGCCGAGTTTCCAAAGACCTTAGAATTAGAGAATCCGAGCTCAACGGTGCTGTCTGGAGATTTGTTAGCAACAGCAATTTCTAACACCATTTTTGCAGCCGGTAGTGATGATCTCAGACCAGTGATGAGTGGTGTGTTTTTTCAATTTTCAACCGAAGGGTTAACTTTTGTCGCCACTGACGCACATAAATTAGTAAAATACGAACGGCATGATGTTAAAGCCGAACATACTGCTGAGTTTATCATGCCAAAGAAGCCGTTAAACCTTTTAAAAGGTATGTTAACTGGCAATGACTCTGAAGTAGTCGTTACTTACAATGATTCTAATGCTAAGTTTACATTTGACAACAAAACATTAATTTGTCGTCTAATCGACGGCAAATATCCAAACTTTGAAGCAGTCATTCCTAAAGAAAATCCCAATAAACTGACCATTCCTCGAACTCAATTCCTCAGTTCTGTGAAGCGTGTGTCAATCTTTTCAAACAAAACGACCCATCAAATAAGACTAAAAATTGCAGGAGCCGAATTAAACATTTCCGCAGAGGATATCGACTTTAGCAACAAAGCTGAAGAACGTTTAACTTGTGATTATCAAGGTGACGATATTCAGATCGGATTTAATTCAAGATTTCTGTCTGAAATGTTAACCAACATGACATCGTCAGAAGTTTTACTTTCCATGAGTTTGCCAAATCGTGCCGGTATTTTAACACCTACGAATGGATTAGAGGAAGGAGAGGCTATCACCATGTTAGTAATGCCAGTGATGCTCAACAACTAACGCAAAGCAGCTCTTAAAATAGTAACTGGGTGATGGGAAATGCGTCCAGTACCATCTTTTATCTGATGACGACAACTTGTGCCTGTTGCAGCTATAATGACCTTAGAGTCTAATCGTCTGATATGAGGTAAAATACCTAATTCGCCCATTTTCATGCTGCTATCGTAATGCTCCTGTTCATATCCAAAAGCACCTGCCATACCACAACATCCCGAGGGCGCCATTGACACTTTATATCCATGGGGAACTTCTAACAATTTTTTGGTATAATCTGATTTCGATAGCGCCTTTTGATGACAATGCGCATGTAAAACGATTTCCTGATCTTTTTTGATAAACAAATCTCTATGTAAATCACCTGAGATGATCGCTTGGGCTAAAAATTCGTCAATGGTAAATACATTTTTTGCCAATTCAAGAGCAATTTCTTTCAGGCCGTCATTTACCAATCTAGGGTATTCATCCCTAAAGCCCAAAATTGCAGATGGCTCAATACCAACTAACGGCGTTTGTGTATTAATAATAGGTGCAAAAACAGCCAAATTAGCTTCCGATAATTCCTTCGCTTCGTCCAAAAATCCTTTAGATAACTGGGCTCTACCACTAGCAAAATGGGGCACATGACGTACCTCAAATCCCATGGCATTAAACAATTGTATCGCATCAATACCTATTTGCTTATCGTAGTCTTCAAGAAATTCATCAGCAAATAAATAAACTGCTTTGGCGCATTTTGGTTGACTATAAGATGACAACCAATCCGTGAATCGTTGACTTTGTAAAAGAGGAAGGCTTCTCTTAGGGTGAAATCCTAAAACCTGTTTTATCAAAGCACTTAGAAAAGGCGCAGACTGAACCCAATTGATTACAGGAGCTATTGGTCTCATACGATTATTCAAGTCATGGGAACGGGCAATCATCAAATCGCGTTTGGAACGCTTATTATTTTTATAAAATTGATGTAAAAATTCAGCCTTCAAAGCGGTCATATCAACAGCAGAGGGACATTCTTTGACACAGGCCTTACAACCCACACACAAAGACATGGCTTCTTTAATTTCAGGATGATTAAGTGGATTTTCTTGATTACTTGTTGTTAAAAATTCTCTCAACACATTAGCCCGTCCACGTGTGCTATCTCTTTCATTTTTGGTGATTCTATAACTCGGACACATTGTACCACCAGCAAATTGTTGTTTTAGGCAATCTCCCGAACCGTTGCACATCTCGGCTGCACGTAGCAGGTCATTTCCATGACCAAAATTCAAAACTGTGTCAACCTTAGTCAACTCAGAAATATCGGTTCGTAATTGCTCATCCATTTTAACGGAACTAATAATTTTACCAGGGTTAAACAAACCCTTTGGATCCCAAGTGGCTTTTATGCGCTCCAAAATTTGATAATTATTTTCACCTATAACTTTGGGTATAAATTCACTTCGCACACGACCGTCACCATGCTCGCCGCTCAAAGATCCATGAAACGATTTTACTAAGTCCGCAGACGCTGAGCTAATCTCTCTAAACTGTTTTTTACCCTGTGTTGTTTTTAAATCAAGTATCGGTCTTAGATGTAATTCCCCTGCTCCGGCATGAGCATAGTAAACCGTCTTTTGTCCAAAATTTGCCATCAATCTCGAAAATTGAGTAATGTATTCTGGCAAGTCTGGTAGAGATACTGCAGTATCTTCAATGCAAGCTACAGCCTTCTCGTCGCCTGGCAACAAAGCCAAAAGACCCAAGCCAGCTTTTCTCAATTCCCAAATTGATTGAGCATCCTCACCAGTTAAAATAGGATAAGCATAACCCATTCCGTTTTGACTCAAAGTTTTTTGAACAGCAGTCGCTTTGCGCTTTGCGCCTTCGAGGCTCTCGTCTCTAAATTCGAGTATAATCACTGCTTCGGGATTACCTTCGATAAAAAAACGATGGCTGACAAATTCAGGACTGTTTTTTGTGCAATCTAGAACGGTTTTATCCATAAGTTCGCAGGCTGATGGTTGATATTCCATCATGACCACAGTAGCTTCTAGACTTTTGATAATATCGTCGAAATGGACGGCCAGTAAAACACTTTCAGGAGCAGGCAATGGCACTAAGTTTAACTTAATAGCAGTAGTGATTGCAAATGTACCTTCAGACCCACATAAGAGTTCACAAAAATTAAATGGTCTGCCATCATCTTGAAACGGCACCATATCAATCAAGTCGTCAATGGCATAGCCAGTATTGCGTCTTTTAATATCACGTTTTGGATATTCTTGGAGGATGTTTTGCTGAACTTCTTTTTGGCTTAATAATGTTAAGATATTTCGGTATAATTCACTTTCTAAATTATCTCCAGATTGCTTCTTAAAAATTTCATCGGTACTCAAAGATTCAAAAGTGGCCAAAGTACCATCACTCAAAATAGTGCGTAAAGCCAAAACATGATCTCGAGTACTACCATAAACAATTGAGGTTGACCCACAGGAATTATTTCCAACCATACCCCCTATGGTAGCCCTATTTGCCGTAGACGTATTGGGTCCAAAAAACAACCCATGTGGCTTTAAAAACACATTAAGTGCATCACGAACTACACCAGGTCGAACCCAAACATATGATGCATCTCTATTCAATTCTATAATTTGATCCATATGTTTGGAAACATCTACTACGAGACCACTTCCAACAACCTGACCAGCTAATGATGTTCCAGCCGCCCTAGGAATGAGTGGTATCTCAAATTGATTAGAAAACTCTACCAGTAATTGTAAATCCTTTGTTGATTTTGGCCATGCCACAGCAAAAGGAAGTTCCCGATAAACACTAGCATCTGTGGCATACAAGGCACGGTCTAAACTACCCCACTTTAATGACCCAGACATGGTTTGGGACAGTTTTTGCATGGCAATAATTAATGTGTTTTTTCGAGAATCATCCATGTTATGAAGATAGTAGTTTTTATTGTTTTAGAAACCGGATTTAATGATCAAATCCGGGTATACAGTTTAAGTTGTGAAAGCACTGTTAAAGAGAATATTATAAATCAAACAAAGCCATATCTTTGAAACATGAATCGGAAGCTGATTTTTTTTGGAATAATTTTAATCAATTTGACTGCTTTAGGACAAATTGATACTGGTGGCATCTTCACTTTTGAGATTGACCAACCGGAAATCGATGCCTCTTTAAATTTAAAATTGAAGCGACTTACAAACAAACCTAGTCTGACCAATATTTTTGTGTCACCCAAGTTTTTAATTGAACCTATTTCAGGCGTTGACAAAAAAGAAAAAGGTATTTCTATGATTGATCCCAATCCATTACCTTCCCCAAAATGGACAAAAAAACCTCAATTTGCAGAGGGCAAAAGTAATCTTGATCAATTCAGTCGCGATTACGATATGGGTGATATCTCTACCACTTCAAGAATTATACGCATCGCATGTCGTGACCATGAGTATGAAGATGGTGATCGCGTTCGTCTGATCCACAACGGTAAAATTGTCCATGCCAATTTGATTTTACGAAATGCTGTCGCATACCTCGAAATCACCTTAACGGATGGCTTCAATACTCTTGAATTTTATGCTCTAAATGAAGGTAGCTCACGCCCTAATACAGCTGAAATGAAGGTTTTTGACGATAATGATTTAATGATCACCTCCAATCAGTGGTTACTCACTACAGGCTATACGGCTAGATTGTTGATTTTAAAAAAATAACATTTTGGTTTTTCACATTGAATTTATTTTCGGGAAAGGCTGGTTTGTCGAATAGTGTAAAAGTTATATATTTGATTCTAATCTACCCCAAGCGATGAGTACCGAAATAAAACAACTCGACGATTATTTAGACAACCACTTCATCCACAAAAGTAATTGGCTCAGAGCTGCTGTTCTTGGTGCTAACGACGGCATCCTCTCCATTGCAAGTATTGCTATCGGAATGTCTGCCGCAAGTGATGCGCGTGAACCTATCATTTTGGCTACTTTGGCGGGATTAGTGGCTGGGGCTTTATCAATGGCCGCGGGTGAATATGTCTCTGTAAGTTCGCAAACAGATGTTGAACGAGCGGACATTGAAAGAGAAAAACAAGAACTTTCTGAAATGCCAGATTTAGAATTGCAGCGTCTGGCGTTGATATACGAAAATAGAGGATTGAATAAAAAAACTGCTTTTCTTGTTGCCGAAGAGTTAACAGCTCACGATGCTTTGGGCGCTCATGTTCGTGACGAATTGGGCATTAATGAAATCAGCCAGGCTAAGCCCATTCAAGCGGCTTTTGCCTCTGGTGGTGCATTTACAATTGGTGGTCTTTTACCTTTTTTGGTCACCTTATTTTTGCCTCTTAAAATTATGGAATACGCCTTATATGGATTTGCCATTTTTTTCTTAGTGATTTTAGGTGCTTTGGCTGCAAAAACAGGCGGGTCAAGTATTAAAAAGGCTATATTACGTATTGTCTTTTGGGGAACCGTTGCTATGGGTCTCACTGCATTAGTCGGCTATATTTTTGGTGTCAATATTGCTTAACTATCCTTCAATTGTTTATTCAATTACTGCATAGACTGCTTAAATTTATTCTTGTTTGTATCTCCTCAATAAAATCTCACGAATAAATTAAATTTCAAACGATTAAAATCCATTTTTTATTTAATTGATTTAAAAAACAATGAGAGAACTTCTTGTTTTCACATTGAAAAGAGTTCATTTCCCGATGCAAAACTTCCCAAATATGGTTCCAAGTATGTCTTTGTCAACTTCAATGGCTCCAGTAATTTCTGATAAGGCGTAGAGTGCCTCTTTTAAATCCACAGCCAACAAGTCACCCGACAATCCGCTTTGCATTCCTTCTTGAACAGATGTTATAGCCTCAAGTGCTTTGGTCAAGGCATTAAAGTGACGTAAATTGACCACCACCACATCACATGCTGTTTTGAGTTCACTCACTTCCTGTTGTAATATATCTTTTAGGGCGTTTATCGTGTGGTGATCCTCAATTGTGATTCCCACTAAGGTATTGACAAAATCGCCACTCAAGGCGTCCATAACTTGCTTGTTAAACTCATTTTCAAAAAAACCGCCATATTGGTCAATCTTTGTCTCCACCAACAAGACTATTAAATCGTCGTGATATAAGTTTTTAACATCTTTAACGACCTCTTCGGGTGTGCAATCCATGCGATCAAATAAGTACAAAAGAATTTTAGCTTTCGAAATTTTCTCTTTTGTCTTTTCAATTCCCATAAACTCAATACTATCAGATGTCTCTCGCAGTCCTGCCGTATCTATAAATCTAAACTTGATGCCGTTCATCACCATAGTATCTTCAATAGCATCACGAGTCGTTCCTGCAATGTCAGACACAATTGCCTTTTCCTCTTTAAAGAGCGTGTTAAGTAAAGATGACTTTCCAGCATTTGGTTTTCCAGCGATAGCTACTGGCACACCCTCTTTAATCGCATTACCGTAGGCGAACGAATCTACTAATATTTTCAAATTTTGTTGTAAGGCTTTTAGTAAAATCTCTAAGTCCGATCGGTTTGCAAACTCCACGTCCTCCTCAGAAAAATCAAGTTCCAATTCAATCAAGGCTGCAAAATCAATAAGTTTTTGACGTAATAAATCTATTTCAGACGAATAGCCCCCGCGCATCTGCTGCAAAGCAACTTCATGTGACGCTTGTGATTCGGATGCAATGAGATCGGCAACAGCCTCGGCTTGAGACAGGTCTAATTTGCCATTTAGAAATGCGCGAAGCGTGAACTCTCCGGGATTGGCTAATCGTGCTCCTGTTTTAATTATCAATTGCACAATTTCTTGTTGAATGAACAAAGAACCATGACAAGATAGTTCAATTACATCTTCCCCAGTGTACGACTTTGGATTTTTAAATAAACTGACCACCACTTCATCCAACAGCATATCACCACTCCACAGCGTTCCAAAATGAAGACTATGTGTTTCCTGCTGCTGAAGGTTGCCACCACCAGATTTTTTAAACAATTTATCGACAATCTTTATAGCATGAACGCCAGATAATCGAATGACCGCAATAGCTCCCATTCCTGGTGCGGTTGAGATAGCAACAATAGTATCGGGATGGTAAGCTGAATTCATCAGTTTCGTTTTGACAAAATTAGCAAATTGCGCCAGACTTGACGCATAAGATCAACTATCGTATATTTGAACTCACAAATTCCAATTAATCTATCAAAATGACTGTTATTTCTCCTTTTAAACCAAAAAATTTAATTGCAATAGCCTGTATTGCCCTAACGTCAATGGTCTTTCAATCTTGTAAATCTGACGCCGAACGTGGCTTTGGACCTTACACCATTACCGTTGAAAACGATAGTCTATTAGACGGCGTAAGAGGATTTATCACAAAGCAAAAAATGGGTCAAAAAACCATTGTTGATTCTGCAATTGTAGCACAAAACAAATTAATTTTTACTGGACATTGTGATTCTATTCAGTTGGCAGCTTTAGAGATTAACGGCGTGCGTGGCCGTTTTCCAACAATAATTGTACCTGGATCGACGTACATAGCACTAAATAAAGATACCATTAGCGAATCTGTTTTAAGTGGCAATAAAGTGAATGAAGACTTCATGCGATATAAAATGGATACCCAGGCGAACAGTGCTCAAATGAGAGCCATATCAATGGCCATGCGTGAAGCGAGAGCAACGGAAAACACTGCAGCCATTGATTCGCTTATTACCGTTTATCAAGAAGGTGTGAACACCATAAGAGAATACCCATACGACTTCATCCTCAAAAACACCGATTCAGATTTATCTTTATTGATGCTAGATGAGATGCTTGCAGGGAAAACAAATCCTGCAATGCTGGAAAAAATCAAATCTTGTTATGAAGGATTATTAGCCATTATCGGTAAAAACGAAATTAATAAACGTCGTGGTGAGCGCATTAAATCAGCCATTGCTTTGATGGAAAATACAGATACGGGTTTATACAACCAATAAGTCATGCAGCTACTTTCTTTTTTGCTTATATATCCTCTCTTATGGTTGTTATCTTTACTTCCAATGCGGGCGCTTTATGTTTTATCGGATGGTGCCTGCTTCGTCGTTTATCGGGTGTTTGGGTATCGCAAAGCTGTCGTAGCCGGCAATATCAAGCTGGCGTTTCCTGAGAAATCTAATGAGGAACGTTTGGTTATTGAAAAACGTTTTTTTAAACATTTAACAGATCTTTTGTTTGAGTTTGTGAAATCACTGACAATCAGTAACAAAGAGATGCAACGACGTATGACCTTTAAGAATTTAGAAGTTATCAAAACGGCTTATGATAATGGGCAGCATGTGAACTTAGTTTGTGGTCATTATGGTGGTTGGGAATGGATGTTTGTGTTGGATCAGTTTATCCCACATGATAGTATAGCTATTTATAAAAAATTGAATAATCCTTATTTCGATAGGATGGTTAAGCGCATTCGTGCGCGATATAACACACTGTTAGTGCCTACCAATGAAGCTCTTTCCCAAATCTCAAGTCGGGTTGAAAAGAAGCAATTAACTTTCTGTGCCTTTAACGCAGATCAATCGCCCAACCCTAATAAGGCACGCCATTGGCGACCATTTATGGGTGTCGAAACGCCTGTACATACCAGTGCTGAAATGTTAGCCAAAAAACATCATATGGCAGTGATTTTCTTAGACATTCAAAAGCTAAAAAGAGGGTTTTACGAGGCACGCTTTGAATTGATTACGGATACTCCGAATCACTTCAAAGACTACGATATCACGGATATTTTAATTGAAAAATTAGAGAAACAGATCAAAGATGAACCCGCTTATTATTTGTGGTCGCATCGCCGTTGGAAACACCGACGCGAAAATTACGCTTAAACCTTACAAAGATTTCAACTCGGTGATAAAAGCTTGAGCCACCGCATCAGCTTGATCTTGAGAAGGTGCCTCTACATATATTCTGATAATTGGCTCAGTATTGCTTTTACGCAGGTGAACCCAATGGTCGTTAAAATCGATTTTGACACCGTCAATGGTTGTTACACGTTCATTTTGATAACGCTTAGCCATTTGGATTAAAAGAGCATCCGTATCTAATTCTGGTGTAAGCTCCACTTTTTGTTTACTCATAAAATAATCAGGATATGTTTGACGCAAGGCCGAAACTTTCATAGGGTTTTGAGCTAACAAACTTAAAAACAATGCAATTCCCACCAAGGCATCTCTACCATAATGCAATTCGGGTAAAATCACCCCACCATTACCTTCGCCGCCGATAACAGCATCGGTTGCCTTCATCATAGCTACCACATTCACCTCACCTACAGCACTTGCGCTATACCTTTGCCCATGTTTTACTGTCACATCATGCAAGGCACGCGAAGAACTCATATTGCTAACTGTTGCGCCAGGTGTATGTCTTAATACATAATCGGCGCAAGCCACCAAGGTATATTCTTCACCAAACATCTCGCCATCTTCACAAACAAAGGCCAAACGATCTACATCAGGGTCAACGGCAATACCAAAGTCTGCCTTTTGTTTAATTACATTTTGTGAAAGATCTGTCAAATGAGCCTTTAAAGGCTCTGGATTGCGGGGAAATTGTCCGTTTGGATTGCAAAACAGGGGAATGGTTTGCACACCCAAAGCATCAAGTAAAAGAGGTACAGCAATGCCACCCGATGAATTAACCCCATCAACCACAACCTTAAACTTGGCCTTTTTGATGGCCTTGACATCAACCATATCCAAATCTAAAATGGCCTCAATATGTAAATCAATATAAGCATCGTTGATGGTGATTTGACCTAAATCGTCTACAGCAGAAAAAACGCTATCATTGGCTTTGACATGATTTAATATCGCCTCTCCTGCTTTTGCGTCTAAAAACTCGCCACGATGATCAAGTAATTTTAAGGCATTCCATTCCTTCGGGTTGTGACTAGCCGTTAAAATGATGCCCCCGTCTGCGTGTTCCATCACCACAGCCATTTCAACCGTTGGAGTCGTTGACAAACCTAAATTCACCACATGAATGCCTAAACCAACTAAAGTCTGCATGACCAATTCTTGTATCATCGGACCAGAAGGTCGAGCGTCGCGACCAACAACAACGGTATAGTTTGTTTTGTTACGACTAGATTTGAGCCAAGTGCCATAGGCCGCAGCAAAAGAAACCGCTTCAATGGGTGTAAGATTATGACCTGATACACCACCTATGGTGCCACGAATACCTGAGATAGAAGAAATGAGTGTCATGAACTAAATTTTCATCAAAGATAGTAAGCTGTGCGGTTTTGTAAGCGTGAAATCATAACTTCGTCACATGAACTACTTGGCACATCTTCATTTATCGGGCTTAAACAAAGATGTGATGCTGGGGAATTTTATTGCAGATGGTATAAGAGGTCAGAGATATTTAGACTATCCCACAGGCGTTCAAAAAGGCATTTTGATGCACCGTTGGATTGACCATTTTACCGACCACCATCCCATTGTGCGCTTGAGCAAAAAAAGACTTTTTCCGTCTCAAGGCCATTACGCTCCTGTGGTAGTGGATATGATGTACGACCATTATTTAGCTAAAAACTGGAATCAATTCTGCAATATACCCTTGGAGCAATACGCTCAAGAATTTTACACCTATCTCGAGCAAAATTCGGCCATACTTCCAAAACGTATCCTACATCTCAAACCTTATCTTATACAACAAAATTGGCTCCTCACCTACGCTACAACTGAAGGCTTACAACGGGCACTCAAAGGTATGCACAATAGAACATCCCATCACTCACGTATGGATACTGCGGTGGCTGAGATCGTCATAGATTACGATATTTATCACTCCGAATTTAATGCCTTTTATAAAAGTCTTACATCCCAGGTGCTAAAAAAATGGCCCGATCTTAAATGAACTTGTTTGCTTTTGAACTAAAAAAAATGATAAAAATCAGATTAACTGATAAAAGTCATATTTTTTTATTTTAAAAAAAATTTAATTGGTCAATTGGATTTGCCAATCGCCATTGTTATGAACCGACGAATATTATTGCCGACAGATTTTTCTAAATCATCAAAAGAAGCCATCGAATATGCCCATGGACTAGGAAAGGATTTTAATCTTGATTTAATACTACTCCATGCAGGGATTACGGGTCGGCACATATCAACTCGAATCGGCTCCAGAAAAATAGTAGAAGCGATTAAAAACAGTTCAGAGCTCGGCATGGAAAGACTATATGATGCCGTCAAGAAGAAGAGTGCCTCTAACATAAACATAAGCTATGACATTGTTTATAGCTCCTCGATAACTAAGGGTGTTGAGACCTATGCTATTAAAAATGACATTGACTTCATTTGCATCGGCACTAAGGGTGCAACTGGTGTTAAAAAAGTTTTTTTTGGAAGCAACGCTGCAAAAATTATCTCAAAAAGTAAAGTTCCAGTAATTACAATTCCTGAAAACGTCACCTATAAAGGCATCAAAAACATAGTCTACTCTTGTGATTTGGAGCATATGAGAAAAGAACTCAAAATGTTGGTCCCATACGCAAAGCTTTGGGACGCTTGGATTCATTTGCTGCATATTGATAAACCATCTGAAAATCATTCTGAAGATTTAATTAGTCAAGAAAAAAGACTTATGGCCTATGCATCTTTCGATAAAATAAAAACAAAAGCACTTGAACATGATTCCATTATAAAGGGTATTGATCAATATGTGGAGCACATTGATGCAGACATGATTGTAATGTTTACGCATAGTACTTCCCTATTTGAAAAATTGTATCACACCAGCATCACCCAAATGGAAGCTTTTCAAACAAAGATTCCGCTGCTTACTTTTCAAAAGGAATAATTACGATGAGGTAGTGTAAAATTCAATGAAAATGTATAAACGAAATATACACAACTGGGCGGATGCACAGTAATTGTATACAATGCTAAACAACAATGGAAATTGACTTAGTATTTAATATTAATGTTGAATTCGAAAGCGTATCCTTCGATTCCAATGCAAGTCGCTGGAAATTTGTCTTCTCAGACAATATTTTCGTAAATGCAGAAGGCTTTTGGAGACTTTTAAAGGATAAGTCAATACATGCTGTCTCGTTGGACCATGGACATCAATTTGGACTTCCAGAACCTGTGAACCTAACAACCCTTGTGACAAAAGAACTAACTGGAAAAAAGTTGACCAGAATACATGTGGATAAAAACTCAGGTGATCTTACTCTTTCACTATCCGACAATATTGAATTACATATATTTACTACTTCGACAGTTTATGAAACTTACAATTTTACTATTGGCAAAAAAACATACTTTGGAACATATGGCGGTACAGACTTATCAATATTGGAAATTGAATGAAAATGCAAAAACGAAATAAACACTACTGGGTGGATGTACGGTATTTGTTGTTGTGAATTTACTAAAAAACAGTTAACCCATAACAATGGGAGCAGCTCAAACAATATCAAACAAGCAAGTAACGATTTCACCATCGAGAAGGATTACATTTTGATTTTTGAAGAGAAAAAAATCCCTATTCTTATTAGCTATAGGTAGAACTAAGCTCTACCTTTGCTTCAGACAGTAACACATTCACGGCTTGATATCTATATCAAGCCACTGGCTTTCAATAGGCTAGCATTAATCTTCACAATATAAATCCATCTGTTTGTATTGTGATACAGCACAAACATTATGATAACCACGAGGGTCTATGACCCACAGCAGCAACCCACCACCGACGAAACTTCGGCATTAGTAAATTTTCTTTTTGAACACCTTCAAGCCTTTGGTGATCCCAAAGCACACATTCAAAAAGCCATTGGCTACGCCACAAAAGCTTTTACCTCATTTGGAGGCTTTGTCATCGTCTTAGAAGAGGACACCACCATCAAAGGTATTGTGGTCGTCAACCAAACAGGCATGGGCGGCTACATCCCCGAGAATATTTTAGTCTATATTGCTACACACAAAGATTACCGTGGTCAGGGGTTAGGCAAAACACTGATGCAACAAGCCATTTCACAGGCTAAAGGTGATATCGCTTTACACGTCGAGGCCAATAACCCTGCCATACAGCTATATAAAAAACTAGGCTTTACAAACCCCTATCTCGAAATGAGACTAAAGAAATAAATGATGGCAGAGTTAATCATTCATACCAAAAAAATACAAAACAACATCAAGTATTTAAGTGCCTACTTTAAAGCGCAGGATATTGCTTGGAGTTTAATCACAAAAGTATTTTCGGGCGATAAGGCTTTTCTAAAACATGTCCTAACGGATGATGTCATTCAAAACATCAATTCCGTTGGAGATTCTCGTTTGACAAGTCTAAAAAACCTGAAGGCAGTCAATCCCAATATTCAAACCATTTATATCAAACCACCAGCAAAAATTTATGCAGATGATGTGGTAAAATACGCCGACATTTCTTTGAACACCTCCTACTCGACCATTGTTGAGTTAAATGAAGCAGCTAAAAGAGCTGATAAATCGCATCAAATTATCATCATGGTGGAGCTCGGCGAGTTGCGCGAGGGTGTAAAACGAACGGAATTGATGAGCTTCTACGAATCGGTATTTCAATTGTCTAACATTGAAGTCATTGGTATTGGTTCCAATTTGGGCTGCATGTATGGCATTGAGCCGTCCTATGACAAATTGCTGCAATTATCGCTTTATGAAGAACTTATTTCGGCCAAATTCAACAAAGATTTAAAATACGTTTCTGGCGGTACATCAATAACACTGCCGCTGATTGAAAACAACACCATACCCAAAGACATCAACCACTTTCGTGTGGGGGAAGCCGCATTTTTTGGCCTCAGCCCATTGGACAACAAACCGTTTAAAGAGTTGTCTGTGGACACCTTCGAGTTTTGTGCAAATATCATTGAATTGGAAGAAAAAAAACTTGTACCTGACGGTATAATAAGTCATGCTAATATAGGTCAATCGGCAGATTACAATGAGGATCAAATCAACGAAACCTCCATCAAAGCAATCCTTGATTTTGGCTTACTCGATGTGGATCAAAAGGATATTGAATTTATAGACCAATCCTTAGAATTCGTTGGTATTACATCAGACATGTTAGTCCTTGACATTGGTGCCAATAAGACCAAAGAAGGCAAAAAGAAATACAGTATTGGCGATAAAATTCATTTTATACCCAACTATATGGCAGTTGCACGCTTGTTGAACTCAAAATTCATCGATAAAAAGTTTGAATAATTTGATTAAATTAAACTCATAAATATTTGTCAATGGATCACAGCAGGGTATATCAAATGTCATTTTCCAGTGTCTATCCACATTATATCACCAAAGCGGAGAAAAAAGGACGCACCAAGGAAGATGTCGATACCATAATTTTTTGGCTAACAGGATATGACGCTAAGGCTCTGAATAAGATTTTACAAAACAAAACCAACTTCGAAACATTTTTTAATCAGGCTCCACAAATTAATCCGAACATCGATAAAATCAAAGGTCTTATTTGTGGTTATCGGGTTGAAGATATTAAGGAACCCCTTATGCAACAAATTCGATTTTTAGACAAACTGATTGACGAATTGACGCGCGGAAAGGCTATGGATAAAATCCTCAGATCTTAAACAAGGATCATTTTAGAACTGGTTTTATAGTCTTAATAATTTCAACCACTAATACATCTTCATGCTTTCTCTTTGCGATTAAAAATCGTAATTTCGCGCTTTGCCGAATATGGGACACAAAAAAGAAGTTATTGAGGTTTTAGGGGCTCGGGTGCACAATCTGAAGAACATCGATGTGACTATTCCACGAAATGAGTTGGTGGTCATTACGGGATTGTCTGGAAGTGGCAAATCGTCCTTAGCTTTTGACACCATTTATGCAGAAGGCCAAAGGCGTTATATCGAAACTTTTTCAGCTTACGCCAGACAGTTTTTAGGTGGCTTAGAACGCCCAGATGTCGATAAAATTGACGGTCTGTCACCAGTTATCGCTATAGAGCAAAAAACAACCAACCGTTCCCCACGCTCCACTGTAGGCACCATAACAGAAATTTACGACTTCCTCCGTCTGCTATACGCCCGTGCTGGTGAGGCTTACAGTTACAACACTAGCGAAAAAATGGTGAGTTATACTGACGAGCAAATACTAGAGCTGATCATGTCCCAATTTAATAGGCAAAAAATTTCTGTACTTTCTCCTGTCGTCAAATCAAGAAAAGGACATTACCGCGAATTGTTTGAAAGCATCGCCAAACAAGGATTCGTAAAAGTTCGGGTTGATGGTGTAATTCTAGACATCACGCGCGGCATGAAAGTGGACCGCTATAAAACTCACGATATTGAAATAGTGATTGATAGGCTTGTTGTAGAACCTACTGATGACTTTGAAAAACGCCTTGGTGAGAGCGTGGTTACAGCCTTGTATCACGGCGATGATTCCTTAATGATATTGGCATCGGAATCACAAGAGGTGCGCTATTTTAGCCGTCATTTGATGTGTCCAACAACTGGTATATCCTATGCCCAACCTGAACCAAACAATTTTTCATTCAATTCACCTAAAGGTGCTTGTCCATCATGCGATGGCCTGGGATTATTACACCGTGCAAATATGGCTAAAATCATTCCTGATTATAAAGCCAGTATCAAACAAGGTGGTCTTGCTCCTCATGGCAATTCAAAAGACACTTGGATCACTCGGCAATTAGAAACTATTGCCATCTGTTACGAATTTAGCCTCTCGGACCCTATTGAAAAAATTCCTCAAAAGGCTCTGGAAATTATTTTGTTTGGAGGGAAAGAACAGTTTGAAGTGAAGAGTGATGAGCTTGGAGTAACCCGTAATTTAAAAATCGACTTTGACGGAATCGTAACCTTTATTGAACAGCAATATGACCATAGCGATTCGGGACCATTAAAAAGATGGGCTAAGTCATATATGGAACAAATTGAATGCCCTAAGTGTCATGGTGGTCGACTAAAAAAAGAAGCGCTCTTCTTCAAGATTCACAACAGAAATATTGCCGAGCTGGCTGGTATGGACATCAAAGAACTTTCCGTTTGGATAGCCAATTTAAAACCTCATCTCAACGCTCAACAATTGGCTATTGGTAATGAAGTTCTTAAAGAAATTGCGACCAGAATAGATTTCTTGTTAAATGTAGGTTTGGATTATTTAACACTCAGTCGCAGTTCAAAATCTCTTTCTGGTGGTGAAGCCCAACGCATCCGCTTGGCCACACAAATTGGGTCACAGCTTGTGGGGGTGTTATACATTTTAGATGAACCTAGTATAGGTCTTCATCAGCGTGATAACGAAAAATTAATCAATTCATTAATTGCCCTGCGTGATGTTGGTAATTCCATTATCGTTGTAGAACACGATCAAGAAATGATTCTAAAAGCCGATCATGTTATCGACATGGGGCCTTTTGCAGGCAAACACGGTGGCGAAATTATTGCACAAGGTACTCCTGAAGAAATTTTGACATTTCACAACCTCACTTCTGACTATCTAAGCGGCGCAAAATCACTCAAAATTCCAAAGAATCGACGAAAAGGTAATGGCAAGAAAATTAAACTAACAGGGTGCACAGGAAATAATCTTAAAGACGTGAGTGTCGATTTTCCTCTAGGCATGATGATTGGCGTCACGGGGGTTTCGGGTAGTGGCAAATCAACCTTAATCAACGAAACACTTTATCCAATCATGAATGCCTATTATTTCAATGGCGTAAAAGTTCCAATGCCTTATGAGAAAATCTCTGGACTGGAACATATTGATAAAGTAATCGACATCAATCAATCGCCAATAGGTCGGACACCTAGGAGTAATCCGGCGACTTATACCGGAGTTTTTAGTGAAATTAGAAATCTATTTGTCAAGATTCCTGAAGCTATGATTCGTGGATACAAACCTGGTCGGTTCAGTTTTAACGTTTCTGGTGGACGCTGCGAAACTTGTAAAGGTGGTGGTCTTCGCGTCATTGAGATGAATTTTCTTCCGGATGTTTTTGTAGAATGTGAAACCTGTGCTGGCAAACGATTTAATCGAGAAACTCTTGAAGTGCGTTACAAAGGCAAGAGTATTAGCGATGTTTTGGAAATGACTATTGACGAAGCTGTTCCTTTTTTCGAGCATATTCCAAAAATATACAGAAAACTAAAAACCTTAAAAGACGTTGGATTAGGCTACATTTCTTTAGGGCAACAAAGCACTACCCTTTCTGGTGGTGAGGCGCAACGGGTTAAGCTAGCTACTGAACTGTCTAAAAAGGATACAGGAAATACCTTTTACATTCTCGATGAACCTACTACTGGACTTCATTTTGAAGACATCCGGATCCTAATGGGGGTATTAAACAAACTCACAGATAAAGGAAATACAGTTTTAATCATCGAACACAATCTCGATGTCATTAAATTAGTAGATCACATCATAGATCTAGGTCCTGAAGGGGGTCAAGGGGGCGGTCAAATTTTGGGAACTGGCACTCCTGAGGAAATTTGTAGTAATTTAAAGAGTTATACAGCCCAATATCTTAAAAAAGAACTAATTTCATAACGTAAAAAATAATTCAAATGAGTTCACATAAAGATTGGAACGACAAGAAAACGAACGATTCTTGGGCGATATTTAAAATTATGGGTGAGTTTGTCGACGGTTTCGAGCGCATGAGCCGCATAGGTCCATGCATCTCGATTTTTGGTTCGGCAAGAACTCCTGAAACAGACCCCTACTACAAATTGGGACAACAGATTGCAATGCGCATTGTTGACGATGGCTACGGCGTTATTACAGGCGGTGGGCCAGGCATTATGGAAGCTGCCAATAAAGGAGCACAAGAGGCTAAAGGTCCCTCCGTTGGGCTTAACATAGATTTGCCTATGGAGCAATTTGCTAATCCTTTTATAGACCAAGATAAATTATTGAATTTCGATTATTTCTTTGTTAGAAAAGTGATGTTCGTCAAATACGCACAAGGTTTTGTTGTCATGCCTGGCGGTTTTGGCACCCTCGATGAGTTGTTCGAGGCCATTACCTTAATACAAACCAAAAAAATTACCGTATTCCCTATCATTTTAGTTGGAAAGGATTTTTGGGGAGGTATGATGTCATGGATCGAGAATGTTGTTTTTGATCAATTTAAAAATGTAAGCAAAGAAGACTTGTCCTTAATCCATCTGGTAGATACACCAGATGAAGTTATGACCATTCTCAACGATTTTTATAGTAACACCTCTTTTAGCCCAAATTTCTAGAACGTATCACCTGCTGTTATAGGTCCGATGGTTTAATACTGAATCATCGTAAATAACATAACAGTACATGAAAAAGTCATTTCTGGTTTGCACATTGTTATTATTAGGACTGCAAACCCTAAGATCACAGGAAGTCATTAATATGATGTTTTATAACATATTGAGATATCCTACTGTTGGAGATGCTAGCAGAATAGATGATTTGCAGGCTATCCTGGAGTTTTCCGAGCCTGACCTCTTTATGATTTGTGAATTGAACAACGAAACGGGAGCGAATAACATTGAAACAATGATGCAGACTTTGAATCCTAACTATGTCGCTGCACCCTATTGGGATACTGTTTCAGATGATACAGGAAACAACTCAAATGAGTTACAAAATTTGATCTTTTATGATAACACTAAATTTATTTTAGAAGATCAAGATGTGGTGGTGACATATTTAAGAGATTTTAACCATTACACCCTAAAACTCAACACTGTCAATCAAAATACCGACCCTATTTTAATTCATGTTTTTGTGTGTCATCTCAAAGCTTCTTCTGGATCAACCAATGAGCAATTGCGTCTAGATATGGCCCTAGATTTCACTACTTATTTGAACTCTTTGAATAGCGATGCCCATGTTATTTTGGCGGGTGATTTCAATGTTTATTCCGACAACGAACCTGCCTACCAAGAGTTTTTAAATCAAAACAATGTTATTACATTGCTTGACCCTGCAGAACGTCCAGGCGAATGGCACAATAATGTAGATTTTATCGATGTTTGGTCTCAATCAACCCATGCTACCGCCGGAGGGTCTTATTCGTCTGGTGGTTTTGACGATCGATTTGATTTTATTCTGGCTTCAGGAAATGTCTTAGATGGAAGTATATTTTCTTACGTTCAAGGCTCTTATGTTTCAGTCGGTAACAACCTCAATCCGAATTGCTTCAATCAGTCTATTAATAGTTCCGATTGTGACGGTGTACTTTATGATCTTGCATTAAGAGAGCATTTGTTCAATATGAGTGACCACCTTCCCATTCAAATGCAATTGTCGTTTTCAGATAACTTTTTAAATATGCCGTCTTACGAACTCAACAATAAAGACTTTGAGTTAGAATTTAATCAAGTTGAAGGTATTCTAAAAGTAGAAGTTAATTCTCGTATATTTGGTAATGAAAGCTACCTGCTTATTTATAACATTATGGGACAATTAATTTCTGAAACAGCTGTCGGAACTGACAGTACCATATTTATTCAGACTGATAGTTTAGCAGCTGGTCAATACATGTTAAAGAGTAATTTATCTGATTATCCGCCCCAAAAATTTATTAAATATTGACCTCAACTGGATTAAAATTCACTGCCTTTTTTATATTGGTTGTATGCCAATCGTGGGGACAGATCAATCTGACTGTCGATGGACATTACATTGCCTCAATTCAGCTGATCCAAATTGAACAACTGGTTGAATACACCAATCAAAGCGATAGCACTTTAGATGTTATTTATTTACACGATTGGAATAACAGTTATAGCTCGAATAATACTGACTTAGCCATCAGATTTCAGGAAGAGTTTATATCAGCTTTTCATTTTGAAAATGACAAAGACCGAGGTTATACTGATATTTTAAAAGTAACAGATAATGAGGGTATTGCCTTAGATTTTGGGCATGACAATGGATCAGCTGATTTCTGGAAAATTCAATTAAATACGCCATTAAGACCTGGCGATAAGATCAAGATCAATCTGAATTACAATTTACGACTTCCTAACAATAAATTTACCGGCTACGGCGCAGATGCTGACAGCAATGTCTATTTAAAAAATTGGATTTTGTGGCCAGCGGTATACGATGATGAATGGGTACTTCAAACCAATAAAAATTTAGACGATTTGTATGCTCCCGAAGCTAACATCAGTTTGACAATAAATACTGATGTGCCTATGTATATGTATTCTGATTTGGTTAATCCAGATTGTTGTCAATCCAAAAAAGTTAATACAACGACATGGATTGGAAGTGCACATCATTGCACGCTGATTTTAAAAAGTAGTGAATCACTGAAAGTCTTTGAATCATCTGACCTAAGTATTGCCACTGATTATATTAATAAAGGATTGAGCGAAATTCAAGAACGCGCCTCTGCAGAAAAAGTTATTGATTTCCTTACTGGTATTTTTGGAAAGATAACGGAGGCTCAACTGCCCATTACAAAAGCTGCTGGAGAACATAGTCCCATTTATGGCTTCGATCGATTGCCTTCTTTTTTGCATCCATATCCAGACGAATTACAATTTGAACTGGAATTGGTCAAGCAAATTACCCACAACGCTCTCGACGGACTCTTAGATACTAATCCGAGAAAGGAGTATTGGCTTCAATCAGGAATTGAGACCTATGTTTTGATGCTTTTTGTTGAGGAACATTATCCAGATTTAAAACTCCTCGGATCATTTTCAGAATGGTGGGGCGTTCGCACCTACAATCTTGCCAAGCAGCCTTTTAACGGTCAGTATAAGTTGTTTTATGAACAAATGGCCCGCACCAACCGCGATCAATCGTTGAGCACTCCAAAAGACAGTCTGTTGAAAATTAATCAAACTTTTGTCAATCCCTACAAAGCAGGATTGGGTTTTAAATATATTGACAACTATGCAGGTCAGAGCATTATCCGAGAATCCATAAGCGCGTTTTTCAAGGAGGCACCTTCTGAAAGACACAACATTGATGCATTCCGTTCTATTACAGAAGCCAAAACAAACAAATCTTTAGATTGGTTTTTTGAAGAATACATCAATAATAATGACAAATTAGATTTAAGAGTTAAGAGAGTAAAAAATAAAAACAAACAGCTTCAATTTAAAGTTTACAACCACTCTGAAAATGGCATTCCTTTTGAAATGGAAATAACGGGCGAAACGGGCAAAAAAACGAGTCAATGGTTAACTTCATCCATTCTTTTAACTGATCCAAACATTCACAGCGTTAAAATAAATCCCAGCAATACATTGAGTGAGGTGAAATACAGCAACAATTCGGCTTTTCGAGAAGCCAGTCTGTTTTCAAACCGACCTTTTAAAATAAAACTTTTAACTGATATTGAAGAACCAGGTTATGACCAGTTTTTTATCACGCCAATTGTCGAATACGGAAACATCTATGATGGATTAAGTTTAGGCGCTTATTTTACAAACAACACTATTTTAAAACGACCGTTTAGAATCAATCTAACGCCTCAATTTGCTACAAAATCAAAAATTATAACGGGTCGTGGATCATTTACACATTATTACAACCGGAATAATGCAAAGCTATACAATATCAATTCGGGAATTTATGGAGGATATAATTCTATCGGCATCAATATGTTCAGTCGAATTGCAAGCCCTTTTATATCATTAAAATTTAGAGAACCTAAAGACCTGAGGTCAAACAAACGCCAAGAGTTTAACTTAAGATACATCTCTATTTTTAACGATGCCGCAAATAACACCAACGACAACAC